>ERZ773260.4719-NODE-4719-length-11008-cov-3.664567_pt1 | contig 11008 bp, 7 predicted proteins | sample MGYA00511387_ERZ773260 | MGnify/ENA primary metagenome ERZ773260 (study PRJEB29015, sample SAMEA2737745) | human gut metagenome | biome: human gut; feature: human-associated habitat; material: faeces | place: China | collected 2012 ... | reverse complement strand
CCCCCCGGACCCCCTCGAAATGGGGGAACGCCATTTTCCGCCATTTGGTGAAATCGAGCCCTCGGAATGGGTAAAGGGGCTGAAAAAGGGCTCCCGCAGGCCACAGTCTTTGAAGAAGATCGGGGTCGTGAATGAAATCGGTTCCCTCCGCAGGGGGGATAGTCATAAAAAGTTTTTCGTCCCGGCGGAGTGCGATAACGCCGGCGGGCCCTGCCTGTTTCCCCATCAACCTTTTCCCTGAGCGCGCGGCGCGCGGGTTCCCGGAGAATGCCATGCCACCATCACGTTGGGCGTCGTTTGCCGCCGAGGCAGCCGTGCCCGAGCAGCTTGTCCCATACGTGCGCGCCGTTTCCGATCTCGAGCCGCTGGAATGCGGGGGCTTCCTCGCGTGGCGCAGCGGCCCGGCGCTGGTGCTTGTCGGGCATGACGCCGGGTTGAAGCAAGGCGGGGCGGAACAGGAGCGCAGCCGCCCGGAAGCGGCCCGCCTCGACGCGGCGGTGGGTGAAGCCTCCTCCCTGCGCGGCATCGAGTCCCTGACCGTCCTCGCACCCTTCCGGCCCGATGCCGCCCCGGAATGGGCCGTTTCCACCAAACCCGACGCCTATTGGGGCATCCCCCTCCCCACGGATGCGGCGGACATGGCCTATGGCCAAAAGCTCCGCAACCAGCTCCGGCGCGCCCGCCGGGACATTCTCATTGCGCGGGAAGGCTGGAAACCGGATCATGCCGAACTGGTGGAACAGTATATCCGTTCGCGGCCCTTCGCGCCGGGGACGCGGCATCTTTTCCGGCACATCGGCCCGTATGTGGAGGCCGTGCCCGACGCCCTGCTGTTCGCGGCGCGGGACTGTGAAGGCGCGTTGCAGGGCTTCGCCGTGGGCGATTACACGGCGCTCGGAACCGTTTTCCACCTGTTCGCCTTCCGCGCCCCGGAAAGCCCGCCCGGTACGGCGGACGCCCTTTTGGACGCCCTTGCCGCAGAAGGCATCCGGCGCGGGCATACGCTCCTGAACCTTGGCCTCGGCATCAATCCGGGCATCGTGTTCTTCAAACGCAAGTGGAACGCGACGATCCTCCGGCCCCACGTGGAAACGTCATGGGCGGTGCAACGGCCCCAGGAAGCCGGCCTGCTCGGGTCCCTGAAAAAACTGTTCGGCATGTAGGAGAACCCCATGGCAAAAGACGGCGGCGCGACCGATCCGCTGCACAACCCCCGTTTTCAGGAACCTTCGGTTTGGCAGCTGTTCCGGGAAAGCCTGTTCGGCAAACCCCGCCTGCTTGACTGCATACAGGTGGAAGTCACCTCCGTTTGCCCGGGGCGCTGCGTCTATTGCCCGCATACCACGCAGGCCGGATACTGGCGCTCGCGGCACATGGAAGCCGCGACCTTCGCCCGCCTGTGGCCGCTCATGCAGGAGAGCGGGCGCGTGCACCTGCAAGGCTGGGGCGAACCGTTCCTGCACCCGCGGTTCATGGATTTCGCGGCGCTGGCGCGCAAGGCGGGCTGCCGGGTCTCCACAACCACCTGCGGGCTGCGCATGGACGAAACGCTTGCCGGGCAAATCGTGGGGAGCGGCATCGACATTGTGGCCTTTTCCCTCGTGGGCACCGACGAGGCCAGCAATGCCCCGCGCGCGGGCGTGCCGTTCAGCCGCGTCCGTGAGGCCGTGCGCACGCTCCAGCGCGTCCGCAAAGCCAAAATGGGCGTGCATCTTGAGCTGCATTTCGCCTACCTCATGCTCGCCTCGCAGATGGAAGCCGTGGAAGGCCTGCCCGATCTTATGGACGAACTGGACGTACACGCGGCGGTGATCAGCACGCTGGACTACATCGCGGCGCCGGGGCTGGAGGCGGAAGCCTTTTCCCCGCACGAGGCCGGGAAACTGGACGCCGCCCGGGACATACTCGAACGCGTCGCCGAAGAAACCGCCAAACGCGGGCGCGGCCTCTACTACAGCCTGCCCTCCCCTCGGCCCGATGACGGCTGCGGCCTGTTCCCCTGCCGGGAAAACGCAGCCCGGACGCTCTACGTGGACGCGGAAGGGCGCATGTCCCCCTGCATCTACCTGAACCTTCCGGTGGATGCGCCCGCCTCTTCGCCCGAGGCCGTGAACCGCCGCGTGTTCGGGTCCGCCGTAGAGGAAGACCCCCTCGGCATCTGGCAAAGCGGCCCTTTCCGCATATTCCGCGATGCGCTGCAAAGCCCGCTTCCGGATATCCCCTGCCGCACCTGCCCCAAACGTTTCGAAACGGGGAACTGACGCCTACCCCCTCCCGGTAAAACGATGCCCCGGAAACTTTAAATTCCGGGGTTCTTCTTTTGGGCTTTCAGGCGGGTAACGCACGTCCATGACATCGTGGAGACAGGCCATAGCTTCGCTTAAATTCGGGCCCCCGATTTGTTATTGAACGCCCTACCCTACCGCAATCCGTATGAGCCATAGGCAGGAAGAAGGCTCGATAGCGCGTCCCCCCTATTGATAGTGAGGACCCCGTAAAAGATCAGGAAGGGCTTGAAGGAATGTTTCCTTCACACAGCGTCGCATAGAAACAACGTGCTTTGGGAATCCCTTTTGGGGATGTGTTTACTTGAAATAGGGAACAGCTTGAAGCGTTTTTTCCTGCTTTGAAATCAAGAACAGAAAGATCTGACTTTTTCTTTCTTTCTATCATGTGGGGTAAAACGGAAAAAAGGCCGTCCAATATGGACGCGCAGAATATCCGTCCATTTCGTCCTCTCTTGTATGTATATATTGTTTTTATTATCTATTTTTGAATAGGGACATTTCTTTTCGTCATAAATATGATTGTCCGCGAAGAGCGGCCATTCTGTCCTTGCATGTTGGACAGGCATACTGTCCCGGGACACGCTGGGCGTCCAGACTGCAAGGACAGCGTGTCCTGACATGCTATCCCCGCTCATTGGACTTCCAAAATGTCCCTACTTCCCGGCGATCTGCATGTCCTTTCAGTGTGTCCGATCTGAATATCCTCACAAAAAGGACATACGTTTTGTCCGAACAGTTTGTTTGAGCACAATGGCCGATCAAAATATGCATAGCCGTTTTTCCGGTCAAAATATCCTGCCATACTAGACGCTCAAAAAGGACTCTCATATATTCCACTCAAAATGGACACTCACAATGTCCATGCAAACCATATATGGTTGCCTGTCTCCGTCAGAGCGATTGGGAATGCTCCGGTGGGGAGCAACAGCTCTGGACCTGCAGTGATACCTTCCGTTTCTGAGGGAGGAACGATGGTTGGGGAAAGGAGCATATGGGGAAAACGGTCCCTCAGGCCTCTTCTTTTGGTGACCGGTGGAGGATAGCCGATTGTTGTAAGGACGGTGGCCAACCGGAGAGGCGGGGGGACGTTCCTGATGATGGGGCGGCTTATGGATAATGTGGGTGTCCACTAAGGGAGTCCATATTGGATGCTTTCAGGGCGACGGGCGGATACTCAAAAGATTTGCAGTTCCTCCCTGTATGTTGGAAGAATGCAATATGATATGAGCGCGTCCATTTGAGCGTCCATTATGATAGTCCGTTTTGAGTGGATATTTTGCTGTAAAAATCAGCTTTTTCATGTTTAAAGAATGAGAAAAAACATTCATCTTATAAACATGCTATCAGAATATCTCTGCGTGTTTTTTGAAATATAAGAATATGGACATACAAAATGGACGCTCAAAAAAATGGATCAACATGTACTCTCAAAATGGCCTCTCAGAAAGTCCGCGCAGAAAGGAGGGATGCAACAACGCTACGTAGAGAAGAATACCATAAGCTCGGGTACGTGGTTACATGTGGGGAATAATCAGGTTCGTCATGGCCTCACGAACTTGGGGCTAAAATGAATACGCATTGGAGGATGTCGGCATCAGCAATGGTACTGGTGCAATTGGGGAGGGTAGATGTTCCGCCGTAGAGTTTGTTTTCCTGCGCCGTTGAAACGTTCGTTTTGTCCAGGGATGGGCCCATGCTGACATCGTTCAATCTTTTTGAAATCGTGTTTCGCCCTATGGTGAATAAAGGCATGGCTCGTGGAGTAAGCGCTATCCTCCAACGGGCTCCGGGGCTGAAAGATTTTTGAGTGGGCGGTCTAAGGGCTGGGAGGATGGCCCCCCTGAAGGCAATGGAAAAGGAATATGATAACAGCCGATGATTTCCGTGTGGCGTATCCCTGAGTGGGTGGATACTCGCAAAAACATATTTGATATACGAATTTTTTCGGGTAACCATCCGTCCTTCAAGCATTCTTTTTTTGTATGTCCGCTTGTCTGAAAAATAACAGGTATGGATTTGTAATATGCTGAAATAAAATGATTTTATCTCAAACAAAAAATCCATCAAGGGAACCGCTCTTGATGCGCGAGCCCATCCGCTGCGTAAGGGCGAACATTCATCGAAAGAAATATAGAAAAAAAATAGACTAAAAATGTTGTGTTTCAACGTTTTTTATTCTATCTGAAAACCAAGTCGTTCACTAAAAGGAGATTCCGATGGGCAAGATCATTTCGGTCGTCAACAACAAGGGTGGTGTGGGGAAGACGACGATCACCGTCAATCTCGCACATGCCCTGGCCATGCAAGGGAAAAAGGTGTTGATCGTCGATGTGGACAGCCAGTGCAACTCCACTTCCTTTTTCAACCTCGCTCCCGGCTGTGCTTCGCTTTACGAGCTGCTTGCCTCGGTTTATGACGAAGAAGCCCCCGAAATCAAACCTGAATCTTGCATCTATCCCACAGAGATCGGTTGCAGCATCCTCCCGAACGTTGAGGAGATGGCTTTCATCGAAGCCGAATTCTATAAGAACGAGTCATACATCGTCGCCCTCCGTGAACGGCTGAGAGAGTATGCGACCAAAGAGTTTGACATCACCCTCATCGACTGCCCGCCTTCAATGGGGGCTTTCGTGTATATGGCGATGATCGCCTCCGACTTTATCATTGTGCCCATCCGTGCGGGGTCGCGTTTCTCGCTCGACGGTATCACTAAAACCATCAATGCTATCAACCAGATCCGCCGCACGAAGCTGAACGAAGGGCTTGTCCTGCTTAAGTTCCTGTACAATATGGCTGACTTACGGCGGCTTGCGGACAAGCACTCGCTGACCATCCTGAACAACCGCTATCCCGGACAGGTCCTCACCGAGTACATCAGTGAGGCGACCATGCTCCGATCCTCCGAGATGCTTTCCGAAACGGTGTTCCAATCTTCACCCCGCAGTAAGGTGGCGGCGAAATTCCGCTCCGTCGCCCGTGAAATCCTCGCCGCCCTCGGCATGTAAACAGGAGCCTCTGATGACCCCCGGACAGACGCATCCCCGCAGACGCGGCCTCAACGAACTGATGGAATCCGTCGCGGCCAAGCTGGCAGAGCGCCCAGATCACATCGCGGCGGCCAGAGTCCTTGAGGAGATGCAGGCTGACGCCGCGAAAATCTCGCATAAGGCGGATGGTGTGGACGTGCAGAATGGACAGCCTGAAGTGTCCTCCTCCTCCTCCTCCTCCTCCTCCTCCTCCTCCTCTATGGACGCGCAAATTGATTCTCCTGAGTGTCCTGCCAAAGTGGACGATCAGAACGGACTTGCAAGTGGACTCGCCACGGAGGCACGATCTGGCGTCTCTGTGAAGACAGAAGCTGAGGACATGCAAAATGGACAGCCTGATCTTGCTGTCAAAGTGGACGCTCAGGCGTCTCAGCACTCCCCTTCGCAACGAGAAACAACGGGAAAATATTCTGAAACTCCAAGCCTTGAGTCCCTGAGCGCGCCCTCTACGTGGACGCCGATAGTGGGCACTCTACATGGACATTCAAAGGCATCTTCGGCTGTTTCCCGTCCCGATGGACGGAAACGTCCTTATGTCCAGAATGGACACTCAGAATATCCTGACAAAAGATCCTCTCACCATGAAGAGCTGCCTGAGCGGAATCCAGAGCTACCGGTGGAGAACAGACTAGAGGCGGGGACTTCCACGGAGCAGGGGACGTCTGCCTCTCGTAAGCATGATCAGGAACAAGCCGTACCTGTCCAAGCCGCTGCGATGACATTGCGTTCGCCCACATCAGACGCTCTGAATGGCCGCTCACGCCGGACAGCCAAAGTTGACGTGCAGGCAGGGGCCCGGTGCAAACCCAAGAGGGTCGGAGAAGGGCAGATCAGCCTCCTCAGGCCTCTGGCTCCAGTGCATGGGGCCAATCCGACGAAGCTCTTCAAGTGGCTTTACGGGATCGGCAAGAAAGAAACCATCGACCTGACCCTCCCCATCATTGAGGAGACCATCGGTATCGATGCGCGCACCTGCCGTCGGATCATCGCTACATGGGCGGAAACGGGCGTGTGCGAGAAAACGGTCCATCGGCGGGGGATGCGTATCAGGCTTCTTATGGATGAAAAGGAGGCACTCGGCGCGCCGCGTGCCGCTTCCCCTTCCGTGTCGGCTTCTCCGGCGGATGAGCTGGAGAGGGCGCTGCCCGAGCTGTGCCCGAGGCTGATGGAGGTCGGTTTCACCGCCAAGCACCTGCGCCGGATCAAAGAGCTCCTCGCCGTGCAGAACATTGACCCCGGTTCCCTCACGGACGCCCTCCGGTATGCGGAGTACGAGCTGGAACACGGCCAGATGGTGGACAGCAAGGGCCAGCCCGTTTCGCGTCCGGTGGATTGGGTCTTTCGCTGCCTGTCCAAGGACGGGACCTACCGTATCCCCACGGGGTATGTTTCTCCGGCGGAATTACGCCGCCGGGAACGCGAAGAGGCCGTGCGCCGGGAACGCGAGGCATTGGAGGCCGAGCGGAGGCTGCTCGAAGAAGAGGCCGCCCTTGCCCTTGAAAAAGAGGTCGAAGCGATGTTCCGTCAGATGCTCGATGAACCCGACGGCCCGTTTGCCGCACAGATTCTGGAGAAGGTTCCCGCCGTCCTGCGTTCGCGCGGGGGGTTGGAAAACCCGCTGGTGCAGAAGGCCTGCCGGATGCAGATCAGCTATATGCTCCAGGACGCCGTCGGGGCGGGGCAGTAGGGCTATTCTGTCTGTCCATTTTGTGCGGATATGTAGCATGGACATTTTGGGCAGATAATGTGCCCGTCCGGGATGCGTGCGGTTGCGCATGGACAGGCAGCCCGTCCGGAAGGCCCGGACAGCGTGTCAGGGCAGGATGTCCGGACATGCTGGACACCCAATCCGTCCGAGGATGTTGTGAGCGGCCTGTGAGGCAGGACAGAATGGCCGCACACGCCGGACAGTCTTATTGGCGATGTCCCGGACACTCTGACAGGAAAAAAAGGCTGTAAAAACAGTGTAGACTCTCGTGAAGGGACAACTTGATCGTCCATTTTGATCGGATAATCTGATCGGACATTCCTTTCGCCTATAGAAAGAGAGAAAGAAAAACTCTTTCTCTCCCCAACGATTCAAGACAGAAGGTGCTGCTGCGAATGGCTTCCAAATCGACCAAAAAAGATCTTGTCCAACACATAGCGAAGGCTCTGGAAGTGAGCCCTGTGGAAGCCGAACGGGTTATGCTCGTGGTTATGCGGTACGTCCGGCGGCAATTGCTTGAAGATACGTCGGTGATCCTGCCGGGCATCGGGACGCTGGCCGTGACGGAAACCGCGGCCCGTCTGGGGCGCAATCCCCACACGGGGCAGCCGGTGCCCATTCCCCCGCGCAAGACGATCAAGCTCAAGGTGTCCAAAGACCTCAAGGAAGCGATGGAGCCTTCCGAAACCGTGCGCACGGGCGGGGCCGATTTTGACGCCCAATAGCTCCGCCGTTCCGGAGCACGCCTGAAGGCGGGGCCTGGCCGGAAGGGGCTTATCCCTCGAAAAGGACGATCCGGTTTCTGCCGGACGTCTTGGCTTCATACAGCGCCTGATCCGCATGGGTCAGCACTTCGCAGATGTCCGCATCTTCCCCGAACGAGCGGTGCGCAATGCCGATGCTGACCGTCAGCTTGCCCGTCCGGGAATCGGGATGGACAAGGTCCAGTGCGGCCACTTCTTCCAAGATGCGCTGTGCCACGGTCATGGCCGAATACTGTCCGGCCCCGGCGAGAATGATGGTGAATTCTTCGCCGCCGTACCGGAATATCCTGTCCGAATCCCGCAGGAGCGCTTTTTGCGTGGCCTGCGCCACGGCTTTCAGGGCGGCGTCCCCGGCCTGATGCCCGAACCGGTCATTGTAGTTCTTGAAGAAGTCGAGGTCGAGCATCAGCAGGGCGAGCGGCGTGCGCGCCGGGATGCGCTCCATCGTTTCCTCAAGCGCCCGGCGGTTGTATACGCCGGTCAGCGCATCCCGGAAGCTGAGGTCAGCATACTGGTCCCGTTCCTGCGCGAGCTGGCCGGAACGGGTGTTCAGTTCGTCCATATGGCGGCTGATGTCGGGCAAAACGTCGAGTACGTCCTGCAATTCCCGGATGCGTACCCGGGGAAGTTCCGAGATGGAGTGCCCGGAACGGATGGTCCGCAGCGCCTGAGAGAGCAGGGACAGGGGGCGGAGGATCTGAAGGTGGATGAGCAGCAGCGTGGCCAGCAGCCCCGCGAGCAACGCGGTCCCCATGATCGGGAACAGTTCCTCGATGCGTGAAACTTCCTCGTTGATGTGGGACATGCTTCGGTGAATCCATTCGGCCTCGTGGGTCGAAACGGCGTCGCTGAGTTCGCGCAGTTTGCCGTCGAGGGTGTTCCAGAGCTGTTTGGCTTCCACGTGGCCTCTCGCGAGCTGCGTCCAATTGGACACGATGCCGTCCCAGTTCGTCCGGAATTCCCCGCAGTCCTTGAGCAGCGGCCGTTCAGGGGTTTCGGCCTGTTCCGCCTTGGCGCACATGTCCATCAGCGGGCGCAGGCTTTCCTGCAGGCCCTGCTTGTTGGCCGTGTTTCTGGAGAAATCCTTGTCCAGGTGCCGCGCACTGTGCCTGAGGGGATAGCTGTATTCCATCCCCGCCCGCATAAGCAGCCGCCCGAGCACGTTCGAAAAAAAGATTTCCGCATGATGGAGCCGATCCTCGGCCTGATAGCTCTGCTGCCTCAGCTCAATGAGACGGAGGAGTTGCGGCCTGATCTCATCCATTTTGCTGGAGAAGTCCACCGACGTCTCCTCAAAGACCGATTCCGCGATCAGCGCTTGGGCGGTGATGCCCGCGTTCCGGCTGATGGTGGGGTCGGACGCGCTGTACACCAGCGCGATGTTGCGGCGCATGTTTTCGACGTTGAGGAGCATCTGCTGCTTGGCAAGGATCTGCGGCAGATGGCTGTTGCTGGTGGAGAGCGCCAGATTTTTGATCCGTTGAAGGTCATTGGTGAAGATAAAAGAGACGAAGGCCAGCAGCGCCAGCAGGGGCACTGAGACGAGCACGGGGAAAAGGTTGATGCCGAGTTGTCGTTTCCGCTTCGGCTCCGCGTTTCGGGAAGGCTTGCAGTACATGAACGCGCTCAATAAATGCTGAAGGGGAAATATTTGCGTACGATGCGGTCGTACTCGCCGTTCAGTTTGATATGGACGATGGCTTCGTTGATCGCCTCGATCAATTCGGAATTGTTTTTCCGGACGCCGATGTGGGCATAGGCGAGGTCTTCGTCGGGCGGGAGGGGATCATCCAGTATGGCGAAAGGCTGGCCGCGCTCGCTCTGGAGGAATTCGTACCCGGACAGACCGTCCACGAGGATGGAGTCCAGCTGTCCGGCGCAGAAGGCGTCGATCAGTTGCCCATAGGTAGGAAAACGGATGATTTCAGCCACGTTGACCCAGTGACTCCGGAGGAAGATCTCCTGCTGCGTATGATCCTGGACGCCAACGCGTTTCCCTTTCAGGCCTTCGGCGCTGACGGCCACGCTGCCCGGAAGCCCCAGATAGATGGAACGGGAGTGGTAGTAGCTGTTGGTGAAATCCATATACGCCAGCCGTTGTTCGTTTTTGGCAAGCCCGGCAACGATCATGTCCAGCTCGCCCCGGCGCATTTTTTCGAGCAGCGTGCCGAAAGCAAGGGGCTCGACCGTGCAGGAACGGCGCATGGCCTTGCACAACGCCTCAGCGATCTCCGGGTCGAATCCGGCCTGCGTGCCCTCGGCGGGAAAGGAGAAGGGCGCATAATCGTCTTCCACGCCGATGCGGAGGATTTCCTCGGCTCCGCTGCGGGGCGGGAACCCCGCGAACAGCAGCGCGAGGAGGAGCCCAGCCAGAAGAACGGGCCGGAGTGAAGAAAAAGACGGTATCGTGATTCTCAAGGGAAACTCTCTCGGGGGGCAACCCGCGGCCCCTGCGCCGTTTTCGGCGGGGCTCGCGGGACGCTTCAATGTGATGCTTTCGTTTTCAAGGAGGAAAAAGCGTTCCTCAGGCCTTAACGTCGGGAAGTTCCCCAACAACCAAATCGGGAAAACGACGGAGCGGTGGGAACCCCGGAGGAGCCGGGATAAAGCCGTGCGGCGGAACTGGCGGCGGGTAGCGTCAGTTCCCGAAACCGCTCGATACGCGGCGTCGGGACCGGACAGCCGGATGGGGTTGGCCGCTTTTCCTGAGGTGCGGCCTGTCCTTTTCTAAAGGATATTTCGGCCCGTTGCAATCAGTGTTTGGGGAGGAATAACGCTTTATTATGATAAATTGCCCCGCTTTATGGCGAAGTGGGGGATGGACGTGAAAGCGGCCCCGGGCCTGAGGGGAACGCCTCCGGATGCCGCGGTTTTCGGAACAAAGGACCGGTGCGGGCAAGATATCTGCACATAATCATATGGAATGGCTATAAAATTGCGGGGAAGGCCCCTTCCCCGCTGGGGATACCACAGCGGCGAATGCCGGGGAGAAGCGGGCACGGGAGCAATCATGCGGGGGAGAGGCTGGCGTGCTGTATTTTGTTTTTTCTCCGCAATCCTGTGGCGTGTTCCCCGTTTTTTGGGCGATCGGTTCTCCGTTCCGCACGGAGACTCTGTCTGGCATCCGTTTGGGATACGGGGCCGGGCGGAGCCCGCCTGTGCTTGCGCTCCGCCAACAGGCGGGGAGGGCAACATTATATC
>ERZ773260.4717-NODE-4717-length-11017-cov-7.113209_pt1 | contig 11017 bp, 6 predicted proteins | sample MGYA00511387_ERZ773260 | MGnify/ENA primary metagenome ERZ773260 (study PRJEB29015, sample SAMEA2737745) | human gut metagenome | biome: human gut; feature: human-associated habitat; material: faeces | place: China | collected 2012 ... | reverse complement strand
CTCAGCCGGGGGAAATGGTTTGGACGGGGAGGGCGGCGAACCGCCCTCGCAGGTCTTATTTCATTTTTGAGGGATGATTACTTGGCAATCAGCATCCAAGTAACAGTCTTAGCTTCGCCAGAGACGACAGTCACGGACTGCACATCATTGCCAGTCAGCTGATAGCCGTTCAGGACAGCTGCGTCAACAGAGGCCGTCGCAGTGCCGGTGAAGCCAGCAACCGGAGCGGTCATGTAGCCGTGTGCAACCGCGTAAGAGGGCGTGAAGGTCTCGGACAGAGCGGACGCATTAGTGAAAGCAACTTCCTGCGTGCCCATGACGATGTCCTTGACATAGTCGCCGTTCTTGTTGTAGAGCTTCGCGACATAGGTCAGCGTTGCCTTACCAGGAACCGTGGAGCCCTGAGAAGCGTCGTTGTCAACAACGTAGACCTTGGAGGCAATGCCGTCCTCGTTACCGATGACGTAGATGACCTTGTCGGTCAGGACGTTGAGATCGCCAACCACGACGGTGTCAGCGACAACATAGAAGGAGTTGCCAGCGCCAAGCGTCAGGATGTTGTTGCCATAGGCAGCGTTCTTGAGCGTCTTGTTGTCGTAGCCAACAGCATAGCTGGTGTCAACCTTGTTGTTGTACTGGAAGTAGCTGTACTTGATGTTATTGGTGGTATCCTGAGTGCCCCAAGCGTTGGTCGAATCAACAACGCCGACCTTCTGGACACCGGAGACATAGCCGCCAGTGGTCTCGATGTAGAACAGCTTGCCATAGTTGGAGGACGCGATGAGGGTGTTGAGCAGAGCCGTGTCGGTAGCCTTGACCTTCAGGACTTCGTTGGCCGTGCCGTCCTCAGTCTTGGTAGCCAGGATGACTTCGTAGTACTTGATGGCGTCAGCGTCGGTCTTGAGCTGTGCATTGTAGGTGGAACCAACAATGTAGGAGAAGCCCTTCGCCTTAGCAGCGTCGGAATCGCCAACCAGGTAGACAACGGAAGCATAGCCATCCACGCTGACGACAGCGTCAACCGTAGGCTTATCGTTCTCGTTGGAGTACTTTGCGAAGTCCTTCACCCCAGTGATGGCGGTGTAGACATAAGCGCCGTCAACCTTATCCTTGGAGCGGAGCAGGAACTTGGTCGCGTCGTCGACCTTCACGGTAGTAGTCGTGCCAACAGTAGTAGCCGGAACAACCAGCAGGCCGCGGGCGATCATCGTCTGAGTGCCAGTGTAGTTCGGGCCCATCTCAACGAGGTTGACCGTGCCGTCGGCAAGGGTCTCGATGCGGAACAGGTGGCCGTCGACGATGTCCTTTCTGGTCGCGTCAGCCTTCTCGTTCTGCGTGGAGTCGTAGGAGACGGAGAACGTGCCGCCCGCAGCAGTGCCAATGTTCATCAGCTCAACGTTGTAAGTGCCAGCAACGGGCTTCTGCGGCTGTGCACCAACATCACGCAGCGTGACGCTGTTGACAGTGACAACATTGTCGGTACCGTCGATATACTTCACATTCGCATAGGTCTTGCTCGCGCCGAACGCGGCGAAGTCACCAGCGTTGCGGATGGCGGTGATGACACCGTAAGCATAGGTCGCTTCGATCTCGGTGACACCGATCAGGTTGCCATAGAGATCCTTGAACCATGTCATCTTGGCGATCTTCTTAGTGTCCTTGTTCAGATGGAACTCCAGAGCATCGTCATAAGCAGTGCCGTCGACGGTGTGCTTGCCAGCGTTGAACCAGATGACAGTCTGAGCGCCTTCGAAGGACTCAGCCTTGCCAGCGATCTCAGCATACGCAGTAGCCTGAGTGGTGGGGATGACCTCGCCGGAACCAGTCACGGCAGCGCCAGTGGTGTAAGCGTTGACGAGGACATAATCGCCCTTGACATAGGTGTAGTTGGTGGAGCCGTTCTTCAGAACGACAGCCGCATTCGCGCGGGAGCCGTCATAGACGGTCAGCTCGATCTGGGACGGGGTCTTCAGATGGCCGGCAGCGTCGAAGGTAGCAGCGGTGACCTTCTCAACCTTGGCGAGGAAGGTGTCGATCATGACGATACGGTCCTCATAGACCTCGGTCAGACGGCCCTGCGCGCCGAGTTTGGCAACGGTGTCGGTAGCCTGAACATTGTACTTCACAGGGGTCTGGCCGTTGACGAAGATCGGGTAGATCTTTTCGGTCTTGAAGCCGACGTCGTTCGCGATGTCGCACTCGGTGACAGCGGTGTAGTAGGACTTGACGAGCTTGTCGGAGTCAACATACTCACCGATGGTGGCAGTGCCCTTGTTCCAAGTGTGGGTCGGACGGCCCCACTTGTCCTGAGTTTCGGTCAGGGTCAGGTTGAAGTCAGCAGCGAGGAGCTTGTGCTCGTAGTTGTTGACGGCGCCGTTCGGGGAGACGTACACAGCGTTGGCAGTGGTGTTGGTGGTCATCCAGTAGCCGGTCTTGGCGTTCCAGGTGAGGTTGGTGATGGTCTGGCCATAGACAACCTTCTCAGCCTTGAGGGCGTTGAGCATGATCTGCGCAGCCTGATCACGGGTCAGGGCAGCGTTGGCGTCGAAGTCCTTGCCGAGGCCGGCAAGCAGCTTCTTAGCCTTGGCAAGCTCGAGGGTGTTGACAGCCCAAGAGGAGCCGACGAGGCCTTCTTTGTTCTGGTCGTAGCCGAGGACGACGAGGACCATCTTCAGGAACTCGGTGCCCTTGACGTTCGCCTTGGGAACGAAGGAGGTGGCATTCTTACCAGCGATGATGCCCGCGCGATAGCCGTAGGCAACATAGCTCTCGCCCCAGCGGCCCTTCATGTCAGCGAAGGGGTTCGCGGAGGTGTAGAGGCTGGAGATGTCGGTGGACTTGTTGGCAAAGATCGCAATGATCTTGGCCGCCTCTTCACGGGTGATGTTCTTGGCAGGCTTAAAGGTGTTGTCAGCCGGATAGCCTTCCAGAACCTTGATGTAGGAAAGAACGTCGACAGCTTCAACGTTCTTTACGTCCTTCGCGTCAGCGAAGTCCGCGGTCTTTGCGCTGGCGACGGTCGCGAAGCTGAGAAGGGTCGCGATGGCGAGAACCAGAGCAAGAACCTTTTTGAAGTTCTTCATAATGAATTCCTCCTGTTTTATTTTACTGAACGCCCGCGCGAACGCGAACGCCCTGTAATGATGGACTCATCATAATCCATCCGTGGCAAAACGTCAAGAGGGCGAGAGGGTTTGTAATTTAGATGTAATATTCGATGTAAAATAGCAGACGGGCGACCAATGGTCGCCCGAAGGCTCCCTTGTGTAAAGGGCCGCGAAGCGGGGGCGCGGGAGTGAATGACATGCCAGTGGCATGTCAGAGCCGCGCCCCGGAATGCCCGCAGGCATTTGTCAGCGAAGCTGACTGAGGGATTGTTGCTTCCCTCTAGCCTTAATCCCCTCAGTCTGCGCAGAGCGCAGACAGCTCCCCTTGATGCAATCAAGTGGAGCCTTTGTCCGCTGCGGCGGGGTTTAATCAAACGTGACGGCGAGGGCCTTGCAGACCGCGGCACAGCGCGGACAGAGGTCGTGCTCGTCGGCCTCAGTCGAGTGCATCCAGCAGCGCGGGCACTTCGTGCCCTTCGCTTCGGTGACGGCGACGGTGAGGCCGGGGAAATTCGTGCCATTGCCGACGACCGCGCCTTCTTCCGGCTTTTCGTCGGTGACGGAGACGTTCGAGACGATGAAGATCTCGGCGAGGTTCATGCCGGCCACGGCCTTGACGGCCTCGGCGGCGGCTGCGTCGACGGCGGTCAGGGCGACGTGCGCCTCGAGCGATTTGCCGATGCGCTTGTCGGCGCGGGCCGTTTCCAGCACGCCGTTGACGTCCGAGCGGAGGCGGAACGCGAAGTCCCACGCAGCCATCCGTTCGGCGGAGAGGGCGTAGTCCGTGTACGGCTTGGACATCTCGTTGAGGACGACGTTGCGCGCGTCGTCGCAGGCGCGGTGCGGCATCTGGAGCCAGATCTCGTTGCAGGTGAAGGCGAGGATCGGCGCGAAGAGCTTCGTCATCGCGTCGAGGATCATCCAAAGCGCGGACTGTGCGCTGCGGCGGGAGGCGGAATCCGCGCCGTCGCAATAGAGGTGATCCTTGATGATGTCGAGGTAGAGGCTGGAGAGCGTGACGACGCAGAAGTCGTTGACGGCGTGGGAGACGGTGAAGAACTCATAGTTCTGGTAGGCCGTCTCGCAGCGGGCCATCAGGTCGTTCAGCTTCGTGACGGCCCAGCGGTCCAGCTCCGCCATGTCGGCGGGCGCGGTCAGGTGGTTCGGGTCGAAGTCGACGAGGTTGTCGAGGCAGAATTTCGCGGTGTTGCGGAACTTCAGATAGTTCTGGCTCAGCTGCTGGAAGATGGCGTCGGAGCAGCGGACGTCGACATGATAGTCGGCAGAGCCTGCCCAGAGGCGGCAGATGTCGGCGCCGTATTTCTTGAACACGTCGGCGGGATCAACGCCGTTGCCGAGGGATTTGTGCATGGCCTTGCCCTCGCCGTCGACGGTCCAGCCGTGGGTGACGCATTCCTTAAACGGAGCGCCCTTGCCCAGCGCGCCGACAGCGGTCAGCAGCGAGGACTGGAACCAGCCGCGGTACTGGTCGAGGCCCTCGAGATAGACGGTCGCGGGCCAGAAGCCCTGATCCTTCTGCATGGAGGCGAAGTGCGTGGAGCCGGAGTCGAACCAGCCGTCGAGCGTGTCGGTCTCCTTGTCGAAGTGCTTGCCGCCGCAGTGCGGGCAGACGAAGTTTTCGGGGACGAGTTCGTCGGCCTCGCGCTCGAACCAGACGTTCGAGCCGAATTCGCCGAAGAGCTTCGAGATGTTGGCGATGGTCTCGTCAGTGCAGACAGGCTTGCCGCAGTCCTTGCAGTAGAAGACCGGGATCGGCAGGCCCCAGCGGCGCTGACGCGAGATGCACCAGTCGGCGCGCTCACGGATCATGGCCTTCATGCGGTCGATGCCCCAGCCGGGGATCCAGCGGACGTCGTCGCACGCGGCGCAGGCTTCGTCCTTGAACGAGTCGACCGAGCAGAACCACTGCGGCGTGGCGCGGAAGATGATCGGCTTCTTGCAGCGCCAGCAATGCGGATAGCTGTGGACGATCTCTTCGGAGGCGAAGAGGCGGCCCGATTCTTTCATGTCCTTCAGGATGACGGGGTTGGACTCTTCGACGAGCATCCCCTCGTACTTGCCGGCATAGTCGGTATGGCGGCCCTGATCGTTGACGGGGACGACCATGTCCATGCCGTAGCGGCGGCAGGTCTGATAGTCGTCCGCGCCGAAGCCCGGGGCGGTATGGACGCAGCCCGTGCCGGAGTCCATGGTGACGTAGTCGGCCAGGACAAGGCGGGAGGTCTTCGGCAGGAACGGATGGTCTGCCAGCATATTTTCAAAGAACGCGCCCTCGTGGCGGGAGACGACGGTATAGTCCTCCACGCCGCCGACCTTCATGACCTTCTCCATGAGCGCCTCGGCGACGAGATACTGCTCGCCGTTCTGGTGATTGCGGACGATGACATAGCTTTCGACCGGGTTCAGCGCGATGGCGAGGTTGCCGGGCAGTGTCCAGATCGTGGTCGTCCAGATGACGAACGAGAGGTTCTTCTTCTCCTCGTCCGTGAGCTTGCCCTGATCGTCGTGCAGGGGGAACTTGACATAGACCGTGGTGCAGGGATCGTCCTGATATTCGATCTCGGCCTCAGCCAGCGCCGTCTCATCGTGGTAGCACCAGTAGACGGGCTTCAGGCCCTTATAGATGTAGCCCTTTTTGTACATCGCGCCGAAGACCTTGACCTCCTCGGCCTCAAAGCTGGGGGCCATGGTCTTATACGGGTGCTCCCAGTCGGCCACGACGCCGAGGCGCTTGAAGCCATCCATCTGCACGTCAATATAATGCTGCGCGAAGTCATGGCAGGCGGAGCGGAACTCCGGGATGGGCATGGCCTTGTGGTTGAGCTTGTTCTTTTTGATAATGGCGGACTCGATGGGCATACCGTGGTTGTCCCAGCCGGGGATGTACGGGGTGTAGTACCCGCGCATGGCCGCCGAGCGGATCATAAAGTCCTTGATGCACTTGTTGAGCGCGTGGCCCATGTGCAGCGCGCCGTTGGAGAACGGAGGGCCGTCGTGCAGGGCAAAGCGGGGCTTGCCCTCGTTCTTTTTGAGCAGTTCGTTGTAAAGGTCGAGTTCCTGCCAGTGCTTCAGCATATCCGGCTCGCGCATCGGAAGCCCGCCGCGCATCGGAAAGCCCGACTTGTTCATGTTGAGCGTCTGTTTGTATTCCATAATTCCTCCTGCAAAAACAAAACGCCCCGAGCCTTGGCTCAGGGCGATAAATGACCGCGGTACCACCTGAATTCCCGCGCATCAAAACGCGGGCACTCGCCTTCTGTAACGGGAAGTCCCGTCCGGGCTTACTTGCGGTTCAGCCCGGCTGCTCCAAGGGGATCTTCGGAGGCTTCTGCCGCTGCCTTACACCGACCGGCAGCTCTCTTTGCGCGTCAAAACCCCGTACTTGTCCTTTTCATTGCATATATCAGCTACAGTGTACCCATTTATTGTCCCCTTGTCAAGAAAAACCCCGGCAGAAATTCAAAAAATGTTTAAAACTGAACGCCTCTGCCGCGATTGCAAACCGCGTGCTCATGTGGTATGCTTAGGGGACACCAACAATATGGGAGGCAATGACACACATGGACGATAAGACCAATCAGGCGCCGGAGCAATCCGGAATGCCGGACAATGAGGAGTATTCCTCTTATACGCTTCCGACCGAGGATGCTGCCGCGCAGGAGGCGCATACCATTCCGCTCGAAGACGCTGCCGCGCAGGAGTCACGTACCATTCCGCTCGAAGACGAGCGCACGCAGGGCGCGCAGGACAGCGCCGCGCAGCCCGCAAAGAAAAAATCTCCGCTGCCGTGGATCATCGGCGGCGCAGCCGTTGTGATCGCTGCGGCGATCACGCTGATCCTCACGCTGAAGCCGAAAACGGTCAGCCCGGATGCAGAGCAGCCCGGCGACACGACGATCTCCGAGCCTGCCGATACCCCCGACACTACCCAGCCAGACGATCAGACCCCCGCAGAGGACGGCCAGACCGGCGAACAGACGGACGGCGAGGAAACCGAGCCCGCAGGCAACGGTATAAGCTACACCGTGGAAGCGGACGCACTGACCGAGGACGTTCTGAACCGCGAGATCGCCGTCTGCGGCGACGACCATCTGACGAACCGGGAGCTTCCGTATTACTACTGGCAGCAGTATTATACGCTCATGAGCAACTACGGCAGCTACGCTTCATATTTTATCGACACCAGCACGCCGTTTGACCAGCAGATGTGTATGTTTGACGATACGCGCACCTGGCAGCAGTATTTCCTGCAGGTGGCCATCACGAACTATGAAAACGTCACCGCCATCTGGCAGGAGGCCCGGCTTGCAGGCTTCCAGCTGAGCCAGGAGGATCAGGACTACCTCGACGAGCTTGACGGCCAGATCACCGTAGCCGCCGCAAGCTACAGCTACGGCAGCGCGGACGAATATCTCCAGATGGCCTATGGCCCGGCAGCCACGCTGACGTCGTACCACGCCTTTGTCGAGCGGCAGATCACGGCCTCGGCCTATCTGCAGGTGCTCGTCGACGAGAAGCCCTACACAGAGGACGATATCAGCAAATACTATGACGACAACGCCGATTCCTACGCCGGAAACGGCATTGAAAAATCCGATGTGAAGATGGTGAACGTGCGTCACATCCTCATCCAGCCCGAAGGCAAGAATGACGACGGCACCTACACCGACGAAGCATGGGCAGAGGCCGAGAAGAAGGCCAACGACCTGCTGACCGAGTGGCAGAATGGCGAGCACACCGAGGATTCCTTCGCGTTCATGGCCGCGGAAAACTCGCAGGATCCCGGCAGCGTGGAAAACGGCGGCTTGTACGAGGATATCTATCCCGGCAAGATGGTCGACGAGTTTGACGCCTGGTGCTTCGATCCCGCCCGTCAGCCCGGCGACACCGGCATCGTCAAGACCAGCTACGGCTATCACATCATGTACTTCTCCTCCACGGGCGAACACGCGTACTGGTACGTCCGCGCAGAGGAGGACTATCTGAACGAGCTGTCCGTGAGCGTTCTGCAGGAGGTCGCGGCAAAGTTCGAGGCCACGGAATCCGAGCAGAACGCGGCCATCGTCGACATCATGCAGCAGAACTGACAAGCTGCCGGGAGGGAGTCCGCACATGAAACGCTTACTGTTTTTCATCAACCCGAACGCGGGCCACGCCGAGATCCGCAGCTCGCTTATGGAGGTGCTGGCGATCTTCTGCAAGGGCGGCTATGAGCCGACCGTACACATGACGACCGGGCCGCGCGATATCACGCGGCAGATCGCCGAACGCGGGACGCAGTATGACCTGATCGTCTGCACCGGTGGCGACGGGACGCTCAACGAGGCCGTCTCCGGCCTCATGGCGCTGCCGTATGAAAAGCGGCCCCCGCTGGGCTACATCCCCGGCGGCACAGTCAACGACGTGGCCTCCACGCTGGGCCTTTCCAAGGACCCCATCCGCGCCGCGCAGGAGATCGTGGGGGGCAGATTATACCCGCTGGACATCGGCTCGTTCGGCCCCGACCGGTACTTTACCTATGTCGCCGCCTTCGGCATCTTTACGGACGTGCCGTATGAGACGCCGCAGGAGGACAAGCGCATCTGGGGCCGGCTTGCGTATATCATGAACGGCGCGGGCGCGCTCGGACGGCTGAAGCCCACGCACGTGCGCGTCTATTATGAAGACCGGAAGGAGGAGGCCGACGTGCTCGTCGGCCTCGTGACCAGCACGACCTCCGTCGGTGGCTTCAAGGCCACGAAGGATCTCGGCATCTCGCTCAACGACGGGCTGTATGAGATGATCCTCGTGCGCGCGACAAAAACGCTCGCAGAGTTCAATCTGGCCGCGACGCGTGCGCTGCGGCTGGATTTTGACAACGATTCGTTTATTTCCACGCAGACCGGCGCGCTGCGCTTTGAGTTCGACGAGCCGGTTTCCTGGACGGTCGACGGCGAATTCGGCGGCAGCGTCACCGAGGTCGAGATCCACAACGAGCACCGCGCGATCGACATCGTAGTTCCGTAAGGGAGGCGGCAGTATGAACCTTCGCTTTGCAGACGAGCACGACGCAGCCGCCTGTCTCTCCATTTACGCACAGTATATCGACACTTCTATCACGTTTGAGACGGCGCTGCCGTCCGAAGACGAGTTTGCCGGACGCATCCGCAGCTACGGCGCGGTCTACCCGTGGCTGATCGCGGAGGAGGAGGGAAAAATCCTCGCCTACGCCTACGCCCACCGCGCGCAGGAGCGTGCCGCCTATGACTGGAACGCGGAGCTTTCCGTCTACGTTTCAAAAAACGCGGCGGGAAGAGGCCTCGGCACAAGGCTCTACCGGGCGCTTCTGGCCCTGCTCAAGGAGCAGGGCGTCCGCACGGCCTACGGCGTTGTGACCATGCCGAACGACGCAAGCGCTGCCCTGCACCGGAAGCTGGGCTTCGGGCTGCTGGGGACGTATCACAATACCGGCTACAAAAACGGCCGCTGGCGCGATGTGGTCTGGTTCGAAAAGCACATCGGCTCGTTTGACGGCGTGCCGGAGCCGATCCGCCCCATCGGCCAGCTCGCAGACCGCGAAGCGGTCCTGCGGACGATTTGAAAAACAGCCTCCTGTTCGCACGGGTGCTCATAAGAAAGTAATTGAAGAAATTACGATTATGGCATCTGTCAGGCGGGATTGGCAACGGAATAACGGGTATCTGGTGAGAGCCGGATACCCGTTATTTTTTTGCTGTCACGAAAAGCAATAGATTTATTCACAGCTTTCAGGTATAATTGCCTTAAATCAATCCTATCCCATCCATTCCGAGATTTTTTCAAAAAATCTCAAAAAAGTTTGGAAGCATTGGAACAATTCAGCCTTTCTCATGCCATATATAGTAGAGGGCTGAATACAAACGCGATTGGAGGTGACGCTGATGGACAAGCAGACAGGCCCGAACGATTTTCTTGTGGTGCTGCCCGGTGAGATCATCGAGATACCGCAGGACAGCGACAAGTCATGGCTGACCCTGTTTTACAGCCTACCGAGGGAACTTGCGGAAAAGTGGAAGCCAGCCTACGATCTGCCCCGCTCCCCCTACGAAGTTCTGAGAACGGACAAGTATGACCACATCGTATGTGACGATATGTTCAAGCTACTTGTGTGGGATTGCTACGCATGGTGTGCATGGCAGTTTTTCCAAGTCAAAGACCGCAAGGGCAACTACCGCGACATTCCCGGCAACCGGAATCAGTACGCAGGATATTTCCCTTTGTGGCGGCTGTCGTACAGCATTATCCCCTACATCCGCATGAAGTTCGAGCAGAACGGGCTTGGCTTCCAGAACCTCTACAACATTCCGCAGGGCGTGGAGGTGCCGTGGCTGACCTATCAGCAGTTCAGCAATCTGGTCGGCAATGTCACAGATATGGTGATTGCGGAGCAGAACTGGCAGCCGATGATCGACGCGATCTGGGAAAACCGCACCGTGGAGGACTACGAAACCACCAGCAGCACCGTTAAGACGGACTTCATGCGGAAGTGGCATCACAACCGTTCCGGCAAGCCGATTTCTCTTGACGAGATGATGGAAAACGAGGACGGCGATATTTTTGAAGTATCCGACCCTCGCGGCGAGTTTGAACAGAAAGTCATTTCTGAAATGCAGATCGCCGCCTTTGCCGAGCAGAGCATTACCGAGAAAGATCGGGAGATATTGATGCTGCGCATGGAGGGCTACACCGAACAGGAGATTGCGGACAAGGTTGGCTACAAGACCGCCAGCGCAGTCCATAAGCGGATTACCAAAATTGCCGAAGCCTATGAGGACTATGTGACAGCGGAGTATCAGAAGTATTTGGACAAGTAAATAGACGCAGAAGCGGCAGCAGTTACCGAAATGGTAGCTGCTGCTTTTTCATGCGGG
>ERZ773260.4715-NODE-4715-length-11030-cov-6.800547_pt1 | contig 11030 bp, 11 predicted proteins | sample MGYA00511387_ERZ773260 | MGnify/ENA primary metagenome ERZ773260 (study PRJEB29015, sample SAMEA2737745) | human gut metagenome | biome: human gut; feature: human-associated habitat; material: faeces | place: China | collected 2012 ... | reverse complement strand
AGATATTATGAAAAAGATCTGCTGGGAGGCATTCCCATGGAATATGACCCTTACGGCCATGGCGGAGGGGATAAGCGGCTGATTCAGGATCTGCTCCGGCTGATCAAAGAGGGGAAGATGAGTTCCTCCCTCACATCCCTGCAGAGGTCGTTAGAGAGCCATTACGTGTCCCTGGCTGCGGAAGAATCGCGGATTCACGGAGGGATGCCGGTGGATATGGAGAAATTTATAGCACAGAATTCTGAAAAGGATAAGAAATGTAAATGATGCAGGGAGCGTGACTGGGAATGGAACAGGAATTATTGATACTGGAACATCTGGGGGATGAGTATGATAAATATCTGCAGGCTGTCGTCCCGCCTGTGTTTATGAATTCCATTCATCTGTACCCCACGTATGAAGAATATCAGGAAGCCGCGTCCACGGGAAAATTTTTTTACGGCCGGGTCGCCAATCCGACGGTAGACGTGGCGGAGCGCAAAATAGCGGCTCTGGAAAAGGGGGAAAAGGCGTTGATTTTCTCCTCCGGCATGGCCGCCGCTGCCGCCGCCGTGGACGCGAAGCTGCCCGAGCTCGTCACGGCGCTGACCGGCGGCCTGCTCGGCAGCGACACCGCCGAGCGCAGCGCCGCACAGATCCGCCAGTGGGTCGCCCCCACGCATGAGGGCTGAACCATGAATGAAATGAATCGAAAGGGGGCGGCGACACCGTGGAATTTCTGAGAGCCATCGGCCCCGTCTTCAACTTCCTGCTGCTGGCGCTGGCGCTGATTTTCTTCACGCGCAAGCAGATCCGCAAGCTCTTTCAGGAGCGCCGCGACCGCATTGCCGACGCGCTCGGCCGCGCGGCGGACGCGCAGGATCAGGCACGCCACACCGCCGAGGACATCGCCGAGGCGAAGCAGGCTGCCGACGCTGAGGCACACGCCCAGCTTGCCGAGGCAAAGGCGCAGGCCGAGGCCAACACCGCCGCTGCCGACGCCGAGACCGCGCGCGAGGCCGAAGCCGTGCGCCGCGGCGTGGAACAGACCGAGGTGCAGCTGCGCAGCGACATGGAGGACCGCGTGAGCGACGCGGCCATCGGCCGCATCACGGCGGCGACCGCCGGAGTGCTGACGCAGGACGCCTTCGCGCCCGCGCGTGCCGCGCTCGTGGATGAATTTGTCGCCAGCATCGGCGCACATCTGACCACCCAGCCGAGCGACGCGCTCACCCTCGCCGAGACCGGCACGCTGACCGTGGAGGTCGAGGCGGCCGAGCCGCTGCCCGCCGCCGCGCTCGACGCGCTCAAGGACACGCTCACGCGCGCCTACGGTCACGTCACGTGCATGACGACGGTGCGCCCGGAGCTGATCGGCGGCGTCTGTCTGCGCATCGGCGACACGCACTATGACGGCACGCTGCGCCACGCGCTCGACCTGCTCGAGCAGGACGCGGCCAACAGCGCCCTGCACACCACGGACGAAAATCCCGATCTCGCCGCGTGCATCCGCGACCGGCTCGCGGACACGCACGTCGCCATCGACGTGTTCCAGACCGGCGTCGTCACGAGCCTGTCCGACGGCATCTGCCGCGTGCGCGGCATGGCCGACGTCATGGCCGGCGAGCTGCTCGCCTTTGACGGCACGCTGCGCGGCATGGTCATGGACCTCGGCCGCGAGGACATCGGCGTCGTCCTGCTCGGTCCTTACGGACACCTGCAGGAAGGCGACCGCGTGCGCCGCACGGGGCAGATCATGTCCGTGCCCGTGGGCGATGAGATGATCGGCCGCGTGGTCGATGCGCTCGGCCGCCCGATCGACGGTCACGGCCCGATCCGCACGACGGAGCGCCGCGCCATCGAGAGCCCTGCGCCCGGCGTCATCGCGCGCAAGGGCGTGAGCGTCCCGCTGCAGACCGGCATCAAGGCCATCGACGCGCTCGTGCCGATCGGCCGCGGTCAGCGTGAGCTCATCATCGGCGACCGCCAGACCGGCAAGACCGCCATCGCCATCGACGCCATCCTCAACCAGAAGGACACGGGCGTGCTGTGCATCTACGTCGCCATCGGTCAGAAGGAATCGACCGTCGCAGGCGTCGTACAGAAGCTGCGCGACCACGGCGCCATGGCCTACACCACCGTCGTGTGTGCGCACGCGTCGGAGAGCGCACCCATGCTCTACATCGCGCCCTATGCAGGCGCCGCCATCGGCGAACACTTCATGTATCACGGCCGCGACGTGCTCATCGTCTACGACGACCTGTCGAAGCAGGCCGTGGCTTACCGTGAGATCTCCCTGCTGCTGCACCGTCCGCCCGGACGCGAGGCCTACCCCGGCGACGTGTTTTATCTGCACTCCCGCCTGCTCGAGCGCGCCGCGCGCCTGAGTGAGGCCGCCGGCGGCGGCAGCATGACCGCCCTGCCCATCATCGAGACGCAGGCGGGCGACATCTCGGCCTATATCCCGACGAACGTCATCTCCATCACCGACGGGCAGATCTTCCTCGAGACGGACCTGTTCCACGCCGGTGTGCGCCCGGCCATCAACGTGGGTCTGTCCGTGTCGCGTGTCGGCGGTGCGGCGCAGCTCGGCGCGATGAAGCAGGTTGCCGGTCGTCTGCGCATGGACCTGGCACAGTACCGCGAGCTTGCGTCGTTCGCGCAGTTCGGCTCCGATCTGGACAAGGCCACGCGCGACACGCTCGCACGCGGCAGCCGCATGACCGAGCTCCTGAAGCAGCCGCAGTATGCGCCCATGGACGCGGCCGATCAGGTCGCGGTGCTCTTCGCCGCCGGCGAGGGGTATACCGACTCGATCGCCGTCGAGGATGTGCCGCACTACGCGGACGCGCTGCTTGCGCGCATCCACCGCACGTATCCGGAGCTGCATGCCCTCGTGCACAGCGGCAAGAAGCTCCCGCCCGAGGCGCTCGAGCGGCTGCGCACGCTTGCCGACGAGACGCTCAAGAATCTATGATGCACCATCCCCGCCGCCGGCAGAAAGGAGTTGACGCCCCTTGACAAATCTGCATAAGATCCGCGCGCGCATCCGCAGCGTGAACAGCACGCAGCAGATCACCCGCACGATGAAAATGATCGCCGTGTCCAAGCTGCGCAAGACGCAGACGAGCCTTACGGGCGTGCGCCTGTTTGCCGACAAGGGGCAGGAGGTGCTCAACGCCCTGCTCGCCGGTGACGTCACCTTTGAGCACCCGTATCTCACGCCCCGGCGCCGCATCGGGCACGTGTGCTACGTGGTGTTCTGGGGCAACCGCGGCCTGTGCGGGGCATACAATCAGGTGCTGCTGCGCCATCTGGAGCAGCTCGTGCACGCCGAGACGCGCCCCTGCTCCGTGATCGTGTGCGGCCGCTGGGGACGCGATGTCCTCGCCGGAACGGATCTGCCCGTGCGGGAGATCTGCGCCGGGCTGAGCGACACGCCCACCATGGCCGAGGCGCTCGAGATCGCCGAGACGCTCAAAAACCTCTACCGCACCGGTGAGGCGGACGAGATCCACCTCGTCTACCAGCGCTTCGACTCCGTGCTGCACCAGACCCCGGTGCACCGGCAGCTGCTGCCCGCCGCACCGGAGGCCGACGCCCCCGCCGCGAACAACAACTATCTGTTCGTGCCGGACGCGCAGACCGTGCTTGACAACGTGCTTGAGCTATACCTGAACAACACGGTCTACGCCGTGATGCTCGAGGCGCGCGTGGGTGAGCACGCCGCGCGCATGACCGCGATGACCGCCGCCACAGACTCGACGGCGGAGCTCATCGAGGAGCTGAATCTGGACTTCAACCGTGCGCGCCAGGCCGCCATCACGACCGAGATCTCCGAGATCGTCGGCGGCAGCGCCGCACTCAAGCAATCACAAGGATCTGACTAACACCGCGGCGGCAGCGCCGCGTCCCACGAAGGGAGAACGTATGGAAAACGGTATCGTCAAAAGGGTCATCGGCCCGGTGGTGGACGTGCAGTTCCCGGCCGGAAAGCTGCCGGAGATCAACAACGCCATCGAGGTGCAAACCGGCGAGCGGCGCATCGTCATGGAGGCGGTGCAGCAGCTCGGCGACAACACGGTGCGCTGCATCTCGCTCTTTTCCACCGACGGACTGCAGCGCGGCTGCCGTGCCGTCGACACCGGCACGAGCGTGAAAATGCCCGTCGGTGAGGCGACGCTCGGCCGCATGTTCAATGTCATCGGTGAGCCGATCGACGGCAAAGGCCCGGTCAACGCCGCGGAATATCTGCCCATCCACCGCGAGGCCCCGGCCTTCACCGACATCGCCCCCGCGACCGAGCTGCTCGAGACCGGCATCAAGGTCGTCGACCTGCTCGCGCCCTATGCCAAGGGCGGCAAGATCGGTCTGTTCGGCGGCGCGGGCGTGGGCAAGACCGTGCTCATCATGGAGCTCATCCGCAACATCGCCTACGAGCACGGCGGCTACTCCGTCTTTGCCGGCGTGGGCGAGCGCTCGCGCGAGGGCAACGACCTCTGGAACGAAATGAACGAGTCCGGCGTCATCAACAAGACCGCGCTCGTCTTCGGCCAGATGAACGAGCCGCCCGGAGCGCGTCTGCGCGTGCCGCTGTCGGGTCTGACGATCGCGGAGAATTTCCGCGACGAGTCCGGACAGGACGTGCTGCTGTTCATCGACAACATCTTCCGCTTCACGCAGGCGGGCAGCGAGGTGTCGGCGCTGCTCGGACGGATGCCCTCCGCCGTCGGCTATCAGCCCACGCTTGCGACCGAGATGGGCAAACTTCAGGAGCGCATCACATCCACGCGCAACGGCTCGGTCACGTCCGTGCAGGCGATCTATGTCCCCGCCGACGACCTGACCGACCCCGCCCCCGCCACGACGTTTGCCCACCTCGACGCCACGACCGTGCTCGACCGCGCCATCTCCGAGCTCGGCATCTACCCGGCCGTCGACCCGCTCGGCTCTACGTCGCGCATCCTCGAGCCGGACATTCTCGGCCGCCGCCACTATGACACCGCGCGCGCCGTGCAGCGCGTGCTGCAAAAGTATAAGGATCTGCAGGACATCATCGCCGTGCTCGGCATGGACGAGCTGAGCGTGGAGGACAAAGCCGCCGTCAACCGTGCGCGGCGCATCCAGCGCTTTTTGTCGCAGCCGTTCCACGTGGCGGAAAACTTCACCGGCATGGCCGGAAAGTACGTCCCGCTCTCGGAGACCATCCGCGGCTTTGAGGCCATCCTCGGCGGCGAGTGCGACGACATTCCCGAGCAGGCGTTTTTGTTCTGCGGCTCGATCGACGACGTGCTGCGCAAGCGCGACGCGCTCAAGTGAGGCACGCCATGACGGACACACTGCATCTGGAGATCATTACGGCCGGCGGCGCCGTCGTGGACACGCCGGCAGCACAGATCACGCTGCCGCTCGCCGACGGCGAGGTCGGCATCCTGCCGGGGCACGCACCGCTGCTCGGCGCGCTCATGTGCGGCGTCGTGCGCTACACGGCCGCCGGCAAGGAGCATTACTGTGCCGTGAGCCCCGGCACGGTGAATGTCGCCGCCGGGAACGTGACCGTGCTCGCCCGCACGGCCGAGCGCGCGCCGGACATCGACATTGCCCGTGCCGAGGCCGCGCTGCACCGCGCCGAGTCGGATCTCGAGGCGCGCGGCATGGAGATGAACATCTCCACGCCCGAGGCCGCACGCGCACGCGCAAAGGCGCGCATCCGCGCAGCTGAGCTCTGGCGCAAAAACGGATAAAAAAGGTCTGAAAATCCCCGCGGCCGCCCCCGCATCCGGGCTGCCGCGGGGTTGCATTTTGGGCTGCGATATGAGAAAATGTCTGTGTATTGCTTACACAGACTTTTTTGCGTTTTTCGTCTTTCACGCTCTGGCGGGGGAATACGCCCCGCACGCTTTTTACAGGAGATGTGCCCCATGTCCCAACCGAAACGCGGCCGCAGCTCGCAGGCCCAAAACCATCTGATCACCATCCTGCTCGCGCTCGTCATCGCGGGGCTTTCCATGTGGTTCGGCGCCGGCCGTGACGGCGGAAGCGGAACCGACGCCGCCGCCACACCCGTGGCCGGCAGTGGCCTGACCGTGACGTATCTCGACGTCGGACAGGGCGACTGCACATTGCTGCAGTGCGACGGGCAGACCATGCTCATCGACGCCGGCATCGGCGAGCAGGCGAACCATATCACGACCTACCTCAAGCAGCAGGGCGTCAAAAGCATCGACTACCTCGTGTGCACGCACGCACACGCCGACCACTGCGGCGGCATGAAGGCCGTCATTGCGGCCTTCCCGGTGCACACGTTCTACAGCTCCGTCACCTCGAGCAGCAACGGCGCGTTCCAGCGCGTCATGCGCGCGGCGGAGACGGCGAATCTCGCCATCACCGTTCCGAGCGTCGGCGACACCTTTGCCCTCGGCAGCGCGACCGTGACCGTGCTCGGCCCGCAAAAGCACTACAGCGACGTCAACGACCAGAGCCTCATTCTGCGCGTGGACTACGGCAGCAACGCCTTTCTCTTCACGGGCGACGCCGAGTACCAGAGCGAGACGGATGTGCTCGATGCGGGCGAAAACGTCCGCTGCGACGTCATCAAGGCCGGTCACCACGGCAGCCGCACCTCCACGGGCTACCGTCTGCTGTATGAGGCGCAGCCCAAGTACGCCGTCATCAGCTGCGGCGCGGGGAACGAATACGGCCACCCGCACGACGACACGCTCAGCCGTCTGCGCGACGCGGACGTGACCGTCTACCGCACGGACCTCAACGGCACAGTCGTCTGCCGCTCCGACGGCACGAACCTCACCTTTACCACCGAGAAAGAAGGATAACCCCATGCACCGCACCCCCTCGCCGACGGCCGCGTTCTGGCTCGCCGCGTTCACATACTTCATCTGGGGCTTTACGTTTCTCGCCTCGCGCGTCGCGCAGAATTACGGCTCACCGTTCGTGCTGCTGTTCTGGCGCTTTGCGCTGGCGTTCGTGCTGATGAATCTGCTGTGCCTGACAGGGCGCTTTCACGTGCGCCTGCGCGGGCGCGACCTCCGGCCGGTGCTGCTGGCGGGACTGTTTGAGCCCGTGCTCTACTTCCCCTGTGAGCAGTACGGTCTCAAGCTCACGAGCACGTCGTTTTCCGGCGTCATGATCGCGCTCATCCCGCTGTGCTCGCTCATCTACGGAGCGGTGTTCCTGCACGAAAAGGCCACGCGGCGGCAGGTGCTGTTTTCGGTGCTGTCCGTCGCGGGCGTGATCGTGCTGGCTGTCTACGCCTCCGGCATCGGCTCGGGCAGCGTGCCCGGCTTTTTCATCCTGCTCGGCACGGTCTTTGCCGGTGCGGCCTACATGGTCGCCTGCCGCGCCTGCTCCGACAGCTTTTCGGCCTTTGAGCGCACATACGTCACGTGCCTGATGGGTATGGTGGCGTTCGGTGTGCTGTCTCTGCTCGAGCACCGGCACGATCTGAGCGCCGTCGTGCAGCCCATGACGCACGCGCCCTTCGTGCTGGCGATCCTGTTTTTGAGCGTGGTGGCCTCGGTGCTGTCCTACATTGCGCTCAACCGCGCACTCGAGGTGCTGCCCGTCGCGCGCACCGCGGTGCTCATCAATCTCTCGACCGTTGTGTCCGTGCTCACCGGCGTGCTCATTCTGCACGAGCCGTTCGGCTGGATCAGCGCCGTGGCCTCGGCCGCCATCCTCGTCGGCATCTGGGGCGTGCAGCGCTTCGCCGCGCCAACACCGCCGCCCGCCACGGGCGGCGAGCCGCTGCCCCCGTCATGAGCGCAGTCTGACCCAAAATATTTTCACATCAGAAGGATGACCCCTATGCAATCTACCGAACAGAAAATCGAACGCGCCGCACTGGCCGGTCTCGCCGCGGCGTGCATGGAGGAGCGCGAGCGCTCGACGGAGGTCTCTCTGGCCGAGCTCGCCGCGCTCGTAGAGACGGCCGGCGGCCAGCCTGTGGCAACGCTGCTGCAGAGCAAGCCCACGCCTGACCCGCGCACCTTCCTCGGCGAGGGCAAAGTGGCGGAGCTCCGGGAGCTGATCCTCTCCAACGACTGCGACCTCGCAGTGTTTGACAACGAGCTCTCCCCGTCGCAGATGCGCGTGCTCGAGGAGGAGCTCGGCGTGCGCGTGCTCGACCGCTCGGGCCTGATCCTTGACATCTTCGCCCAGCGCGCCCGGACGCGCGAGGGGCAGCTGCAGGTGGAGCTGGCGCAGTACCAGTACCTGCTGCCGCGCCTGACCGGTATGTGGACGCACCTCGTGCGGCAGACGGCCTCGGGCGGCTCGTCGCCGATCGGCACGCGCGGCCCCGGCGAGACGCAGCTCGAGACCGACCGCCGCCACATCCGCCGCAAGATCCAGAAGCTGCAGCAGGAGCTTGAGGACGTGCGCAAGATCCGCCGCACCCAGTGCCGCCGCCGCGAGAAAAACGCCATGCCCGTCGTCGCGCTCGTCGGCTACACGAACGCCGGAAAATCCACCCTGCTCAATTGCCTGACGGGGTCGGACATCCCTGCCAACGACCGCCTGTTCGACACGCTCGACACGACCACCCGCCGCTGGCGCGTCGACGCCGCGCAGGAGGTGCTGCTCTCGGACACGGTCGGCTTTATCCGCAAGCTGCCGACGCATCTGGTCGAGGCGTTCAAGGCAACACTCGAGGAGCTGACGTATGCCGACGTGCTCCTGCACGTGATCGACCTCTCCAACCCCGAGTGGGAGACGCAGGCCGACGTCGTCGACCGGCTCATCGACCAGCTCGGCGCGGCGCAGACGCCGTGCATCCGCGTGTTCAATAAGTGCGACGCCTATCTCGGCATCCTGCCGCACGGTGAGGACATCGTATGCATCTCCGCACGCAGCGGCGAGGGCACGAACGAGCTGACCGAGCGCGTGCGCGCGATCCTCGGCCGCGCCGACCACCACGTGACGCTGCTGCTGCCGTATGCGCAGGGTGCGCTGCTTGAGACGCTGCACCGCGACTGTGCCGTGCTGCGCACTGACTACCGCGACGACGGCATCGCGCTCGAGGTGATCATCCACCCGGAGCAGTGGCCGCGGCTTGAGCCGTTCGTTATCCAGAGCGAGGAGGGCTGAGCATGGACAGCTACCGCATCCCAACAGGCAACGGCGCGTCGGAATACGTGGAAAAGCGCTCGCGCTTTCTCGGTCTCGTGCAGCCGGTAAGCTCCGAGGACGAGGCGCGCGAGATCATCGCTGCGTGCAAAAAGCAATACCACGACGCGCGGCACAACTGCTGGTGCTACCTGCTGCGCGACGGCACGGAGCGCTACTCCGACGACGGCGAGCCGCAGGGCACGGCCGGCATCCCGATGCTGGAGGTGTTTCGCCGCGCAGGCGTGACGAATGTCGTCTGCGTCGTCACGCGCTATTTCGGCGGCGTGCTGCTCGGCACGGGCGGTCTGCTGCGGGCATATACCGCCGCCGCTGCCGATGCGCTCGCAGACGCCGGGATCTCCGTGGTGCGCCGCTGGCTCGCGTGCGAGGTCAGCATGCCCTACGCGCTCTACGAGCCGGTGCGCGCGGCCGTTGCCGCGCTCGGCGGCGTCGTGCAGGAGACGCAGTATGCCGCCGCCGTGACGCTCTGCGCCCTGCTGCCGGAGGAAGCCGGCGAAGCCTTTGCCGCGCAGGTGCGCGACCTGACGGCCGGCCGCTGCGCCGTGCGCCCCGTCGGTGAGACGGAGCGCGCCGTCCCCCTCGCAGACGCCGGTCTGTGAGCGGCGCAAAAGCGATCTTTCACCCCGATCAGGAGGTATTTTGATATGGATCTGACCCTTTCCGATTTTACCGCGCAGCTTGCCTCCGCGCAGCCCGCACCGGGCGGCGGAGGCGCTGCCGCGCTCACCGGGGCACTGGCGGCAAGCCTGACCGCGATGGCCGCAAACGTCACGGCGGCAAATCCCCGCTATGCCGAGCGCAGCGACGCGCTGCGCGCGCTCATCGACGCCTGTGAGACGCAGCGCACGACGCTGCTCGCGCTCATCGAGGCGGACGCAGCGGGCTTTTTGCCGCTGCAAAAGGCCTACGCCATCCCCAGGACCGACCCCGACCGCGCAGCGAAGCTCGCGGCGGCAGCGCAGACGGCCTGTCTCGCGCCGCTGGCAATGCTGGAGCACTGCGCACAGACCGCACTGCTGCTGACCGCAGCGCTCGAGACGGCAAGTCCCCTCCTGCGCTCGGACGTCGGCTGCGCCGCCGCTTTGTGCCGCGCCGCGGCGGAGGCTGCGGCCATGAACGTATTTGTCAACACCGGCCTGCTCACGCCGGACGAGCGCACCGTGACCGAGGCGCGCGCCGAGCATCTGCGCGCGACCGTGGTGCAAAGCTGCGCACAGACCGCGGACGCGGTGTTTGCCGCGCTGCGCGGGGAGGGCTGAGCGATGGCAACACGTCTGACCGGCGCGCCGGTCGCAAGTAAGATCTATGCGCAGGTGCGCGAAAAGGCAGCCACGCTCGGCACACAGCCGTGTCTTGCGGCGGTGTCCGTGGGCGCGCAGCCGGATGACCGCGCCTACCTGCGCAGCATCGCGCGCTCAGCGGACGGGTGCGGCGTGGCCGTGCGCCCGGTCGAGCTGCCGGCAGACTGCGCGGCGGATGCCCTGACCGGCACGCTGCGCGCCCTGAGCGCGGACGACACCGTGCACGGCGTGCTGCTGCTGCGGCCGCTGCCGAAGGCGCTGCGCGCACAGCACCTGCTCGACGCGCTCGACCCCCGCAAGGACGTCGACGGCATGACGACGGCATCGCTCGGCACACTGCTGACGGGTGCGGCGGGCTTTGCCCCCTGCACGGCCGAGGCGTGCCTGCACCTGCTGCGCGCATACGGCTTCGACCCTGCGGGCCGGCGCGTGACCGTCGTCGGGCGCAGTCTCGTCATCGGACGTCCGGCAGCGCTGCTGCTCACGCGCGCGGACGCGACCGTGACGCTCTGCCACCGGAAAACGCCCGGCCTCGCCGCGCGCTGCCGCGAGGCCGACATACTCCTCGCCGCGGCGGGCGCACCGGGGCTCATCACGCCTGCG
>ERZ773260.4714-NODE-4714-length-11038-cov-2.409997_pt1 | contig 11038 bp, 12 predicted proteins | sample MGYA00511387_ERZ773260 | MGnify/ENA primary metagenome ERZ773260 (study PRJEB29015, sample SAMEA2737745) | human gut metagenome | biome: human gut; feature: human-associated habitat; material: faeces | place: China | collected 2012 ... | reverse complement strand
GGAGGGGGGCATCGATATCGATCGTTGTCCCCTTTCATCCCACTCCTGCCAAAGGAGCTTTAGCTATGAAAAAAGAAGTTTCCTCCGCCAAGGAGGCTGCGGAAACGGCGCCTGTCGTGGAAAAGGCCGCAGCGAAAAAGCCGGCGGCGAGAAAGACGGCCGCTAAGCCAACCGCAGCCGCTGCGGAGAAGAAGACCCCGGCAAAAAAACCGGCGGCTAAGAAGCCCGCGGCCCGCAAAACGGCAGCAAAGAAAGCCTCCGGCCCGAAAAAGCCGACCGCGCTGATTATCATGGATGGTTTTGGCCACCGCGACGAAAAGAGCGGTAACGCGATCGAGGCTGCGAACACCCCCAACTTGGACAAGATCTTTGCAGAAAACCCGATGACGTATATCGGCGCCTCCGGCTTGGACGTCGGCCTGCCGGACGGGCAGATGGGCACCTCCGAGGTCGGCCACACCAACATCGGCGCGGGCCGTATCGTTTATCAGGAGCTGACCCGCATCACCAAGGCCATCCAGGACGGCGACTTTTTCACCAACGAAGCGCTCATGAGCGCAATCAACCAGTGCAAGTGGTTTAATTCCACCCTGCATATTTTCGGCCTGCTGTCCGATGGCGGCGTACACTCGCATATTGACCATATGTTCGCGCTGCTCGAGCTGGCGCGCCGCAACGGTCTGCGCAAGGTGTGCTTCCATTGCTTCATGGACGGCCGCGACACGCCCCCGCAGTCCGGTATCGAATATATCGACCGCCTGCAGGCGAAGATCGACGCGGTTGAGGTCGGCTGTATTGCTACGATTTCCGGCCGCTATTATGCGATGGATCGCGACAACCGCTGGGAGCGTGTCGAGAAAGCCTATAGCGCCATTGCCGAGGGCGTCGGAGAGCATGCAGCCTCCGCGCACGAAGCCATGCAGGCTTCCTATGATGCGGGCGTGACCGACGAGTTCGTGGTTCCGGTCATCGTAACCGAGGGCGCGACCGTCCGAGACGACGACGCGATTATCTTTGCCAACTTCCGTCCCGATCGCGCGCGTGAGATCACCCGTGCGTTTGTGGATCATGAGTTCCAGGGCTTCCCGCGCCACCGCCGCAACATTCACTACGTCTGCATGACGCAGTATGACGCCACTATGCCCAACGTGGAGGTCGCTTTCCCGCCGGAAACCCTGACCATGACCATGGGTGAATATATCAGCAAGCAGGGACTGACCCAGCTGCGCATCGCCGAGACGCAGAAGTACGCCCATGTGACGTTCTTCTACAATGGCGGCGAGGAAAAGACCTTCCCCGGGGAAGACCGGATCCTGGTTAAATCCCCCGACGTGGAAACCTTCGACCTGAAGCCGGAAATGAGCGCCTACGAGGTTGCCGACGCGGTGGTCAAGGCCGTTGAGGAGGGCAAGTACAACATGATCATCCTCAACTACGCCAACTGCGATATGGTGGGCCATACCGGCGTGATGGAGGCGGCCATGAAGGCTGTCGCCGCCGTGGATGAGTGCGTGGACCACGTGGTCAAGGCTGTTCTGGACAACGGCGGGCGTGCTTTCGTCACGGCCGATCACGGCAACGCGGACCAGATGGTGGACCCCGAAACGGGAGAGCCCTTCACCGCTCACACCACCAACCCCGTGCCCTTCATTGCGATCGGACCGGAAATGGTGGGCAAGAAGCTGCGCGAAGGCGGCCGCCTGGCCGATATCGCACCCACGATGCTGGACAGCATGGGGATTCCCGTACCTGCCGAGATGACGGGTAAATCGCTCATCGTGAAATGACGCACAAGGGATAACCCCCCTCAGGCTCTCCGGAGGCAATGCCGCTCCGGAGAGCCTTTTTGCGCTTGGCTGATTGCTGGCAAGCCATTTTCTTTTGGCATGCAAAAGGCCCCGAAGCTTAGCCGCTTCGGGGCCTTTTTTCTCTTTCTGTGGATTATTCCGCGGTGGTTTCGGCGGCGGGCACCTCAAAGGTGGGAGCGAAGCCGCTTTCCACGATCAGGTCGTACACCTTCTGGGTATAGATGACCTGCTCCAGCGCCTTGACCCAATCGGCCTCGGCGTTTTCGGGCTTGACCACGACCACGTTCACATAGGCTTCGGCAGCCTCGCTGTCGGCGGTCTCGGCATAGAGGCCGTCCACATAGGGGACCAGGTCCACCAGCGTAGCGTTGTTGCCGTTGATCACCGCATAGGCGGCATCCTCGCGCAGGCCGGGGATCTGCTCGGCGGCCACTTCGACGATCTCGAGATTGTAGGGGTTCTCGGCGATGGTTTCCTTGGTGTTGAGGCTCTCCAGCGTGGTGCCTTCGGGGAGGGTAATCAGGCCGGCATCCTCAAGGAGCATCAGCGCACGGTTTTCGTTCACGGCGTCGTTGGGAACCAGAATCTTGTCACCCTCGGCGATGTCATCCAGGCTGGTCTTGGTGCCGGGATAGATGGCCATGGGCTCAAAATGGGTGAACACCACGGGCACCAGCTGCTCCTCTTCGGGGAAGTCCTTGTTATAGCCTTCCAGATAGGGAATGTGCTGGAAGAAGTTGGCCATGACGGAGCCGTCCATGGTAGCGGGGTTTTCGGTGGTATAGTCGGCCGTCACAATGAGGTCAAGCTCATAGCCCAAAGCGGCCATATCATCTTTGACGGCTTCCAGTATTTCGATGTGCGGATTGGGGGTGCCAATAATAGAAACGGTTTCAGCAGCAAAGGCGGTAGAAACGCTGATGGCAAGAGCGAGGGAAAGAACCAGGGCGATAACCTTTTTCATGAGGGTCAGTCTCCTTTCCAAAGTTAACGGTGTTTATGGTCCAGGCTTCGCGTGGTGCGCGTGCCGAAGACGGTGATGATCTGTACCAGGAACACCAGCATCAGGCTGGCGGAGTACATCATGTCGTACTTGCGGATATTGAGGCCCTTGACGATGGCCAGGGTACCCAGGCCGCCGCCGCCGATGGTGCTGGCCAGTGCCGTATAGCCCAGAATGGTAGTGATGCTGATGGCAGCGCCATTGACCAGGGAGGGCAGAGCCTCGGGCAGGAGCACCTTGAAAATGATCTGCCGGTTGGTGGAGCCCATGGATTGCGCGGCCTCGATGATGCCGTGATCCACCTCGGCAAGGGAGCTCTCCACCATGCGGGCGATGTAGGGGAAGGCGCTGATGACCAGCGGGAAGATGACCGATCTTGTGCCAATGGAGCTGCCCATCACCAGGCGGGTGACGGGGAAGAGCACCGCGATCATGATCACGAAGGGAATCGAGCGCAGGAAGTTGATCGCCACGACAGAGGGCATGATGCCGCCACGGCGGGTCACCACCAATAGCACGCCCAGCGGCAAGCCGATCAGATAGGCGATGGCGCTGCTCCACAGGGTCATGTACAGCGTTTCCACCGTACCTTCCCACAGCATGGGCAACAGCTGATCCCAGGTCATGGCACATGCACCTCCTCTACGGTCAGGCCCTCAAGGGCCAGGTACTCCATCACGCGCTTGACGTCCTCGGGGTCCTGCGGGCGGGCAATGAGCATCTGCCCGTAGGCCTTCTGGTTGAGCTGGCGGATGTCGGCGGAGAGGATGTTGACATCCAGCCCACAATCCTTGACCAGCTTGCTGATGATGGGCTTTTCGGCGGCCTCGCCGTCAAAGACGATGCGGATGGCCGGCTGCGGGGGAATTTCCTCCTGCTCGGGCAAAATGCCAAACAGCCTGCGGCCCGCGGCTGACTTGGTGTGCATGAACACATCGTCCACAGTGCCCTGTTCGGCGAGCTTGCCGCCATCCAGAATGGCCACCTTATTGCAGATCTGGCGGATCACGGCCATTTCATGGGTGATGAGCACCACCGTGATGCCCAGCTCCCGATTGATCTTTTGCAGCAGCGAAAGGATACTCTGCGTGGTCATGGGGTCCAGGGCGCTGGTCGCTTCATCGCAAAGGAGCATTTCCGGATCGCTGGCCAGGGCGCGGGCAATGGCGACACGCTGCTTCTGACCGCCGCTGAGCTGGGCCGGATAGGCGCTGGCCTTGTCCTCCAGCCCTACGATCTTTAGCAGCTCGATCACTCGCTCGTTGGCCTGCTTCTTGGGCACCCCGGCGATTTCCAGCGGGTAGCGCACGTTTCGCGCCACGGACTTTTGCATCAGAAGGTTGAACTGCTGAAAGATCATCGCCATGCGGCGGCGGGTCTGGCGAAGCTGCTGCTTGCTCATGGCCAGAATGTTTTCGCCGTCGATGAAGATCTGCCCGTCGGTGGGGGTATCCAGCCGGTTGAGGCAGCGGATCAGCGTGCTCTTGCCCGCGCCGCTCATGCCGATGATGCCGTAGATATCGCCCTTGTCAATGGTCAGGCTGATGTTGCTCAGGGCGTGAACCTCGCCGCCGGGTATGGGGTAATCCTTGCACAGGCCGCGTATCTCGATCTGCGGTTTCTGCTCCATCCTCTGCACACCTTTCTCATGGTTAGCCGATGAAAAAACCCACTTCGCGCATTTGCGAAGCGGGCTTCAATGGCATGGCACCTGTCAAGCGACGCAACACAAATAGCACGGGCTGAAATCGCACGCGCACATCATGTTCATTCGCATGGCACATAGGTTCGTCACGGGCGACTCCTCCCTTCGCTCACATTGCGCAGTTTGAGATTGGTGGCATGTTACCACAGATTCTGCGGATTGTCAACCGGTTTTGGAAAAAGGAAACGATTTATACAATCAAAGTACAATCGTTCGGATGGGATCACTCGTCGCTTTTGGCCTCGTCGCGGGCTTCACGCGCGCTGATATGCTTTCGGAGGAGAAGGTTGATATACTGCGAAAAGGAACGGTCCGTTTCCTCGGCAAAAAGGCGAATCTTTTCGATGACATCCTCATCCAGCGTAATGCTGACACTTTTCTTTAGCGGCTTCAATCTTCTCACCTCTCACATATCATAATATTGAATCGTTTGTAATATTGAAAAATATTATATAATCGTGTAACATAGTGTAATACAATATTATATTGATGATGTGGAGGAGAAATTATGCAGCTTTTTGACGCAATCGAAAACTGCTTCCCCGCGATGGAGAAGCAGTATCAGGAAATCTGTCCGCCGCCGGAGGATTTCTGGCCCCCGGTACTGATGGAGCGCGCGCTACGGGAGGAAATGGTGGACTGGACGCAGATGCACCTGCTCACCCCCGGCCTGACCGCCCTGTTTGAACGAGCGGGCGTAACAGACCGGGGCATGATGGCGCGCACCATGGTGCAGTGGTTCTACTACGACAAATACAGCTGCGAATAGTCTCGCTCAGCCGTGCAGGTACTGGTTCTGCTCTTGAGTGAGCGTATCAATCTTCACGCCCAGCGCGGTCAGCTTGCGAAGCGCCACCTCGCCGTCGATGTCGCGGGGCACGTCGTAGAGCGCGGGCGGCATCTCGCGGCCCTTCTGCGCCAGACGCAGCGCGCACAGCGCCTGAAGGGCGAAGCTCATGTCCATGATTTCCACCGGATGTCCGTCGCCCGCGGCCAGGTTCACCAGCCGGCCCTCGGCCAGCAGGAACACGGTACGGCCGTTTTCCAACCGGAAGCCTTCGATGTTCCTGCGCGCCTCGTAATGTTCCACGGCCATGGCGCGCAGGCCCGCCACATCCACCTCCACGTCGAAGTGGCCGGCGTTGCACATCATGGCGCCGTCCTTCATCAAAAGCATATGCGCGGGGGTCACCACGTCGCGGCAGCCGGTCACGGTGATGAACAAATCGCCCAGCGGCGCTGCCTTCTCCATGGGCATCACGGTGAAGCCGTCCATCACGGCTTCGATGGCGCGGACGGGGTCTACCTCGGTCACGATCACCTTGGCGCCCAGGCCCTTGGCGCGCATGGTCACACCCTTGCCGCACCAGCCGTATCCGGCGACAACCACGGTAGATCCGGCCACATTCAGGTTGGTGGTGCGCATGATGCCGTCCCACACGCTCTGGCCGGTGCCGTAGCGGTTGTCAAAGAGATGCTTGCAGTCCGCGTCGTTGATGCTGAACATGGGGAAGTTCAGCTTGCCAGCGGCCGCACGGCTGCGCAGGCGGATCACGCCGGTGGTGGTTTCCTCGCAGCCGCCGCGCAGGTTCTCGGCCCATTCGGGGTGCTCCTCGTGCAGAATGTGCACCATGTCGCCGCCGTCATCAATGAGCACGTCGGGCTTTTCGCTCAGGGCGCGGCACAGATAGTCGTGGTATTCTTCCGCGGTGCAGCCGTGGGTGGCGTAGACGGTCACGCCGCTTTCGCTGAGCGCAGCGCATACGTCGTCCTGGGTGGAGAGGGGATTGCTGCCCGTCGCAAAGACGTCGGCGCCGCCCTGATGCAGCACCTGGGCCAGATAGGCGGTCTTGGCCTCCAGATGAATGGAGACGGCCACCTTCAGCCCTTCCAGCGGGCGGTCGCGCTTCAGGTCCTGCGCAATGCCATCCAGCACCGCCATGTGGCGGCGGGCCCATTCGATCTTCTGCCGCCCCTGCGGCGCGAGGGATGCGTCCCGGATGATGGATGCCATGAAACTCACCTCATAATCAGATCATAGAGAGGGAAGTAAAGAAACGGAACCACGATGGCGGGCAGGAGATTGGCCACCTTGATATCCTTCTCCAGCAGCATATTCACGCCGATGCCCATGATGAGCAGCCCGCCCACGGCGCTCATCTCGGTGATGACCGCGTCGCTGAGCAGCGGGGCCACGGCGTTGCCCAAAAGGGCGATCGCTCCCTGATAGATCAGCACCGGCACAGCGGAGAGCATTACGCCAATACCCAGCGAGCTTGCGAAGATGACCGCCGTCACGCCGTCCAGCGCGGCCTTGGCGATCAAAGTGGAATGGTCGCCGCGGATGCCGCTGTCCAGCGCACCCACCACGGCCATGGCGCCCACGCAGTAGACCAAGCTTGCGGTGACAAAACCCTTGGCAAAGGTGCTGCCCTCACCCTCGCCGTGGGTGAGCTTGCGCTGCGCCCACTGGCCCAGGCGGTTCATCCTGCCGTCGATGCCGATCAGCGCGCCTGTCACGCCGCCCAGCACCATGGAAAGAATGACAAGCAGCGTATTGTCCGTTTCGATTGCGCCCATGAGGCCGATCAAAATCACGCTCAGACCCACGCCCTGCATCACCGTATGGGATACGGCGGGCTTCATTCCGCGCCGCAGCGAGAGGCCCAGACATGTGCCAAGCACGATGGCCGCGCAGTTGATCAGTGTACCGATCAAGAAATCGCCTTCTTTGATTTCAGAATGGCCGCACGCAAAAAACCGCCGGAAAATTGCGGCGGCTTTTTGCTCTCGGGCAAGATTTACTGCGCGGCCGCCGCGGTTTCCACGGGGTACACGCTGACCTGCTTCTTGTCGCGGCCCTTGCGCTCGAAGCGCACGATGCCGTCCACCTTGGCGTAGAGGGTATCGTCGCTGCCGATGCCCACGTTCAGGCCGGGATGGATGTGGGTGCCACGCTGGCGCACAAGGATGTTGCCGGCGAGGGAGAACTGACCGTCGGCGCGCTTGGGCCCAAGGCGCTTGCTTTCGCTGTCGCGGCCGTTACGGGTGGAGCCCATACCTTTTTTATGGGCGAAAAACTGAAGATTCAGCTTCAACATGATGATGTTCCTCCCATCAGATGATTTGTAAATAGGATGGATACTGCGCCGCAATATCGAGGAAGCCCTGCTCTGCCGTGCGCAGGATGAGCCGTGCGTCGTGCTCGCTGGCGGGGGAAAGACCCCCGGGAAGCGCAACCTGGATCATGACGGGCCTTTCCGAATGGGACACGTTGGGGCGTATGCCCGCGACGCTTTCCAATGCGTTGGCGCAGGTGGTGATGAGCACGCTGGCGGCCGCGCATACGATGTCCTCACCCGCGGGTGCATATCCCGCATGGCCGCTGACCCGGATGCCGCACAGGCCGCGTGCGTCCCGCAGAAAGGAGACGGTGGTCATCAGCCCACCGCGGTGATCTCCACCTTGGTATACGCCTGACGGTGGCCCGCCTTGCGATGATAGTTCTTCTTGCTCTTGTACTTGTAGATGATGATCTTTTCGCCCTTGACCTGCGCCAGAACCTTGCCCTCAACCTTGGCACCGGCCAAAGTGGGCGTACCGACTTCCACGCCCTCGTCAGAGCCCAGCATCAGCACGTCGAAGCTGACCTTGCTGTCCACTTCCTGGTCCAGCTTTTCCACATAGATAACGTCCCCCTGGGACACACGATACTGCTTGCCACCGGATACGATCACAGCGTACATGGCAAAGCACCTCCTGAATGATCTCGCCAAGCGACAAGGTGGCGCGTTTGGGCGCACTTCAAAACCCCGCTTGAGCGGCTTACCAAATAAAATTATCATAAAACCCGTGAGCTGTCAAGGGTTTTGCCGAAATTTCGGCGTTTTGAGGCGTTACGCGATCGGAATTTCCGCTGCCTGCGCGATGGCGTATACATACCCGCGGAAGGAGCGGGAAAACCCTTCCACCACCTGTGTGGAAAACGGGCCCGCCGGATCGGACAGGCTGGCAGTCAGCTTGTCGCGCAGCTCGCGGCGCACGGGCTCGCTCCTCAGGCGCTTTTCCAGATTGACCCGCCGGAGCACAAGCGGCACATCGGCGCGCATCAGCGCCCCGGACACCGCGTTCCATCCCAGAAGCGACGCTAGCGCACCCACGGCCACCCCCGCCACAAAGCCCAGCGGTCCCGTGGCGATCAGGGCGATGCCGCCGCCGCCGCAGAGCAGACCCGCCGCCACGCTCACGATCACGCCCAGCACCGCGCCCATCAGTGAGAGACCCATCCAGCTGCCCGGTTTGAGCTGCACGCTGGCGGCGCCGGTGGCGGTCAGATCCAGCTGCATCTGGCGGCGAGGGACCTCGAAGCGGTCGCAGATGGGATCCACCATGGCCTGAAGGCGGTCCGTAAGCGAGGAAAGCCACACCCGCACGGCGGGCGCGAGCGTCTCTTCAGCCAGGGGCGAAGAGAGAATCCGCTCCACGCGCGCGGCAATACGGTCGTTCATCTCGCCCAGGGTGCGGATCTCCCCGCGCTTCCACTGCTGTGCGAGGGGGATGGCCGCCTCGTCCACAATCAGATCGCAAAGCAGCTTCGCTACTGCCGGAATCAGCGCGGGCAGGGACTCAGAGGCAATGGCGCTCACGCGCGCGCCGGTGATCTCCTCGCGGATGGCCTTGCGAAAGGCGCGCAGGTTTTCATCCACCCAGCCCGCGTAGGCCAGGCCCTTGGCGATGGAGAACTCCGGTTCCGGGCAGCTGACCACGACGGCGGCGGGGAATCTTTCCTGGCATGCCTCACGGAAAAACGGCATGCGCGAAGCGCCGCCGGTCAAAAGCAGCAGTTGGGGAGGACGCTCCGACGTGAGCCGGGCGGCGTTGTCCAACGCCTCCGATACGGCCTGCGAAAAGGACCGCCCGTCCAGCTCCGGCAGAGGATCGTCCACCAGATGGGAGGCTTCCTCGTTGTCGATTTGGAGCGTGAGGCGCTGCACGCCGTCGTAGCAGACCCGAAGCGTTTTTTTGGCCACCGGCGCGGCCTCGGTGGCCAGCCGGGTAAAATAATCCTCCTTGAGACGGCGCGCCTCAATTTCCAGATAGCTGTACCAGCTGCGGCTTTCCGAAAGCACGTTGCGCAGAGCAGCACGGTCGCGGCTGCGCTCCACCGCGCGGCGAAGCAGCGCCGCATCCAGAAGGCCGCCGCCCAGCGCCGTTTCGCCAAAGGTGCCCACGCCCGTTTCGCGTCCGTCCACAATATAGGCAAAATCCAGCGTGGAACTGCCGATATCCACCACCAGCGCGCTTTCGTTGAGCACATCCACATCCAGCGCGACAGTGCGGGCGTACTTGGCATAGAGAAACGCCGCCCGCGATTCTGAAATCACCTGCGGATTCTCCACCCCCGCGCGTACCAGCAGATCGCGGTAGCGGGTGCGCGCAGCCGTGTTCCAGCCGGCCGGGCAGCCCACCACGAAGCGGTCGTCCGGACGCAGCGCACCGGATTGGCGCAGGTCGCTCAGCACGCCCCGGACAAAGCGCACCACATCCTCGTAACTGGCAGGATCGGTCGTAAAGCGGCTTTTGAAGCGCACGCTCAGCTCCTGAGCCAGCGCGTCGGTCAGGGCGCGGTCGCCCACCACGATTTCGCCGCTCAGGAGGCCTACGGCGCTGAGCAGACTGGCGCTGCCGCATACGGGCAGAATCACCGGCTCAATGAGAGAGCCATGCTCAAAGGCGGCGACGGCGCTTTCACCGTCGCCCATATCAAAACCGATATATCGCATAAAAATCACCTTTCCGGCTCAGGCGGCGTCCGTGCGCACGGCGGCCGTGCCGCGCCTGAGAAGCCGCCGGTCCTCCAGGGACACGATGGCGGGCGACAGCGTGCGTGTTTCGGACTTGCTGGGCAGGGCGTTGAACAACCGCCGGTTTTCTTCGGTATAGTCCAGCGCGGTCAGGCCCATGACGGCGAGCATCTTGCGGGCCGCCTCACCGGCTGCTTCGGGAACTTCGCCGTCGCATTCGTAAAGCGCCTCCATCAGATCGGCGGCGCGCGCCAGCGTGGCGGCGTCGGCGGTTTGGAGGCCTCCGCGAAGCTGCTCGTTGAGGTAGGCAAGGTCGTTGAGCGAGCGGTCGATGGCGCGCATCTGCCGGTCCATCAGCGTGAGGAGGCGCTCCACATCGGGCTTCAGGACCACGCGCGCCTCGTCCTCCGGCGCGGTGGGACGCCGGCGCTCCCGCACAAGCGCCCATGCGCCTGCCAGCAGCGCCGCCAGCGCGAGAAGCCAGCCCAAAGCGAGACCCTTGAGGTAGCAATAGCCTCCCAGCGCAAGCTGCACCAGCAGCGCCGCGCCCCAAAGCGCGATGCCGCCGCGGATGTTGATATCCGTCAGCTCCTCGGCTCTGGCGGCCAGCGCACGGTCCAGGCTCACAGGATGGCATACGCACCAGCCGTAGTCTACCCAGTCGCCGGATTTTACACAGCGTACCGCTTGCTCGGCAGTGGTCAGTTTCTGTTTGTAT
>ERZ773260.4713-NODE-4713-length-11041-cov-3.974604_pt1 | contig 11041 bp, 6 predicted proteins | sample MGYA00511387_ERZ773260 | MGnify/ENA primary metagenome ERZ773260 (study PRJEB29015, sample SAMEA2737745) | human gut metagenome | biome: human gut; feature: human-associated habitat; material: faeces | place: China | collected 2012 ... | reverse complement strand
TCATAGGCAATCCCTGACTCCTGTAAGGCCTTCACATATCCCTTGTGGCGCTCCAGTCCCTGCATATCGTCTGCCTTAAAGAAACCCTTGATCTTTTTATGTCCCAGTTCCAGCAGATATTTTGTTACAAGATAGCCTCCCTGTGCATCATCCATAAGAATATGAGGTTTATCCCTCATTTCTGAATAGATTCCCTGAATAAACACATACGGAATTTCAAATTTATCCAGATTCTGATAAAGATTTCTGTGTTTACAGATCATCTCACTTTTGCTTGGTTCAATGATCAGTCCATCAATATCTTTCTTCAGAAGTTCCTCCAGACATCTGGCCTCTTTCTGTCTGCTGTTTGCTGTGTTTTTCAGGATAATACTGTAACCGCTTTCTGAAAGGACATTATCCATTCCCTGTATCAGTCTCGGAAAAATATAATCAGAAATATATGTGGTCACTACCGCAATATTCTTTGAATTCTTTATATGGCGCATATTCTCAGAGCAATAAGTACCTCTTCCGTGAAATGCCTCTACATATCCGTCCTGCTCCAGGATTCCCAGTGCTTTACGAACTGTATGTCTACTCAGGGAATATTTCTGTGAAAGCTCGTTTTCTGAAGGAAGCTTCTCTCCCGGTCGGATAGCTCCTGACATAATATCACTTCTGAGCTGTTCCATCAGTGAGAAATATTTCGGCTTTCCATTATCTGTCATGTCTTCTTCCCTCCTGTATTTAGGATACAACTTGTACGCACGTACGAACAAGTTGTTTTTTATGCATAAATTATACAAAATATTGAGAGATTTTTCATTAGTTTTTTCCAAAACACCTCGAGGGATAGTGATATGTAAACAGTAACAGTTCATCCTTTACGAAAGTTACCAATATCCGATTGATTTCAACATCACTTCGGCTCAGCTTTTTCTATACCATAACATTCATGGCAAATCCCATGTACCGCCATACGTATTTCTTTATCCAGACGTGAATTACAGGTGATCAGAGTCACCATTCTCTCCCTTTCATCAGGCTCTACTCCTGTGTCATACATGGAATTATTTTTCAATATAGATAATTGTCTCCTGTATGCAGGACTGGATAACTTGTATCCATATTCAAATGCCGGGCTTTGGGAAGATGCCTGTTCCACAGAAAAAATTTTGTACAGAAACTTTCTTTTTGGTGTTGTGATCTCAATTTCAGGACATTTTTTCAGAAATTCAGGCTGTTCATAACGGTTCAGATTTGCAAACATCATATTACCTTCTATATTATGCCCGTAAAGAATACTGTGGGAATCTGTAAAATTCTTTTTTATGTCATGTTCCAGAAAAATACATCCAAACAGATCTTCCTCTCCTCTGAAATTATGTTTCAGGTAATATTCATCATCTGCCGCCTGAACTACAGGATAAGAAATATCGGCTCCCGGGACAGTAATCCAGGCAACTGTCTGAGAGTTGATCTTTCTTAAATTTTCCCAGGAAATCCCGAAGGATTCCCTGATTTCATCTGTACAGTTTTTGTTTTTTGATTCAGAAGATCTTCTCTGTTTTTTCCTGCGTTTTTTTTCACTGTTTTTTGTACTGCTGTCTTCATCAGTTTTTTTGCCATCTGCCAATAATCCGGCACCTGCTTTGTTCTTCACCCCTGCCATTTGGGAAAGCTCTGCATATTCCTGCCTTGCTGCAAGATTCTGTTCATAACTTTTTATATAGAAGCCGGCACAATATATAAGAAGCCCAATTGCTGCTATGATCATACTTACTGCAAATGTTCTGAGTTTTTTCATTTCCGCGGCATACCCTTTATATTTCTTTTCCCGGAAACAGTTCTTCTGTAGATCACCACACCTCCTGTCAGCAGTCCCATTCCGATGAGTCCAAGAACAGCCATCATTTTAAACGGTCTGACATCTCCTGTTTTAGAACTTCCTGCCATGGAACCACCCTGATGGCTTCCATATCCACCGGAATATCCACCCGAATTTGCGTAACTGCTGCCTCCGCTTCCGGAAGTTGTGCCTCCATTATTTCCACCATTGTAAGATGCCAACGGTGCTTTCGTCGGTACAGGAGTCATTTTCGGGCAGGTTCCCGGTACAGATGGTGTTGGTGTGGCTTTTGGCTGCTCTGTCGGTTTCGGTAGTTCTGTAGGTTTTGGTGTCTCTGTCGGCTTTGGTGTTTCTGTTGGTTTCGGTGTTGCAGACGGTGTTGGTGTGACAGTGGGTTCTGCTTCTGCTTTCACATATACCTCCTGCTGCGCAGCAGTTTCCGGTGAAATATCACCTCTTGCTTTCGCTGTGTTTACAATTTTTTCAGGCTCTGTGCTTTCCGTTTTAAATACCAGTTCATAACAGACTTCAATTTTATCCATATCTGACAACGATGCTCCTGTCTGAATTACAAATCCTGTATCATCTGCCTCTATTTTGGCATCTTTCAGTTCTATGCCGTTTTTCTTCGCAAAAATGCTGTCTTTTACAATGGAAGCCCCTTGGGTTTCCAGTTTATCTTCGATAACAATATTCTGATCTGTGACATCCTCACGGAGTTGTCTTACTGTCAGCTTATAGTATCCTTTCTCACCGGGCGCATACTCTTTCTTATCTGATTCCTTCACAATTTCCAGAATCGGACTGTGTACCTCTGTCTCTGCTTCCCCGGTTGCAGGTATCTTCTCGCTGCTGTCTGCAACTGCAGTATTATGCACTTTCTGTCCTGCCAGGGCTGCATCAATCACTGCTGCCTGATATTCCACGATCATATTTTTCTGTTCCTGACAGTCCAGAGGATTATACATTACCTGCTCAAAAAGACCACCTCTATCCTTATCGCAGATACTATATCTGCTGTCCCTGACCAGCGTCCTGCCTGTTGACATCAGGAAAGTATTATCATCATTGATCTGTACATCAGCATCTGCCACATTTCCTTTCTCATCCATCAGAATCACCGAATCCTTCAAAAGACGTACTCCCTGAGTATCGATCACATCCTGCAGAGTAACATTACGCGCCACGCATCCGGTCTGCTCCTGTGTCAGGACAATGCGGTATGTAATAATATCGCCATATTTGTAAAATGGTTTGTCCGTCGTCTTCTCTACTTTAAGAACAGGTGAGTTCACCCAGATTTTTGAGGAGTCCTTTACTTTTTGTGCATTATCTGCATATGCCTGTGCTGTATTTACAATCTCCATCCCATTTACGCTTTCCTGCGCAGTACAGCGGAAATTAACGGTCACAGGTGTCTGATACGGTAGATCTGAAATCGTCACGATCCATCCGGTTCCCTGACGTGTAACCTCACAGCTGACCGGTTTTTCCACTGTTTCTTTATAATTTTCCGGATTCAGCTGATTTCCTGCATCATCAGTTCCTGCCACCGGATTCTGAATAACAGCCGGAACACCGCTTACAGTAACAGCATCTTCGCCTCCGTCCAGAGCCAGTCCTTCAGGAAGGGAAAGATCACTGATCACAAGATTTCTTGCTATAGATCCCTTCTGAAGATTATTAACCGTAACCTGATAATTCACCTGTTCTCCTACCCGAAATTCATTTTCCGCACGTCCGTCCCCAGCTGCAAGATATGGATTCTGAAAACTTTTCTCAATAGAAAGAACCGCTGTATTTACATACACTTCTGCGTCATCCTGTGAAACAGGGGCATTCTGCGCCTGCACATTGGCAACATTAATGCTTTCCATTCCATTTGCTGCTTCCGCAACTGTGCAAAGGAAGGAAATCATAACCGGAGTATTTGCCGGAAGATCTGAAATGTTCAGTCTCCATCCGCTTCCCTCCTGAAGAAATTCATAATTCACCGGTTTCTCTGATGTCTCATTATAAAATTCCGGATTCAGCTGGTTCAAAACATCTTCGGTTCCTGCTGTCAGCTGCGTAATACTCTGTGGGATTCCGCTTACCGATACATCCTCTGCCGATGAAAGCGCAAGTCCTGCCGGCATACCGGTATCCCAGACAGTTACATTCCGGGCCACTGTACCTGCTTTTTTATTCTCCACCACCACATTGTACTGTACCTGTTCTCCGACTTGCCATTCATAATGATCTGCAGACTTCTCAATCCAGAATTCTCCTGAATTTACATACACTTCTGCATCATCAGATCTCTCATCTGTATTGGCAGCTTTTACAGTCGCTGCATTTACGCTTTCGTGTCCATTTGCCTCTTCCTGTGCGATACAATGGAAAATAATCGTTACAGGCTGACTGTATGGCACATAAGAACAATAAAAGGAAAATCCGTTCTCATCTGCATTCAACTGAGAATCCACAGGTCGCGCTTCATATGCCTGTCCTGTTTTCTTATCCGGTACGGGATAGTTTACCTGTTGCTGAACTCCCAGTACTTCCATGCTCTGTGTACCACCTGCCAGAACCAGTCCCTGCGGCAGACCAATATCAGTAATAGTTACATCTTTTGCAATTGTTCCTGCCGTCACATTATTCACCACAATCCGGTAAGCTACCTGCTCTCCTGCCTGCCATTCATATTTGTCTGCTGTTTTATCAATTTCAAGCTGTGGACTGTTCGGCCATACTTCTGCCATATCCTTTCTGGATTCCTGTTCTCCTGTCTCAGGATTGATCAGATTATCCGCTGTTGCAGTCACAATATTTTCCCATTCCTGTCCATTGGAATCCGCAGATGCCTGACATTTAAAACGGATTGTGATCGTCTCTCCATACTTCAGGGACGGACACTCTGCTTTCCATCCATTTTCTCCCTGTCCGGTAAGCGTACAGTTCTCACCTCCCTGACTTGTCTCTGCAGCATACTGCCCTTCCAGAAGCTGCAGACATGATGGAAGCTCGTCTGTAATAACAACATTTACTGCTTTTACATCCTGTTTTGTCTGAGAAACCAGAACCTCATAATCTATGATATCTCCCGTTTTCCATTCATACTGAGAAGTATTTTTCTTTACTTCCAGTTCCGGTGGAATCACACCCTTTACCCACACTGTTTCCGTATCCATTGTATCTCCGCTTCCGTTTGTACGTTCATAACTCATGGATGCATGGTTTGGTACAAGAATACTGTATCCATCCTCTGCAAGGTATTTTGAAATGTTAATTTCTGATTCCGGTCTCTGGCGTACTTTTAAAGTAAATGTGTAAGTCTGATTATCTGTAAATGCTTCATCCTGAAGGCTCTCTGCTTTGGCCCTGCAGGTCACTTTCTGTCCTTCAACAGCAACATCAAACCAGTCTGTCACTGTCTGCCCTGCATCATTCACAATACTGACTTTTGATGCATCCTCTATAGTAAGACAATCCTCAAGTATATCCTGTACCACAAAGGATTTCAGTCTATTGGGTGTCACCTCCGCCCGGATCATATACTGAAATTCCTGTCCCTGACGAATGCCAAAAGGTTTTTCTTTTGATGCGGCAGCTGCCTGTTCCCATGTACAGTTTGCCTCTCCCACACGTTTCTCAGGCGCTTTTTTCATCTCAACATCACCGAAACAATAGGATGTAAAATCAAAATATGCATATGCTTTGCAGTATTTCTGTCCTTTAAAGTTCGGACAATAACTGTTGCCTGATGGATCCAGATATTTATTTCTTGTAATCTCTGCCCATCTTTCCTGAGAACCGGCTTTTGCAATGGCATCTTCACGACTTTTATCCCATTTATCCAGTCTGAACTGATGACAGAATTCTACCGTAAAATTATCTGTATCATAAAAAAGATTCAGCCATCCTCTCGGATCATCCGGCTCAACGGAACCAAGGGGTGAGCTTACAGAATTTCCATCTACCGTCAGATAATCATTGTTTTTCAGAACATATGCATTATCCAGACTGCTGTCTGACGGAATACGGACTCCCTGTCCCGCATCAATATCACGTATGGTTCCATGGCCACTGATCGGCAGTGTTTCTTCTGTTCCATGCCTCAGAAACTGAAACTTAACCTTTGCGTATCCTACAGAATAAATAAATACACCGATACTGTTTTTGGAAAAGCCAACCATTGGATAAGCTTCATTATCTTTCCATGCAAACGTAGCTCCGCCTTTATTCTGAACAATCGATTCTGCAGTGCGCAGATCATAACGAGGTTCTGCATTCTCTACTCCCACAAGAATGAGTCTGACATCAACAATATTTCCATTTCCATCTTTTCCTACATTGTTATAACGCATCCCTGCGCTTCCGGCTTTATAGTCCGCTCCTACACGAACGCACTCTGTGTCACGTTCGCTTTTTCCATTGTCTGAAAAAGCTTCCCTGTCCAGATTATCACACCCAAAAGATTCATATGTGGTAATTCCGGGCTGAAACTTCATGTTAAAGCGATAACCATAATCTACCACCTTGTCACTGTCCCATGTTTCTACAGTTAACGGTGCCGCCTGAGTTACACAGACAGGCACAAGCCCCAGAATTGCCTGCAGAATAAAAAGCATTGCAAGCAGCAAAGCTCCAAGGCGTTCTTTCAGTTTGAAATTGTGTTTCATTTTCCGTCTCCTTTCCGAACAAAAAATATAAAAATGAATGTGGGATTTTTCCCTGCACAAGGCAGGATTAAAGAATAGAAATAAGTTGAAATTATATGATTATAAATATTCAAGGGGAATTAATATCGTGAAACAAGAATGTTTACACTTAAGATTTTTTAGATTTTTAAAATTTTTAAGATTTTGCGCAGGGTTTCTTTTCTGAAACCCTGCATAGATTTTCATTGATTATTTCTTTTCTTCAGCCATGAAAGAAAATAAAGAATAATTGCAAGAATAATAAAAAACGGAATCGCAACTCCGATTATCAGTATCAGTAAAATAATTATAACAGCCGCTGCTGCAATAACAACAGCCCTGCCATGCCAGGTAGAAAGATCAATTACTTTTTTCCATCGTTTCTCCTGCTGATGAGGAAACTCTGTCTCATTGCCATAACTGCTTCCGTAAGAAGAATACTCTCCGTAATCTTCCTGTGTACTTCCATCATCTGTATCAATCAGAGTCTTTGCTATCAGATGTGGGTCTCCCAGTTCCTGCAGTACTTCCTGCTCTGAACGTCCGCCACGTACCTGAGACTGTATATAATCTTCATAATACCTGATATGTGCCGCTGCTTTGCCCTCCTGCATCTGACCGGCAAGCTGGCTTCTCAGGATTTCCAAAAATTCTTTTCTGTTCATCTTCTACACTCCATTTTGCCAGAAATACATGTCAAAACTCTACTGCTCGCTCCGTTATCAGTAACGTTCGTACTCTTATTTTACCATATATACTACAGGTAGCAACTAATATAATCATAAACTTTTTATGAAATTCTTATAAACTCAGTTACTGTTCACTACGTTCTCAGTAACTGAGCCAAAATTCATTCCAGATTGCCTGCGGCAATGGAATTTTGGCTTGTATGTCATTTCCCGACAATTTTTGCATACATCTCCGGTCTGCGGTCTCTGAAAAGTCCCCAGTTCAGTCTATCTGCCTTTAATGCATCCAGGTCAAAAGTGCTTACAAGCACCCCCTCTTCCCCTCCGGGCAGTTCTGCACAGAGAGCACCTGTGTTGTCTGTGATAAAAGAGGAACCATAAAAATTAAGAGCAGATTTCTGCATTCCATTTTCCAGACATGGCTCTACTGTTTCCTCACCGATTCTGTTGGCAGCGATCACAGGGATCAGGTTGGAGGCAGCGTGTCCCTGCATACATCTTCTCCAGTGTTCCATGCTGTCACATTCCAGGATGGGTTCACTTCCGATGGCAGTGGGATAAAAGAGAAGCTCTGCGCCCTGCAGTGCCATACATCTTGCCGTTTCCGGGAACCACTGATCCCAGCAGATTCCAACTCCAATGGTTCCAAATCTGGTATCAAAAACCTTAAAACCGGTATCTCCCGGTGTGAAATAGAATTTTTCCTGATAATAATGGTCATCCGGAATATGTGTTTTCCGATAAATACCGAGATTCTTCCCATCTGCATCCAGAACCGCAATGCTGTTATAGGTATTATTGACCTCTTTTTCATAAAAACTGACCGGGATCACAATCCCCAGCTCTGCCGCTACCCTGCTGAAATGACGCACTGCAGGGTTTTCCTCTGCAGTCTGCGCATATTCATAATACTCATATCTGCGCTCCTGGCAGAAATAGGGCCGTTCAAAAAGCTCCGGAAGAAGAACAATCTCAGCTCCCTTTGCTGCTGCCTGACGCACCAGTTCCTCTGCATGGGCAATATTTTTCTCCACACTTTTACTGCATTTCATCTGAACTGCTGCCACTGTTACATTTCTCATCCTGTCTGTTCCTCCTGCTCCTGTTTACATAAGTAAGTTTTTTCATAACTTTCAGGTAATAACCCTCCAACACATGACTCTCAAAGTTTTTCTGCATCAGGGTCAGATATTTTTTCCGGGAATCTGCTGGGTGATACAGTGAATATTTCCACCGCCAACAATGATGGCTCTGGCATCAATGGGATAAATCCTTCTTTCAGGAAAACACTTCTGCAGAATCTCCACTGCCCTTTTGTCATTTTCATCCCCAAATTGTGGAAGGATGATCCCTCCATTGGAAATATAGAAATTCACGTAACTGGCAGCCATCCGTTCTCCTGCTTCCCGTTCGTCTTCTCCCTCTTCAAACACAAAGCCATCCACATCTTCCTGGGTAAGGCAGACCGGTTTCTGAGGAATCGGAAGCTTATGAATCTTAAATTTTCTGCCTTTTGCATCTGTTTCCTGTTCCAGCACCTTCAGATCAGCCAGAGACATGGCATACTGCGGATCTGTCTCATCCTCTGTCCATGCAAGCACAACCTCTCCGGGCCTTACAAAAGCGCACACGTTATCCACATGCTCATTGGTTTCATCCTGATAGATTCCACATGGAAGCCAGATAATCTTGTGGACACCGAGCCAGTACTTCAACTGTTCCTCTATCTGTTCCCTGCTCATCTGAGGATTGCGTCCCTGACTCAGAAGACAGGCCTCTGTAACGATCAGAGTCCCCTCTCCGTCAGAATGGATGGAACCGCCCTCAAGCACAAAAGGTCTGGCATCCAGACATGGACAACCAAGAGTCCTGCAGATAAAGGCAGCCACCCTGTCGTCCTTCTCCCAGTTCCGGTAAAGTCCATCAAAGTCTCCTCCCCAGGCATTAAACTGCCAGTCAACTCCACAGACCGCCCCTTTCTCATCCAGAACCATGGTTGCTCCCACATCTCTGGCCCAGGCGTCATCTGTCTCGCATTCCAGCAAAGTCAAACCCGAAACATTCCCAAGCTGATTCTTTGCATTCTCCATCTGAGCCTTGGAAACCAGCATATACACCTTTTCGCTCTCTCCAATAGCCTCTGCAACTTTAACAAATGCTTTCTGCGCTTCCCTTGCACCATAATTCCAGGAACCGGGACGTTCCGGCCAGATCATCACGCATCCCTCATGAGGCTCAAATTCTCCGGGCATACGGTATTTTGTTCTGTTCTTCTCAATAACTTCCATGTCTGTCTCCTTTTCTCTGATAGTCAGGCAGATATCAGGAAAGCCGGCTCTTAAAGTCTTCGTATCCGAAATGTCTGATAACCTCACACTCTCCGTCCTCATGCATAACCGCAATATCCGGCAGCGGCATACCGTTAAATGTATTATTTTTCACCATAGAATAAATCGCCATGTCCATAAAATACAGCTTGTCCCCGATCCGGATCTCTCTGTCAAAGGAATAATCTCCGATTACATCTCCTGCCAGGCAGGTGCAGGAAGATAAGCGGTAGGTATATGCCTTCTCCCCTGCTTCCCCGCTGTCTTTAAGAGGCGGACGATAGGGCATTTCCAGCACATCCGGCATATGGCAGGCTGCAGAAGCATCCAGAACCAGCGTTCTGATCTCATTTTCCACAATGTCCATAACCTCTGTCACCAGATATCCGGCATTCAGGGCAACAGCCTCCCCGGGCTCCAGATAAATATCCAGATCATAGGTTTCCTTCATATGCTGAATACATTTTTCCAGGAGCTTTACATCATAATCCTCTCTGGTAATATGATGTCCGCCGCCCATATTCAGCCAGGAAACCTCAGACAGAAATTCTCCAAACTTCTCCTCTACCGCCTGCAATGTTTTCTCCAGGTCATCCGCATTCTGTTCGCAGAGCGTATGAAAATGCAGTCCGTCGATCCATTTCAGACATTCCACGTCAAAGTTCTCTCTGGTAACCCCCAGCCTGGAACCCGGTGCACAGGGATCATAGATTGCATGATCCCCCTGAGTGGAGCATTCCGGATTAATACGGAGTCCCAGACTGGCTCTGGTACACACCTCTTTAAATTTCTTCAGCTGTGCTGTAGAATTAAAGATAATATGGTCACAGATCCGGTCCAGTTCCTCCATATCTTCTGTACGGTAAGCAGGGGAAAAAACATGATTCTCTTTCCCCATCTCTTCATGTCCAAGCCTCGCCTCAAACAGACCACTGGCAGTGGTACCTGCCAGATATTTTCCGATCATGGGATACAGGGCAAAGCCGGAAAACGCTTTCTGTGCCAGAAGGACCTTACACCCGGTGTCCTCCTGGACTTTTTTCAAAATTTCCAGATTCTCCCGCATCTTCTTCTCATCGATCACATAGCAGGGAGTTTGCAGTTGCTCAATCTTCATTAGCTTTCCAGACCTTTACCAGTTCAGGATCTTCGCAGACTTTCCATGGAAGTCCCCATTTGTTCAGTGCTTCCATATATGGATCTGGATCAAATTCTTCCACATTAAATACACCCGGCTTCTTCCACTGTCCGGTCACTACCATCATGGAACCGATCATGGCCGGAACACCTGTTGTATAGGAAATTGCCTGGGATTCCACCTCTTTATAGCATTCCTGATGATCACATACATTATAAATATAGATACTTTTCTCTTTTCCGTCCTTAACACCTGTGAAAATACAGCCGATATTTGTTTTACCCACTGTTCTCGGTCCCAGAGATGCTGGACCCGGCAGAAGAGCTTTCAAAAACTGGATCGTCACGATCTCCTGTCCGTTAAATTCCACGGGT
>ERZ773260.4700-NODE-4700-length-11081-cov-8.239343_pt1 | contig 11081 bp, 9 predicted proteins | sample MGYA00511387_ERZ773260 | MGnify/ENA primary metagenome ERZ773260 (study PRJEB29015, sample SAMEA2737745) | human gut metagenome | biome: human gut; feature: human-associated habitat; material: faeces | place: China | collected 2012 ... | reverse complement strand
AGCATCCCGAAAAGCTCATCGGTGTCCGTGTCGGAGAACGGCTGCTTTTTTATGGTGCAGATGCAGAACGAGCCGCCAGCGCCCTGAATCGCCGCCTGCTGCAACGCGATATTCCCGGTGTAGGCGAAACCGCTGTGACCGGCTATGATTTTGGACAATGGACAAGCGCTGCAAAGCGGCTGCTGGAGCATGGACACAGCTTCGTGTTTGCGCAGCCGGATGAAACCGGCGGCTATGAAATTTTTAACGAGGCAGATGCCAAGGACTACATTCCCATTGGCATGGAGCTGGAGATCGACGGACGGAAGTTTGTCATTGACAGCGTGAATTACGGCGCGGATGAAGTATCTCTGCGAGATGTGACTTTTCAAAGTCACACCGGCTATCCGATCTTCCGCGCTGAACACGTTGCATTTGTGCGCTCGTTTGTAGAAGAACAGCAGAAGCCGCTCTCCTACACGATTCAGCCGGTCGAAGTCTACGCGACAGAAGAAAACCATCTTCCGTATGATGTGGTCATTCAGACGCTTCATGTTGAGCAGCCGGAACAGTCCATCTCAGCACCGGAGCCGGAACAAATGCCCCAAACGGACGCACAAACTGCGCCGCCGCAGGGGAACACCCCTCCCGCGCAGAACTTCCGTATCACGGACGATTTGCTCGGCACTGGCGGCGCAAAGGCGAAATTCCGCGCGAACATGGACGCGATCAACCTGCTAAAAGAGCTGGAATTTGACGGCAGACAGGCCACGCCCGAAGAACAGAACATTCTCTCCAAATACGTCGGTTGGGGCGGCCTGGCAGATGCCTTTGATGAAAGCAAGGATAACTGGAAAGACGAGTTTGCAGAGCTCTACGCTACACTTTCCCCAGAGGAATACGCCGCCGCGCGTGCATCCACGTTGAACGCGCACTACACCAGCCCCACCGTTATCAAGGCGATTTATGAAGCTGTCGGGAACATGGGATTCCAGACCGGCAACATTCTGGAGCCGTCAATGGGTGTCGGCAACTTCTTCGGCTGCTTGCCGGAGCAGATGCAGGACAGCAAGCTCTACGGCGTGGAGCTGGACAGCATTACCGGCAGAATTGCCAAGCAGCTCTATCCGCAGGCAAATATCACCGTTGCCGGATTTGAAACGACGGACCAGCGAGATTTCTATGATCTTGCCATCGGCAACGTGCCGTTCGGACAATATCAGGTAAACGACCGAGCTTACAACAAGCTCGGTTTTTCCATCCATAATTACTTTTTCGCCAAGGCGCTCGATCAGGTGCGTCCGGGCGGCATCGTCGCGTTTGTGACCTCGCGCTACACGATGGACAGCAAGGATGACCGTGCCAGAAAATATATTGCGGAACGTGCCGAGCTGCTGGGCGCAATTCGCTTACCGAACAATGCGTTCAAAGCCAACGCCGGTACGGACGTGGTATCTGACATTCTGTTCCTGCAAAAACGGGAGCAGCCAAGCATCGCAGAGCCGGAGTGGACGCAACTCGGTGAAAATGCAGACGGTTTTTCCATCAACAACCACTTTGTCCACCACCCGGAAATGATTCTTGGCAGACAGTCTGCGGAAAGTACGCAATACGGAAAGCAGGATTTTACCGTAGAACCCCTTGCGGGCGCAGACCTTTCCGCGCAGCTCCATGAGGCGGTACAGCACATTGGCGGCATCTATCAGGCAGCCGAGCTGCCAGACCTCGGGGAAGAAGATCAGATCCAAGATACCATCCCCGCAGACCCAGATGTAAAGAATTACAGCTATACACTCGTGGACGGCGAGGTTTACTACCGCGAAAACAGTGTCATGGTAAAACCGGACCTGAACGCAACCGCCAAAGAACGCGTCAAGGGTATGATTGAGCTGCGGGATTGCGTGCAGTTGCTCATTTCGCAGCAAATGGACGGCGTTATTTCGGATATGACCATCCAGCAGACGCAGCAGAAGCTCAACCGCCTTTATGATACGTTTACTGACAAATACGGTCTTATTAACGCTCGCGCCAACAGCCTTGCGTTCTCTGATGATAGCTCCTACTATCTGCTCTGTTCGCTGGAGATCTTGAATGAAAACGGTGACTTGGAACGCAAGGCGGATATTTTCACCAAGCGCACCATCAAGCCGCATGAGGTCGTGACCTCGGTGGACACAGCATCGGAAGCGCTGGCGTTGTCCATCTCGGAAAAAGCCTGTGTGGATATGCACTATATGGCACAGCTCTCCGGCAAAAGTCAGGACGAACTGATCGACGAGCTGAACGGTGTTATTTTCCTCGACCCGACTCGCGGCAACTGGCAGACGGCGGACGAATACCTTTCCGGCAACGTCCGCCAAAAGCTGCGGCAGGCGGAAGCAGCCGCCGTAGACGCACCCGGCTACGCTCCCAACGTAGAGGCGCTGCAGCAGGCACAGCCGAAAGATTTAGATGCGTCAGAGATCGAAGTGCGCCTCGGTGCAACGTGGATCGACAAGGATTACATTCAGCAATTCATGTACGAAACGTTCAATCCAGCGTATTACCGGCGGCATTTGATTCAAGTAAACTATTCACCCAGCACCGCCGAATGGAACATCAGCGGCAAATCCACCCCATCCAAACAGGATGTCAACGCCTATATGACCTACGGCACAGAGCGCGCTAACGCCTATCGGATTCTGGAGGATACGCTGAATCTGCGCGATGTGCGCATCTATGACACGGTTTATGATGCAGACGGCACGGAGCGGCGCGTTCTCAATTCCAAGGAAACGACGCTTGCGCAGCAGAAGCAGCAGGCCATCAAGGACGCCTTTCAAGAGTGGATATGGCGCGACCCGAATCGGCGGCAAACGCTGGTGCAGCAATACAACGAACGCTTCAATTCGATCCGCCCGCGCGAGTATGACGGCAGCCATATCCGCTTTTCCGGCATGAGCCCGGAGATCACGCTGCGCGAACACCAGAAAAACGCGATTGCACACATTCTTTATGGCGGCAATACACTGTTGGCGCATGAGGTCGGCGCTGGCAAGACCTTTGAAATGGTCGCCGCCGTCATGGAATCCAAGCGGCTGGGGCTTTGCCAGAAAGCCATGTTCGTCGTGCCGAACCACCTGACGGAACAGTGGGCGTCTGAATTTCTGCGGCTCTATCCCTCCGCGAACATCCTTGTCACGACCAAAAAGGATTTTGAAACCCGAAACCGCAAAAAATTCTGTGCCCGCATTGCCACCGGCGATTATGATGCCGTTATCATCGGACACAGCCAGTTCGAGAAAATCCCAATCTCTAAAGAGCGGCAGGAGCATTTGATCCAAGAACAGATTTATGAGATCGAGGACGGTATCCGAGAGCTGCGGGCAGCAAACGCCGAGCGTTTTACGATCAAGAGCTTAGAGCGGACAAAGAGAGGCTTGGAGCTGCGGCTTCAAAAGTTGCAGGCGGCGGACCGCAAGGATGATGTTGTCACGTTTGAGCAGCTTGGCATTGACCGGCTCTATGTGGACGAGGCGCACAGCTACAAGAACCTGTTCCTTTACACCAAAATGCGCAACGTCGCAGGTCTTTCCACCTCCGATGCGCAGAAATCCTCGGATATGCTGTTAAAGTGCCGCTATATCGACGAGATCACAGACGGCAAGGGTGTTGTGTTTGCCACCGGCACACCGGTTTCCAACTCCATGACGGAGCTGTTTACCATGATGCGGTATTTGCAGCATGACCTCCTCCAGCAAAAAGGGTTGGCCCACTTTGACTGCTGGGCATCCACTTTTGGTGAAACAACGACCGCCATTGAGCTTGCGCCGGAGGGCACGGGTTACCGGGCAAGAACGCGCTTTGCAAAGTTCTATAATCTCCCGGAGCTGATGTCCATGTTCAAAATTGCGGCGGACATTAAGACGGCAGATCAGCTCCATCTCCCAAGACCGGAAGCGGTCTACCATACAGAGGTATCCCAGCCAACAGCCATTCAGAAAGAAATGGTGCAGATGCTCTCAGAACGGGCGGCAAAGGTACACTCCGGCACAGTGGACCCCTCTAACGACAATATGCTGAAAATCACATCGGACGGGCGCAAGCTCGGTCTGGATCAGCGTATCATCAATCCCGATCTGCCGGACGATCCGAGCAGCAAGGTCAATCGGTGTGTGGATAATATTTTCCGTATCTGGCAGGACGGACAGGCAGACAAGCTCACGCAGCTTGTTTTTTGTGATTTATCCACGCCCAAGATTGCAGCCGCCAAGCGCGCAGAAAAACCGGCTGGCGGCGCGCTCGATAACCCGGAGCTTCACGCGCTGGAAACGCAGCTTGCCAGCGACGGCATAACGTCGGATGCGCCTTTTTCCGTCTATGACGATATTCGCAGCAAGCTGGTTGCGCTGGGGATTCCACGCGAACAGATTGCGTACATCCATGAGGCAAACACCGAAGTCCGCAAAAAAGAGCTGTTTGCAAAGGTGCGCTCCGGGCAGGTGCGCGTCCTCATGGGCAGCACCTTCAAGATGGGGGCGGGCATGAACGTACAAGACCGGCTCGTGGCGCTCCACGACCTCGACTGCCCGTGGCGGCCGGGCGATCTGGAGCAGCGCGGCGGTCGTATCATCCGTCAGGGCAACCGCAACAAGGAAGTCCATATTTATCGTTATGTCACGGAGGGAACATTCGACGCTTATTTGTGGCAGACGATTGAAAACAAGCAACGATTCATCTCGCAGATTATGACCTCCAAATCGCCGGTACGCTCCTGTGAGGACATTGACGAAACGGCGCTGTCCTATGCGGAGATCAAGGCGCTGTGCGCCGGTGACGAGCGGATCAAGGAAAAGATGGACTTGGATGTGGACGTTGCGCGGCTGAAGCTGATGCGCGCCAGCCATCAAAGTCAGCAATATAAGCTGGAGGACAATCTTCTGCGCTACTTCCCGGAGCAGATTGAAGCAGCGAAAAATGCCATCGCCGGTCTGGAAACAGATATGCAGACCGTGGCGGCACATCCGCACCCCACGGACGGATTTGCCGGAATGGAGGTCAAAGGCGATCTTCTGACAGACAAGGATAATGCCGGTGCTGCGCTGCTGGAAGCGTTCAAAGAGGTTAAGGATTCCGAGCCTGTGCCGGTCGGCAGCTATCGCGGATTCCAGACCGCACTCACAGCGGAGGGCTTTTATATGGATTGCATTTTGACACTCAAAGGGCAGATGTCGCACCGGGTCGAGCTTGGCAAGGACGCCAGAGGCAACCTCACCCGTATCGACAATGTGCTGAACGCGATCCCGGCGCGGCTGAACTCACAAAAAGTGTATCTGGAGAATTTGTATGCGCAGATGGAAGCCGCCAAAACGGAGCTTGGCAAGCCGTTCCCGCAGGAGGAAGAACTGCGCGTAAAATCCGCGCGTCTTGCCGAACTCAACGCAGAGCTGAACATTGACGATAAAATGCCGATGGAACGGCTTGCCGGAGATACCGATGCCATTGCCAAATCCACACGTCCATCCATCCTGCAAAAGCTCCACGCCCCGCTGCCGGAGCAAACAAATTCAAAACCAAAACGCAAAGAAATGGAGGTATCCCGATGAACACCGAAACGATAAACACGCAACTGTACGAGAAAATGTTTGCTGAGCAGGAACGTTACCGTGACTGGCTGCTGCACCAGCCGCCGGAGGAAATTTTGAATCACACCTACGAATACGCCACCCGCGAGGACATTCTAATGACACTGGAAGATAACGATTTGGGTTTTGAGCAGGCGTGGGCGCTGCTATCCTCACCGACACCGTTGGCAGACGTTTTCAAAGAATTTGAAAACCGCGAAACAGACTACATGGATGTTGTGAGGGAAGGCATGGCAAGTCGCGCAAATACGGTCATTGACAGACATCAAGCGCCGCTTTATCTCCACGACGCAGCCTATGCTGTCGCACATAATGAAATGGAACACTACACCGCGTCTTTGCGCATCAGCGCGGCTTGCAAGAATATGATCGAAGATGCCATTGCTGCCGCGTATCAGGATAACAGTCTAAAGGACGTGCAGGAGGCATCCAGAGCCGTCATTGATACGTTCGGCTTTGACCGCACTATGTTTGTGCTGGCGAATACGATCCGCATCAAAAATTATGATGGCCGCATCAGTCCGGAAAACAAAACATGGGCGCAGACAATTCCCATTTGCGAGGATCAACTGAATATTCTTGTTGACCGCTGCAATCCCGGACTGCTGGATCTGTTTACAAATCAGGTGCGCAAGGATTTCGTGGCAGAACAACAGCGCAGCCAGCAAAAAGTCTCCGTTCGGGAAAAACTGCATGGCACACCTGCCCGCGCCGCCGAACGGTCTGCATCTGCAAAGAGAGATCGGGATGCTCGATGAAAAAGCGCCGCCGCACCATTCCACTGATGTTCTATGTGACGCCGGAGGAACGCGACCAGATCGAGGCAAAGATGGCGCAGCTCGGCACGAACAACATGAGCGCCTATCTTCGCAAGATCGCCATTGACGGCTATGTAGTCCAGCTCGATCTGCCGGAGCTGCGGGAGATGGTGTCGCTGCTGCGCCGCTCCAGCAACAATCTCAACCAGCTTGCGCGGCGCGCCAACGAAACGGGGCGCATTTACCCGGAAGATCTGGCGGACATCCGGCAGAATCAGGCGCAGTTGTGGGAATCCGCAAAAGAGATTTTGCGCGTCCTGTCTACACTGGATTGAGCGTCCGCATCCTTGCGCTTTTCTCCGTGCGCAGGTATGATGAAATCAGAACATACAAGGAGGTCCTCTTATGAGATTTCTTTTGAAGCTGCTCTTTGCCCCCGTCGTTGCGGTGCTGGCTGTGTTTGTCTGGCTCTGCGGCGGCATCCTCTATTGCGCGTCGTGGGTGTTTGGTCTTGCATCCGCGCTTGTCAGCATTCTTGGCGTTGCCGTGTTGGTGACGTATTCCGTAAAGAACGGAATTATTCTGCTGATAATTGCGTTCCTCGTCAGTCCGCTCGGTATCCCAATGCTTACTACAAGGCTGCTTGCACTGCTGCAATCGCTGCGGGGATTCATTCAAAATCGTGTTTACCATTAAACCTGCAAATGAGCGCCGGACGTGTTCCGGCGCTCTTGCTTTTTTATCGAAAGGAGGAATCGCATGGCAACGACCCGCATCATGCCGCTGCACATCGGAAAGGGGCGGAGCGTCGGCACGGCGGTCAGCGACATTCTGGAATATGTCAAAGATGCAGAAAAGACCGATCAGGGCAGGCTCGTTACCTGCTTTCAGTGTAACCCCGAAATCGCAGACGCGGAGTTTTGCTTTTCCAAGCGGCGCTATCAGACCAGCACCGGCAGAAAACAGGAAAACGACGTGATCGCATACCATGTGCGGCAGTCGTTCAAGCCCGGCGAGATCACGCCGGAGGAAGCCAATCGCCTCGGCTGCGAATTTGCAGAGCGTTTTCTCAAGGGTAATCATGCCTATATCGTCTGCACGCACATCGACAAAAAGCACATTCACAATCACATCATCTGGAACTCCACCGCGCTCTCCTGCGATCGGAAATTCCGCAACTTTTGGGGCAGCACCAAGGCTGTCCGTCATCTTAGCGATCTGATCTGCGCGGAGAACGGTTTGTCTATTGTTGAGCATCCAAACCGGCACGGCAAAAGCTATAATAAGTGGCGCGGCGAACGTGTAGAGCCGACGCAACCGGAACAGGTGCGCAGTGCAATCGACGCTGCGCTTTCCCAAAAGCCTGCCGACTGGGATGCGTTTGTTGCACTGCTTGCCGAAAACGGCTGCGAGGTCAAACGGCGCGGAAAGACGCTTTCCTTTCGAGGCGCAGGCAGGGAACGCTTCATCCGCGCCGACCGGCTTGGGGAGAACTATCTGGAAGCTGCGCTGTTGGATGCGATCCTCGGCAGACAGGAGCATACGCCGCAGAGAACGGCTATAATCGGTGCGCCCCAAACGCCGAGCCTACTGATTGATATTGACGCTAAAATCCGTGCCGGTAAGGGCGTTGGCTACCAACGCTGGGCATCCAAGTTTAACGCGAAGCAGCTCGGTCAGACGATGACATATCTGAAAGAACACGATCTGATGAATTACGCTGATTTGAAGAAGAAAACACAAACAGCGACGGAGCAGTTCCATGCGCTGTCTGCGCAGATCAAATCGGCAGAGGCGCGCATGGCAGAGATTTCCGTCCTACGGCGGCATATCGTCAACTTTGCAAAAACGAAAAAGATTTTTGATGCGTACAAGGCAAGCGGTTATGCGAAAAAGTTTCTGGCAGAGCATGAGGCGGAGATCCTGCTGCATCGCAGTGCAAAACGGGCGTTTCAAGAGCTGAACGTCAAAAAACTCCCCACCGTCAAGAGCTTGCAGGAGGAATACGCAAAGCTGCTATCCGAGAAAAAGGCGGCATATCCCGATTACCGAAAAGCCAAACAGGAGATGCAGGAGCTTTTGACCGTGCAGGCCAACGTCGCAAAAATTCTTGGAGCCAAACCGCGTGAGGCGGAACATGAAAAAGAGCAGAAACAGCGATAAGCTGTTCCCGCTCTATAAGCATCCAACGGATGCGCTGCCAGCTCCGAACGGAGCGGATTTCGGGGTTTGGGGGCGCTGCCCTCAACAAGCATTTTTCGCAAGTGTCTTGACACTTGCATTGCTTGCCATTTAGCGGTACCCTCGAAAAGTCCCCTAAAAACGAGAAAAACGAAGGCCCTCTTACTTGACCTCCGTTTCTCTGGCTTTTTGTAGTCCCTCTGCTGTGGCCTCCATGACCGTCAATTCCTTTTCGTCCATTGTATTGAGCAGCCTGTCAATATGCTGGCGGCAGTCGCTTTCGCCGTTCTGCCTGTCAGGATAAAAGAACTGGTCTACGGAAATGTCCAACAGGGTGACGATTTGGTAAAAGGTGTTCAGGCTCGGATGCTGACCCCGGTTCTCAAAATACATGATGGAACGAGGGGTACGGTCTACAAGCTGTGCAAGGTATTCCTGCGTCCAACCTTTCGCCTCTCTTTTGCGCTTGATCTCCCGGCCTAATGCGTGGAAATCAAGCCGTCTTTCGTCTTGGTACATTCTCATATCACCCATATATTATTTTACATTTCGGGTTTGATTATGAGAACGAAACTAAATTTTATGTTTTAGTAGTATTTTATTGTCCTTTCGGGCGTGGTTGACAGGAAAGTGATTATAGTGTATAGTGTGCATATAGCAACAGCACACTATACAGGAGGTATAATGAACTTGTGAAGATACTAATATCAAACGCCTCTGATTCCCCTCTTTACGAACAGATTAAAGAGCAAATCAAAGACGCAATTTTGAAAGAAGAATTAAAAGAGGGCGATGCGTTACCGTCAATACGGGCCTTTGCAAATGATTTGAAGGTTAGTGTTTTAACCATTAGGCGGGTTTATGAAGAATTAGAGCAAGAGGGCTTTGTTACCAGTCAGGTAGGAATTGGCACATTTGTTTCTACCAGCAATCTTGATTTGCTCCGTGATTCAAAACGACGGCTTGTGGAGCAAAAAATGCTGGATATGATACAGACTGCAAAATCACTTAATATCAGCAAAGACGAGCTTAGTTCTATGATGGATATATTATACGAGGAGGATTGAAATGGAATCAATTTTGAAAGTTTCCGATTTGAACAAATCATACGGTAATTTTTCTTTAAGTAATGTCAGCTTTTCTTTGCCTGAGGGGTGCATTACTGGATTTATTGGGGTGAACGGCGCGGGAAAAACAACCACTTTACGGACGATTTTAGAGCTTACTAATCGAACTTCTGGGCATATTGAATTTTTTGGATTGGATATGCAAAGTCATGAACAGGAAATTAAAAATCGCATCGGCGTTGTTCTTGATGATGGCTATTTTTATGAAGAATTATCTTTAGCTGAAATGAAAAGTATTATCGCTCCGGCCTATACATCGTGGTGTGAACAAGACTTCAAAAACTATCTGGAACGGTTCAACCTAAACCCAAAACAAAAAATCAATACGCTTTCAAAAGGCATGAAAATGAAATATGCGTTGGCACTGGCGCTGTCTCATAAAGCAGAACTTCTGATTATGGATGAACCTACCAGCGGCCTTGACCCTTTGATCCGCAGTCAGCTTTTAGGAATACTCACTGATTATATGAACGATGGTGGAAAAGGCGTTTTCTTTTCGACACATATCACATCCGATCTGGACAAAATCGCAGATATGTTAATTATGATTGATAATGGTCACATCGTATTTCAGGAAGAAAAGGATACTCTGCTGGATAGCTATCGAATTGTAAAGGGCGATATACGTTATCTGAATACAGATAGCCGCAAATTATTTTTAAGCACCACAGAAACAACATTTGGGTTTTCTGGGATCACTAATAAAATTTCTGAGGTACAACAGCTTATCCCTGATTTAGTGATAGAGCGCCCCACGATTGAGGACATTATGTTAGGCAGCATTGAAGGAGGGAAAAAATAATGCTAATCCATTTGGTTAGAAAAGACTTTCTTATTGTAAAGAAGTATGTTTTGCTCATGCTGGCAGTTTGTGTGATTATTCCGCCGTTTATGATGTGGCGCACAGACGCAGCTTATGTTGGCGCTATGAGTTTTGTTCTGTCTGCAATTTTTTCTGTCTTTATGCTATTGCAGTATGTTTCGTCGAAAGAGAACCAGTACGCAAAAGCGTCTACACTACTTTGCGCTACGCCGTATCCCCGCAAGCTGATTGTCCTTTCTAAATATGTTTTTTGCTTGTTGATTTATGGCGTCTGCTGTTTGATTTTCTGGACGGAAGCATTGATTTTTCCCGTTCTTGGTGGATTTCATATTGAAATAGCAGCGTCCATGTTCCTTGTTTTGGCACTGTTCCTCGGCATTTATCTCCCGGTACAATATAAGCTGGGATATGAAACAACAAAATTTGCTTTCTTTATCATTATTATGGCTTCTCCATTTATTGTGCCACAATTACTTAAAATGCAGGGTGGTGCAAATTATCATCCTTTGGTCGCCCTATCACCAACATCTTTGTCCGTTGGAGCATCTGCATGACCAGACGGTCTGATTTGATGTGTAGATATAAGATC
>ERZ773260.4690-NODE-4690-length-11100-cov-8.575283_pt1 | contig 11100 bp, 9 predicted proteins | sample MGYA00511387_ERZ773260 | MGnify/ENA primary metagenome ERZ773260 (study PRJEB29015, sample SAMEA2737745) | human gut metagenome | biome: human gut; feature: human-associated habitat; material: faeces | place: China | collected 2012 ... | reverse complement strand
TAGGGGGAGATTTCGATTTCTCCCCCTTAAATCCCCTAAGAACCCCATAACCCCCGTTGAAACGACCAGGGTTGCGACCCTGGACCCGGGGAAGGAATACGGTTTAGCTTATGCGGGCGGGGCCGGTTGAGCCGCGGACGATCAATTCCACCGGCAGGTTGAAATCCTTCGGATCAGGATGCTTGCCGTCGATCATGGCGAAAATCGCTTCCGCCGCGCGGCGGCCTTTGCCGATGCCATCCTGATGGATGGTGGTCAGCGGCGGGAAGGTCATTCGCGCGATATCCACGTCGTCAAACCCGACGATGGAAATGTCCTCCGGCACGCGCGCGCCGCCCTCGCGAAGCCCCGTGATGACCGCGGCGGCATATTGGTCGCCGCTGACGCAGACACCCGTGATCGCCCGCTGAGCGGCCAACTGCCGCCCCAGCGCAATGCCGCGTTCGGCCTTGAAGGGGAAGAGATTCGTAATCAGGTTATCCGGGTTCGGCGTGATTCCGGCTTCCTCAAGCGCGTCGCAGTAGCCCGCGTAGCGCTGGTCGTTGTTCATAAAGCCGCGGTTCACCGCGCCGATGAAGAGGATGTTCCGGTGTCCCAGCTCGATGAGGTGCCGCGCCGCCAGATAGCCGCCCCGGCGATCCTCCGCGCGCACCTGAATCAGCTCAGGGTCGTCGAGGTAGGTGTTGATGGTCACGCACGGCTTGCCCTGCTTTTTGACGAAATCCACAAGGCTCTGCGGCACGCGATCCTTGAAGATCACGCCGTCCGGGTTCCAGTTGTTGAGCATCAGCCGCAGAACGTCCTCGTTCGTGCCGCGCCGCATCATCAGAAAATAGCCGTGGTCGGTGACGACCCCTTCCAGCCCTGAGAGCAGCACGCCCGCAAAGCCGTTGCCCGCGTAGGTCTCCTGCGGGCTGTGGGTATCGACAAAGGCGATGATGCGGGAGGAATGGCTCACCAGCGCGCGCGCGGACATATTGGGCACATAATGGAGCTGCTCGATGGCGTCGAGAATCCGCTGCACCGTCTGCGGGGAAACGCGGTCGTAATTGCCGTGAACGACATTGGAAACCGTCGTCAGGCTGACGCCGACAAGGTTGGCGATATCCTTCATCGTGGCCATAGGTAAGCCCTCCTGATTCTCTTGATGATTCATTACGGTAAATGAGCAAATCGGGCGCGCAATGCGCGCCCCTCCAACGCTGCGAAAAAGCAACCACGCATGATGCCGCCGTACCCGTAGGGGCGCGCATTGCGCGCCCGCGTTTTGTGCAGAATTTGCTTTTCGCTCAATTATCATCATTATATCATGTTGAGCGCTAAACTGCAAATGCGCAGGCGGATGAAGGCCGGGCAATCGCTCAGGCATCAAAAAAAGCCATTCGCCTCCCGAAGGGGAGAGAATGACTTTTTTGCAAATGAACGAACAACTGAAATCCCAGATGATGCGATTTCGGTCGGGCGTGGCGAACGCATCAGTATTTGAGCTTCTGCGTGGCCGCCCAGCCCTCGTTGATGGCCTCCTGATGGCTCGTGGCATACGGGCCGATGTTCTGCGCCTTCTCCATGGAAATCGGGAAGTGGACGCACAGGTGGCCGTTGAAATTGTTGTTGGAGAGGTGCTGCGGGGAGTGCGGCACGTCGTGGGTCGAGCCGATGTAGGTCTTGCCATCCGAGAAGGTGACCCAGACCGCCTTCGGCGTCCACGTCGTCTTGCCGCCGAACGCCTTGAGCATGATGGCCGTATCCTCCGCCGTGGCGGGCTCGGCGTCCATATGCGCGTCCTTGGTCATAATGCGCAGCTTCCAAGAGTAGCCGGTGGAGAAATCATACACCGTGCAGTATTCGCCGTTGGCGTAGTTGCGCCGCCAGTTGTAGAAGTTTTCGTAGATGACGTTGCCGGCGGTCTGCGTGCTCGGCGCGGTCGTGCCGCCGGTCGTACCGGCGCCGGTGCTGCCCTTGCCGGAATAATCCGCATTGATGGCGGCGAGCGTCTTCTTGCCCGCGATGCCGTCCGCCGTCAGCCCCTTGGATTTCTGATAGGCCATCACCGCGTCGGCGGTCAGCGCGCCGAAGTTGCCGGTCTTGTTGCCGGTGTAGAAGCCCAGAGAGGCCAGCATGTTTTGCAGCTTGAGCACCTCGCTGCTGGAGGAGCCCTGCTGGAGCATGACGCTCGTGTTCAGCAGGGTGGAGCTGTCCGAATTGTTATTGGAGCTGCTCGAACCGCTGCTGCTATTATTATTGTTGTTGTTGTTGCTGCTGCTCGAACCGCTCGAGCTGCTGTTGCCGGAGAGCTTGCCGGAGATGGAGGAGAGCGTCTTCGCGCCCGCAACGCCGTCGGCGGAGAGGCCGTTGGCCTTCTGGAAGTTGTAGACGGCTTCCTTCGTCAGGCGGCCGAAATTGCCGGTCACAGAGCCGTCGTAATAGCCCAGCGTCTTGAGATTCTGCTGGAGGGTGCGCACGTCGTCCGACCGAACGCCGTACTTGAGCAGGCCGTTTGAAGAATTGGCGGCCGCATTGCCCGAAGAAGACGAAGAACTGCCGGAGGAGGAAGAGGAAGAGGACGAAGTGCCGTTCACCTTTTCTTCGATCTTGGCCAGCGTCTTCGCGCCCGCGATGCCGTCGGCGGAGAGGCCGTTCTTCCGCTGGAAATTCATCACCGCGGCCTCGGTGATGCTGCCGTAGTGGCCGCTGATCGTGCCGGTGTACAGCCCGAGCTTGGTCAGATTCTGCTGGAGCTTGAGAACCTCGTCGCTGCGCGTGCCGTAGCGGAGAATGGCGCTGCCCGACACGGAGGAGGAAGAGGACGAAGACGCGGAGGAAGACGAGGAGGACGAGCTGCCGGAGGCGGTGTAGGTGATTCCGGCGGCTTCGTAAAGCGCCGCGCGGGTGTCCTCGTCAACAATGCCGTTATCCTCAAATGCGTATTTCTTCTGGAATTTCTTGACGGCGGCTTCCGTCTTTTCGCCGTAGTGGCCGGTGATCCCCGCGCTGTAAAGCTTGAGCTGCTTGAGCGCGGTCTGGATCGTCGCGACCTCGTCCGCCTCGTCGCCGAGGCTGTAGTTCTGCGCAGAAGCGCTCGCGCAGACGCATACCATCAAAGCGGCGGAAAGCGCCGCAATCCATCTTTTGTTAGACGCACGAATCGACATACAGGCATGCGTCTCCTTTCATTTCAAGTATGTGACTATTTTATTACGAGTTGTAACATTTGTCAAGTGAATTTTAATAAAGTCGCGTTATAGCGAAATAAAAAGAAACGGAATCGGGCTCAAAAAAGCGGCGAAGGCATGCTATAATAGAGCAAATGGAAGACGGAGGGCATGGATTGTGCTGGACATGGAAGGCATTTATCAGATGGTACACAACCAGACGACGATAAAGCGGGCGATTGACTACGTGCGCGAAGGGCGGATGCAGATGTATGGTGCATGCGGCTTTTGGCAGGGCTGACGCGCCTGCGCCAGCTCTGCTGCGATTCGTGGCTCTGTCTGGAAGATTACGCCGGCGCTTCGCGAGATTCTGAAAGCGTGAAATGCGCCGCGTCGATCAACCCGGCGCAGGCGAGCGGCTGCTGGCGCGCATACGGCGCGGCGGCCTGCCAGAGGACGAGCGCCGCGTCTTTGTATCCGGCCTGCGGGCGGCATGCGTCGGCCAGCGCCAGCGCGTGCAGCAGCAGCGCGGCGGGCGAGGGCAGTTCCGAATCCCAAATCGCGGGGATGCGCGGGAAGAACGCCGCCGCGTCCTGCGGGGTATGCATCGGCAGGCCGTCCGGCGTTGTGAACGCATGCAGCGCCGCGCCCAGAAGGCGCAGGCCGCTTTCGCGATAGGTGTGCAGCTCCTCCGCCTGCCCCAGCGTCAGCAGCGCCAGCGCGAGCGCCGCGCCCGCGCCGCAGGTGAGCTGGGCGTTGAGCGCGCTGACCGGGGAATACGACGGCGGCAGGGCGGGCGACAGCGCGGCGAGGTAGCCGACGGCGCGCTGAGCCGCCTGAATGTAGCGCGATTCGCCCAAGCGCCTGCCGCACAGCGCGAAGACGGCCGCCGCCAGCGCGCAATCCTCGCTGAGGATGCAGGGCGCGGGGGTCGGCGGCGTTCGGGCGGCGCGCACGCGCTGGAGCTGGGGCATGACCCGGCGCAGAAAGGCGGCGTCCTCCGGGGTGAGCGAACGCGGCAGGGTCGGCGTGCGCGGCAGATCCGCCTCGGGGGAATCCTCGACCGGGGAGAAGCGGCTGGGCGTGACCCTGGGCGGCAGCCCGGTGTGCTGGCGGCGCAGCCCCAGCAGGCGGCAGACGCGCAGGCCGTCCTCCCCGCCGAGCGCGGCGCAGACCTGCTCCGGCGTGAAGGCGCAGCTCTCCCTGTCGTAGGTGAGGCAGGGGTTCAGCGCGCCGCCCGGCGCAAAGCAGGCGGAGAGCAGAAAATCCAGCGTGCGGACGGCCTCGGCGCGGCGGCCGCTTTCCAGCAGCGTCAGCGCCAGCAGCGCGTTGATGGCCAGCGGCTTTTCCGGCACAAAGGCGCGCCAATCCTCCGTCAGCGTCGCGCGGAAGAACGCGCCGTCCAGCGGGTCGTAGAGGTCGGAGGCGAGCATCGCGTCGAGCGTCTGGTCAAGCGCCGCGTGCGCCTGCCTGTCGCGCTGTGCGGCGCGGCTCAAGAAGCGAAGCGCGGGGCAAAGCGGCTGCTTGAGCTTGCCGAAGCCGCCGTTGATCGGGTCGCGCACGGCGAGCAGCGCGCGGGTCAGGTCGTGCGCCGCGTCGCCGGGGGAATAGGGCTTGCGCAGCGGCTCGGCGCGGAAGGAGCGGACGGTCTGCGCGGCCTGACGGATGAAGGCGTCCCGGTTCTGCGCGAAGCGGCGATCCGCCTGCGAGAGCCAGACATACAGCCGCGACGGATCGAGCGCAAAGCCCGCCGGGGGCAGCGGCGCGGCGAGAAACACGCGCGCGTCTTCGAGCATCAGCGCGCACAGGGGCAGCGCGCCCTCGCCGGAAAACAGCGCGCCCGCGCGCTGACAGAGCAGCTCCACGTCCGGCCGCATGCCGGGATAGAGCCAGACGGGCACGGTGCGCTCGAATATCTGCATATTCAGCGCCGCGTCCGCAAACGACGGCGGCGCGTCGCAGATGAAGAGCAGCACCGGCACGTCGCGCAGGCGCGCCTGATCGAACGCCTGCGCGGAAAACGGCAGAAACGCCGCCGGGGCGGGCGGCGCGCAGGGAGCCTGCGGCGGCACGGCCTGCGGCGCAATCGGCGGGATGAACGGAACATTGGAAAAAGAAGAAACGCGCATGCGGCTTATCCTCCGAAAAACGGTGATAAGCACAGCATGCGCGTTTTTTTGAAAAAGATGCGCCGCGCCGCTTATTTTGCCCTGCGGAACGGCCAGCTCGCTTCTTCGATGGCGATGTCGCGGTGGGTGACGCTGACGGTCTGCCCCAGCGCGCGCAGATGCGCGCCGAGCGCCTCGCTGATGGCCACGGAGCGATGCGCGCCGCCGGTGCAGCCCACGGCGATCATCAGCCGCCGCTTTCCCTCGCGCTGATACAGCGGCAGAAGGTAATCGACCAGCTCGTACAGGTGCCCCAAAAACTCGCGGGTCTCCTCCTTGCCGAGCACGTAATCGCGAACCGGCGCTTCCAGACCGGTGTAGGCGCGGATATCCTTGATATAATACGGGTTGGGCAGGAAGCGCACGTCGAACACCAGATCGCTTTCGCGCGGGATGCCGCGCTTATAGCCGAAGGACATGATTTCCGTGCGCAGGGCGCGCTGATTCTCGTTGCCGGAAAGCAGGTCGTCCACGCGCGCGCAAAGCTCCTTGGCGCGCAGCCCGCCGGTGGAGAGCACGTAATTGGCGCGCTCGCGCAGGGGCTGAAGCATTTCGCGCTCCTTGGCGATGGCCTGTTCGAGCGTCATGCCGCCGCGCATGAGCGGGTGGTCGCGCCGCGTCTCCTTATATCGGTCGATGAGCGTTTCGGTGTCCGCCTCCAGAAAGAGGATGGAGATTTCGTGGCTGTCGCCGCCCTGATCGATGGCGCTGCAAACCGCGTCCGCGTCGAACAGCGCGCCGCTGCGGGAATCCACGCCGAGGGCGACGGGCATATCCAGCTCCACCTTTTCGCAGAGGGTGAACGCGGGCGCGAGCAGCAGCGGCGGAATGTTGTCCATACATTGATAGCCGCTGTCCTCCAGATGGCGCAGGACGCTCGTTTTGCCCGCGCCGGACAGGCCGGTGACGATCAGAAATTTCATGCTTGCTTCTTCCTTCTTTTGTTCAGTCTTCGCCCAGAATACGAACCTCCGGCTCGAGCTGCACGCCGGTCTGCTCAAAGACGCGCTGCTCCACCTGCCGCATCAATTCGAGCATGTCGCGCGCCGTCGCGCCGCCGATGTTGACGATAAAGCCCGCGTGCTTCTCGCTGACCTGCGCGCCGCCGACGGTGAGGCCGCGCAGGCCGCAGTCGTCGATGAGCTTGGCGGCGAAATGACCCTCCGGGCGCTTAAACGTGCTGCCCGCGCTGGGCAGCGTGAGCGGCTGCTTCTCCCGGCGCGCTTTGGCACATTCCTCCATCCGCGCGCGGATGGCTTCGGGGTCGCCGGGCGTGAGCGCGAGCGTCGCCTGCGTGATCACCACGCCCGCGTCCATCAGCGCGCTGTGGCGGTAGGCGAAATCCAGCCGGTCGGCGGGGTAAACGACGCGCCTGCCATCCGACAGGGAGACGCCCTCCGCCTGCGTGACGAGCTGGGCGAGCTCCGCGCCGTAAGCGCCCGCGTTCATCAGCACGCCGCCGCCGACGGTGCCGGGAATACCGCCCAGCTCGGCCATGCCGGAAAGCCCCTCGTCCCGCGCGAAGGCGGCGACGGCGGCCAGCGACGCGCCCGCCTGCACGAGCAGACAGTCGCCCTCGCGGCGGATGGCGTTCAGGCCGCCGGAGATGCGCAGCACCAGCCCGCGGATGCCGCCGTCGCGCACCAGCAGGTTGGAGCCGTTGCCGATGATCGTCACCGGCGCATCCGCCTGTTTGGCGGCGCGGAGCGCAACGGCGATTTCATCCGCCGAGTGGATGTTCACCATCACCTCGGCCGGGCCGCCGATGCGCAGGGTGGTATACTGCGCCATCGGGGCCTGCGGCGCGATGCGCTCCGGCGCGAAATTGGCTTGAACCAGCGATTGAATCAGGGCATCCATCAGACACTGAACCTCCCGGCGGATTTTGATACGCCTATTGTACCCCATTTTTGAAAAAGACACAAGGCAAAGCAAAAGAAAACGCCCGATCCCAGTCTATGCGGGAAGCGGGCGAATGTGCGATGGGGATTATTCCGCGATCTGCCGCCGCACGCCGTCTTCGCTGACGACGGTGATGGGCGCGTCCTCGCCGCCCAGACAGAGCTGCTCGCCGGAGGTGAGGGAAAGCGCCTCGCGCATCGCGGCCAGATCCTCGACCAGATAGGTCTCCTGCACGTAGAAATCCATATCGGTCAGCACGATTTCCGTCGCGCCGACGCGGCGGAGCACATCGACGGCGTGCTGATCCATCTGAAGGAGCAGGCCGCCCTGATCGCTGCCCGCGCGCATGCACAGGCGGATGTCGCCCGAGCCGCCGGTCTGCGCCGCGCAGAGATTCTCCTGAAAGGTGACGCCGCTGCCCTCCGGCGTGAACAGGCAGAGCCGCACGGACAGGCCGCCCAGCCGCGCCTGATACAGCCACTGATCCGAAGCGGAAACGCCCCGATAGGCGCGCTGACGGCCGAAGATTTCAAGCTGACCCAGATCCTTGCGGCTCGCCTGAACGGTCGCGTCCTGCTGGGTGTTGAGGGTGAGCGGCGTGGTCTCCGCGGCCAGCGCACAGGCGGGCGAGGCCAGCAGCAGGGCGCTCAGCGCGGCGGCTGCGGCACGGGTTTGAAGGCGTTTCATGGGGAGAATCCTTCCTTTCTGCTGATGTATGCAAGATGCGTTGGGATGGCGTCAATCAATGCTCGGCGTATCGGGGGGGAGCGTTTCGCGCGGGGTCACGCCGACGTAGTAAATCGGCGCGGCGGCCTTGTAGGTATCGGTGTATTTCTTCTCGCGGGAGATTTCCAGCCCGTTGCTGTCCATCGTCACCAGATACACGTCCACGACGTAGCCCTCGCGGCCCTTGTATTTGATCTGGGTCTCGTCATCGTAGATGACGTGTTCGCCGGTCTTGTCCTTTTCGTAGGTGGGGTCGGGCAGCGGGATGGTCTCCACCACCTGCGAATCGAGCTTGTAGGTGTAGCCGTTCGGATCGGGGCGGCCGTAGATGATGAAGCGGCTCGTCCAATAGCCCTTGACCTTGACGAACTGCGTCTCGATGTAGATGTTCGCGCCCGTGTTGTTGGTGAACACGAAATCATAGCGATCATCGGAAACGGTCGCGTCCTTGCCTTTGTCCACATAGCTGGAGGGGATGGCGTGGGGCGTGCGCTTGTTGACCGTCAGCCCCGCGTTGACCACCGCGTTATACAGCGTGGAGGACACCTGACAGATGCCGCCGCCGATGCCCTCGACGTAGTTGCCGTAGGCGATTTCCAGCGCCGCCTGATAGCCGTTGGCCGCCGTGCGCTTGAGCGCGACCTTGTTGAAGGAGACGGACTTGCCGGGGGCGACGGTCAGGCGATTGAAGCGCTCCGTGCCGACGCGGATATTTTCCGTTCGGCTTTCAACGTAGTCGCCGGTTTTGCCGACGGTGGTTTCAAAGCTGCTGAGCTTCACGATCTGCGCTTCCAGCTGGGCGCGCGTGACCGAGGGCTGCACGGGCACCGGGGTCAGATCGACCACACCGCTTTCCAGCATGTTGACCATCGTGCAGATGCGCTCGTTCAGCCCGGTGATATCCAGCGTCTGCCCGGCTGCCTCATCCGTATAGGAGAACGGCGGCCACTTGGTCTCGTCATCCACGCGCGTCGCGTTGACGGCGGGGAGATCCACCTCGGATTTGATCTGGGAGAGGATCTGGTTGACCTGACTCATATCGTAGGAGAGCGTGGTATAGCGCATGGCCGGTTCTTCTTCGAGCGCCTTGACCTGCTCGTAGCGAACGGAGGACGACCCCGTGTGGCCGATGGCCCAGAGCTGATCGAGCTGGTCGGCGACGTTATACTGCATGTTCAGGCTGTCGCCGGTGATATCCCAACTGCGGCCGTCCTGCGTGCGCAGGGTGATTTTGAACGAGGAAATCAGCGATTGCACCTGCTGGGTGACGAGCGCCGCCGCCTCGTCGAGCGTCTTGCCCTGAAGCGGAATGTCGTTGACGTAGATGTTCGGGTAGAACACGCCGTCGCCGCGGTCGAGCGTCTGCTTGATATCCACCAGGCGCGCGCCCGAACGGATGCCGACGATCAGCAGCACCACGGCGATCACGCCGCAGAGCGCGCCGATGGTCAGGCGGCGGAGCTTGCGCGCGCGGCGCTCTCTGGCCTTTTTGCTCATCGGGCGCGCCGACGCCTTCTTTTTCCGGGCGGGCGATTTCCGCGGCGCGGCGGGTTTCCTTGCCGCGTCGGCCGCGCGTTCGTCGCGCGTCTGCTTCATCTGCAAAATGGCCTGCGTCTCCTGCGCGCCGCGCGAGGTGTGTCTGGGCGCTTCCGGCTCGGCTTTCTTCTGTTTGTTTCTGCGGGAGGCCGCGCCGCTGGTATCGGAAACCATCCAATCCGGCGTATCCTCCTCGGTGCCCACGATGATGCGCACCGGCTCCTCCGAAACGGGCGCGGCCTGGGGCCTGCGTCTGCGGCGGGACGTTTGGCGATCATCTGCCATGGGCTTCACCTCCTTATTTAATCGAAAGGCGGGGCGAACCCCGCCTGTGTATACGACATCATCCTTTATCATACTGCATTTTGCCGCGCGGCGCAAGGTTTTTTTGCGCGCGCGTCACGCGAACCCGCCCGAACGCATAACCTGAACGGGGGAAAAACGGCTTCTGTCTATATAGACGGGAAGAACGGGCGTTTTCTTGCATACAAACGCTTTTTTCCCCGCGCGAGAGAGGAGAGGGCAGATGGAAAAGGCGATGAAATGGATTGCGGCCGCGGCAGGCGCTGCAGCCGGGCTTTTGACGCGCATGCCGACGGCGCTTCGGCTGCTCGTGCTGCTGATGGCGCTGGATTATCTGAGCGGCGTGGGCGTTGCGCTGCTGGGCAAAAGCCCGAAGAGCGAGAGCGGCGCGCTGAGCAGCCGGGCGGGGTTCGCCGGTCTGGCGCGCAAGGCGATGATTTTGGTGATCGTCCTTCTGGCCGCCGTGCTCGATCAGCTCACGGGGAGCGCGGCCTGCACCGGCGCGGCGACGATGTTTTATATCGTCAACGAATCGCTTTCGATTTTGGAAAACGCGGTGCTGCTCGGCGTACCCGTGCCGCAGCGGCTGCGGCAGGCGCTCGACGTGGCGCGGCTCGCCGCCGACAGCGAGAAGGAAAAAACCAAGGACGGTTGAATGTTGCCGGGGTGCGGCGGCCGCCGCACCCCGCGCCCGCCGCGCGCAGGAAACTTTTTTCAAAGAAAGGGTTGACAAATCCGGCCGGGTTTCGTATAATATACACGTTGCACCGCTGGTGCACGAAGTGAATATGCGGTAGTGCTGGAATTGGCAGACAGGCACGTTTGAGGGGCGTGTGTTGTATGACGTATGGGTTCAAGTCCCATCTACCGCACCAGCAAAGAGCTTTCGAGAGAATCGAGAGCTTTTTTGTTTGCTTAAAATCATCAACGCGAATGGGACTTGAAGAAGCCGCAATGAATCAAGCCCCGGTGGGGCTTGAGAACGGCGCTGACCGAGCGGCGACGAGCCGCGAGAATCCAGTCCCATCTACCGCACCAAACCGGTATAATCCGAACCGGATTTTCTAAATCGGAAATGGGTTCGGATTTTTTCTTATCTTTCTGTCGCAAAGGTATAACCCACTAGACCTTGCAAGCATGGTCAGTGTGTAAGGGGCTGAGGTTCCTTGAAATCCCTGCGAAATAATGATACAGCAAAACCGTTACTTTCTTCATATAGGGATATTCTTTTATTGAGGAATATGGTATACTGAGCTCAACAAATCGGAATTTGTGGAGAGATTTCCTGAACTTTCCTTATTTTACAGGCTTTT
>ERZ773260.4678-NODE-4678-length-11127-cov-3.091040_pt1 | contig 11127 bp, 16 predicted proteins | sample MGYA00511387_ERZ773260 | MGnify/ENA primary metagenome ERZ773260 (study PRJEB29015, sample SAMEA2737745) | human gut metagenome | biome: human gut; feature: human-associated habitat; material: faeces | place: China | collected 2012 ... | reverse complement strand
TTGAAAACATTGATTTTACTGACTTTTTCATGTTTTCTTATTAGGAGGCGGGGAATGGCCGCCCGCTTTTTATCTGTTTATCCCAGCTTACGGATCTTGGCCCACAGCTTTTCCTTGTTTTCGTCCAGCATCCGAACTGCCTTTAGAATCCCCAGCAGGGGAATGAGCAGGGCCAGCACAGCCGGAGCGGGGAAACAAAAATGGGAATAGAGCAGGTATCCCACCCAGCCCAGGGCCAGATGAGGGATAGTGTAAAAGACAAAGAACACAGCCATATATCCCCGGTTGCTTAACGTCCTGAAATACTGGTCCCATTTTTCACCATCCATATGGGATATTTTCGATTTCATCCAGACGGCCAGCAAAAACAGTCCGACGGCTAGCAGAGTAGCCAGCTTCTGCAGTAGGTAGAAGGAGAGCACGCCTCCAATGATCCACATGGATATCCTCCTTTCAGCTTCCGAAGGTGAACCAGGCCAGCAGGGTGGCGCCGAGAGCTCCCAGAAGAAGGCCACCCCAGAGATAGGGCTTCTCCTCGTAGGCACTGGAGCGGTACAGCATACTGGCGGACATTCCCAACAGGAGAAGGGCCAGACCGCCCCGCCAGGCGGACTCCCCCTTCACGGCGCACAGAACGGTGAACAATTCCAGACAGCCCGCCCCAAAGCCAAGAGCCTTGCTGTTGGCACGGGCCTCAATTTCCTGATCCCGCTCGTCATATAACGGGCGGCGATTGGCCCATTTGACAGGCTGTTCTATAACATTTTTCTTATCCTCGGCGCTCATAGTAGAGATTCACCCCCAACATAATGATGAACATGGCGATCAATACGCCGCACAGAGTGGCGGCAACGGACAGCGCGAGAGCGGACTTGGTAAAGCCGTACAGTACAAGGGCTATCCAGCAGCCGCCCAGCAGCAGGTAGTTCATGATACGGACCGTCGCGTGGCCGGACTTGATCGCCAGATAGCGGTCCCTCTCATCGGCGTACCGGGAGAGCTCCTCCTCGATCCCTCGGTGGGTGAAGGCGAAATAAAAGCTGACCAGGGAAATGGATACAGCCAGCAGGGCGGACAGGAGGAAACGAAGCTGAAAGCCGTCCAATAGGAGTTTACAGGCACAGGCGGCCGCCAAAAACATCAACAGGATGCCGGAGGCCAGATTCCGGACGCTTTTGATCTTCACAGGACGAACCTCCTAGACATGTTTTTCATAATAGACGGCAAAGATAATGGACAGGATGAAACATAGGCTCACATTCAGTCCACAGATTAGGAAAAGGAAGCCGAATACAAGTTTTTTTGTGACGGCATAGGCCAGAACCCCCGCCAGCATGAGGGCCATCTGAACATAAAAGAGGATGTTGCCCACCATGGCGTCCCCCTTCAGGCGGACCAGCTTGTTGCGTTCATCCCGTTCCTCGGTCTTATCCTCGATGGTGGCCCGTTTGGAGAAAGCCCGGACAAAACCGGTGACGCCCATTGCCAACAGGAGCACGGAGAGGATCACCGACTTGATCTGCTGGGGCAGAAAATCGTGGGGGTCAACAATATCTCGGTACAGACAGAAGAGACCGCCTATCGTCCAGAACACGCCCCAAATGAGACCTTTTTTGTTATATATTTTCATATTCCTTGTCCTCCAGCTCCTTATTTTCTTCCAGGCAGCATAGCTCCTCCAGACTGACCCCGAACACCAGAGCGATGCGGTAGGCCAGCAGCAGAGAGGGGTTGTACTGCTCCTTTTCAATGGAGATGATCGTGCGGGAGGATACATGGACCAAGTCGGCCAACTGCTGCTGGGTCATGCCGGCGGCGGCCCGAAGCTCCCGGACTTTGTTTTTCAACCCCGATCCCTCCTCTTTCTAAATATGAAGCGTGCTTCACGTGAAGCTTGCTTCATATTATACACAGGCGGGAGCTTTTGTCAAGCTGCTGGAAAACATTTTTTTCATGGAGAAATTTCCGCTTGGCCGCACATACTGTTCCCGAAGGGACAAGGAAGGGGCGGAGCGGGTGAAAACAGGAAAAATACTTTGGCTGGCGGCATGGCTGGCGGCCTTTCTCCTATGGCCGGGACCGCCGCAGGAGCTGACTATGACAGGGGGAGCGACTACAGTGGAGCTTGAGGAGGGAGAGCCGCCGCTGGTGGCACTGACCTTTGACGATGGCCCCAGAAATTCCACCACCGGCCGGCTGCTGGACGGACTGGCGCTGCGGGAGGTGCCCGCCACCTTTTTCCTGGTGGGCAACCGGATTGAGGGCAGCGAGGAGCTGATACGCCGTATGGCGGCAGACGGACACCAGATTGGGATTCATACCTTTGAACACGTCGTGGTATCAGACCTATCCCGCAAGGATTTTGACCTTCAGGTGGGCAAGACAAGGGCGCTTTTGGCAGAGATCCTGGGCGATGGGGAGTTTTGGCTGCGTCCCCCCTACGGCCTGTTTGACAGCTCGGTTCGCAAGTGGGCGGACTGCCCCATCATTCTGTGGTCGGTGGACCCGGAGGACTGGAAGGACAAGGATGTGGACCGCATTGTGGCAGCGGTGGTAGAGCATGTGAAGGATGGGGATATTATCCTGATGCACGATATCTTTGACACCTCAGTAGATGCGGCGCTGCGGGTAGTGGATAATCTGTTGTCTGAGGGTTACTGTTTTGTCACCGTGGAACAGCTGATGGAGGAGCGGCAGGTGGAGCCGGCGGAGGGAACTGTATTCCGGGCCCTGCCGCCGAAGGGAGAGGATGGGAAATCCTCTGGATCATAGATAAGGGCGGCCCTGGGACGATTAAATTTGTAAAAACGATTGTATTTTCCCCCGGTATCAGGTAAAATAGCGATAACCAGTAAAAACAAAGGAGGAAAACAGATATGAAAATAGCCCGTTTCGTCCTGAAGATCGTGGCTCTGTCCCTGGGCGCCGCCGCCATGGTCTGCGCCATCATCGCCTATTGGGATGCGTTGGTTGAGCTGTGCGGGCACGCCAAGGGGAAGCTGCAGCGCACGGCCTGTGCCTCTGAGTATGACGATTACGAGGAGTAAATTCCCGTGAAAGGCCATAGAATAGAGGGCCGCCCAGGAAGGGCAGGCCCTCTATTTTGCTATTATTGGGGAAGGATGTAAACAGTTTTTGAATTTCAACGGGACCGTCTTGACATTTTTTAGAGCGGTGTTAAAATAATCAACGTGTTAATTATTAACCCGTTAATTAATTGGAAAGGAGGGGAGTGCTTTGATCCCGGTCTCCAACGAGCTGGAGCTGCTGTCCCAGCAGATTAACCTGGCGCACCGGGCCGCTGTTCAGGCGGAATTGATCGCCGCAGACCTAAACGAGATCGGCCACCCCATGCTGCTGACCATCCTGCAAAGCTGTGCCGACAGCGACCCGGACGGCCAGTGTCACGCCCAGCGGGAGCTGGCCGAGTTGCTGCATATCTCGCCGGCTGCGGTGGCAAACTCACTGAAATCACTGGAAAAGGGAGGATATATCCGGCGGGAGCGCGGACGAGACGCGCGGCGCAACCGTGTACTGCTTACCCCCAAGGGGCAGCAGGCGGTCATCGGCTGCCAAATGGCCTTTGAAACTGTGTCCCGGCGGATGCTCCAGGGCTTCTCCCCGGTGGAGCGGGAGCAGTTGCTATCCTTCCGCCGGCGAATGCTCCATAACTTGCGGGGGGAGTCCCCCACAAAGACCCAAGCAAAGGAGGAACCTTAATTTGCTTTCTCTGTTTCTTACCCATTTGGAGGGGTACAAGAAGGACGCGATCAAGTCCCCCATCCTGATTACCCTGGAGGTCATCTGCGAGCTGATCCTCCCTCTGGTCATGGCGGAGATCGTGGATGTGGCCATCCCGGCCGGAGATGTGGGCTACATCTTTCTGATGGGCGGTCTGATGCTCCTGTTGTCCCTCTTCGCCATGGCCTGCGGCGTGGGCTCGGCAAAATACGCCACCTTCGCCAGCCAGGGCTTTGGCGCTAACCTGCGCCAGTGTCTGTTCGACAAGGTACAGGAGTTTTCCTTCGCTGACATCGACCGATTTTCTTCCGCTTCTCTCATTACCCGGATGACCAACGATGTCAACGCCATGACCATGATGCTGAATATGGGCCTGCGGATGCTGGTCCGGGCTCCGGTGATGCTCGTCGCCGCCCTGGTCATCTGTATTTCCATTAACGCCAGGCTGGCTATCGTGCTGGTGGTGGTCATCCCCCTGATGATACTGGCCATTGGAATTCTGATGAAGATATGTACCAGGCTCTTTGAGACGATGCAGAAGAAAATCGATGGGCTGAACAACACCCTGCAGGAGAACCTGGTGGCCATCCGTGTGGTCAAGGCATTTGTCCGGGAGGACCACGAGCGAGGAAAGTTCAAAAAGTCCAATGATGAGCTGATGGAGGCCGCTCTGAACGTAGGGCTGAAGATCATCGCTATCATGCCTATCATGATGCTGGCCATGAACGGCGCCACGGTAGCCGTCCTGTATCTGGGCGGCAGGATGGTTATGGCGGAGGGCTTTCTGCTGGGCGACTTGCAGGCATTTATCAATTATATCGCCCAGATCCTGATGAGCGTGATGATGGTGGCGATGGCCCTGCTCCAGCTCACCCGTGCCCAGGCCTGCGCCCACCGCATCCATGAGGTGCTGAACACCGAGCCCTCCGTGGAGAACAAACCCCAGGGCGAGATTTACCGGGTGGCCCCACCGGAGGGGCAGTCCGGGGCCGTAGACCGCGTCCTTCCCGCTCCCAGGGGCAGAGTGGAGTTCCAAAACGTTTCCTTCCGCTACGCGGCTGCCGGCACGGGGGACGACGTGTTGTCCGGTATTAGCTTTACTGTGGAGCCCGGCCAGTTCGTGGCCATTGTGGGCGGCACCGGCACCGGCAAGTCCTCTCTGGTCAACATGATCCCCCGGTTCTATGATGTTACCGGCGGCGCCGTCCTGGTAGACGGTGTGGATGTGCGGGACTACCCGCTGGAGGAGCTGCGGGCCCGTATCGGCATGGTGCTCCAGACCAACGTGCTCTTTACCGGCACCATCCGGGAGAACCTGCTCTGGGGCCGCCCCGACACCACAGAGGAGGAGATGATCCAGGCGGCCAAGGATGCCCAGGCCTATGACTTCATCATGTCCTTCCCGGACGGCTTCGATACCCTGCTGACCCAGGGAGGGACCAACGTGTCCGGCGGCCAGAAGCAGCGGCTGTGTATCGCCAGGGCCATGCTCCGCAAGCCAGCCATCCTGATCCTGGACGACAGTACCTCGGCGGTGGACTCGGCCACCGAGGCTGCCATCCGCCAGTCCTTCGCGGAGAACTTGAAGGATACTACTGTGATCATTATTGCCCAGCGGATCTCCTCCGTGCAGTACGCTGACGAGATCCTGATCCTGGACGACGACCACATCGCCGGCAGGGGCACCCATGAGGAACTGCTGGCCAACAATACCATTTATCAGGAGATCTATCAATCTCAGCAAGAGGGGGTGGGTGGATAATGCCAGGACCCAATAGAGCCCCAAGAGGGGGCTATGCCAAACCGAAAAATATGGCCAAGACGATCCGCCGCCTTGTAGGATATCTGACCAAGAGCAAGCTGCCGCTGGTCGCCGTGTTCCTGTTTTTGATGCTGTCTGTGTTTACCAACCTGGGCGGCTCCTATATGATGCGGGATATCATCAACAGCTTCATCTGGTCGGGCTGTACCGACTTTGCTGGGCTGGCCCTGTCTGTGGGCAAGCTGGTAGGCGTCTATCTGATCGGCTGTGTGGCCACCTACTGCCAGTCCGCCGTCATGGTCCGGCTGGCCCAGAGGGGCGTCAACCGGCTGAGAAAAGACCTGTTTGACAGCCTTCAGTCCCTTCCCCTCAGCTACTTTGACAAGCATCCCCACGGTGAGCTGATGAGCCGCTTTACCAATGACGCGGATAACGTACAGATGGCTCTGGAGCAGAGCGTAGTTTCTCTGTGCTCTAGCTGCCTGATGTTTGTGGGTCTGGTGGCCATGATGCTGTTCATCAACTGGAAGCTCTTTCTGGTTACCGCCCTGCTGCTGATAGTGACTGTGTATCTCTTTAGGACACTGGGCGGACGGAGCCGGAAATATTACCAGCAACAGCAATCTGCCCTGGGTGATGTCAATGGCGAGATCCAAGAGATCATTGAGGGGCTGAAGGTGGTTAAGGCCTTCACCCACGAGGAACAGGCCAAGGAGGACTTCCGCAAGCTGAACACCGCCTACCGGGACGCGGCGCAAAAGGCCAACTTCTACTCCATCATGATCATGCCGGTTTCGGGCAACCTAATGAACATCAGCTATGCCCTCACTGCCGCCTTCGGCGGCCTGTTGTCCGTCCTTCAGGGCTTTGACCTGGGTGGCCTGGTGGTGTATCTGAACTACTCCAAGCAGGTTGGCCAGCCCCTGAATCAGATCTCCCAGCAGATGACCACCCTGCTGTCCGCCTTGGCTGGCGCTGAACGCATCTTCGATGTGATGGACACCAAGCCCGAGGTGGACGAGGGCACCGTCACCCTGATCGAGGTGGAGAAGGATGCCAATGGCACCCTGTCCCCCTTCAATGGAAAGGGACACTCCCACACCTGGGCGTGGAAGACGCCCAGGACCAGCGGCATGGCGCTTGTCCCCGTGCTGGCGGAGGGCGACGTGCTCACCGAGCTGGGCCAGGCCGTCCGAGAGAAGACTGGGCTCAAGCTGCTGCTCCCCGGCGAGGACTCCCCGGATGGCATCTGGGTGCGAGTAGCGGCTGACGGCACCCTCGTCGAAGTACAGGATCTGGCCTCTCTGGCCGGCCACGGCTGGGCCTGGAAATACCCGGACCACAACCACAATGCCTCCCTCCATCTTATCCGGGGGGCGGTCCGAAATGTCCCTGGGGAGGACTACTATCTCACTGAGCTGAAGGGCGCCGTCCGGTTCAGCCATGTGGACTTCTCCTATGTCCCCGGCAAGCGCATCCTGCATGATGTGTCCGTCTACGCCAACCCAGGCCAGAAGATCGCCTTCGTGGGCTCCACCGGCGCGGGAAAGACCACCATCACCAACCTCATTAACCGCTTCTATGAGATTGAGGGTGGTATGATCACCTATGACGGTATCAATGTACGTTCCATCCGAAAGGACGATTTGCGCCGGTCCCTGGGGGCGGTGCTTCAGGACACCCATTTGTTCACCGGCACCATTATGGACAACATTCGATACGGGCGGCTGGACGCCACCGACGAGGAGTGCATTGCCGCGGCAAAGAGTGCCAATGCCCACTCCTTTATCCGCCGTCTGCCGGACGGATACAACACTATGGTCACTGGGGACGGGGCCAACCTGTCCCAGGGCCAGCGGCAGCTGCTGGCCATCGCTAGGGCGGCGGTGGCGGACCCGCCGGTGATGATCCTGGATGAGGCCACCTCCTCCATCGATACCCGGACCGAGGCCCTGATCCAGAAGGGCATGGACGCCCTGATGGACGGACGGACTGTGTTTGTCATCGCCCATCGGCTGTCCACGGTCCGCAACTCCAACTGCATCGTGGTTATCGAACACGGCGAGATCGAGGAAAAGGGCAGTCATGATCAACTGCTGGAAAAGCGGGGCCGGTACTACCGCCTGTATACCGGGCAGTTCCAGCTTTCCTGACCGGAGGGAAGCCCTGCCCGGGGTTAGCCTGGGCAGGGCTTCAACAGACAGAGATAGGAGGACAGAGCGATGGAAACCACCCGGATGGATCTTCTTGTGACCCTGGACGAGCATTACCTGCCCCAGCTTAGGGTGATGCTGACATCCCTGCGTCTAAGTCATCCCGGTGTCCAGTGCAGGGTCTATCTACTCCATCGGAGCATCCCGGAGGAGCGGCTGGCCGCGCTGGAGAGCGGCCTTGCCGGATGGGGCTACCAGTTGGTGCTTATCCGAGTAGATGAGGCTGTTTTTCAGGATGCTCCGGTGACAGACCGGTATCCCCAGGAGATGTACTACCGCCTGCTGGCCGCCCGCTTTCTGCCGGAGGAGCTGAAACGGGTGCTGTACCTGGACCCGGACACCCTGGTGATCAACTCTCTGCTCCCTCTGTGGGAGCTGGAGCTAGACGGCCATCTGTTTGCCGCTGCGGCCCATACGGGCAAGACGGAGATTGCCAACAATGTCAACCGCTTCCGGCTGGGGACGGAGGGAGACTATTACAATTCCGGCGTACTGTTAATGGATTTAGAGCGGTGCAGAAACGAGATTCACACGGAGGAGCTGTTCGATTACGTGTCTAACCACGGAGACGAGCTGATCCTGCCGGACCAGGATATTCTCAACGCGCTCTATGGCGGCCGGGTGCTGGCTGTGGACGATTTTATATGGAACTATGACGCCAGAAATTTCAGCAACTACTTGGTGCGGAGTATGGGAGAGGCGGACCTGGACTGGGTCATGGCCCATACCGCCGTCCTGCACTTCTGCGGCAGGGAGAAGCCCTGGAAAAAGAACTACCGCCGCCGGTTCCGGGTGCTGTACCGCCACTATATGAACTTGGCGGACAAATACCTGCCGGAAGCCGGCACATGAGTTGAAAGGGCCCTGTCCACATGGACAGGGCCCTTTTTTCTTATAGATTTGAATGGGTCTCCGTTTGACGCTTTTTTCACTCCGACCACTGGGCCACGGAAAAGAGCGCCCCTGCCCCCAGGCCAAACAAGGCGGGCAGGGAGAACAGCATTCCATAAAAGTAGTCGGGGAAGGCGAGAAAGGAACCGTCATCCAGCCAGTAGGTATTGGGCAGAGGAAGACAGTCTACTGCCCCCAGAAAGCAGACCATCCCTGCCAGCATGACCAGGACAGCGGGCCCCACTTGGCCCAGCGGGGCAGACGGCTCCGGGAGAGGAAGAACTGGATGATCCCTGCCGTCAGGGGTGCTAAGACGAAAAAGGCCAGGGCTTCCATAGGGCACCTCCGTTTTTCAATGTATAGGGATAAAAACAGTCAGGCTGCCGGGAAGACCCAAAGCGGCCAGATGGGAAACAAAACATTATATAGATGGATCTCTTTTTTCATGCTTGTCCCTCCCCCGGCCCAGCTTCCCAACACCCCATACAATCCAGGCCAGAATACAGCCTGCCGTCGGTGCCGTGCACCAATATAGAAACAGGACCCATCCCAGGACGGCCCATCCCGCGCTGCCCACAAAGACAAGCCCGGGGACCAGAAGCAACATCAGCGGGGCGAACAGCCGCCAGTGTGGCTTTGCCAGACGGCACAACAGCAGTTGGAGAAAAAACATGGGGATGCTGTGGAAGTACAGGAGCAGACCCTGGTGCCAGGGCGGGATGTTCAGAGGCAGGTCCCAAAAGGCGGAGAGAAAGATCACCAGATAGGCTGCCAGGGACATCAGAAACAAAGTCAACAGAATTTTATCTGTTTTGTCCATGATAGGCTTCATCTCAATCGCTCCTTTCTTGTCCGCGATTCTATCATGCATCGGAAAAGGATCATAAGCCGGACACCGGCAGAGGCCAGCGGAACAGCCGCAAAGGAAACAAGAGGCTCTATTTCGGTTTGCCCAGCTTCCCTCCCAAAAAGAGGGACAGCGCCAACAGGGAGCAGTATATCCCGTACAACAGGTGCTCTAGCGTATCAAAGGAAATAAAACCGCCTCCGCTGGGATAGAATTGAATATAAGGCCCCACACCTATCGACAGGAGCAGGGCATAGCCGAGCAGCAGGGCCACACTGACCCGCGCAAGCCAGATCCCCAGAGTGTCCCGCCCGGCTCTGGCTGACAGCCGCCGTGTCAGGAAGCCAAACAGGAATAAAAGCGGGAATAGGCCGAGAAGAAGCCACATCATTACGGTATCACAGGACCCAGACACACTGTAATGGATATACCCATCCTGATATTCCGCTGAAATGTTCTCTACAAATCCCAGCATTTCCATGGGCCAATACCATTTAATCTCCATGGTCAGCCCCCTCACTGGGCGTTCGATTCTTTCTTGGGAACGCCCGACGGTACAGCCATCCCATAAGATTGCCGGCCAGAGCAGGGATGGAGGTCATAAAGCAGTGGAACAGGGCGGAGCCGTTAAACAGAAGAAACACAATGGGGAGATAGCACAGGAACAGAAGAACGGGATAGAGGAGGCAGATCCCCTGCCGCTTTCCCAGGGACAGTCCGGAGGAGAAGCTTACTGCCGGGAGGATCAGATAGGGCAGGAGCAGCCCGGAAAATACCGGGACATCTACAACAAAGGTGTGATCTACCCACCGCAGGATCAGAGGAAGCAGATCGCACAGCAGCAGGGCATAGGGCAGATAGGGGAGGGTTTCCCTCCATTTCAGCAGGGAGGGGCCGGGAGCCAGCCCCAACAATTCCCGAAGCTGGATCACCTCCAGATACCAGCCGATCCAGCGGCCCAGCCAGATCAGGAAATAGAGCAGGGTCAGCAGAGCCACCCACAGCAGCAAGTCCCAGCCGAAATCCAACCACCGGCAGCCTGTCAGTAACAGGGAGAAACAGAGGACAGTGGCCCCCCAATGGACCAGGGAGAGCAGGACCAGCTTTTTTCCCTCGTTTGCAAATGGCAGGGTGGCTAAGGAGACCACGGCCCCGAAGAGACCGCCTAACAGGAGCTGGACTACTAAGGCCAGTGCCGCCGAGCCGTAAAACTGGACCGCGGCGGGGGACACTGGGATAGACTGTCCATTGGATACTCCAAAGGAGAGGAGCAGCCAGGCCAGCAGGGTGGTCAGAATAGCGCCTAATAGGGCGCCGGCGGCCAGACGGATGGACCAGATTTTACGGATATCCCTCATGTTGTATCCCCTCCTCTCAGGTTCAAGGTATCCTTGATCTTTTTCACATACCGCCGGGATACATAGGCGTGGACCGCCCCTTCCAGAGTCATTCGGATGGTCCCGGCCAGGGACAGGTCGATGGCAGTCACCCGGTCCAGATTGATGATCTCACTGTTGGAGATGCGGACAAAGCGGGTGGTGTCCAGCCGCTCCTCCAGCTCGTACAGCCGCAGATGGACCGCGTAGATCTGGTTTTCGGTCTGGGCGGATACGCCCTTGCCATCGGCAAAGAAGCGGAGAAATTCCTCCTGCCGGACCGGCAGGGCCCGCTCC
>ERZ773260.4668-NODE-4668-length-11142-cov-2.617300_pt1 | contig 11142 bp, 10 predicted proteins | sample MGYA00511387_ERZ773260 | MGnify/ENA primary metagenome ERZ773260 (study PRJEB29015, sample SAMEA2737745) | human gut metagenome | biome: human gut; feature: human-associated habitat; material: faeces | place: China | collected 2012 ... | reverse complement strand
TGCAGATGATGGTCAGCGGGATGCGGGCGAAAGATAATGACGACCGCCAGGACGCGAACGGCAATCTGGTGAAAGGCGATGCCGCTAACACCGGGGTTCATGCCCTGCTGGGCCTGCACAATGAGAGCTTCTATGGCCTGCGCGACGGGACCAGCAAAACGGCCCTGCTGTACGGCCACGGGCTGGGCGCCGAGGTTAAAGGCATCGGCTCCGACGGCGCGCTGCGCCCGGGGGCCAATACCTGGCGCTTCGCCAGCTACGGCACCACGCCGCTGAGCGATCGCTGGTTTATTGCCCCGGCCGTGCTGGCGCAGAGCAGTAAAGATCGTTATGTCGATGGCGACAGCTATCAGTGGGCCACCCTCAACCTGCGTCTGATTCAGGAAGTGACGCAGAACTTCGCCCTCGCCTGGGAGGGCAGCTATCAGTACATGGATCTGCAGCCTGAAGGCTACAACGATCGCCATGCGGTCAATGGCAGCTTCTACAAGCTGACCTTCGCCCCGACCTTCAAGGTGGGCAGCATCGGCGACTTCTTCTCGCGGCCGGAGATCCGCTTCTATACATCGTGGATGGACTGGAGCAAAAAACTGGACAACTACGCCAACGATGACGCGTTAGGCAGCAACGGATTCAAATCGGGCGGCGAATGGTCGTTCGGTATGCAAATGGAGACCTGGTTCTGACGGCAACCGGGGCGACAGGGTAAATAACACATAAATATAAGGTTCGCGGCGCCTGCCACGGCTGGCGCCGCCCACGCCATATCATCATGCATTTAGAGGGTACTATGGATTTTGAACAGATTTCCCGCTCACTGCTTCCCCTGCTGGGCGGCAAGGAAAATATCGCCAGCGCCGCGCACTGCGCCACCCGCCTGCGGCTGGTGCTGGTCGACGACGCGCTCGCCGATCAGCAGGCGATTGGCAAAATCGACGGGGTGAAAGGCTGCTTTCGCAATGCCGGACAGATGCAGATCATCTTCGGCACCGGGGTGGTCAATAAAGTCTATGCCGCCTTTATCCAGGCCGCAGGCATCAGCGAATCGAGCAAATCCGAAGCCGCCGACCTGGCGGCGAAAAAGCTGAACCCGTTCCAGCGCATCGCCCGCCTGCTGTCCAACATCTTCGTGCCGATTATTCCGGCCATCGTCGCCTCCGGCCTGCTGATGGGCCTGCTGGGGATGGTGAAAACCTACGGTTGGGTCGACCCGAGCAACGCTCTCTATATCATGCTGGATATGTGCAGTTCGGCGGCGTTTATCATTCTGCCGATCCTGATCGGCTTTACCGCCGCCCGCGAATTTGGCGGCAACCCTTATCTGGGCGCGACCCTCGGCGGGATCCTCACCCACCCGGCGCTGACCAACGCCTGGGGCGTCGCCGCCGGCTTCCACACCATGAATTTCTTCGGCATCGAAGTGGCGATGATCGGCTACCAGGGCACCGTCTTCCCGGTGCTGCTGGCGGTGTGGTTTATGAGCATCGTTGAGAAGCAGTTGCGTCGCGCAATCCCCGATGCCCTGGATTTGATCCTGACGCCGTTCCTGACGGTGATTATCTCCGGCTTTATCGCCCTGCTGCTGATCGGCCCGGCCGGTCGCGCGCTCGGCGACGGTATTTCGTTTATCCTCAGCACGCTTATCAGCCATGCCGGCTGGCTGGCGGGCCTGCTGTTCGGCGGCCTCTATTCGGTGATCGTCATTACCGGTATCCATCACAGCTTCCATGCCATCGAGGCCGGACTGCTGGGCAACCCATCGATTGGCGTCAACTTCCTGCTGCCGATCTGGGCGATGGCCAACGTCGCCCAGGGCGGCGCCTGCTTTGCGGTGTGGTTTAAAACCAAAGATGCCAAAATAAAAGCCATCACCCTGCCGTCGGCGTTTTCGGCGATGCTGGGGATCACCGAGGCGGCAATCTTCGGGATTAACCTGCGCTTTGTGAAACCGTTCATCGCCGCGCTGGTGGGCGGTGCCGCCGGCGGCGCCTGGGTGGTGTCGATGCACGTCTACATGACCGCGGTGGGCCTGACGGCGATCCCGGGGATGGCTATCGTGCAGGCCAGCTCGCTGCTGAACTACATTATCGGAATGGCGATCGCCTTCGCCGTGGCCTTCGCGCTCTCTCTGACGCTGAAATACAAAACGGACGCTGAATAATGTCATTACCGTCACGCCTGCCTGCGATCCTGCAGGCCGTTATGCAGGGCCAGCCGCAGGCGCTGGCCGACAGCCATTATCCGCAATGGCATCTGGCGCCGGTCAACGGACTGCTGAACGATCCTAACGGCTTTTGCCAGGTCGCCGGGCGTTACCACCTGTTTTATCAGTGGAACCCGCTCGCCTGCGACCATACCTATAAGTGCTGGGGACACTGGAGCTCTGCCGATCTGCTGCACTGGCGGCACGAACCTATCGCCCTGATGCCGGATGAAGAGTATGACCGCAACGGCTGCTACTCTGGCAGCGCGGTCGAGTTCGAGGGCGCCCTGACTCTGTGCTACACCGGCAACGTGAAATTCCCCGACGGCGGGCGCACCGCCTGGCAATGTCTGGCGACCGAGAATGCCGATGGCACCTTCCGCAAGCTGGGGCCGGTGCTGCCGCTGCCAGAAGGCTATACCGGCCATGTGCGCGACCCTAAAGTGTGGCGGCAGGACGGGCGCTGGTACATGGTTCTTGGGGCGCAGGATGTGCAACAGCGCGGCAAAGTGCTGCTGTTTACCGCCAGCGACCTGCGGGAGTGGCGCCTGGTAGGGGAGATCGCCGGGCACGACGTGAACGGCCTGGCGAACGCCGGCTACATGTGGGAGTGCCCGGATCTCTTTCCGCTGGCGGACACCCACCTGCTGATCTGCTGCCCGCAGGGGCTGGCCCGCGAAGCGCAGCGCTTTCTCAATACCTATCCGGCGGTATGGATGGCAGGCCGCTTCGACGCCGAACGCGGGATCTTCGACCACGGCCCGCTGCACGAGCTGGACAGCGGATTTGAGTTCTACGCGCCGCAGACCATGCAGGCAAAAGATGGCCGCCGCCTGCTGGTCGGCTGGATGGGCGTCCCCGACGGGGACGAGATGCATCAGCCCACCCGCGCGCAGGGCTGGATCCATCAGATGACCTGCGTGCGTGAGCTGGAGTGGCAGGCTGGCACTCTGTATCAGCGTCCGCTGCGCGAGCTGGCCGCTCTGCGCGCGATGGCTGCCGAGGGCCTGCCCGTGGAGGCATGGCCGAGTGCGGCGAATTTTGTGCTCGTGCGTACGCCGCATGCCACGCGCGTGCGCGAGCGTCTGCGCGACGAGTATTCGATTTTGGTGCGCGACTTTAGCTACGCGCCGGGGCTCGCGGACTGTCTGCGCATTACCGTGGGCACGCCGCAGGAAAACGATGAGGTGCTGGCTGCGTTTGCCGCGCTGGTGAAGGAGGAGATGTAGATGGGCCGTTATGCCGAGGTGACCCGCAAGACGGGCGAGACCGACATCGTCGTAAAGCTTGACCTGGACGGAAGCGGCGTGTGCGATATCTCGACCGGCGTGCCGTTTTTCGACCACATGCTCAACGCCTTTGGTCGCCATGGCCTGTTCGATTTGACGGTACATGCGGTGGGCGACGTTGATGTCGACGCGCATCACACCGTCGAGGACACGGGCATCGTGCTGGGCGAGGCGTTTTGCCAAGCGCTGGGTGACAAGGCGGGCATTACGCGCTTTGCCGACGCGGCGATTGCCATGGACGAGACGCTCGTGATGGCCGCTGTGGATATCTCGGGCCGCGGGCAGGCCTATTGCGAGCTGCCCGTGCCGACTGAGCGCGTGGGCAGCTTCGATACCGAGCTGGCCGTCGAGTTCTTCTACGCCCTTGCGCGCGACGCCAAGCTCACGCTGCATGTGCGCGAGCTGGCGGGCGGCAACTCGCATCACATTATCGAGGCCGCCTTTAAGGCCGTGGGCCGCACGATGCGCCGCGCCTGCGAGCTCGATCCCCGCGTGCAGGGCATCCCCAGCACCAAGGGCTCACTGTAACCGTCACAAGGGTAAAACCACCACGAAGGTGCCTGTCCTCTTTGTGGTGGTTTTGGATGATGAGAAGTGGAGGGGTCGCGTGGGCGAACCGAAGATCGTGGTGGTCGACTACCACAAGGGCAACTTGTCGAGCGTCGTGCGCGGGCTTGCGCGCGCCGGTGCTGCCGCCTGCACGTCGGACGATCCGGAGCAGATCCGCAACGCCGACGGCCTGGTCATCCCGGGCGTGGGTGCGTTCTATGACGCGATCGCCATTATGCGTCAGAGCGGCGAGGAGGTGGCCGTGCTCGATGCCGTTGCCGCCGGAACTCCGCTGCTCGGCATCTGCCTGGGCCTTCAGTTGTTTTTTGAGCGCGGCAACGAGGGCGTGCCTGCGAACGAGGACGCGGACGCGGACGACGATGCCTCCGAGCAGGCCGGTGGTCCCTGGGTCGATGGCCTGGGCATCATGCGTGGCTCGTGCACGCACCTGGAGTCGAGCCGTCTGAAGGTCCCGCACGTGGGCTGGGACCAGGTGCGCATGACGCCCGCCGGTGCGGCCGATCCGTTGCTTGCCGGTTTTGCCGAGGGCGCCAACATGTATTTCACTCACAGCTACGCGGTGGCCGACGACGTCGATGCCGCCGATGTGTTGGCGCGCACGCACTATACACGGAGCTTCCCGTGCATCGTGCGCCACGGCAACGTGTGGGGCTGCCAGTTCCATCCCGAGAAATCCTCTGCGCTGGGTCAGCGCATCCTTAAGAACTTCGTGAGCATCGTCGAGGGGGCCGGCCGATGATTCTGTTTCCCGCAATCGATTTGATCGGCGGCAAGGTCGTGCGCCTGGAGCGCGGCGACCGGAGCCGCTGTAAGGTGTATTCTGACGACCCCGTGGCCGTTGCCCGCTCCTTTGCCGAGCAGGGCGCGAGCTGGGTGCACGTCGTCGACCTGTCCGCTGCCTTTGGCGAGGACGAGGACGCGTGCGCTGCCAACTTGGCAGCGATTAAGGCCATCTGCGGCGTCGACGGTCTGTCCGCGGACGTGGGCGGCGGCGTTCGTTCGCTCGCGCGCATCGACGAGCTGGCCGGCTACGGCGCGCGTCGCATCGCGCTAGGCACGGTGCTCGTGACCGAGCCGGGATTTGCCGAGGTGGCGGCGCAAGGCTTTGGCGAGTTACTGGTGGCAGACATTGCCGCCCGTGACGGCCAGGTCAAGGTGAATGGTTGGCGCGACGGCGCGGGTGTGGCGCTCGACGACGCCGTGGCGCAGCTCACCGAGCTGGGCTTTAAGCATCTGGTGTATACCGACATCGCGCGCGATGGCATGCAGACGGGCATCGACGTGGCGGCGTATCGCCATGTGGCCGAGGTCGCGGGCTTTCCCGTCGTGGCTTCGGGCGGCATCTCGACGCTCGACGATATCCGCGCACTGGCCGCGGTGGGCGAGGATGCCATCGAGGGTGCCATTACCGGTCGTGCGCTCTACGAGGGCAACTTTACGCTGGCCCAGGCGTTGGCCGCCGCCCGAGGGAAGGAGTAGCCCATGCTTGCCAAACGCGTGATTCCCTGTCTGGATGTTAAGGACGGCCGCGTGGTCAAGGGCGTCAACTTTGTGAGCCTGCGCGATGCGGGCGACCCGGTGGAGCTGGCGCGCGCCTACGACCGCGAGGGTGCAGACGAGGTCGTCTTCCTGGACATTACCGCGACGAGCGACAACCGCGCGACGACCATCGAGATGGCGGCGCACGCGGCCGAGGAGCTCGCTATTCCCTATACCGTGGGCGGCGGTTTCCGCGACTTGGCGGGCATGCGAACCATGGTTGCCGCCGGTGCCGACAAGGTGTCGCTTAACTCTGCCGCCGTGCGCGATCCGTCGTTGATCAGCCAGGCCGCCGCGGCGTTTGGCAGCCAGGCCGTGGTCGTGGCGATTGATGCCAAGCGCGTGGGCCTGCCCGGTCAGCCGGATGCCGACAAGTGGGAGGTCTTCACGGCGGGCGGTCGCAACGCCACGGGTATCGATGCGGTGGCGTGGGCCGAGGAAGCGGCTCGTCGCGGCGCCGGTGAGATCTTGCTCACCAGCATGGATCGCGACGGCACCAAGGCTGGCTTCGACCTGGCACTCACCCGCGCCGTGGCGCGCGCGGTGCCGATCCCCGTCATCGCGAGCGGCGGCGTGGGCACGCTCGAGCATTTTGCCGAGGGCGTGATCGAGGGCGAGGCCGATGCCGTGCTGGCGGCCAGCGTCTTTCACTTTGGAACTTTCAGCATTCGCCAGGTGAAGGAGTATATGGCCAGCCAAGGCATCCCTGTGAGGCTGGACTTCTAGTGCTGCGGCTTGCCCAGGCACCGCATCTTGCCGCTCAAACCGTCGCTCGCGTACCAAAGTACGCGTCGCTCCTCTTTCGCGGCAACCTGCGGCACCTGGACAACCCTCGCCGACCTGTGGGATTTCGTTTGTTACTTGGGAGAAATGATGACTGAGGTAATAAATGCTACCGAGCTTAAATACGACGCCCGCGGGCTGATTCCTTGCGTGGTTCAGCAGCATGACACCGGTGAGGTGCTTATGGTTGCTTGGATGAACGAGGAATCGGTGGGGCTGACGCTCAAGACCGGGACCACGTGGTTTTGGAGTCGCAGCCGTCAGGAGCTCTGGAACAAGGGCGCGACGAGTGGCAACATGCAGGAGGTCAAGGAGCTCTGGGCCGACTGCGATAGCGATACGCTGCTGGTCAAGGTGGACTCACCGGGCCCGGCCTGCCATACCGGCAACCGTACCTGCTTCTTTAAGCGCGTGGAAGGGGGAGTGCGATGAAAGTCGTGACGCCGTTCGAGGTCGCCGAATGCAACACCGAGCTCCTCCGCGCGGGCGTGCCATGCCGCGTGCACCTGACTGATGCCTGCGGGGCGCAGTCGCTTTGGCTCGAGGCCGAGAAGGAAAGGCTCGATGAGGCCCATGCCGTCATCGTCGAGTTCTTTGAGAAAAAGGGCGCAAAGCCTCGGTTCGATGAGGCCGGTACCTACTTTACGCTGCAGTAACGAGAGGAAATAACCATGGGAGTCAGAACAGCTAACGTGCAGCCGGGAAACATCGGTGAGACGCTGACGGGACTGGCCGAGGTGATTCACAGTCGTCGCGACGCATCGCCGCAGGAGAGCTATACCGCGCGTCTGCTGACTGACGTCGAGGACGAGCTTCTCAAGAAGCTTGCCGAGGAGGCGAGCGAGGTGATCATGGCCTGCAAGGATAACGACCACGATCACATCCGCTACGAGGCCGGCGACCTGATCTACCACCTGCTCGTGACGCTCGAGCGCTACGGCATCACCCTCGACGAACTGGCCGGCGAACTCAACGCCCGCCGCCACTAGTCATTGGGGACGTTCTTAAACGACTAGTTAGGCGAGGGGCGTGGATTCCCATTCGCCGGTGGGGTGGGGGATATCGAAGGTTCGATAACCGCAGTCGTAGGCGTGGGCCTGAGCCTCGCGAATGTTCCAGCAGATGTCGCAGGCGCGGTGCGCGTCCGAGCCAAAAGTGATTGGCACCTCGGCGTGGGCGAAGCAGCGCAACAGCCCCGTCGAGGGGTAATAGTCGTCGAGGCCCTTGCGCGGTGCAGCCGTCGAGACCTCAACGCGGCGACCCGTATCGTGCGCGCACTCGGCCATCTGCTGCCAAAACGGCGCGGGGTCAAAGTCGGGCGCAAAGCCTTCCTTCGAAAAGCGCATGACCAGGTCGGGGTGGGCCATCACGTCAAAGATAAGCGAGCTTTCGCAAGCACGGCACCAGTCGTCGACGTAGTGTTCCCATACGCCGCGTACGCCTAAGTTTTCCCAAACATGCAGGTTGGTATCGTCGTCGATCCAGCCACAAAGCGAATCGGGCGTATCGGGAAGAGCGACGCTCTCCGTTCCCGCCGTGCCCGCGGCGCCGGCCATGATATCGCCCGGGTCGCCAATCCAATGCACGCTGCCCAAGCGCACCACGGCGCCCTGGGACCAGCGCTCAACCAAGGGTTCGCAGCCCTCGTACCAATCGCATTCAAAGCCATAGATAAGCTCGAGCTCCGGCGCGATTTGCGCGGCAAGCCTGCGGGCGTCCTCAAAGGCCAGACGATGTGCCGGCAAGTCGCCCTCGACGACCTGCACCTCGCAGTTAGCATCCATACTGGCAGGCAGGGCGAGGTGGTCGGTCGAGACCATGACGCGGCAGCCTGCCGCAGCAGCGGCACGGACGTTGTCATCAAACGAGGCATGGCCGTCCGAAAACGAGGTGTGGGTGTGACAATCGACCAGCGGGCAAGCGGACATGGCGGCTCCTTTGCGTCAAGCGAATCCGCTTCATTGTAATGGCGCAGCTCTCAACACGCCGGGCACGCCGGGGGTCGAAATCGATTGGAAAGGCTGCGCGGCGCGCGGTGCGGCCTCGCTCTAAAATGTGTACGTCAGCCTCCAAAAGCTGCAAAAAATGACATGTTTGGAGGCTGACGTACACGTTTGAGACGAGGGCGAGGGGCGGGGCAGCGCGTGCCGGCGCCGGCGACTGCTTGCTTCGTGTCGCCGCTCGTTTGGACTGCACGGTTATAATCGCGTGCCGCACGGCGGTGACGGGACGATAGCGGATCATACGCGGTCCCGACCAGCGCATGACCTCGCGGATCTTCTCGCGCATGGCAGGCCGGTAACAATGCGAAGGACAGGCCGAGCAAAATGTCTTGGTGCCCATGTGCGGGCAGTGCTCAATGCGCGCGATGGCGTATTTCTGCAGCTCGGCGCATTCGGGGCAGAGCGTAACGGTTCGGAGCCCGAGTTTGACGCGAGTGGGCTTTTCGCCGTTGGGAGCCTGCTTACCCTCGTGGCCGCCGCGATGATGCCCGCGGCACCACAGTGCAATCATCTGCGACACCATCTGGGCCTCGCGTGCACGTTTGCGCGCCAGCTCCGGCGTGTCGACCGGGCGCGCCATTAGCTCAGCCTCCCGTGCTCGACCGAAAGCGAGCAATCGGCAAACGCGCAGGTGCTGGCACGGTGGCTTACGAGCACAATGGTCTTGCCGCGGTGCTTGAGCTCGTCGACGGCCTGCATTACGGCTGCCTCGTTGAGAGCGTCGAGTGCGCTGGTGGGCTCGTCGAGCAAGATGAAGGGTGCGTCGTTGAGGAAGATGCGCGCAAGGCCGATGCGCTGGCGCTCGCCGCCCGAAAGCGAGTCGCCCAGCTCGGCAACGGGCGTGTCGAGACCCTGCGGCAGGCGGTCGATGAGGGCGGTAAGCGAAGCGGAGCGGCAAGCGTCGAGCAGCTCGGCATCGGTGGCGCTGGCGTGCGCAACCAGCAGATTCTCGCGTACGGTGCCGCAGAACAGATGTGTGTCCTGGGTCATATAGGCCTCGTGGCTGCGCAGGCTCGCCGTGTTGATGTGGCGGGCATCGATGCCGCTCACCGTGATGGTGCCAGCTGCGGGGTCCCAAAAGCGCATGAGCAGCTTAAGCAGCGTCGACTTGCCCGAGCCCGAGCGCCCCATGATGCAGGTCATGGTGCCGGGCGCAAAAGTGCAGGTCACATCGTCGAGGATGAGACTCGTGGCGGTGTCGTTCGCGACCTGCCCTGTGGCGCCCGCACCGCCCGCGTCCACGCCGCCCGCATAGCTAAAGCTCACATGCTCGGCTGCGGCGCCGGCAAACTCAACGTCCTGTCCGTCGGCGACCTCGGCGCACTGGGGCTGCTCGTCGAGCAAATCGAGCACGCGTGCGCCCGAGGCGAGCGTCTCCTGCAGTGAGGCACCCAGGCGGCTCACGGCCATCACCGAGCCAAACGACGACACAAAGGTAAAGACGGCGACAAACGCTGCGGCAAAGTTAATCGTTCCCGCAGCCACCAGCTGCAGCGCACGTCCGAGCATCACCAGATTGGCCGCAAGAATAAGCGCATCGGCTACGGCCTCGCTGGCCGCTTGGCGGCGCTTGAGGCGCGCGTCCACGGCGCCGACTCGCTCGGTCAGCTTGCCCAGGGCACGGCTGCGATCGGCGCCACCGGCAAACTGGATAGTCTCGGATGCGCCGCGTAGACTGTCGAGCACAAAGGCACCCAGCTTACCGGCGCCCTCGCGGCTCTGGCGGCCGGTGGTGCCGCATGCCTTGGCCGAGACCAGGGGCAGCAGCACGCCCAGGACTGCGTAGGCCACGAGCGCGATGCCCGCGAGCTCGGGGCTTACGGCCAGCAAAAAGCCCTCAAACACAACGGTGCAGACCAGAGCGATGGCAATGGGCGAGATGGTGTGCGCGTAGAAGACCTCGAGCAGCTCGATGTCCGAGGTGACCAGGCTCACGAGATCGCCCTTGCCGCGGCTCTCGAGCTTGGCGGGCGCCAGTTGGCGCAGGGCACCAAAGACCAAGTCGCGGATGTGCGCGAGCAGGCGAAACGCGATGTAGTGGTTGCAGAGCTGCTCGCCGTAATGGAGCGGCCCGCGTGCGATGCCGCAGGCGGCGCAGGCCACGCATGCCGCGACAAGACCAAGGCCCAGGGCGTTGCGGCCCAGCGCGGCCATAAGGCCGAGGGCGCCAAAGGCCGGCACGAACGCGGCGGTGAGCATGCCAATGCTGCCCAGCGCGACGGCTAGCACAAGCCAGCCGGCAAGCGGTCGGACGAGCCCCATCATGCGCCACATGATGGACGGCGCCGAGCGACGGGCGCGGCCGGAGTCAGGCGCCGCGGCGGCGGAAGACGAGCCGGCACCGTTGAAGCTATCGGTGCAGGCGGCGCTGCCGTCAACAGTCTCAACCGCGCCGGCATCCTCGGCATCACCCTCCGCATACGCATATGCCGAGAGCTGCTCCTGGCTGTTCCACATGCGCGCATAGGCGCCCGCGGTGGCCAAGAGCTCGCCGTGAGTTCCGTGCTCGGCAATACGGCCACGCTCCAGCACCAGGATCTGGTCGGCGTCCACGATTGTCGACAGGCGATGTGCCACCACAATTACAGTGTGCTCGCCGGCGAGCGACGCGATGACCTCGCCGATTGCGGCTTCGCTTGCGGCGTCCACATTGCTCGTCGCCTCGTCAAACACATAGATCGGCGAGTCGTGCAGCAGGGCGCGGGCCATGCACACGCGCTGGCGCTGGCCGCCCGAAAGGTTGGTACCGCCCTCG
>ERZ773260.4649-NODE-4649-length-11181-cov-3.141920_pt1 | contig 11181 bp, 5 predicted proteins | sample MGYA00511387_ERZ773260 | MGnify/ENA primary metagenome ERZ773260 (study PRJEB29015, sample SAMEA2737745) | human gut metagenome | biome: human gut; feature: human-associated habitat; material: faeces | place: China | collected 2012 ... | reverse complement strand
GCTGATTTTAGGATCGTTATATGCAAAGGTGGTGTAAGACAGCCCATGGCCAAAGGCAAAGCGCACCGGCACGTGGAATTTGTCATAGTACCGATAGCCTACATACAGGCTCTCTCGGTAGGACACCCGGTCGCTGCCGGTGGCGAATTGGCCGTGGCAGGGGGTGTCTTCCACGGTGTAGGGGAAGCTCTCGGCCAGCTTGCCGCAGGGGCAGCACTGCCCAGTGAGCAGATGGGCGCAGGCCTCTGCGGCGCCCTCACCTGCCAAATACAAGTGGAGAATGGCACGCACCCGGGGCGCAAAGGCCATATCATAGGGTGCGCCGCTAAAGGACACAAAGACGATGTTTGGATTAACCGCGGCGATCTTCTCTACCAGGTTCAGCTGGTTCTTGGGCATTTGCAGGGTCTTGCGGTCGTAGCCCTCGCCCTCAAAGTGTTCGGTTAGCCCGCCAAAGAACAGAACCGTTTGGTGCTGCTGCGCCAGATCCAGTGCCGCCTGTTCCAGTGCCGGATTCGGCTGTTCGGCGTTTGCTGTATAGCCGGGGGCAAAGTGCACCTCCAGCCCGGCGGCTTCCATGGCCTCCACCGCTGTTTGCAGCGGCCGGGTGTGAATATGGCTGCTGCCGCCGCCTTGTATGCGCATTTCCTTTGCAAGGGTGCCGATCACCGCCACGGACTGCCCGATTTTCAGGGGCAGAATGCCGTCATTTTGCAGCAGTACAGCGCTTTCTTCTGCGCACCGTACCGCCAGGCTGTGATGGTGGGCGATGTCGTAGGGCTTTTGCCGTTTGCGGTGCTCCACCGCATAGGTGTCTGCCAGCTTTGTTACCCGGTGAGCGGCGGTTTCAATGGCTGCCGGGTCGATCTTGCCCGCTGCCAGGTCCCGGCGCAGCAGTTTTTTGTGTATGCCCCGACTGTCCGGCATTTCCAGATCCATACCCGCTTGCAGCGCCCGGGTCAGGTTCGTGCAGGCACCCCAGTCGGAGATGACGGCGCCGTCAAAGCCCCATTCCCGGCGGAGAATATCCGTCAGCAGCGACCGGTTTTCACAGGCGTAAGTGCCGTTTAGCTTGTTGTAGGCCGCCATAACGGAGGCGGGCTTGGCAGTTTTGATCACCGTTTCAAAGGCAGAGAGATAGATCTCCCGCAGGGCGCGGGGGTCTATGCGGCTGTCTGCCGTTTGGCGGTGGGTTTCCTGGCTGTTGGCGGCAAAGTGCTTTAGACAGGCAGCCACGCCGGTGTGCTGCAACGCCTGTACATAGCTGCTGCCCAACTGCCCTGCCAAGTACGGATCCTCGCTATAATACTCAAAATTGCGGCCGCACAGGGGCGAGCGCTTGATGTTGATCCCCGGCCCCAGTAGTACGGACACCTGTGCGTTAAAGGCCTCCTTGCCGATGGCTTCTCCAATGGCGGCTGTGATTTCCGGATCCCAGCTGCACGCGGCAGCCGCTGCGGTGGGAAAGCAGGTGCTCACTTCGCTTTTGTTATTTTGCAGCACCCCCTCCGCCTGCTTGCGTAGCCCGTGGGGGCCGTCGGACAGGTGAATGGACGGCACCTTGCCGCCGCAGCTCCGCGTGTGCCAGGTGCCCTTGCCGGTCACCAGTTCAATGCAGTTTTCTAAAGAAAGTTTCATTGCTTTCCCTCCTTTATTCATGGGCACTATACCATATTTTTGTTGCTTAAAATATAAAAATGACGTTGTAAATAGAATAAAAACGCGATATAATCCAAACAGGAGGAAATGTATATGTCTTATCAAGTGGAAGTGTTGCCGGCAACGGCGCACCCGTTATATGACACCCGAGAGAGCGGCAAGACCCACACACCCTTTTACCTGGAGCGGGCACTGTGTACCGCTATTGAGTTGGGGGACGAGGCGGCTATGGACCGGGCCATTGCGGATTATATGGCGCACGGCTTTGTAGTGGGCACTATGTCCGGCGATCGGCTGCGCCAGGTGAAATACTGGGCGGTGGCTACCGTGGCCATTGCGATTCATTATGCCATTTTAGGCGGGCTGGATGAAACGGACGCTTACCATCTCAGCGACGCGTATCTCCGCGAGGTGGATCGGCTGGATACCATGGACGCCTGTATTGACTGCCTGCGCCGCCGGGCAACGGAACTGGTGCGGGCTGTGGCGTCTGCCAAATCCGGTACCCTGCTGTCGCCCCCGGTGCGCCGCTGTGTGCATTATATTCATATTCATTTGCACGAAAAAATGCCCCTGTCTATGCTGGCGTCTGAGGCGGGGTTGTCTAAGGATTATTTGGGCGTTCGCTTTAAGCGGGAGATGGGTGTGTCCGTGCACGCTTACATTTTGGAGCAGCGGTTGCAAGCGTCGCTGTCCATGCTCCTGGACGGCACCGGCTGTCGCCGCATTGCCTATGATCTGGGCTTCGCGGACGAGAGTCATTATATCGCCGCTTTTCGCAAGCAGTACGGCTGCACCCCGGCGCAGTACCGGCGGGTTCACACGGACTGATTTTATTGGCCAAACAGTAGGGACCGGGCTTTATTTCCAAACTGTACAGCACATTTATTGCCTGATGGGCGACAGTGTCGTATAATAAAAGAGCAGATTGTCGGCGGCTCGACGGTCTGCTGTTTTTTTGCCCATTATCCCGGCGATTTGCGGATTTTGCATTGAAAAGTGCCGCCGTTTCCGTTATACTGTTATTGACCGCAGTTTGCCCTTCGGCCTGCGGCGGGGATTCTAAACATAAGGAGGAACAGTATGAACAAAGATATACCCATCTGGCAAGATATAGACACATTCAGTGTCAACACCGAGCGGCGCAGTGCTGCCGGCTTTCCAAGGGATGTCCGCACCGGGGAAGAAAAGCGCCGGCTGCTGAATGGCATTTGGAAGTTTAAATTTCTGCCTGGCAGCGATCAGACGATAGAGGGCTATCAGAACCCGGAATTCGACCCCTTTAGCTTTGACGATTTAGAGGTGCCCTCCGAGTGGCAGATCAAGGGCTATGGCACCCCCATTTATACCAATATCAATTACCCCACGCCGATCTCAAAGATTAACATTCCCCATATTGACGACAAGAAGAACCCGCAGGGTCTGTATATTCGGGATTTTGATTTGACTGAAGAAGAGCTGGCGGATAATGTGTTTGTGCACTTCGGTGGGATTAACTCCTGTGGCGAGGTGTATATGAACGGCACCTTTGTGGGCTATTCCCAAGATACTTTTGACGAGACGGAGTACGATGTAACCCGCTTTGTACACCCGGGCAAGAACCGCTTGGCGGTGACAGTGCATCAGTTTTGCGATGGCAGCTACCTGGAGGATCAGGATATGTGGCGGCTGTCCGGTATCTTCCGGGATGTGAACCTGGTGTTCAAGCCCAAGACCTATATTCAGGATACTTATTTTTACAGCGAATTTACAGAGGACTACAAGACGGCTCACTTCCGTATGCAGGTAGCTGTGGAGTGCCGGGGGACGGACTGCACAGACGCCGCTTACCGGGTGCGTATTTTAGACGCAGACGGCAAAGCCGTAGGCCAAATGGAGGCTCGCTGCCCGGTGCTGGAGGATGGCTGCCGGGTCACGGTAGATACGGACTGCACCGTGGAGGTGCCCCATCTGTGGAGCCACGAGGATCCGTACCTATACACGGTAGAGACCACATTGCTGGTGGCCGGGGAGCCGGTGGACCTGCGCACCCATAAGTACGGCTTTAGAGAGGTGAAGATCGTCGGTTATAATCCGGACACCAAGCGGGGACCGTTCATTCTCCTGAACGGTGTGCCGCTGAAGATCTGCGGCTGAACTCGCAGGACTGACAGGCATGTTCAGTGCTCCCGTATTGCTGAATCTTCAGGCAGATACATCTTCCTACCCCATTTATGTTTATGGCTACTTCGTAAATGGCAAAGACAAGAAGGGTGAGGATAATATTCTTTCTGGGGAAGGCGTTGTTTTTAGTAAAGACATTAAAATTCAAAAAGATGGCAAGTCGGCAAAATCTGTTAGATGGAATGATTATTCTTTTTTAGGCATGCCCGAAAGTGATTACATTACCTTTGGCAAAATCGAAAACGGTACAACTGTGAAACCTGCTAAAAACGCTGAAGAAGAATCCATCTCCGCCGATGCTTTAGAAGCAATGCTGACTGCTTCCTTAGGCGATAGCACTGATAAGCAGAATTCGTATTTCAGCTGGAAGGATGTTGCGATTGAGGATTGGGATTTGCATATTTCCCATGGTGCAACCGACTATCCTAATGAGGATGACAAGTACACTTGGCACATGGATGGTAAAATCCACACATACAAAATCAAGTATATGGCGGATAGCACTGATGTTTCCAAAGAGGCTCACGTTGACAAAAACACCTACTACTGCGGCACATACACTATCGACACTTACAAACCGAACGCCCCCAAAGGGAAAGTCTTTGCAGGTTGGACAGTAAACGACGACACAAATAGTGGCAAATATTATCAGGGCGGCGATACAATCACTCTGAAAGACCACGATACAGATAATACCGGGAAAATCACTCTGAAAGCACAGTGGGAAGACCAAAAATACCCCGTGTATGTTTATGGCCTCTTTAAATACAAAAATACGACCTTTGATAAGAACTCCAGCCTCTATATCAACGGCAGTACCGATTCTATCAACTTGAATAACGACAGCTTCATCACTTTTGGTGCATTAAATGATGCAACAACCTTTGACCCTGCCCCCTACAAAGATCAAGGTGTAATTTCCAAGGAAACAATCCCCACCGCTGAAATCGAAGCGCGGATAGAAAAGGGGGATGTGGAACTTAGCGACTCTACGGGCAGTGCAAAGACAAATGGTCTGCTTACAGAATCCACCGAGATTTCTCCACTTGTCAGCAAATGGTATGGCTTAAAATCTTGCCCCGGCGCTACAGACTATGTTGAGGGGGATGACGCCACTTGGCATCTGGATGGCGAAATCAATCTCTACAAAGTAACTTATGCAAAAGGCAACATCCCTGACGGTGAAGATTTTACGCTTCCCAAAGAAGAAACCTACTTCTTAGGTGACTACACTGTTCGGAAGATGGAAACCTCCTCTCAGAATTATAAATTCTTGGGTTGGGTGTATGAGAACGAACTCCTCAAAGAAGGGTCCACAATTAAGGCCCCCAACAAAGATATCACCTTGACCGCAAAATGGGAAAAGAAACCCGTGGTTTATAAAGTTAACTATGATTGGGGTACTTTCGCTCCTTCCGACCAAACTTGTCCTACTAACGGAAATTCTTATGAGACCGAAGCTGCAGTTCCTATGGATACTACATTCAACAGCAATTCTACCTCCAATGCAAATAACGGAGAACAAAAAGGTCTTTGGACTTTCAGCGGTTGGACGAAAGATCCAACTATCCAAACCAATTACGGCGATGATGTAATAACTAAAACCATCACCTACAAAGGTACTTGGACATTCGAGGCGAAGCCTGTTACAAACTATAAGGTTGCTTACAAATGGGCTGATGATTCTCCTAAGGATGTAGACCTGCCTGCTAAGGATGATACAATTTATGATTCTCCCGAAGCTGTTTTGGCGGCTGTTAATAAGGTAGACACAACCAACTTTAAGTCTACTGAGCCTAAACAGGGCATTGCTGGTACTTGGACTTTCAAAGACTGGACTGAATATCCCAACCACGAGACATCTACAAACGGTCATGTGACTACAATCACTATTACCTACATCGGTTCTTGGAACTTCACACCATCCGAAACCAAGACCATCACAGATGTCTTGAACAGTCTGGTTCAGAAAGAATTCGAATCGCAGTACGGCTACAGCACAGAAGGAACCTTCACTGCAATCGCAAAGGTTATGCCTGTTCATCCAGAAATAAATTCCTACACAGCTGGAGTAGCTGTATCTAGCGACAACAACACAAATACTCCGGGTACAGACAAACCAAAAACCTTCACCGGTACGGTTACTCTGAAAACAGGCAAAACAAAACAACCCTTCACCTTCTCCGCAGGTGAAGGTGTGGCTGATGTATTAGACCCCGACACATACTACGAAGTCAGAGTCTCCGAGGTTGAGGGCAACCTTTCCAAAGTAACCTATGACACCACAAAATACATCCTCACATTTACCACAGATAGGAATGCTGTAGTGGACTATATCGGGATTGCAAAAGAGAAGGATAGTGAGAATGGTCGTCCTGAACGAGAACCCGTAGAAGGCACAACAATCACATTCCAAAACATTTACACCTACAAGCGTCACCATTCCTCTGGCGACAGTGGTAATGGCGGCGGCAAAAAAGAGGAAAAACCTACCGTAGAAATCAAGGATGACGATGCACTGGGTCTGAATAACACAGACCACTTCGCATACATCGTTGGCTACGGCAATGGCGAGGTAAGACCTCAGAACTCCATCACCCGTGCAGAGGTTGCGGCTATCTTCTTCCGCCTGCTTGAGGATGACGTTCGTGATGCAAACTACACTCGTCAGAATAAATTCACAGATGTAAGCAACGATGCTTGGTACTGCAGCGCAGTATCCACACTGAGCGCGATGGGTATCATTTCCGGTTATCCCGATGCTACCTTCCGCCCCAACGCATCGATCACTCGTGCCGAATTCGCCGCAATCGCAACTCGTTTCGATGTAAACGGCGATAAAACACCCGCAAGCTTCAACGATATCGCAGACCACTGGGCAAAGGACGAAATCGCTGTAGCAGCCAATAACGGCTGGGTAAACGGCTATGAAGACGGTTCCTTCCGTCCTCAGAACAAAATCACTCGTGCCGAAACAATGTCTCTGGTAAACCGCGTGCTCAACCGCAAACCTGAGACAGCCGAGGATCTCCTGGAAAACATGACAAAATGGACAGATAATGCCGATACCAACGCTTGGTACTATCTGGCAGTACAGGAAGCAACCAACAGCCACTATTATGAATACAAAGAAAATTCTCAGTATGAAAAGTGGACAGAATTGCGTGAAACTCGTGACTGGTCCGAGCTTGATAAATAAATCATAAGCGCTTACAACTCGGAAGGGTTGCTCCCTTCCGCTCCTCTTTCAGACCTCCGGTTTTAAGCCAAGAAAAACCGGAGGTTTTTCTTTTGCTTTTCTGCAATCAAAAAGGACGAAACCCCGTTTCCGGAATTTCGTCCTTTTCTATTCCTTTTTTATCCTGCGATTGCACAGATTCTTACAATTTTGCCCTTAGAATCCTTCGTCAATGCAACCGTGCAGTCATCCCTTGCATCCGAGCAGGCATCCAGAAAGTCCTGCAGTCCATACAAATCCTCATCATATCTGAGGTTTCTCTTATAATCATCCGCATCCGCCGCCGCAGAAAGCTTATACACAAATTCTGCACGGGTGCTGATTTCAAATGTCTTTTTGCTGCCGTCTACCCTTACCTCGATTTCATCTGCTCTTCTGTCAACAGATACCAGCTCGCCGCGTGCATCCTCCCAGAACGCCGTAATCGTTTTTACCTCACCGCTGCCGTTATAGCCCAGCTCCACATAAATCTGGGAATCGCCATAGGCATAGTCCAACTCACTGTTCAGCTTCGTCAGACTGATGCTTTCGCCGCCCAATTTCACTGTTACGCTGCTTGCCAAATCCATCTTGATATTCAGCCCTGCCGCCGTAACGGTAATGGTTCTCTTATCCTCAACCAAATCTCTGAGATGACCTTCCTTCACGTCCGCCATCTCCGCGGTAATTTCGCGAACATCACCATTCTTATCGAACCCCAGCGTAACATTGAAGCTGTAATCCTTATAGCTGTCAATCAAATCGGAAACATCCCTGCTCTTGCCATTGATGGTTACATCCACATCATCCGCCAAACTATAGGTATAGTCCTTTTCCTTCGCTACAATCGTAAGCTCTCTCTTATTGATTTTGCTCAGCTTGCCCTTGTTATTACTGCTGAATTTCGATACCGCAAGAATCTCCGTTACTTCGTCATCCCTGTTGGTGTCCACCGAAATGGTGTACGCCTTGCCATCGCGATAGCTTTCCCGCAGGGCGGAAACACTGCTCTTCTTGCCGTCAATCCTCACTGTCACATCATCACTCAGGTTATACTGATATGTCTTACTTCCTGCCGTAAATTCAATGCGTTTGCTGTTGAGGAAGGTCAGCGTGCCGTTGTAATCATCCTCCATAGAGGTAATCTTAATCTCCGAAACCCTGTTATTCTTATCCAGCTTCAGAGAAACCACAAAATTGCTGTCATCATAATTCCGTTGGAATTTGCTGAACTTCATCGTGTTGCCGTTATAGGTAACCTCCACATCGCTTGCCAGAGTGTAGGTATATTCCTTCTTGCCGGATTTGATGGTAATCTTGTCATCCTCCACATCCGTCACAGTGCCGTCAGTGGGGTTGTTTGCATTCACCACCGCTACAACCTTCAGCACATATTCATCCTTATCCAGAGTCAGTGTTGCGTCATAGGAGGTATCCTCCAAGGCTCTGGAAAGCTTGCTGACGGTCGATTTCTTCCCATCCAGTCTGATTTCCACATCATCATCCAGATAGAATTTCTTTTCGGTCGAGCCATCCTTGACCGTAATCTTGGAATCGGTGATATCCTTCAGCTCATATTTCTTTTCAGTTGTCTGCTTGATGCCGTTCTTGGAATATGTCACCGTAATACTGCTCATATACTGCCCTTCGTAGGTCACCTTCACAGTATCCCCTGTTTTGATATCCGAAAGAGCAATCGTCTGTCCGTTATATTTCGCCGTTACCTTTCCCTTCACCCCAAACAGGCTCAGAGAGAAACCGCTTGCCGTCATCGTCAGAAAAATATCCCCATTCTGCATCGTTTTGCAGTCGGTCACTGTCCCTGTTGCGGTTTTCCGGTTTGTTTCCGTTCCCTTGTTTTCCACCAGCTTATTATAGGATTTTACGGAAAGCACCGCCATCTCCGCACGGGTGATGTTCTTCTTGGGATTGAATTTATTATCCGAATCCCCCACCATCAAATTCACTCTGTACAACAGCTCCAGATAGGGCACTGCCGTTGCGGAAATCGCATCCTTATCGGCATAGCCCAGTGTTGCGCCGGATTTCACGTCATAGCCCTTTACGGTATCTATCGCCTTCCCGAAAATCACGCCGACATCCTCGCGGTTTGCCGCCTTTGTGCCGCCCTGCAGCTTATTTAGCTCCGCCGTTGTCAGAATACTGTTTTCCAAGCCGTATGCCGTTGCCTTATACGCCCATGTCGGGATGTTATACGCGCTGATTACAGGCTTCCATTTTGTCACCGTTGCATCATTGACATCCTGCTTCGTGTATGCCTTCATGATGGAATACATCAGCTGCACCGCTTCGCAATAGGTCACGTTGTTTCTCGGCTTGCAGTAACGCTTGCCGTTTTCCTCGTAGCCGTTCATCAGCCCAAGCTCTGCCGCCTGATTCAGAAACGGCTGGAAGCCCGACCATGTCACCGTGTTGATATCCACAAAGGTTGTTGCCGCATAGGCAGGCACTGAAATACTGCCCATCAACAGGCTTGCCGTTGTTGCCAAGGTTAGAATCTGCTTTGTTTTTTTCATACCTTCTGCCCCCTTCTTGTTCTCTGTTGTCTCCAAAAGGACAAACCTCTCTGCCATAATTGTATCATAAATTTCAGGAAAAAATTCTTTCAATTTCCTTAATCTTTCGCATTTTTTACGAACCATCTTTTCTTTTAGACGAAAATTTTTCCGTTTTGTTCCACCCCTGTCCCCTGCTCCGCATAAGCAGAAGCCATCCGGTTATCCATTAAAATCGTCACTTCATTTTTTCTTTCTCCGCTGAAAGCCCTTTCGTCATTTTTCCTATACAAAACATCGGCTTTTCTTCACTTTAACATAGAAAAAGCCCCTCTGCAATCGTGATTCTGCCGATTGACAGATGGCTTTCTTTTCGGTAATGTATTTTTATAGAAACACAATTTTAAAGGAGGTATGATACCCATGAAAAAACACGAATTACAAACCCCTGCTATCCTCTTGGATCTGGATAAGCTGGAACACAATATCCAATCCTGGCAGGCACTCTGCAACGAAAACGGCAAAGAGCTGTGGCCCATGATTAAGACGCATAAAAGCACCGCCCTTGCGAAAATGCAGCTGGACGCAGGCGCAACAGGCTTTCTCTGTGGCACATTGGATGAATGTGAAATGGTTTATCAGCTTGGCGCAAAGCATATCATGTATGCTTACCCCACCGCAAACCCCGTCAATATCCGCCGCCTGCTGCCCTTTGCCAAGGATGCAGAGCTGATTATCCGTCTGGATACTGTCCGTGCGGCAGAAATTTTAAACAGTGAAGCGGAAAAAGCAGGTGTCATCGTTTCCTATACCGTCATTGTGGATATGGATTTCCACCGCTTCGGGATGCCCGCAGATGTCGTTGTGGATTTCGTGAAAACGCTTTCCTCCTTGAAAAATCTGAAATTCCGCGGCATTTCCACCCATCCCGGACAGGTTTATGGCTGCACCACAAGAGCCGCTTTGGAGGAGGTTGCCAAGCTGGAAAAGGATACCATGAAAAAGGCTGCCGATGCTCTGGCTGCGGCAGGCTTCCCCTGCGAAATCATTTCCTCCGGCTCTACCCCCACCTTTGAGATTGCCGTAAAGGATAAAACCCTCAACGTAAGCCATCCCGGCAACTATACCTTCTTTGATAACATCCAGATTTCCCTTGGCACCTGCGGCGAGGATGCTTGCTCCTTACGCGTATTGGCAACCGTTGTTTCCCATCCCTCCGAGGGATTCTATCTCTTTGATGCCGGCTCCAAATGTCTGGGTCTGGATCAGGGGGCACACGGAAATTCTGCTATCAAGGGCTTCGGGCATGTTGTCGGGCATCCTGAGCTGACGATTGTCGGGCTTTCCGAGGAGGTCGCAAAGGTAAAGGCAGACGGCACATGTACTCTGCAGGTCGGTGATCGGGTCGAAATCATCCCGAATCATTCCTGCTCCACTGCAAATAATACCGGCTGGTATACCTGCGTGCGCGGCGATGAGATTGTAGATTTCATTGCAGTCGATGCAAGAGAAAACAGTAAGAAAAAAGGTACATTATAATACGAAAAAGGGAGTCCGAAAGGTGCGCCCAGATAAGAAACCTTGCATTCTGAAATGCTGAAAGCTACGGCTACTGCGTCAGTTCCC
>ERZ773260.4648-NODE-4648-length-11183-cov-3.410316_pt1 | contig 11183 bp, 10 predicted proteins | sample MGYA00511387_ERZ773260 | MGnify/ENA primary metagenome ERZ773260 (study PRJEB29015, sample SAMEA2737745) | human gut metagenome | biome: human gut; feature: human-associated habitat; material: faeces | place: China | collected 2012 ... | reverse complement strand
TATGCCCTGCGACAGACGGGTTTTTACAGATTTATGAATTGGAAAAAATCAATAGGGATGATTGGAGACCAGCCCATTTACAATACGAAGGATACTATCAAGCTGGGCAGCATCAAGGCGTTTGAGCTGCTCTGTGAGGGTGCGGATTTTTTCGGGATGCGCCGACTCCAGATCGAAAAATTCCATTGGGGTGATATTCAGATAGTCACAGATTTCAAAAAAATTGGACATGGAAGGAAAGGTCTTATTGTTTTCAATGCTGTTGATGTAGCCGGGGTTCTGCCCGAGGGAAAGGCTCATATCCCTTGCGGAAACGCCCTTTGCCATACGCAGCTGTACCAATCTTTTGGAAAATGCCTCTTTACACATGCTTGTATCACCTCCATGTGTCATATTATATCTAATAAAAAACTTGAAATATTCTATATAATAAGTTATTTTTGACTAGATATCGGTTTGTACCTAATAAACGGATGAAAAATAGAAGAAGAAAACAAATGTAACAAAAAATTGTCATTTTTTTTGAAAATGTTTGAAAATTACTCTCAAAAATGTCCGGATATTGACATAGGTCATTGAAAGGGTTTGATTTTTATGTTATGTTGTAGAAAACAGCAAAAATTCATGAAGCATGATGAACCTTATATGGAATAAGGAAGAAGATGTATTGGCAGAAAGACAAGGCTTAGAGGTTTGGGGATATCGTATGTGTATGAAAGACAGAATGAGACGGTTTCTGGTGGATGTTCTGGACATCCATAATAAAGATGTAATCGAAGAAGTTATTGGTATTTCCAGCATCAGGCACTACCCGAAGGGGTGGGCACTGTACAATCAGGGGGAACCGGTGGATACCTGCTGCTTCCTGATGGAAGGCGTGACGGGTGCATTTCTCTACACGAAGGGCGGAAAGCAGATTTCAGATGATTTTTCTTTTGTATCCGGCGAGATGATTACGCCGTTTATGAACTGGCAGAGAAAAGCGCTGACCTCTGTGGTTGCGATGTCGAATGTAGATGCTTTTGTGATTGCCAATATGGATGTAATCATGCTGTTTAGAACCTATCCGGAATTTCAAACAATCCTTTTTGAATGGCTGATGCAGGCGTACCACAAGCAATGGGCGCTCAAAAGTGCGCGGTATCAGATGGCGGCGAAGGAGCGGTATCTTTTCTTTTTAAAGGAATATGCGGGGCTGGAGGATGTGGTCAGCGACCGTTTTTTAGCTTCGTTTTTAGATATGTCGCCGGAGACGCTGAGCCGGCAGAAGCGGTGCCTGCGGGAGGAAAAGCCCGATTGAAGCAACGGAAGGAAGGCATCTTTCACATTTTTCTCAAAGGAGGATGTGCGAATATAAGAAGCGGAGAGGCGAAGGGGGGAGATGCAGCGAGAAAGAAGGCTGTTTGAAATAGAAAAAAGGTGTTTTCAAAGGAACGGAAAAATAAAGAAAGGTTGAAGGAAAAATGAAAAAGAAAAAATACCTTGCGATTTTCATGGCAATGAGCATGGCAACTGCAACTGCACCTGTGACAGCATTGGCAGATGATGCAACAACAGGTACAGAAAGCGGTGCAGAGACAGGCGAAAGCGGCAGTGGTGAAACTGGCAGTGAAAATGGCGGCACAGAAGGCGGTAGCACAACAGCACCTGAAGAAAGCAAAATCGACAGCTTTGACAAGCTGCAAGCTGCGATTGAAGCGGCAGAAGCAGGCGAAACAATTAAACTTGCTGCTGATATCACAGGGGATGTTGTAGTACCTGAAAAGGCAAATATTACAATCGACCTGAATGGCAAGAAGATTACAAACAGCGTTGGGCACACAATTATGAATAACGGCACCTTGACTATTGAGGGTGAAGGTACAGTAGATAATATTACTCACGGGAAAGCAGCTCTCTATAATAAGGGAACGGTTACTTTAAACGGAGGTACTTTTGATCGTACCCAAGAAAATGGTCGAAGTGATAGTTCTTCTGGCGGTAACTCCTATTATACCATCAAGAATGTTGGTAATATGACCATTAACGAAGGTGTAAACGTGCTGACAGCGAAGGGAAATGGCGAGTTGGGCAGATTCTCCAGCCTTGTTGCGAATGGTTACTACAATGGTACTACATACGATAACGACAAGGGAGAGGAAAAACCTACGTTGACTATCAATAATGGTACCTTCTCGGGAGGTCTGAATACGATTAAAAATGATGACTGTGCAGAGTTGACTATTAACAACGGTACATTTAAGAATTTCTATCAGGCAACTGTTCAGAATCATAATATTGCAACAATCAACGGTGGTACCTACAAAGCTGCAAGTGATGCAAGCAGTACAGGAAAAGAAACCTACGGTGTTTATAACTGTGGTTGTGGTGCTAATATTGACCTTGGTACATTGACTGTAACCGGCGGTATCTTTGAAGGTGCGGATTATGCGATTGCTGATGTCAGCAGTCAGACTGCTGTTGTGAATATTTCCGGGGGTAGCTTTAGTGGTGCTAAAGGTGCAATTGTTAAAGGTACAAACTCTAATGCTATATCTAATGCTATAATCTCTATTTCCGGCGGTGTATTTGATTCTAATGTGCAGGCATACGCAGCAGACGGCTATAAAGCAATTCAGGTTACAGATGACAAATACGTTGTAACCAACAAGATTGCTCTGGACAAAACAAGCACAAGAATCCGCAGAGGTTACACAGATACACTGAAAGCAATCGTAAAAGCAAACGGCAAAACATACGATGTAGCAGACCCTATAACATGGGCAAGTGATAAAGAAAGCGTTGCAACTGTAAAAGATGGCGTTGTTACAGGTGTGGACTATGGTACTGCAACCATCACAGCGACACTGGGCACTACAACAGGAACACCTACAACTCAGGCAGAAGGAGATGAAGTAACAGGCGGCGATACAGTTACAGGCGGCGACAACACAACTACACCTTCTAACACACTGAAAGCAAGCTGCACTGTAGATGTATACAAGAAATCTTCTTCCGGCTCCTCCTCCGGCGGTGGCGGCGGCAGCAGTGCAGCAAAACACGGTGTAACCATCTCTGACAGCAAAAACGGTGCTGTAACCGCAAGTGCGGCAAAGGCAGAAACAGGTGACAAGGTTATTTTGACACCCAAGGCTGACGAGGGCTATGAGCTGGATAAGATTACTGCAAAGGACAAGGACGGCAAGGAAGTTAAGCTGAAAGCAGAAAAGGACGGCACATATTCCTTCACCATGCCGAAGGGCGGCGTAACCGTTGATACAACCTTCAAGCAGGCAGAGGGTGCAACCAACACAGACAAGCCCGCAGCAGCAGCAAAGACAATCATTTTGCAGATTGGCAGCACAGCAGTGCTTGTGGACGATCAGGCAATCATCAACGATGTTGCACCCGTAATCCGCAACGACAGAACTCTGGTTCCCATCAGAGTCATCACAGAAGCACTGGGCGGTCAGGTTGCTTGGAACGAAGCCGCAAAAGAGGTTACTCTGACTGTTAACGGCAAGGAAATCAAAATGACTATCGGCAAAGTTCTGGAAAAATACGGCGTTGCTCCCGTTATCATCGGCGGTCGCACCTTTGTACCCGTTCGCTTTGTAGCGGATGAGCTGGGCGCAGTGACCACATGGGACGATGCAACAAAGACTGTAGCAATTCAGGCAGTAAAATAAATTTTTCTGAAAAATCTTAGTTGAAAACAATAAAAATGGCGTTCATCCGCAAGGATGGGCGCTGTTTTCTGCTTTCAGGGAAGAAGTGGGGCGAAAAATACGACCCTCGAAAAAAAACACTTTCCACTGCACCGTTTTCGTGATATAATTCTAATGTTATAGGGCGAAATATAGAGAAAAACGACTACTTTTTGGGGAACGGCGGCTTTTTCGCCTGTTCAGAGATATAGATTGTCCTTTGGAATTGATTGGAAGGATGAATGTTTTTATGGATAAATTAGTTGTAAGGGGCCGAAAAAGATTGACCGGAGAGGTTACCATCAGCGGTGCGAAAAACGCGGCGGTAGCTGTTATTCCGGCGGCGGTAATGGCAACCGGAGTGAGTGTACTGGAGAATCTTCCCAGTATTGAGGACGTTAGAAATATCTGTCATACCATTCAGGAAATGGGCGGTAAATGCAGATTTTTAGATAAACATACTTTGGAAATTGACTGTAACGAGGGTGTCAGCTATCAGGCGACCTTTGAGGGCGTGCAGAAAATGCGCGCATCCTATTATCTCATCGGTGCGCTTCTGGCACGCTATAAAAAGGCAGAGGTGGCAATGCCCGGCGGCTGCAACTTTGGCAAACGCCCCATTGACCTGCACCTGAAGGGCTTCCGTGCGCTTGGTGCAACCGTCATTGAGGAGGACGGCATGGTGAAGGCTTATGCCGAAAAGCTGATTGGTACTTCCATCTACATGGATCAGGTGAGCGTTGGCGCGACCATCAATGTCATGCTTGCGGCAACCATGGCGGAAGGCACCACAACGATTGAAAACGCGGCAAAGGAGCCGCATGTGGTAGATACTGCAAACTATCTGAACATGATGGGTGCAAATATCAAGGGTGCAGGGACAGATGTGATTCGTATTAAGGGCGTTTCTGAGCTGAAGGGTGCGCAGTATACCATCATTCCCGACCAGATTGAGGCAGGCACATACATGATTGCGGCGGCGATTACGGGCGGCGATGTGCTGGTGAAGAATATCATTCCCAAGCACATGGATTCCCTGACAGCAAAGCTGGAGGAAATGAATGTGAAGGTGGCGGAATGGGAGGATTCCATTCGCGTGATGGCGGATGAGCCCTTGCGTGCGGTAAATGTAAAGACCATGAGCTACCCCGGCTTCCCGACGGATTTACAGCCCCAGATTGCAACGCTTCTTGCGGTCTGCAACGGGACAAGCGTGCTGACGGAAAATGTCTGGGAAAACAGATATCAGTACATGGGTGAGCTGCGCAAGCTGGGCGCAGATGTGGAGATTAACGGCAGAGTGGCAACCATCCACGGCATTAAGCATTTCAGCGGCGCGGAGGTTTCCGCAACAGACCTGAGAGCAGGCGCGGCAATGATTCTGGCGGCACTGGCGGCAGAGGGTGAAACCATCATTGACGGCGTGCGTTATATCGACAGAGGCTATGAGGATGTCGAGGAAAAATTCAGAGCCATGGGCGCGGATATCGACCGTATCCCCGGCGAGCAGTAAAAAGAGAACAAGAGAGCCTCGGAGCAGTTCCGAGGCTTATTTTATGGAAAAACACGAAGGAAAAGAGGTGAACTGGCTTGCGGATGGAATTTTGCACCATCGCCAGTGGCAGCAGCGGCAACTGCACCTATATTGGGACGGATTACACGAAAATATTGATTGATGCAGGCATCAGCGGCAAGAAAATCGAGGAAGGACTTGCAAATTTGAAGCTGACGGGCGACAAAATCGATGCGCTGTTTATCACCCATGAGCATGTTGACCATATCAAGGGGGCAGGCATCCTTTCCCGCAGGTTTGATATCCCTATTTTTGCTACGCCGGATACCTGGGCGGCGATGGAGGAAGGCCTTGGGCGGATTGCGCCGAGCAACAAGCGGATTGTGTATGCGGACGAGGTCTGCGCCATCAATGACCTTTGCGTGAAGCCGTTTCGGATTCCGCATGATGCGGCGGAGCCTGTGGGCTACAACGTCTTTTCGGGCGAGAAAAAAATTACACTGGCAACGGACATCGGCCATGTGACGGATACGATTCGGGAAAGCATAGAGGACAGTGATGTGCTGCTTTTAGAGGCAAATCATGATGTGGAAATGTTGAAAAAGGGCGGCTATCCATGGTCGCTGAAGCAGCGGATTCTGGGCGAAAACGGACATCTTTCCAACCATACGGCAGGAAGGCTTCTGGCAGAGGTGATGACGGGAAGGATGAAATATGTTTTTTTGGGACACCTCAGCGAGGAAAACAATAACCCCCATCTGGCGTATGAAACGGTAGAGGAAATCCTGCGGAACAACCGCATTGAGGTTGGCACGCATGTAAAAATGGATATGGCGAGCCGTTTTCAGAATGGCGTGAAGGTGGAGCTGTAACGGAGGATTGGCATGAAGGTTACGGTCGTTTGCGTAGGCAAATTGAAGGAAAAATACTGGCGCGATGCTATTGCGGAATACAGCAAGCGGCTGAGTCGTTATATGAAGCTGGAGATTATCGAGCTGGCGGATGAAAAAGCACCCGAAAACATGAGCGATGCACAGGCGGAGGAGGTCAAGGAAAGGGAAGGACAGCGGATTCTGAAAAACGTGAAGGACGATGCCTTTGCGGTGGCGTTGGCGGTGGAAGGGAAGATGCTTTCCTCCGAGGAGCTGGCAGAATTCATGGCGAAAAAGAGCGTTGGCGGCGTGAGCCATATCGTGTTCATCATCGGCGGCTCTCTGGGGCTTTCCCCTGCGGTGATGCGGCGTGCGGATTATGTACTTAGCTTTTCCAGAATGACATTTCCGCACCAGATGATGCGCGTGGTTTTATTGGAGCAGATTTACCGCTCGGAGCGGATTCAGCGCAACGAGCCCTATCATAAATAAAGAAATTGCGAGGAAGGGAAGATTGCAATGAAAAAAGGCATGAAAATTGTGCGGTTTATCGGGATTGTGTGCTGGTTTTTGGCACTGTTCATTCTGATTAACGGGCATCAGGAGAAGAAAAAAGCGGCAGAGGAGGCGGCAAAGCAGCCTGCCATTGTAACGGAAACAAATGAAACGAATGACGGAGATACACCAAGCACCGTGATTTTCCCCGAATAAAAAAGAAAGCGTTCTCAAATGGAATATCCTAAAGAGAACGCTTTTTTATGTTTTCGACTTAATTTTCTAAAAACGCTTCGCCGATTTTGAACACATCCCCTGCGCCGACCGTCAGAAGTAAATCCCCTGCCTTGCAGTTTTTCTCCAGATAGGAGCGGATGGCATTAAAATCTCCGACATATCTTGCGGATTTGCCTGTTTTCGCGATTCTGTCTGCAAGCATGGCGGCGGAAATGGTGCCGTCATCGGATTCCCTTGCGGCATAGATATCCGCGATGATGACTTCATCTGCATCGGTGAATGCTTCGCCGAATGCATCAAAGAGGAACTTTGTTCTGGAATAGGTGTGCGGTTGGAATACGCACCAGGTTGTACGGTGCTGCACCTTTTTTGCCGCCGCCAGTGCCGCCTTGATTTCTGTGGGGTGGTGCGCATAATCATCAATGACAACAACGCCGTTTTTTTCGCCTTTTTTCTGGAAGCGGCGTTCTGTGCCCGTAAAATGCAGAAGCCCCTTTTGGCAATCCGCAGGACAGACACCTACAAAATGTGCTGCTGCAATGGATGCCAGCGCATTTGCGATATTATGATCTCCGGGTACATTCAGATGGAAATTCCCGAACAATTCGCCTTTATAATATACATCAAAGGTATTCTTGCCGTCCGGCTCATGGATGATATTTTTCGCCTGCCAGTCCGCGCCATCCGCCAGTCCGAAGGTTTCTACGGTGCAGTCCAGTCCCTGTGTCAGTTCTGCCACGTTTTCAATCGCCTGATTGATAACCAATGCACCCTTCGCGGGGATACGCTCTGCAAAGGCATGGAAGGAGCGGCGGATATTCGCAAGGTTTTTGAAATAATCCAGATGGTCGCTTTCCACATTCAGAATCACGCCGACGAAGGGCTTGAACTGCAAAAAGCTGTCGAAATATTCGCATGCCTCGGCAACGAAATACGGAGAGTGGCCGATTTTCAGGTTACTGCTGATGGTAGGCAGGATGCCGCCAACCGTAATGGTGGGGTCTGTCCCTGCGGCAAGCAGGATTTCGGAAACCATGGATGTGGTTGTAGTCTTGCCATGTGTGCCTGCAACGGCAATGGAATCCTTATATTCCGCCATGATTTCGCCCAGCAGTCTGGCTCTGTCCATCAGGGGGATATGCTTTGCCTGCGCCGCCTGATATTCGGGGTTATCGGGATGGATTGCCGCGGTATAGACCACTAAATCTACATCATCCGTGATGTTTTCCGCCTTGTGTCCGAAGTTGATATGAATCCCCAAATTCTGCAGGTGCTTTGTCACAGGGGATTCCTTGATATCCGTACCGGAAACGATACAGCCCTTATCTGCCAGAATTTCTGCCAGACCGGACATGCTGATGCCGCCGATGCCGATGAAATAAATGTGTTGTCCTTTTTGAAATGTTGTCATATTCTATCGCCTCAAAATCTATTAAATGGGTTCAAATTTTTCTGAAATTTAACAAAATCATCATATAGTTTAACCTTCATTATAGTATACTGGCATGGGAAAGGCAATCTTTTCTCTGCGTTTTCTTTTTCTATGTTCTATATTTTATACAGAAAGTGCCGAAAATAAACCCACACGGGCGCAGGAGCAACGTGCAAATTTTCTCAATCGGAAAAAAGGAAAGAGAAAAAGCCAATCGAAATAAGGCGAAATTTCGGCACAGATGCCGTAGATAATCTTTGCAAGTTTATTTTCCTATGCTATAATAATCAAAACAGAGCCTATGACTTTGTTACATATATACAACCTGAAAAGATAGGGGTGGGTAATATGCGTAAAAAAGAAATGATAGCAATGCTTCTGGCGGGTGGACAGGGCAGTCGTCTGGGCGTGTTAACAAGAAAGGTGGCAAAGCCTGCCGTTGCCTACGGTGGGAGATATCGTATCATTGATTTTCCGCTGAGCAACTGCATTAACTCCGGCGTGGATACCGTCGGCGTGCTGACACAGTATCAGCCGCTGCGCTTGAATCAGCATATCGGGATTGGGATTCCATGGGATTTGGATAAGAAAAACGGCGGTGTGACGATTCTTGCGCCGCATGTGAAAACAGGGGATTCCGGCGAATGGTTCAACGGGACGGCAAACGCCATTTATCAGAATATTGATTTTATCGACAGCAATAATCCGGAATATGTGCTGATTCTTTCCGGTGACCACATTTATAAAATGGATTATTCCAAGATGCTTGCCTTCCATAAGGCGCACAACGCAGCGGCAACGATTGCCGTTATGGAGGTGCCGATGGAGGAAGCAAACCGCTTCGGCATTATGAATACCGAGGACGGCGATAAGATTTACGAATTTGAGGAAAAGCCGGAAAGCCCCAAGAGCAATCTTGCTTCCATGGGGATTTACATATTTACATGGGACAGACTGCGTGATGCATTGATTGAGGATAATTCCATCCATCCGGACAGCGATTTCGGCAAGCACATCATCCCTAAAATGCTGGATGAGGGACAGCCGATGTACGCATGGCGGTTCAACGGCTATTGGAAGGATGTCGGCACTATTCAGTCCTATTGGGAGTCCAATATGGACTTAATCCGCACCCTGCCCGAATTCAACCTCTACGAGGATTTCTGGAAGATTTATACCAACAGCGACCATCAGCCGCCGCAGTATACGGCACTCGGCTCAAAGACAGAGGAAGCGCTGCTTTCTGACGGCTGTGAGATTTACGGTACGGTCTGTCGCTCCATCATCGGCCCCGGTGTTGTGGTGGAAAAGGGGGCAGTGGTGAAGGATTCCATCATCATGGCAGACACGATTATCGGCGAAAATGCTTTGATTGACCATTGCGTCATTGATGAAAAATGCAGCATCGGCAAAAATGTGCAGATGGGTGTCGGGGAAAATATTCCTAATGAGGCAAAGCCTAATATTTATAATACAGGCATCACCGTTCTGGGAATGAACAGCAGTGTTCCCGATGGGATTGTGATGGGGAAAAACTGCGTGATTTACGGCAGAACCTTCCCTGAGGATTATCCCGACGGCAGATTGGAAAGCGGTAAGGCCGTTGTACGGGAGGTGTAACAGATGAAAGCAATCGGTATTATTCTGGCAGGCGGCAATAACGACGGCAGACTGGGCGTTCTGACCGACCATAGAGCGGCGGCGGCATTGCCCATCGGCAGCTGCTATCGTGCCATTGATTTTACATTGAGCAATATGTCCAACAGCGGCATTGGGAAGGTGGCTGTGCTGACGCAGTATAACTCTCGTTCCCTGCGCGACCATCTGATGTCATCCAAATGGTGGGACTTCGGCAGAAAGCAGGGCGGCTTGTTCGTATTCACGCCGTATACCAGCAATGCAGGCTCTACATGGTTCCGCGGCACGGCGGATTCCATTTATCAGAATATGACCTTCCTCAAGCGCAGCAATGAGGAATACGTTGTGATTACCTCCGGTGATTCCATCTATAAAATGGATTACCGTAAGGTGTTGGAATATCATAAGGAAAAAAATGCGGACATTACTGTGGTTTATCAGAAAATGACGGGAAAGGATTTATCCAAATTCGGCATTTTGCAGATGGATGCGGACAATAAGCTGGAGGGCTTCGAGGAAAAGCCGGAGCAGCCGAAATCCGATGCAGCCTCCCTGGGGATTTATGTTATCTCCAGAACGCTGCTCATCAATCTGCTGAATCAGATTATCCCCGAAGGCAGATACAGTCTGGTAAAGGATATTATCATCCGCTTTATCCATACGCTGAGAATCTACGGCTATGAATATGACGGCTACTGGAATGCCATCGGCACAGGCATTGCGGCTTATTTTGAGACGAACATGGATTTTCTGAAAAAGGATATCCGCGATCATTTCATCAACGAATATCCCTATATTGAAACAAAGCCGAAGGATGAACCCCCTGCAAAATACAACAGGGGTGCGGATGTGACGGATTCCATCGTCGGCAGCGGTGCGATTTTTGACGGGAAGGTGGAGCATTCCGTTGTGTTCCGTAGGGTGCGTGTCGGCAAGGGCGCAGTTGTACGGAATTCCATCCTGATGGAGGGCTGCCAGATTGGCGAAAACTGCGTGGTGGAAAATGCCATCTTCGATAAGGAGGTTGTCCTTTCCGCAGGACAAAGAGTCATCGGCGTTTCCTCTGAGGAGCCCGCAGTGCTGAAAAAGGGCACAAAATTATAAATCGGATTTTAAGAACGAAAAGCAGGGAGTTTTCTCTGCTTTTTTTCTTTTCCGGAAATCATTTTTTAGTAAAAGAGTATATTGAATTTTATAGGGAAAAATGCGATACTAAAATGTATGTATACAATATCTTGAAAAATATTTCGCCCTTTGGCGTAGGAGGAAAAATAAATGAGACAGTTGAAAGCAATCATTCTGGAAAGCCG
>ERZ773260.4641-NODE-4641-length-11193-cov-12.085563_pt1 | contig 11193 bp, 6 predicted proteins | sample MGYA00511387_ERZ773260 | MGnify/ENA primary metagenome ERZ773260 (study PRJEB29015, sample SAMEA2737745) | human gut metagenome | biome: human gut; feature: human-associated habitat; material: faeces | place: China | collected 2012 ... | reverse complement strand
TTGGCTCGTTCAGAATCCGTTCCACGTTCGCCCGAATGGTCAGCAGTTCGCGCATCTCGTCCTTCGCCGCTCTATACTCAGCATAATCCTTTTTCCGTTGTGTCATAAGGGATTCATATTCGGTTTGCAGCGTTTGAACAGTCGGGAGCTTCGTCAGCTTCCGTTCATCAAAAGCCTGTTTAGCAGCTCGATGAATCAAAATCTCCTGTTCATGCTCAACGAGAAATTTTCTGGCATAGCCGGACTTTTTATAAGCCGCATACGTTTCGCGCGTTCTCAGATAACCGAGAACGTGCTTTTTCAGTTCTGCAACTTCCCTTATTTGTGCTTCCTCGTTCTTCATCTTCTTGAGCAGTTCTCCGTGTCGCAAAGTCGCCGCTTCTGTCTTTTCTGCCAATTCTGAAAGGTTTTGAATATGATGCTCTGAAAGATACGTCAGCGTCTGCGCCATCTGCTTGGCATTAAACGCCTTCGCCCACCGTGCATAACCGCCGCCTTTGCCCTGTTGCAGTTTTGCCTGCACATCAACCAGCAGACTTACGCTTGTGTGTTCAATCTTAGGCTTTTGTCCTTTTCGTTGTTCCTTCGGTTTCCATTCCTGCCTTTTATCCAGCGCCGCGCGCAGCACCTTTTCCGAGTATTCCTCGCCCAGTGAATCAAACCGCTTAAACCGAACCTGTCCCGGTGCACGAGCGCTCATGCGCTTCCCACGTTTAATCTCCCAGCCTTTTTCCCTCAATACGGAAAGAAGGGCATCGAAGCTCTCCGGCTTTTGCCGCATGATTTCATCAATAGTCGCCCGCATTTCTTCCCGCTGCGATTGCGTTGCTCTATCGCCTAACCACTTGTCATAGGTCAAAGTCGTATGTTGTGGCTTCTCAATGATCGACAGCCCGTTTTCCACACATAGCGTATCGCTCAATCTGCCCAGCGCTCGTCCGCTTCCTAAAAAGTCGCGGAATTTTCGGCCACACGCCAGATTCACCGCAGAAAAAATAATATGCGAATGGAAAGAATTTTGTCAAGGAATATTTTATCTTTTTCAGTTCTTAATAGCTGAGAACCTTTAAGAAGAGATGTGGCTCTATTTGCAACTCAGCCACGCACTTATCAAGATGAATATAATGTATCACATTTGATTTAATTTCAATTCTTTCAATGCGAGATGAGAATGTCGTAATATTTTGTCCCGGATAAGAAATCGTAAGTTCAATTTTTTCCCCATAAATATCCAAGTAAGCTATCAAAGCAAGACCATTAGAATAGTCTTTTTTGAATAACATTTCTCCACTTTGATCATTACTAATATAAATTGGAAGATCTTGAAAAGCATCAATAAAATCAGATTCTTGAAAGTTTTTAATCATGTGCTCACCTTCTATTTTGGAATTACAGTAATAACATCGCCATTTTCATTTACAACCACTCTAATATCATAGCTGTACGCCGTCGCCGCGCCCATCGGGTCGGTGATTGCGATGATTCTGCCCAGCAGGTCATATTCAACGGTCGTTTCGCCGCCCTTGACGCGCTCTCTGCCCTCTGCTACTAGGTAATTAAGGGCAGGTTTCCCTGCCCTGTGCAGACTGAGTTCTGCCAGACTTGTAAATGAATTTGCGCATAATACTTGACGGTACCAAATCTAAAATCAACGAGTGCATATCAATTTAACAAATCTTTTTTTCATGAAAATATTTATCTCTCACATTCATAACACGCATATATATAAACTCATAAGAAACGCAGTCCTTGGTTTTCATTCCAAGAACTGCGTCTTTATTTACTTCACTGAATCAAAAAGTTTCAATTAGGTCTTTAAGATGGTATTTTTTTCTTAAAGCATATAAATCTCACATAGTATCACATTTAGAATTTTACTCGCGCTCGTCATCTCATCTTTGTGCCACAAATAGTTTGTCCACTTTCATTTATATAACTTTCTTCTTCATTCGAATAAGAAGTAACTCGAGCAATCAGTTGACCATTCATAAACGAATATGCGCTACACTCCTTCCATATTGCTGGATGGATTAAGTTGCCGGATGTATCCACAAATCCTTCATACCCATCAATACCGATGATAGCATATCCATTATAAAACGGAGAAATATATGTCCAATTTTCAGAATACAGAATTGTACCATCGACATACATAAGTGCCAGCGATTGTTCATTCAATTCTACTTGAATCCATCCCTCTGAGTAATCAGCAAGACTAATTTGCTTTATTTCATCTTCTACCACTTTTGAAAGAATGTTCCCTTCGCTATCAAAGAATCCCCAGTATCCATCATTTGTTGCATATTCAATATATCCATCTTCATGTGGTATTGCATATACAAGATTGTCACCAATCATGTTGAGCATATTTCCTTGATCATCTAGAATCCACTTTTCACCATTTTTCAACTGCCCAAGCCAACGATTGTCTTTAACGTGATAAATAGTTTTCCACTGAAGTTCTAATACATAATTGCCGTTCCTATCAATCCATCCCAATAAACCATCTTTATAGACACAAAGCAAATCATTTGGAGCAAAAGTCGATATATCATTCCAAACAGGTTCCGTCACAATTTCTCTGTTAGAATTCATAACTCCGCATAGATTATTTATCCGATAAGCACATTGCTGGTTCTTTAAATCATATATCTGTTCATAGGGATTGACGCTTTGAAAATCGTATGTGATTTGATTCCAATTTCCATCGGAATCAATCTTGTAGGTTTCGCAAATCTGACCTTGAGAATTGACAGATATGCCCTTTTCAGAGTTCCATAATGTTGCAACTCCGTCACGTCCAATCTCTATTGAGTCCCACCAATCATCCAGAATTAATTTTCCATTTTTATCCAACATATTCCATAAACCATTTTTCTTTACATAAGCAATGTCATTCACAAAACCATAGGTATCATCCCATTGAGCTTCGGAAATCAAATCACCTTCCAGTGAATAAAATCCCCATTGCTGTTGCATATTTTGATATGCAACTGTTTCATCATGTAATTCTGTAAAGCCGTTTTCAACTGTAATGTATCCCATATAACTGCAAAAAATAGGTTCAATAACAACCTTTCCATATGTATTGATCATACCTATTTTTCCATTTTTCGTTATTTCTGAAAGTCCATTGTTATCAAAAGGTTTCACGGAATCGAGGTCTGCACAATGAAGTATATTCCCATTTCTATCAATTAAACCGATTTTTTCATTTTCCTCAAAGAAAGCTACTTCCCCCTGATATGCCCATTGATAACTAATCTCTTCGCTTAGTGATACTGTTATCATTGCACATAAAATCACGAAAGAAATAATCATACAAATATGTTTTTTCACAATTATGCCTCCCATTTTTATCATTCAAATTGATTTCCCCATCCTACCTTTTTACCAGTTTTAAGCCATATTGGCAAATATTCGTCTAAATCATAAACCTGTAATCCTTCTGAAATAGAGCCTATTCCTACAACTGCATTTTTTATCGGTTCGCTATCAGCATCTGGATAATGCAGATTTTCGATATAAATCATCACATGATCATATCCTTCAGTTTTATCCGTATTATCGATAAAGATAGAATATCCAGTTTTTAAGTCGGGATATATTTTCCCGCCATCATCACTTTCTTCAAAAACAATTTCTCCTTTTTGGCTTAAAGATTTATAAATTTGATTTACTGGCCCATTTAATTGTAAATTATCAACTACTTCCTTTCTTAGATTCAGTTTTGCGCCAGTTTTTATCAATCCCCAGCAATCAACATAGAGGATATCATCTGTATATTTTAGAGAAGTATGTGATCCATCTCCAGCTGTATATGCTTTTCCATATTGTAATCTTCCTTCTTTTTTCAATTCAATAAGATAACTAACATACGTCTTCCAATCTTCTTCACTCATTGATTCTTTATTTCCATAATACGATCTCCAATTTTCTTCTGTTATAATGCTTCCAAACGGATTTTCCATAGGAGAGTTTTCTTCAATTAATAGATTTTCTGGAGTCTGTTTCGTCCCATTTGGAAAAAGAGCAGTTTTGAGTCGATCATAAAATTCCTTGAGTTTTCTTTCTACTATTGCCAATTCATCAACTCGTTTATTATTTAATTTTACGTTAATAAGTGTAGTTTCTTCTCCAATAATCACTTCTGATGAGTACTGCTCAATTAATGCTCTAATTTGAGGAGGATAATCCTCTTTTGCTTTATTCATTTTCTCAAGTAGATTTCTCCCTTCGCTGAGCCAAGAAGCCTTATTTTTCTGGGAACCCTCAATCCAGGTTGTAAACGAGTCATAGTCTGCTACGGATTTGTTTTTCTTTGTTTCATAATTATTAAAATAGTCGCAATATTTAGATACGATTTTCTGTACATTCGCCTTGTAATTTACGTCAGATGGATTAAGGGTATGCAGTTCATTCTGCATATTGTCTATAACATCTTTGAATTTTTCAGAATAATATTCTCCGTCAGTATCAAGCTTTTGTAAAATCGAAGAAAACAACTGAAATGCCTCCGTATTATATTCTTCGGCAGCTTTTTCAGCAGCGCTCTTTATAGCAGATTTTGCAATCGTTGCAACTGTATTTGCAACTTTCTGCACTTTCTTAGTAATAGGTTGGACTACAAGCTTATCCACAATCTTGCCTAGTGTTGTCTGCTTTGCTTTATTCCACCAGTTACCAATAGAACTCAACACGGATTCGCCGCTGGGGTCGGTGTGCATGATGGAGTTATTGACACAATACATGTACCGATTCAACGACATCGGCAAAGGTGCCTGCCCCCGTATAATATCTTTCTGCTCAAACCTCCCAATCGTCGGCTCATACTGTCTGGCTCTCAGGTTAATCATGTCCGTCACCGCATCGTAGGCTTCGGCGTTATAGGCAAAGCCGCTCACCTTCTGCGTGCTCATCTGCTCTCCGAAAGCGGTATACGAGAAAGACTGCACCTTCACAGTAACATCCGGCAGGGCAGAGGATACCTTTTCACCCGCAACAGGCGCAGTCACCGCCTGCGCAACCGAACCGCGTCCATCATAGACATAGCTGGTCTTGCTGTCTGCCGTATACGCTGCGATGCGTTCCAAGCCGTAGGCATAAGCGGTTGTCGCCGTATGACCGTTCGTTTCCGTCCGGGTTTCGGAGATCACCTGATAGTATTCCTGCGTGATATCGTACAGATAATCCGTCGTCGCCCACGCCAGTTCTTCCGGCACGTCCGCCGCGTCGTCCTGCGCCTGCGGGACAACGATTTCCGGCAGTCCGGCAATATTCCCGCGAAGCAGTTCTTCAAGCGTGGAGCGGGATGTGTCACCCGTTTCCTTTTTGCTCAGGCGCATACCGTTTGCATCGTAGGTAAACTGCTGCTGATATCCGTCATACCCGACGTAGGAGGTAAGCTGATCGAGCGCGTCATGCGCATAGCGATCCGTCAGCTTGCCGTAGCTCTGGCTGGATAGCGCCTTTTCAACCATGCTTCCGGGTCACGTTTCCTGTTCAAGATCAATTTTCTACTTCTTTGTATACAGTCTCAAATTCGCCCAAAGTATCTTGAAATAATGTAGTGGGATTTCCTGTACGCCAATTTTCAATTAGTGCCGTTTTAAATACTTCTGTTACACGCGCATAGAAAGCTGCCTCTGAGATTCCATACTTCTCAAAAAATCCATCCACTGCTTCGCGAGAGGTGTCTCCGTATATATTATTGTTACTGGCAACGCGCAACGGATGGACTTCCAATCGCTTTTGACAGGGTGAATAGTATATGTCTAAAATAATCTCGTTGATCTCTTCTGATTTTTGAAAGTATACTGCATATATAAATTGCAATTGCTTTATATCCATTCGCCACAAAACCGAAAAATTTTCGTTTTCTGTTAAATAGAGCTTACTAAAATAAATTCTTATAATGTTAGGTATTTCATATTTTGATGAATCATTCATCTTTGCTAATCCGCTCATATTATTCCATGACGTTGAAGTAAGGTGCCCTCCCCAAATATCTTTTGTGCCAAAATACATTTCATCAAAAATGTTTCTCATCAAAACTTTTTTAGCGCAATTGAACGTTCCAATAGTCAGAATAAGTATTAGTATGATGATTAATATCTTCTTCAATCCCCGTTTCATGGAACAACCTCCAATTCGTTTGACCCGTTTTCCAAACTAACTATAAATGCATACGCTTCGGGCTCGATCGTTTTCAATTCTTCTAGAGAATTAATATTTAGCCGACTCAATACCTCTGATATTACAAAGTCAAGTGACGTATGCGACAGGAAAATCTCCGCACGTGTCTCGCCATTTTCCAACCTTTTAAAGTATATTGCTTCTGCCTCACTATGCGAGATATTCTGTGTTTTCATAATGTTCATCACATTATCCGCATCAAGATCAGCCATATAATCATCTGGTGAAAAGGCTACTTTCCCATTATTGGTGCGAATAGTTGCATCGCCCAACCATCCTGCCATATCTTCACGCGTTGAATCACTGCCTCCTGTTTGTTGATTAGCCAATTTCCGTTTAATCCACTCTATGACGTCAAAAGTAAATGGAGGATAGTCAGTTGCAAATATAGCAGCTTTTGTAATATTGTAATGTGCATAATCACTGGCAGTAGACATGGCATTATATTGATCAGTCCATAGCCGTTCAAATTCCAGATCAGAAAGCTGCTTGCCTAGGGCAATTTCCATTGAAGCCTTATATTGCGCCAGTGTTTTTGGATAATTAAGAAGTGCTGTATAAGACATTGTTTCTACTGCTCCAAGAATCTGATTTTGAACTCGCACCTTATAGCGTAACAGTTTATACTCCTGCTGGGAAAGTCCGATAACTTTAGTAAAAAGCTGTTCCTCTGGAATTAGCTCAGTTGTAACAGTACCATCCCACATCATCATATCAGCCCATTCTTTAAAGCTGTCGTTACTGTCCCCGTAAACCAGGCGCCCAATAGCTCTTGTATAAACCCAGTCAATCTCATCGTCGGTAAGCCCTGGATCAAATGCCTTGAGCCCAACCCGAATCTTGTCCATGATACGGACTTCCTCTTTTTCAAAGCCATACATGTCAAGCATAAATTCTTCATGTTCTTTTTGTCTGGCCGCTTGTTCTTTAACTTGTGAGGCAGCCAGTTCACATGCGGCGATGAAAATAGCGGTAGCCTTTTTTACATATTCCGGGTCGGATTGATCAAGAGCGTTGATCTCCTCCTGCGCAGCCTTAATGATCTCAATGGTTTTGGGATCATTACTTGTCCAAGAAGCTGCGGCGATGGCTACATTTTGTACAACGTGGGCAACGGTTTTCGCCGCACTCTTCACTCCGGAGACAAACGTGTTGACTACCTTTTCGCCCACAATAGCAGTAACAACTTTCTTAATTCCGCTTCCAACAACGCCAACCACTTTTTTCACGGTGTTGCCAATGGAAGACAACACATTACGCAGGCTGCTTGCCTGTAATCCGTCCGCATCGACAAAGCTAACCGGACTATTAAAAGTGAACAGATATGCATTGAAGGAATAGGTGATGAGCAGATTGGGAGGATAAATATCCTTCTGGCTGAACCTGTTCAATGCCGGCTCATACTGCCTTGCGCGCAGATTCAGCATGCCGGTGGCTGCGTCATAGGCTTCCGCGTTGTAGCTAAAGCCGCTGACCTTCACGTTACCCATCTGTTCGCCAAAGGCGGTATAGGAGAAGGACTGCACCTGCACGCTGACATCCGGCAGGGCAGAGGACACAGCCTCACCGGCAACCGGCATGGTGATTGCCTGCGCCACAGACCCGCGCCCGTCATAGACGTAGCTGGTCCTGCTGTCCGACGTGAATGCCGCAATGCGCTCTAAGCCATAGGCATAGGCTGTTGTAGAAGAAGCGCCGCCAGAGCTCGTCGTGGTTTCGGAAATGACCTGGTAGTATTCCTGCGTGAGATCATACAGGTATTCCGTCGTGGCCCACTCCAGCTCGGTAGGCATGTCCGCCTCGTCCGCGTTGATCTGGCCCTGCGTCGGCTCCACAATCTCCGGCAGCCCTGCAATGTTCCCGCGAAGCAATTCTTCCAGCGTAGAGCGGTTTCCGTTGCCGACCTCGCTCTTGCTAAGCCGCATGCCGTTGGCGTCGTAGGTGAATTCCTGTTTGTAGCCGTCGTAACCTACATATTCCGTAAGCTGGTCAAGGGCGTTGTAGGCGTAGGCGTCCGTCAGCTTGCCATAAGCCTGACTGGTCAGCACCTTCGTAACCATGCTGCCATTCTTGTCGTAGGTATAAGCAATCTTATCTTTCCCGTTGACCATGGTCGTCAGCTGGTTACCCTTGTTGTAGCTCATCTTCAACGCAGTTTCTATGCCGTCCGTGCCGGTCAGCACCTTTTCGGTCATGTTTCCGGCCTTGTCGTAGGCATACTGCTCCTCGTAGCCCGTGCTTTGCAGGAAGCTGGTCAGCTGCCCCAGCGCGTCATAGGCATAGGTGCTCTCCGTGGTCTTGCCGCCCTCTGTGCGCACCTCTCCCGTGATGTAGCCGTTCTTGTTGTAGCTGTAGCTGAACGCAATCTCGCTCGCGCCGCTGGTCGCCTGCGTGAGCAGATTGCCTACGCTGTCATAGCTGTATGCGGTTGTCAAGGTGCTGCTCGCGGTTTCGACTCTGCGTCCCGCCGCGTCGTAGGCGTAGCGGGTCACGTCCCCATCCAGCCCCGTGACGCTGGTCATCCGGTTCATGCGGTCGTAGGTGTAGCTCACCGTGCGGCCGTCGGGGTAGGTCATGGAGGTCTTGTTGCCGTACGCATCGTAGGTATAGGAAACGACGTCACCGTTCACATTCGTCACGGAAACCAGATATCCCTGCCCGTTGTACTGGTAAACAATCGTTCCCTCGGCACTGGAAACCTCCGTCACCATGCCGATTTCGTTGTAGCTGCTTTCCACCGTCTGGCCGTCGCCCACGTTTTGGACGAGCAGGCTGCCGGTTTTGTCATATTCAAATGTGAGCACGGTTCCGTCTGCCCTGGTGATGCTTTCCAGCCACCCTTCCGGCGTGTAGGCATACTGCACCTTGTTGCCCAGCGCGTCGGTTTCAGTGAGCAGATTGCCATTCTTGTCGCTCTGGCTTGCCCCGTTGGCATACGTCACCTTTTCCAGCAGGCCAAAAACAAATCAATATTGGGTCGTAAATGATCAACCATTTTCAATATAGTCAAAAATTACTAGACCAGACAAGATCGAATCGAAACCCCGACAAATCGTTGTTCAAAACAGCATTTCTAAATGAATCTGATACGTAATACTTCTTCGGGCCAACAGGCAAACGAAAAATGTTTGTATTCTTTATTGCATCCTGTTGAAAAGCAAGTGCTAAAAAGCTCATAATTCGTCCGCTGGATTTGAACAATTTCGCTTTCGTATGTTCATAGTCAATATAATCTCCTACATTCGTTACATTAATTGCACAGTAGGATCCTTCTGTAGAAATGACTGGGAGCACTTCTACATCATTTCTGATAACAGGAAGCAGAACATCGGTAGCCTTTTTACTAAAAATGCACACAGCCGTATGATAAACAAAACCAGGGTAATCAACATATGGATGTGATTCCGGATGATAATCGGAGTAAATTTGAGGCTTGTTCCAAGAATCAGCTTTTTTACTTCCATCAAAAGATAGCGTATATGCTATATCCCACTTTTCTATTGTATAAAACATTATATGTTCTTGCTTTTCATGCTCTAATGTCCAGATATTCATATATATTCCTTCTCCTATATTAATTAAAGAAAGTTCCTTCCGCAAGTTGATCAGCTATTTCATGCAGAATTTCTATTGCTTCTTCACGATTGGTTGCTGCGCTAAGCATGTCATCAACCTTTTCATAGTATTCTGTCGAATGCAGACTGGGGTGATATGCAGAATTAACAACATTCCTTTGGGTGGGCAAGAAAACACCATTTGACGAATCATTAATATCGATGCCAAATTTGGTAAGGATTTCTCGTGCATTTTCAGCCCCAGGAGCAGAACCAGCAACAATATGATGTGCCGCATTTGGATAATCTGGGACTTCGACCCCTGCTAATTCAAGGTTTCTGCGAAGTTTTTTCGAGCTGGGCAAAGATTGTACAAAATCATCGCCATGTTTTGCAATATCGGTAGCGACATCGGCCACATCATCGGCTTTGCGGATAACGGTTCCGGTTGCGTCGACCATATTGTCGACGTTTTTGATTACGGTACCCGTAGCGTCAATAAATTCATCTCCGTGCTTAAAAACGGGCTTTAATGATCCCAGAACAGGAATAAATCCAATCAGATCAACCGCAACCCATCCGGCGTTTCCCCAGGAAGGTTTATACCAGAATTGTTGTGCGCTATAAGTAAAATCACGGATATCTGTTATCGTGTCGGCTACAGGAATGAAGCCAACGCCGATTTGTGCCAACGTTCCAACTGGCGTAGTTTCTTCAGCATAATCCCCCTTTATAGCCTGATCGAAAGCCTGACCAACCACCATTCCTGCCTGCTGCCAGAAAGAAGGCTCCCAAGCTTCCAGCGTGGCCTGTTCTCGATTGGCGTTGATAAGGTTTTGTAGCCCTTCTTGCGCCGTTATAGTAACAGTGCTGCCATCAGGGAAGGTGGCTGTTGCAGAACCCTTTGCAATCAGATCCATGACATCACGAATCATGACGGAATCACCGTATTCCATAATGAAGGAAACGATCTCCGCCTGTGTATAGGTTCCAGGAGGTAAAACAATACGGCCATAAGGATTTTTCGTAGTATGTAGGACCATTCCTCCCTCAACAGTATACATCTGTTCGGTGGTCTGAATACTTGCACTGCTTGTGGTATCATCAAGTCCTAAAAACTTAGCACAGGCTCTTCGAATGATTTCATTCTTTTCAGCTTCGGAAACCGGTCGAGTTTCTTCAAGTGCACGGATTTCCTCTTGTGCTTCGGCAAGGCATTCTTTTGCCTTTTGCCATGCTGAGGTTGCCACATCCACAACAGGCTTGACGACATTTTTTACAGCCTTTGCAACGCTTTTCACCTTTGAAATCACAGTATTGACAACGGTCTCTCCTACTAAGGCACTAGCAACTTTTTTGATGCCATTGCCAATAGCGCTGGCCGCTTTCTTCACGGTGTTGCCAATGGAAGACAACACATTACGCAGGCTGCTTGCCTGTAATC
>ERZ773260.4633-NODE-4633-length-11209-cov-21.671956_pt1 | contig 11209 bp, 12 predicted proteins | sample MGYA00511387_ERZ773260 | MGnify/ENA primary metagenome ERZ773260 (study PRJEB29015, sample SAMEA2737745) | human gut metagenome | biome: human gut; feature: human-associated habitat; material: faeces | place: China | collected 2012 ... | reverse complement strand
CCGAGGGCTATACCGGTGATACCTATTGCTTAGGCTGCGGTGAGAAAATCGCCTCAGATACGGTCATTCCGAAAAAAACAAGCGGCGGTAGCGGAGGAACTTCCTCCGGCGGTTCATCTTCTAATGATGGGGAGGATTCTACGATTATTGACCGACCGGACAAGGACGATCCCAGTTGCCCGACCACTGGCCAAACCGCACCGGTGAAACCTGGAACCAACGGAAATGCCAACATTGACGGAAATGCCGTACAAGACGCAATTAACAAAGCGGCTGCTGATGCGGAAAAGAATGGCAACACTGCAAACGGCATTGCTGTGGTGGTTCCTGTAAATGTGGGTGACACACGGAAAGATGTGCAGATCATCCTGAAAGCAGACACACTGGATAAGCTGGTGTTCTCCAAGGTTAAGCACTTTACCATCGACACCGATTCTATGACCGATTTCGGTTTCACCCGGGATACCCTTAAAGAATTGAACCGCCAGACCAACGGCGACATCGTTTTGAAGGTGAAGAAAACAACTGCCACCTCGGTTGAGGCAAAGGCGGCTATCGGCACAAGACCTGTCTACGATATTTCTCTGTGGGAAATGAAAAACGGCAAAGAGACCAAACAGATCAGTCTGAACGGAAAGGGCATCAGTATTGCTATTCCGTATGCACCGGAGAAGAATGAGCAGACTGGTAACCTGTATGCGGTTTATGTGGATGAAAACGGCAAAGTGCAGTGGATTACCAAATCCAGCTATGATGCGGATCAGAAAGCAGTGATTTTTGAAGCAGAGCATTTCAGCATCTACGGCATCGGCTACAAGAACCCTGTCCCGGCCTTTACCGACATTCAGAACCATTGGGCTGCGGACAACATCCTCTTTGTTGCCAGCCGGGGACTGCTCTCCGGCACCAGCGACACCACCTTCAGCCCCAACACCGGCATGACCAGAGGTATGTTCGTCACCGCCCTGGGGCGGCTGGCGGGCATCAACCCGGACAGCTACAAAACCGGGAAATTCACTGATGTGAAAGCCGACGCTTACTATGCGCCCTATGTGAACTGGGCGGCACAGACCGGAATTGTGACGGGTGTTACCGCCACCACCTTTGCGCCGGATACCAACATCAATCGGGAACAGATGGCGGTCATTATGGAGAACTACGCTGCCAAACTGGGCTACACAGTTCCGAAAACCCTGGAAGCTGTAACCTTTGCGGACAACGCAAGCATTTCTTCCTGGGCAAAGGAGGCAGTCAAGTCCATGCAGCAAGCGGGCATCCTGGCAGGAAAGACAAACAATCGCTTTGACCCTGCCGGAACCGCCACCAGAGCCGAAGTTGCCACCGTCCTGCGGCGGTTTGTGGAAATCATCATCGACCCACAGGCCGCAAACGGCTGGCAGCAGAACGACAGCGGCCAGTGGAGTTATTACAGAAATGGGGAGCCAGTGAAGGGCTGGCTCTCCGAGAATCAGAAGTGGTACTGGTTGGACAAGGTCACCGGAGTGATGTTTGCCGGAGGCTGGAAGCAGATCGACGGCAAGTGGTACTACTTCTACACAGACGGTTCGATGGCGGTAAACACCACCATCGACGGATATACCATCGGCTCGGATGGTGCAAGAAAGTAACCTACAATAAAAAAGATTTGCCCGTATATCAGCGGACAAAGATAAACGCGGTCGGGTATCAAGAAACCCCACCGCGTTTATTTTTTCTCTTGTTTTTCTCTGGTGTCCAGCATTTTATCAATCAGGGCAAGTAAAAGTTCCTAATCCCGCTGACTGCATTGCAGGATTAAACGCTGGATACGGTCAATAGTTTCACTTCCCCGCTCCATCTGTGGAGCAAGAATTTCATCAAATGAAGCACCAATGGCATTAACCAAACGAATCAGGACATCCAGACGCGGCTTCCGTTTGTCATTCTCGATAGCTGCCAGAAAACGAGAACTAATTTCAGCTCGATCTGCTATCTGTTCACGCGTATAATTTCTTTTTTCTCTGGCATAGCGGATTGAGCTGCCAAACGAGAAAACAATTTGTTGCCTTTTTTTAGACACTCTCCGTCACCTCACACAATATTATTTTACGATTTGCCGATATTATGTGAAATGATTGCAGAGTAGCTTTTTTACAGCTACTATCCATTCCTTGTTTCGGTCTAAGGAGGGAGCTGATGCTACACAAAGAAAATAGCCTGCCTGTTTTCGGCAGGCGTTCTTAACAAAGAAACCTGGCTATAAAATTGCGCCAGAAATAAAAAAATTTAGCTCCCGTTCATGGCATTTTCTGCGGCGCGGGATGGAACTATTAGTAGTCAATAAAGTCCTACAAAACAGAACGGACAAGAGCATGGGTCATTACCATGTTCCTGTCCGTTCTGTTTTATCTATTTTTCCTCGTTGTCGGTCGCCGCCCCGTTTCGATTCGTCCGCAAACCAACCCACGAATCGAAACGGAGGAACGACCATGAGCAAGGACAAAAAACAGCGTTATCTTTACATAGACGGCCAGGCTGTGCCGGTGACCGAGGAGGTCTACCGGGCCTATTGGCACTACACCGCCAAGGAGGATTATTTCACCCGCCAGCTGAAAACCGAACGGTTCTTGGCAGACCAGGACACCCAGACCGCAGCCTTCACTCCCAGCCGGGAGGATTTCTATGAGCGGCTTTTGGAACAGGACGAGCAGTTTGCCTGTGAGAGCAAGCCGGTGGAGGAACAGGCGGTTTCTTCCCTCTGGATGGAGGAACTGTTCAGCACCTTGAGTGAGGAAGAACAGCAGATCATCTACCAGCGCCAGATGCTGGAACGGTATGCCAGAGAACGGGGATACAACAACACCCGGTTCTATATCGACGACGGCGTGAGTGGAACAACGTTTCAGCGCTCAGGGTTCCAGCAGATGATCTCGGATATACAGTCCGGTCAGGTCAGGCGCGTCATTGTAAAGGATATGTCGCGGTTTGGGCGGGACTACCTTCAGGTGGGGATGTACACCGAAACATTATGGACAAGGACACAAAAGGCAGACCGTGAAACGGGCTGCTGACAACAAATAAAGGCTGAATATCAGGCACCGGGAAAGTGCGGGATATTCAGCCTGTTTTGTTGTCCGGGGTTTCCAAAGGGGCTTGCCCCTTGGCACACGACTTTGCTTGCAAAGTGTAGTGTGTTATACCTGTCGGCGCGGCTGACGGGGGAAACGGGGGGCGGTGCTTTTTGCGCCCCGTTTGCTCCGGCAGGAAAACAGGCGGAGATTTTGCGAATGGCGATAAGCAAAAAATCAGGCTGTTTTCAGAAAGCGGCGGCAGGTATATGGAAGCCCCCGTCCCTCGTCCTGCGCTCCCGTTTGTGGCCGCACTCCCGTAAAAATGGAAATGGGCGGGAAGCCATTTTGTGGCTTTCCCGCCTTGATTACCCATCAGCAAGGACGGGCGGGGCTGTCAACGGCGGCGCATGAAATGCGCCGTTCATTTTAACCGTTGACCGGCTCGACCGGCTTTGCTATCGCCCACGCATGATATTATCTCATTTCTCCATCATGGATAGTCATTATAAACTTGTCTAACAATATCTGCTTGTTTTTCATTGATTTTAACAATCTTATTTTCAACTGAATAACCAAAAGGAACCCGACCGCCAACATACAACCCCTTTATTCTGCTTTCTTTTCGCCCTCGCTTGACTTTTTGCGATAACTCAGCAGAATAATATTCGGCAAAACTTTCAAGCATTCCTTCGAGTATTATGCCTTCTGGTGTGTCTGAAATTTGTTCAGTGGCAGAAATAACCTTAACGCCATTGCGATTTAAAATTGCTTTATTCACAGCACTATCGTGGCGAGAACGAGCAAATCTATCAAACTTATATACAAGCAAATATTCAAAGCCTTTCTTCTTGCTGTCACGAAGCATTCTTTGAAAGTCTGGACGATGGTCATCTGTTCCTGTCATAGCCCTGTCGATATATGTATCCACAATTTTAATATTTTCTCACTCTGCATATTCTCTGCAAACTCTAAGTTGTCCGTCAATACTTTGCTCTGACTGACTATCACTTGAATATCTTGCATATATAACTGCTTTCTTCACTTTGCCATCACCTTTTAACCAATTATACCGCTATATCTCAAAAAAGTCAGCATTATTAACAAAGCTTTTTATAAAAACCAATACAAATAAAAAATATTTTATGATATAATTCATTATAGGAGCAAAACAAATGGTAAATATAAAGATTTTGGAAGATAAAGACATTTTACAAATGAAAGAAGTTTAGAAGATGATAATATGATTTTTGATATAAAAAACTTGAAGAAATTCCTAACAACTCCAAATACTTATGGTTTTATTGCAAAGGTTGGTGATAAGATTGTTGGATTTGCATATTGTTATGCACTGCAAAGACCAGATGGATTTGTTATGTTTTACTTACACTCGATAGGCATTTTACCAAATTATCAAGATAAAGGAATTGGTAGTAAACTTATGAAGTTCATAATCGACTTTGCAAAGAAAAACAAATTTTCAGAATTGTTTGTAATTACTGACAAAGGAAATCCGAGAGCATGCCATTTGTATGAAAAATTTGGTGGTAAAAATGACTATGAAGATGAAATAGTCTATGTCTATGATTTTTTAAAAAGGTGAGAAAATATGAAGTATTCTATAGAAAAAGTAAAACAAATTATTGGCAATAAAATAGATATTAAAAGTGTAGAATTTTTAGGTGCCGGAAACCACAGCGAAGCATTTTGTATAAACGAAAATCTCGTTATAAAACTCCCAAAACACAAGAAAGCGAGTGTCTGCTTAGAGCAGGAAACAAAAGTCCTTAAACAAATACAAGGCATATTTGATTTGCAAATTCCTAATGTTATTTTAAAAAGTAAATTTAAAAGTGGTAACGTAGAATTCGTATATTTTATTTCTAAAAAACTTGAAGGAAGAAATTTAAGTCACGATGAGTTTGTTGCATTACCACAATCTACCAAAGACAAATGCACAACAATCATTGCAAAATTTTTATATACTTTGCATAATCAAAAACAAGTTTTAGGAATAAAGAGAAAAGACTTTGTTTTACTACATGGAGATTTTAGTCTTAATCATATTTTATTTGACAAAAATAATCTTCCTTGCGCCATTTTAGATTTCGGCGACACGAGAATAGGTAAGTCAATGAGCGACTTCATTTATTTGCTTGATGAAGAAGATGATGAAGAGTTTGGAAAAAATTTTGGGTTGCAAGTGTTAAAGGAATATAATAAAATCATAAAGGAGCATAATCTTGAAAATAACATTCAGACCAGCAACTGTTGAAGATTGCAAAATGATTAGGTATTGGATTAAAACAAACGAATTTACTCGTCATTGGTATTTTTTTGATAAACACCAAGGCTATCCACTCTTGAAAGAAAAATGTCTGAAAATTTAAAAGAACCAAATACAAGAGCAAATATAGTTTTAGTAGATAATGAGCCAATAGGATATATTCAGTCGTATCCTGTGGACGACAAAACTCCTTGGGGAAAGAAAATTAAAGTTGCAGATAATATGGTAAGTATTGATTATTTTATAGGTGATATAAATTATATTCATAAAGGACTTGGCTCTAAAATGATTTTGGAATATATTGAACAAGTCGTTAAAAAAGATAAATATGATATAGCGATGATTTCGCCTGACCCAGAAAATAAAGCGCAACAATGTCTTATGAAAAAGTGTGGTTTTCAATATATAAAAACAGTCAATGTTCCATATGCAAACAGCAAAAGTAAAGAATCTGTTTATATTAAAAAATTAGAAAAAGAATAATTTATAGTTTTACAATCCCCCACTTGCCGTCTTTTTTAACGCAAATCACCCCAGTATCGCTTTCCTTCATATCGGAGTAAATAGGTGGTAAAATCTCATATCCACTGTGGTGTAACAATCCCCATCTTCCTTTTAGCTTTATTCTTATCAGCTTACCATAAATCGGATAGGCTTGTTGATAGCTTATATCGACAAGGAGTTCACCTGTTATTTCGGAAACAACGCCCCATTTTCCGGAGACCCTCACAGCACATAAATCGTCATAGCCGCACCATATTTCATCAAACCAATCTTCGGTGATATGCGTTCCGGTCATATTCAGCAAGCAGTATTTTCCGTCTTTTTTACCCCATAAATTCTTTGAGCGAAAATGAAATTCTTCTTCATAAATGCAGGGGATAAGAACATTTCCTTTTATATCAAGAAGTCCATACAGTCCGTTTTTCTCAACGCATATCAGGCCATTATTGGACAGAGATACTGTATCATATTCAATAGGAATTGCAATCGTTCCATTTTCGCTTATAAAGCCCCACATTCCATCCTTTGAAACTTTAATCAGTCCGTTTTCGCTGTGCCAGACCTCATCATAATCCAATTCACATGGAACTTGAATAGCAGCTTCAATACAAGTCACTTTGAACACACTCCTTTGCTTTGACATATAAGTGCTTGCTGATAACTTCCTATCAGCCCGTAATAATTCATTATATCTGGATAACGATTTGACGGATGATAATAGTCCAGCACAATGACATCGTGACCATTCAGCCGTGTGAAATAGTAAAGGTTAGAGTTTTGTCTATCTTTAATGTTATATCCCATAATGACATTGAGAGATGTTATGGTATATCCGCACACAATAATAGTTGGGTCAATCAATTCGATTTCACGGCGCAATTCTGTGCGATCATACTCTGCATATTGCAAAATATTGTCTTTCTCGGAGTCTTTCGCTCCGTCACTTTTCTTCACATTGACAACGGCAATCTGGCGGAGCTGCTCATTTCCAAAATAGTGCATAGCCACTTCATCTCTAAACGGGCATAAATCGGTGGCTGATGTATGTAGTAGTCCTTGCGTCCATTGAGATACCCTTTTCCATGTAATGTGCTTTCCCATTTTTGCTTCGGTTAGAAGGTGCTCCTTTATTAAATCCCAGTCACTTGTTCCGTGATATGCTTCTTTGAGCAGATATAGGGGCCGCACTTTTTGGGAAAACCACTGCTCCGGGCATACAATACCATCTCGAATGAACACATTTTGACTGTGGTTAATATCATCAGATGGTGCTTTATTTTTCCATTCTTGAAATAGCAATTCAATATCGTTTATATATTTATCTGCACGTTCCATTCTAATCCTCCTGATTTTTAGAAATCATCCCATAAAACTGATTTGCCAACACTCAATTTCCAGCCCTTTGATGCTGCGTCGTACTCAATCCATTCTCCCGCAATCCGAAGTGTTTCAATGTATCGTTGCACAGAACGTTCTGATACCTCCAACTTTTCAGCCAATTTCTTTGTGGAAATCCCCGGTGTTTTTCTGATTGCGCTCAACACAAACAGGGTATTTGCCACAACAACGCTGAAATTTTGGTGCTTTTTCTGTTTGCGCTGTGCGTCCATAAATATAAATCGGATTTGCTGCTTCATCAATTCAAAGCAGGAAAACACCTTGATTTTATGGCGCAAATTGACTGGCAGGGAGATTTCTCCTATTAGAATTACCACCTCGGAAAAATCTCCAATTTCGCGGAAAAAATCAAGGAGCATATCTCGTTCATTGACAGACAGTTTGCCAATCCTTACTACAATTCCACTAACAGGCGTTGCAATTATGTCGGTAAAACATTCTGTGACAAATGCAGAATAATTTAGCGGGATATTTTTTTGTAGCTGATTTGTTTCCTCAGCGGTCAATCCGTATGTTAAAATATCATAACTCTGCATTTGTTCCACCACCTTATTTCATTTTATTGCATTACGGCGACAACAGTATGGCACCGAATGATAATTTTTTCGGTAGCTTGTCTTATCGCCTTTTACCTCTCTGTTGAATATGCGACTTCATAAAATCTGATTTTGAGCCTATCCGTATCAACCACTGCTTTTCTTCTTCCGTCAGCTTGTGATAAGGCAGTCTGTTTTGCTTACAGTAAATCAGCAGCCATTGTTCCAGTCTGCTTCCCTTGAAGTTTGCTACTTCATCCAAATCTTTCTTCAGTTCGGTGACAACGGAGTTTTTAGGGGCACTTTCTGCCCGTCCCCGGTGGGCTTCCTTAATGTCCTCCATAATGCCATCTATATCGTCATGCACCCGGCGGCTGAAATACTCGCCCTCCTGCACATGGCTTGCTTTCAGCAGATAGGCGGTTTTGTCATGCTCTCCCGGCTGATATTTCTCCATGATTTCCGCCCTTGCTACGTCAACCCATGCGTTCAGGTTTTGGATTTGCCCAGCGGCAACACCGTTCACGTAGATTTCTATATCTGCCAACAGTTTCACAAAGTCCCTGTGCGTGGCTAACTCACAAAACAAGGCAGTATCAATCCGCCCGTTTTTCAACAGGTCTATCATATCATCACTCAAACGCAGGTCTGCAAGATCGGCGTTTGGGTGATTTTTTGTTTCGGTCAATCCCAGCAAATAATCGGCGGTCACTCCGTAAAACTTCGCCAGCTTGATAAGGGCATAGTGGCTGATGTCCTTATACTCATCCGCTTCGTAGCTGCCCAGCGCAGACTTGGAGAGGTGCGTCTGCTCCGCAAGCTGTTCCAGCGTCAAACCACGCTCTACACGCAGGTCTTTTAGGCGTTCTTGAATGGTTAAGGCCACTATCCAGCCCCCCTTTTCTCTATGATAGTTTCATTTTACCACAATTCCGAGAGCGTGGAAATAGGGAGTTTTTCAGTCGGATTTCCCACCTTTCGGATATACGGGACGGGCGGTCATTTAGGTGTAGACTTATCTTAGTTCATCGATGGACAGTACCTTGACAATCGAATGACCGTCCGAAAAGGAATATCCGGCGGGGGAAGCACCGCAAGGAGCCAACTTCTGGACAAAGTGTCCAGAGGTCGCTTCGGGACAAGTTGGCCCGAAGCTGTGGGGAGCGTGCCAACGCCGGAACACGCCGCAGGAATGGGGCAGGAAAACTTTTCGGGGAGAACGGCAAAATCGGAAAACGGAGGGACGCATGATAGAAAATCCATATAAACGCTTGCCGCCCATAGAGCGCAGGCCGGACAATTCCCTTTACCGCATGACCCCGGCACAGCGAAAACAGGCCAATGCCTTGATACGGCGGGAGTGCTGTAACTGTGAGGACGGCAACTGTATTGTCCTTGACGATGGGGACGCCTGCACCTGCCCGCAGACAATTTCTTTCTCAGTCTGCTGCAAGTGGTTCCGCTGGGCGGTCTTGCCGCTGGACGGGGCATTGGAAGCAGAGTTTTTCCGGGATAAGGACTTGAAACGCTGTGCAGTCTGCGGCGGCGTATTCGTCCCCAAATCCAACCGGGCTAAATACTGCCCCGGCTGTGCCGCCAAAGTTCACAGGCGGCAGAAAACAGAAAGCGAACGGAAAAGGAGGTCTTGTGTGGACAGTTAGGAGTGAAAAAAGCCTTGATTTATCAGGCTTTGCAAGCCCCAAACCGGGGCGGGTAGTATAAATTATCGCCCACCCCGGAAAACGGGCTTCTAACCGTCCACAAAACACGCTATGACAAACACGATTTACATTCATCAGCCGGAACAGGCGTTCAGCTTCACCCGGCTCCCCAATTTTCTCTTTGAAGCCCCTACATTCCAGCCCCTGTCCAACGAGGCAAAGCTGCTGTATGCCTTTATCCTGCGCCGGACGGAGTTATCCCGGAAAAACGGGTGGGCGGACGAGTACGGGCGCATTTACCTGTACTATCCCATCTGCGAGGTGGTGGACTTGCTCCACTGTGGGCGGCAAAAGGCGGTGAATACCCTGCGGGAACTGCAATACGCCGGGCTGGTGGAGATCCAGAAGCAGGGCTGTGGAAAACCCAACCGCATTTACCCAAAATCCTATGAAGCGGTTTCAAACACCGACTTCAAGAAATCCGGTTATGGTACGCCGGAGGATTGAAAACCGTACCCATGAAGTACGGAAATCACCCCTCTGAAGTACGGAAACCGGACGGTATATAGAAATACAAAGATTAAGAGACTGATTTAGATTCTATCCATTCCAATCCTATCCGAGCTATTTTCTGCGGGATTTTCCCTGTGGAAAACCCGCCGGAAAGGAATGGAACGGGGAAAGGAGCAGAATGGCACAACACGCAATTTTGCGTTTTGAGAAGCACAAGGGCAACCCGGCAAGACCGCTGGAAGCCCATCACGAAAGGCAGAAAGAGCAATACGCCAGTAATCCCGATATTGACACGGCAAAGAGCAAATACAACTTCCACATTGTCAAGCCGGAGGGCAGGTACTACCACTTCATTCAAAACCGCATTGAACAGGCAGGGTGCCGCACCCGCAAGGACAGCACCCGGTTTGTGGATACGCTCATCACCGCCAGCCCGGAGTTTTTCAAGAAGAAGTCCCCAAAGGAGATACAGGCGTTTTTCCAGAGGGCGGCGGACTTCCTCATCGGGCGGGTAGGCCGGGAGAATATCGTGTCGGCGGTGGTACACATGGACGAGAAAACGCCCCACCTGCACTTGACCTTTGTGCCGCTGACAAAAGACAACCGCCTGTGCGCAAAGGAGATTATCGGGAACAGAGCCAACCTCACAAAATGGCAGGACGATTTTCACGCCTATATGGTGGAGAAATATCCCGACTTGGAGCGTGGGGAAAGTGCCAGCAAGACAGGCCGGAAGCATATCCCCACCCGGCTTTTCAAACAGGCGGTTTCCCTCTCCAAACAGGCCAGAGCCATTGAAGCCGCCCTTGACGGCATTAACCCGCTGAACGCCGGAAAGAAAAAAGAGGAAGCCCTCTCCATGCTGAAAAAGTGGTTCCCGCAGATGGAGAATTTCTCCGGGCAACTGAAAAAGTACAAGGTCACAATCAATGACCTGTTAGCGGAAAATGAGAAGCTGGAAACCAGGGCAAAGGCCAGCGAAAAAGGCAAGATGAAAGATACCATGGAACGGGCAAAGCTGAAAAGCGAACTGGACGATATGCGGCGGCTGGTTGACCGTATCCCGCCGGAGATTTTGGCGGAACTGAAACGGCAGCAGCGGCAGCATGGAAAGGAAAGGTGATTTTATAAGTACGAATATCAGATACAAAAAGGAAACAGAGGTCGTGACTTTTCAGGGGAAAGAAATCATGCTGGAAAACCTCTCTCCGGTGTTCACGCCGGAGCAGGAAGCGGCCAAACGCCGGGAACTGGAACAGCAGC
>ERZ773260.4630-NODE-4630-length-11213-cov-2.863327_pt1 | contig 11213 bp, 10 predicted proteins | sample MGYA00511387_ERZ773260 | MGnify/ENA primary metagenome ERZ773260 (study PRJEB29015, sample SAMEA2737745) | human gut metagenome | biome: human gut; feature: human-associated habitat; material: faeces | place: China | collected 2012 ... | reverse complement strand
GACAATCTGTTTAATACGGTTCAGGTCGCCCAGATGATTGTGCAAGACGGACAACAGGTTGATTGTGGCCAGTCTGGCAGCTGCCTGCCCCTCCTCTAAGGTGAGATCAGTGCCCACCTTCCCGCTGTATACGGCGCCGCCAGTGGGATCAGTGGGGCCGACACCGGAGGTATAGACCAGGTTAGAGCCAAACAGCTTGATGGGGGAGTAGAGGCCGCCCGGAGGGGGGGCAGGAGGCAGTTCAATGCCCAGTTCCTTTAAACGCTCATAAACATCCATGACAAGATTACTCCTTTCAAAATATGATGAGATCAAGGTCTAAAATCCACACAGATCTGTGTGAACACCTCGGCCGCCTTGGCCAGGTCAGAGATCTCAATGTATTCGTCATTGGTATGGGCCTGCAGGATACTGCCAGGGCCCATAACGATGGCGGGAATACCGATGCGGGTAAATTTGCTGGCGTCGCAGCTGAAATAGCCTCCTTCGATGGTGTGCTCTCCCATGATCGCATCACAGGCGGCTATGGCGGTCCGGACAATGGGGGAGTCCTCCTCTACCTCCATGGCAAAGTCAGTGACAAAAGGTTCTTGGATTTCCACCTCGTACTCGGGGTGGGAGGATAGCAGCGACTCCAGGCAGCCCAATACCTCCTGACGGACGGATTGGTAGGTCTCGCCCGGCAAGACCCGACGGTCAATTTGTATCTCACAGTAATCCGGGACAATATTGATTAGCTTGCCGCCATGAATTAGGGAGATATTAAAGGTGGGAGGCCCCAGCAGGGGATGCTTCTTCTGTTCATAAAGGGGAAACAGCTTTTTCTCCAGCTCACAGATTACATTGGCCATGGCCACGATAGCGTTCCGTCCCTCCCAGGGGCGAGAGCTATGTCCAGCAAGACCCCTGGATACGATCTTGAAGCGGACGTTCCCCTTACAAGCGCGACAGACGTGGACGCTTGTGCCTTCCCCAACCACGGCGGCATCAAAGGGGATACCATCTTCCAAAAGGCGAAGCACTCCCTTGTAGCTAAACTCTTCCTCTGCGGCGGCAGCAAAGTAGATGTCGGAGTAGGTCTCGATCTTATGCTCTTTGAGCAGACGCATGGCGTACATCATAGCGGCCACGCTGCCCTTGTCGTCCACACTGCCCCGGCCATACAAACGGCCGTTCTGAATCACAGGCTTGAAGGGTTCGATCTCCATCTCGTCCACTGTGACCGTGTCGGTATGCGCTTCAAAGCAGAGGGCGCCCTTGCCGGTACCCTTCAGATGGGCCAGCACATTGAATCGGCCAGGCAGCGCCTCCTGAAGGATATAGGGGATTTGGTACTGGTCAAAATAGCGGCAGATATATTCTACCATATTTTTCTCACCAGTGCCCCCCTTTTCAAACAGGGGATTGACACTTTCGATGCTGACCAGGTCGCAGAGCAGGCTGACCAGCTCATCTTCCTTGGCCAGTCCCTTGATGGTCTGTTCCATGACTGGCTCCTCCCATCAGTCCTTGGAGTCGTTCAGGTAGTCATTGACAGCCGCTTTCACTGCCTCTACATCGCGGTACTTGACAAAGGGGACTTCCTTCTGACCCTGCTCCATCAGCTTCAGATCCCGCATACCGTTGCCGGAGAGAACACACAGAACAGAGTCGGTGGGCTGGATAACGCCCTTAGCTACCAGCTTTTTGGCGCAGGCCACAGAGCAGGCGCTGGCAGGCTCGGCTACCACGGCCTCCTTACTGGCAATCAGGTGCATGGCCTCCAGGATCTCCTCGTCAGTGGCCTCCTCGGCGCATCCGCCGCTCTTGGTCAGAACATCCATGGAAGTGATACCATCGTATACACATACATCGCGATAGCGAAGGCGACAGTCTGGGGGACACCGGGCCAGATTTCGGGGTTTTTCAGCCCCTTTTGGTATGCGTCAACCAGCGGGGCGCAGCCAGAAGCCTGGGCCCCTACGAAGCGGGGTATTTTGTCGATAAGGCCCAGCTCCAGCATATCCTTACAGCCCTTATAGATTTTGTTCATCAGGGCACCGCCCCCCACAGGGACGACAATCCAGTCGGGCATCTGAAAGTTCAGCTGCTTGCCGATCTCATAGCCCACAGTTTTGTAGCCGTCAGAGGGCAGAGGATTGGTCAGCATGTTGGTGGTCAGGGATTTCCAGCCAAAAAGCGCCTCGCCCTGCTTGGCCATGCTGATACAGTCATCTATTGTATGCTCCATGCGGATCAGATTGGCCCCGTAACCCCGTACCTGCCAGCCACGTTCAGCTACCGCTCCGGGGGGCAGGATGACGAAGCAGGGCATACCGGCCTTGGCAGAGTACGCGGCCATGGCATTTGCGGCGTTGCCAGCCGACCCCAGCGCCACGGCAGGGGTGTTCCTGGCCTTCTCGATGCTCAACGCAACGGTGGCAAACCGGTCCTTATAGGTCCCGGAGGGATTCAATGTCTCATTCTTTAGAAAGAGCTGCTCCACCCCGACGATTGGGCCCAGGTTACTGGCGGTGAGCAGGGGAGTATTGCCCTCGCTCAGGGTGACAGGCGCCTCCACGCCCTCTACAGGTAACAGATCGCGGTAATCCCACACGCCGGAAACACAGCCGCCCCGGATGACCTCTCGATAGTGGCTGGCATTGGCGGCCAGATCGAACTCCGGCTCCAGGAGCCCCCCGCAGCTTTCGCAGACATAGGGCTCAGTGTCCCGCTCAAAGGGTTTGCCGCATACAGAACATACCAAACGATACTTTTTCATAGACAAGATCCTTTCTGTGCCTGGCGGATGACCGCGGAATACAGGTCAACAGCCTTATGCAACTGGTCAATCTCGATATACTCATCCACAATGTGAGCCTGGTCCATAGAGCCAGGGCCGCACAGGAGCGTTTCCGTATAGCCCGCCTTGCAGAAATAGGACATATCACAGCAGCCCTTGAAATAGGTGACCGCCGCCTCCCGGCCAAACGCCTCCTGAAAAGCGTTTTTCAGTACAGTACATACCTGACCGTCAGGCTGGGTGCTGCTGGGAGTGACATTGATGAAGTCGCAGACCTCGTAGGTCACTTGAGTGCCATCGAACAGCCGGTGGAGGATATCCAGAATACTGGCGCGCAGAGTGTCCGCAGTCTCACCGGGGACAGTTCGACAGTCCAGGATGACCTCACTGGTGCCGGGGACAGCGTTCTCTTTCACTCCGGAGTGGAGCATGGTAGCGGTTATGTTTGGAGGTGGGAGAATGCCGCAGTCCAAGGACTGGCGATCCAGGTCAAAGCGCTCGACCTCCAATAGGAAACGGGCCATCTGATTGATGGCGTTGATACCCTCATAGGGCAAGCCGGAGTGGCACTGACGGCCGTTAATAGCCACCTTGAAGCGGGTCACGCCCCGGTGGGCAATACAGGCCTCCAACATGGTAGGCTCGCCGATGATGGCGATTGTCCGGCCGCCAGGAGGCTCATGGGACACATAATACTGGGTGCCCAAACCGTCCACCTCTTCATCCACAACAAAGACAAGCCGAAGTTCGCAGTCACGGGCTTCGCCCATTTCCACAGCCCGGATGGCACTGGCCATCATAGCGGCAATGCCTCCCTTCATGTCGCAGGAACCCCGGCCATACAAACGACCGTTCTGCTCTGTCAAATGAAAGGGATCGCACACCTGCCAGTCGCCACCAGGGGGAACGACGTCCAAATGGCCGGTAAAGATAATCCGGTTATCAGAGCTTCCATAGACAGCCACGACGTTAGAGCGGTTTTCCGCAATATCCTGGAGCTGGGTACGGAAGCCATAGCCCTCCAGCACCCCCGCAATATACTGGGCCAGGGGCTTCTCATTCCCGTTGACAGTTGGGAAGGCCACCATATCCCGCAGAAATTGCTGCGCTAATTCATGATAATGGTCCATGGTTGATCAAATACTCCTTTTCGGCACACCGGCCCTCCTGAACAAAAAGGAGGGCCGGCAGTAAGCTCATAATTAGCCCATAAGGCTTGGAATCCACATGGTCAGCGGAGGGATAAAGGCCACCGCAACCACAATCAAAACACCTGCGATAAAGAAAGGAATCAAATCTTTGACGACCGATTCAATAGAGCATTTGGCAATGTTGCAGGAGATGAACAGGGTGGTGCCCACAGGAGGAGTAAACAGACCCAGGGCCAACGCACACAGGCAGATAATGGCCATCTGAATGGGATCCATCCCCATACTTTGAGCAATAGGAATATAAATGGGCAGGAAGATATACAGATTTGGGACATTGTCCATGACCATGCCGGCCACGCCCAGCAGCAGCACCATCATAATGAGCAGCAGCCAGTTGGGCAGTCCCAGCCCCAGAAGGGCGTTGGACAGCTTGGTGGGCACCTGCTGGCTGATGAGGATGAACTGCATGATCGAGGCACAGGACACCACCATCATGACCACGGTGGTGCCAATAGCGGCATCCGCCAGCGCCTTGTAGATCTTTTTCAGATTCAGAGTCTTGTAGACGAAGATACCCACAAACAAGGAGTAGATGGCGCAGATGGAGGCGGACTCGGTGACGGTAGCAATACCGGTAACTACGCTGCCTACCATGAAAACAGGAAAAACTAAAGTCGGCCTGATTGGACTGGGCCTGGCAGCCCAGATCTCCGATTTACTGGCCCGTGCTTCACGGGGATAATTGTTTTTGATACCCATATAGGCAGTAATGGCGAGAAACGCAAGACCGATGATGATGCCTGGAATAGCGCCGGCCATAAAAAGTTTAGCCACGGACAGGTTGGTAATAGCGGAGATGACGATCATGGTACTGCTGGGAGGGATGATGATGCCAACCACAGAGCTGGTGGCGTTGATGGCTGCGGAAAAGGGAGGTGGATAGCCGCGGTCATTCATTTCAGGGATCAGGATGGCGCCTACAGAGGAGGCGTCCGCCACAGAGGAGCCAGAGATGCCAGCCAGGATCATGCTGGTGACCACGGACACACAACCCAGACCGGCGGGCAGGTGGCGGACCAGAACACTGGCAAAGTTGATCAGCTTTTTGGCGATACCAGCCTCGACCATCAGAGTGCCGGCCAACACGAAAAAGGGGACGGCCAAGAAGGAGAAGGATTGTGTCTGGGTAAAGAATTTTTGGGCCGCGACAGATAAGCTAGTGCCGTTGGTCAGAAGGTACCAGATCGATGCGGTTCCCATAGAAAAGGCGATGGGTACGCCAATGCAAATCAGCGCAAAAAACATAAGCGCCATAATAAGGATCAAGGTCATTTCGCAGCACCCTCCTTGTCGATCCTTACAATCTCTATCATCACATACTTAAGCAGATTGAAGGCGAGCATGATGCATACACCTACAAAGCCGATGAACATGGAACCATATGTAAAGGCCTTGCTCAGGTGAGTAAGAGCAAGGTACTCATCCACAAGAGAAAGGGAGAGGTCAAAGGCAGACTTAGCCATGACCGCGGAAAAGAAAAACATGGTGCCGTTAATAAAGATCACGGCGATGTGACGGACGATACCCTTGAAAAATAAAACCAGGGCAGTGTTCTCCTGGCGCCGGGCGATGACAATCATAGCCATACAGACGATCCAGGGGAAGAAAATCGTGGTCAACTCCACAGAAACTACAATGGGCTTCCCAATTGTGCGGAAAATCACGTTTAGGAACACGTCCAAAGTCAGGGCCGCCATCATTAACGCGGCGATCCCTGTCATAATATTACAGAGAAAGTCAACGGCCTTCTCTATCGCTGATAATACTTTCATAGAACCTCCTCTGTTCACCATGTGTACAGGGGCGCTGGAGCAGCGCCCCTGTACACAAGCACACAAATGCAGGGTTAGTTGCGGTTAGCTTTAGCGGATTGCATTTACAGCCTCAACGATACGAGGATCGCAGGTGGCGAGATAGTCGTCGTAAACACCAGCGGTAGCGGTCTTGAAGCCTTCGACATCGGGGGTGGTGATCTCCAGGAAGCAGCCTTCGTCCTTGACCTTCTGCAGATACTCTTCCTCAGCATTGGCGCAGTAAGCGCGGGCGGCTTCCTGGGCCTTAGCGGCACCGTCCATCAGGATCTGCTGAGTCTCGGCATCATAGGATTCGAACTTATCATTGCTCATTACCAGAGCGATGCCATAAGTGTACATATTCACGATAGCCAGGTAGTCCTGAACCTCTGTGAAGCTGTTCTGATAGATGGCGTCAATAGGGTTGAACTGGCCATCGACGACGCCCTGGCTTAGACCCAGGTACAGCTCAGAAAAGGCCAGCGTGGTGGTGGCACAGCCCAAAGCATCCATGGTCTTCAGGGAAACCTCTTCGTTGGTACAGCGCATATTGATGCCCTTCATGTCCTCCACGGAATTGATGGGACGGACATTATTGGTGATCTGAACGGTGCCCAAATCGCCCCAGGCGACGATTTTGTAGCCATTGTTTTGGGCGATGTCCTTTAAGGCGTTGCCGAAGTCGCCGTCCAGCAGGGCATGAGCCTCGTCATAGGTGTCCACTAGGAAGGGCAGCCCATAAGCACCGAAGTTGCCGTCTACGTTAGACATGGCAGTGACGCCGGGAATGGTGAAGTCCATGGATCCGGTCTTTACCATTTCCACCATCTCCTGCTCGCTGCCCAGGGAGGAGTTGGGGAAGATCTCAACGGTGATACGACCGCCAGAAGCCTCGTTCACATAGTCGGCGAATACGTGGGCCATTTCGCCACGGACAGAGTCTTCCACAGTGTTGAAGCCCAACTGGAAGGAGTAAGAGGGAAGTTCTTCCTGCTGGGAACCAGAGGAAGTATTGGTGTTTGTGTTCGCGTTGGTGCTGCCGCTGTCTTTACTGCCACAGCCGGCGAACAGGGAGACCATCATGGTCAGGGAGAGTGCGAGAGCAAGTGCCTTTTTCATAAATCTACCTCCATAAAAAATGTGTGATTTACCACACGGGTCAGAGGTCGGCCAAAGCCCCACACATAAAAGGATCTTGACAATTTCCCATGGGAAATTGTCAAGGCAGATCCCTGCCTTGACCTTATCTGATCACCATTGGTATGTATTTAACAATCCCACGCCGCCGCGGGACTATTAACACAGATACTGGATGGCCAGGGTGACCACTAGCATACCGTCGAAAATCAGGATACCATATGAGATTATCTAGAACGGAGACTACGACCCGCACGGTCTACCTCATGGGCGAGAAACTTCAGAAGCGCTCCACAAAAATATATTTTCATAATGCGGAAATAAATTCTTTATTATGAAACATTTATGTAATATTAATAGCTTGTTTAAAGAAAAAAGTCAAGTAGTGAATTAATTTTTGAAAAGCTTGCATAAAAAAGTTTTAGATATTTGTCTATTCCAGACAAATTAAGGGCTGGAATATTAACAAATTCTTTATTTGCTAAAGAATAAAAAAACCTGGGAGGAAAAGTTCCTCCCAGGAAAACGCTTTATAGAGCTGTACAGCCCATCATACGGCTGATATCGCGGGTCAACCGGAGCAGTTTGGGCAGCAACTGCTCCATAAACTTATCGGTCATTCGGAAAACAGGAGCAGAGATACTGACTGCGGCTACAGGGTGGTCAGACCAGTTGAAAATTGGGGCGGCTACACAGCGTACACCTGGCTCGTGCTCCTCGTCATCCACGGCATAGCCCAACCTACGGACCCGCTCTAGACTGGAGCGGAGTGTGTCCAGATCTGTGATGGTCTTTTCTGTGTAGGTGTGGATCTCGGAGCTGTCCCATACCTTGATGACTTCCTCATCGGGGAGATAGGCCAGTATGCTCTTGCCCACTCCGGTGCAGTACATGGGATTGCGGCAGCCGACATAGGAGGCCATTCGAACCAGAGGGCGGGCGGGCTCCGCCTTATAGATGTAGATCACGTCGCTGTTATCTCGCTCTACCAAATGGACCACTTCCTGGCAGTCAGCGGCCAGCTCGTCCAGCATGGGCTTGGCGGCGGTGAGCAGATTCAACGCAGTGGAAACGCGGCTGCCTACCTCAAACAAGCGGAGTGTCAGCCGGTATTTGCCGCTCTCCTGGTCTTTGCACGCATAGCCGCGTTCAACCAACACGCCCAGCAGCCGGTGGGTCGTGCTGATGTGCAGACCAGTGGTGGCAGCCAGGTCGGACAGGGACATCCCCTGTGGTGCAGTGGAGAGCGCCTCCGTGATATCTAACACACGGGCCACAGACTGGACCGAGCCAGAGGATCCATTCATGTGATCCGCCCCCTTTACAATTATTTTTTCCAGCATAACACAATTTGTCATAGGTCAGCAATAGTTTTTACACAAAATAGAGACAAAAATTTTATGAAAAGAGAGGATTGACATGAGAGGAAAAAAGAGATATAAATGTGTTTGGATATCATAATACGATAAAAATTTTCATAATATGAAAAATGGAGGCCGCTATGAGAGAACAAGTTATCCAGATGGTAGAAGAGGAGAAGATCATCGCCATCGTCCGCGGCATCGATGCGGAAAAGTGTATGAAGGTGGCGGACGCCCTGTATGAAGGTGGAATCCGGCTGATGGAGATCACTTTCGATCAAAAGAATCCAGACTCCTTCCCAGTGACGGCCAACGCCATAGCCGAAATCGGAGCCAAATACCAGGGACGGATGCTGGTAGGCGCCGGTACGGTCACCACACCGGAATTGGTGGAGCTGGCTGCCAAGGCTGGCGCCAAGTACATCATCTCTCCTGACGTCAACGTGGAGGTCATCCGCCGCACACGGGAGTTGGGGCTGGTGTCTATGCCCGGTGCTATGACACCCAGCGAAGTCATGACGGCGCATAACGCTGGAGCTGACTATGTTAAGCTGTTCCCGGCAGGCGAACTAGGCACCTCCTATGTAAAGGCTATCCGGGCTCCCATCAGCCATGTAAAGCTGCTGGCAGTGGGCGGCATCAATGAAAAGAACGTGGCCGACTATATGGCAGCGGGAATGTGCGGCGCCGGTGTGGGCGGCAATCTGGCCAACAAGAAATGGATCGAGGCCGGAGAGTTTCACAAAATTACCGAAACAGCCCGTGAGCTATTAGCTGCCGCAAAAAGCGTCAAGTGAGCAAGCGAAGAACGTGAATATCGCGGAGCCAATGAAATATCATCACAACGAGGAGGAAACTACAATGAAAAGAATTATCACCTTTGGCGAGATTATGATGCGCCTGAATCCGGAGGGCTATCTCCGGTTTGTCCAGGCGGAAAAGTTTGAGGCAACTTATGCCGGCGGCGAGGCCAATGTGGCCGTCTCGCTGGCCAACTTTGGCGAGGATGCCGCCTTTGTCTCCAAGGTTCCGGCCCATGAGATTGGTCAGGCTGCGGTCAACGAGCTGCGCCGTTACGGTGTGGACACCAGCCTGATGATCCGGGGCGGCGACCGCTTGGGCATCTACTTTGCCGAAAAGGGCGCCTCCCAGCGGGCCTCCAAGGTGATCTATGACCGGGCCAACTCCGCCATTTCTCTGGCTAAGGCCTCTGAGTTTGACTGGGAAAAGATTTTTGCCGGTGCTGACTGGTTCCATTGGACCGGCATCACCCCGGCTCTGGGCGGCGAGCTGCCCGCCATCTGCCTGGAGGCTTGTAAGGCCGCCAAAAAGTTGGGCCTGACCATCAGCTGTGACCTGAACTACCGTAAGAAGCTGTGGACCCGCGAGGAGGCCGGCAAGGTCATGGCTGAACTGGTCCCCTATGTGGACGTGTGCATCGCCAACGAGGAGGACGCTAAGGATGTGTTTGGTATCGCTGCCACTGATACCGACCTGAATACCGGTAAGCTAAGTCACGAAGGCTACATCAGTGTGGCCAAGCAGCTGACCGAGCGTTTTGGCTGTAAGAAGGTGGCTATCACCCTCCGGGGCAGCATCTCCGCCTCTGACAATGATTGGGCCGGTATGCTGTACAGCGACGGAAAGGCCTCCTTCTCTCCCACCTACCGGGTTCATATCGTGGACCGTGTGGGCGGCGGCGACAGCTTCGGCGGCGGCCTGATCTATGCCCTTCTGTCCGGTTATGACGACCAGAAAGCGATCAACTTCGCCGTGGCCGCCTCCTGCCTGAAGCACAGCATCGACCACGACTTCAATATGATGTCTGTCAGTGAAGTGGAGTCTCTGGCCGCTGGCAACACCTCTGGCCGTGTCCAGAGATAAGGGGGACATTTCTATGGATATTGTTGAAAAACTGGGTAACGCGGGCGTCGTGCCCGTAGTGGTGTTGGATAAGGCAGAGGACGCGGTTCCCACTGCCAAGGCCCTGCTGGCTGGCGGCGTGGATGTGATGGAGATTACCTTCCGCACCGCCGCTGCCGCGGATTCCATCGCCGCCGTAGCCAAGGAGTGCCCCGAGATGGTAGTGGGCGCCGGCACCGTTATTACTCTGGAGCAGTGCGAAAAGGCCGTGGAGTGCGGTGCCAAGTTCATCGTCTCCCCCGGCTATAGCGACGAAGTGGTAGCCTGGTGTGTGGAAAACGGCGTGGCCATCACTCCCGGCTGTGTCACCCCTACGGAGATCATGGCCGCCATGTCCCATGGCCTGAAAGTGGTCAAATTTTTCCCGGCCAATGTCTACGGCGGCCTGAACGCCATGAAGGCGCTGTCCGGCCCCTTTGGCTCTATGAAGTTTATCCCCACCGGTGGGGTCAATGGGCAGAATCTGGGCGAGTATATTGCCGCTCCCTTTATCCATGCTGTGGGTGGGAGCTGGCTGTGTTCCAAGGGCGACATCGCTGCCCATGCGTTTGACAAGATCACCCGCCTGTGCCAGGAGGCCCGCCAAGCCGTTCTGGGATTTGAGGTGGCCCATATCGGCATCAATACCGCCAGTGACGAGGCATCCATGGATGTGTGCCAGGGGCTGAAGGACGCTTTTGGCTTTGAGATTAAGACGGGCAACAGCTCCAACTTTGCCAGCAGTGCTGTTGAGGTTATGAAGAGTATGTACCTGGGCCAAAACGGTCATATTGCCGTAAAGACCAACAGCATTGCCAGGGCCGCTGTGGAGCTGGAGAAGCATGGCTTCCAACTGGATGAATCCACCGCCAAATATAAGGGTGAAAAGATGATTGCTGTCTATCTGAAGCAGGAGTTTGGTGGCTTTGCTGTCCATCTGCTCCAGAAGTGACCTTCTGAACAAGATGTTTTTCCCATTCCTTTCTTCATGTGGAAGGCCCCCGCTCGATTGCCATTTCGAGCGGGG
>ERZ773260.4614-NODE-4614-length-11246-cov-2.651238_pt1 | contig 11246 bp, 5 predicted proteins | sample MGYA00511387_ERZ773260 | MGnify/ENA primary metagenome ERZ773260 (study PRJEB29015, sample SAMEA2737745) | human gut metagenome | biome: human gut; feature: human-associated habitat; material: faeces | place: China | collected 2012 ... | reverse complement strand
ACTTTCAACGTCAATATATTTGCTGTTTTATCTGTCATTTCTTTTTTATCTGTCCAAAGTTCATGTACAGTGTAAACCACGCCTTCGGCAAGCCCCAAATCACTATATTTCAAATTAAAAACTTTTTGAGTCGGAGACGTAGTAAAGTGATATGCGGCCACATAAAGGGTATCGGCAACTCTATGCATAAAAGCATCGGCTTGACCCGTTCCCCAATAATCGTTCACGATAGGACGAAACGACTTCCCTATTTTACCGATACGATTTATCTCTTCATTCTTGACAATCGACTGTGCACGAACACGCGCTTCCTCTGTACAGTTCAAGAAATCGTCCCCCAACAAACATAGTCCCGTAGTTACCACCGAAGTGAACCGAGCTCGGTTTTCTCCCGGCGAATGCAATGTATAAGTTCTGCCCGACGGATATTCCCCATTACCCGTAAATTTACCGAAGACCATGTAATCGGGGTCGTTATAACAATAGAAACGATCGGTCCACCAACTATGTGTCAATGCGTTAAGCGCATATTTCGTATCGTTCATCGTTCCATATGTATCACAAGCAAAACGACGCCCATTGGCATACTGCGCCGGGAAAAGAGGTGCGATAGAAAGGTTCACGTACATCTTATCACCTATTCTGTCCGAAAGATATTTCATTCCCTGATTATAAGCCTGTATTCCCGTAGTCACCTCTGGATCATACCAAGAGTCGGCCTCGAACGTTCCGTGTGTCATAAAGTCTATTTTCAGGAACTCATAACCATCTTTAATCCATTGGTCTATATAATAATCTATACGCATCTTCGTGCCGATGTGAGTAGGATCTAATGCCCAACCTTTATTTCCACCAGGGAACTGTGCTGGCTGCCCATTGATTTTCAACACAATATCTCCATATTTATATTTACCGTCGGTTCCTTCCACATCTTTATTCATGTTACCTCCCCAATCGACAAAAGGAGTCCAATAGATCCCCGGCTTTTGCCCACGTTCCTTACATTCTCTAATAAAGCGACGGCGATTTTGAGCCGTGATATTTGTCCAATAAGAATCGAGACCGATATATACGGTACTGTCATTGGTAAATTCGGGAGCCAGTTTATCGGCAAAGAAAGCCGATACACTCGAAGCAATCGCATACGAAACATCAGACATCGCATTTCCCCAACTGTTCCAGCCGAACGGTGTTCCTTTATCCCACGCACGTTTAGGTGCCACAACGGCATTCAACTCGCCATAAACCTCCATTCCATCGCGCCAGTCATCAAAATAACCAACCATTACCTTCGGTGACTTCACAGTTGTACCTTTCACTTTACCATGGAGCAGTTGATCTCGGGTTGTAGGTGTCTTCCCGGAATAATTGTCGCTAATTCCTCCATAAACAGTGAGCGATGTAATAGCATTGGGTGTATCGACTTTCGTGACGACTCCCGTTTTCCAATTATCATGTTCGATAGAGCCTAACACCAAACCATTGTTGTTTTTCGTGCTATACAAGCAGCCCGCTTCATAGCTCGTGTAAGTTGATCCCACTCTAAAAACCTTAGAGTTGTAAGCTACCCAACAGTCATTGTCATAAGGGACAATCAAGGCCACATTGGTCCCGTTCTCGGCGGGAAGGAAAGCCGTTGTCTCGGTAGAGGTCAAAGGAGACATATAGTTCGATGCTATCACATCGGGTGACTCTACTTTCAATTCGGTCAACAAATAGTTTTGACCCGAATAGAGATAATAAGTATGCGTAACTGTCAATGCCGGATTCCCGTTCGTATACACAAGATCGACACGCTTGCCCGAACCGAATGAGTCGGAACAATCTTTAATATTCGCTCCGGTAAATGTCAATGATGTGTTTACGGGATACTCGGTCTCATCTATCTTAAATACAGCATGGTTTTTGGAAATCAGCAAGACTTCGTTTTTATAAATATCCGTTTGCCCATCTGCATCCGAAATATTTAATTTCAGAGCTCCTTCCTGTACCGTGATAGCCGATACAGAAAGGGGGATAACACAAAATAAAAGGGAGGTGAGTCGGTTCATATTATTGGCGTTTTTTAATCGCCGGGGATTTTGTTTCCCCGGCGATTAGATTAAAAATTTAATTATACACATTTACGCCCTGCGTAAATCAAAGTTCAAAAAAGGAATTAGAAGCCTGCGATTATCTTAGATACAGATTGTTTGTTTCCAATGATAACTTTTACCAAATAGGTGCCAGTGTTTACATCGAAATTCACGCTCTGACCGGCAGCCACACGATATTGAGACAATGCTCTTCCATCGATTCCCAAAATTTCAAATACGGCAACTTCGTTCGAGGAGTTTTGCAAATACACGGTTTGTCCGGCAGCATACACTTTGTAATCGTTTCTGTCTAAAACATTTTCGATGCCCGAAGTAGAACCTACAACGAAAGGACTGGCCAACCAGCCGTTATCCACAGCAGATACCGCAATTTCCACGCCCTCGGTTTTAGGCATGTACAAATCATATTTATTAACCGGGATCAACGGATATTGCGTCCCATACACTTTCAACGCACCAGTGGTTTTATCGGCAGGAAGTATGAAATTTATCTTACCATCGGGATTCTTGACATAGATATTGTACCGAATTGCCTCGACCGGAGTCGTATCGTCGGTAGCTTTTTCCCATCTCAACTCATAGCAACCTTTGTTTTCATTGTAAATGGCAGTAAAGTTCTGGGGAGCAGAAGGCGCGGCATTGGCAACGACTCCATCGCCTCCCTTGTTGAACAAGATATAATCGGGCCAAGAACCCAATCCATCACCATCTGCCCCACCACCATCACGGTAACCGAAGATACCCATATCGAGGAAACCGTCATTATTAATATTTACGAAAGTAGTCGATCCTCCGCGGCAACGAGCATCGTCGGGAATAAGATTTTGTTTTGTAAACGAATTATCCCCGTTGTTATACATAAAGGTGGCATTGGTATTCCAACCCGTCATGAAATAATCATTCAACCCATCGTTATTCACATCGCCAATCGCCAAAGCACAGCCCCCACCGAAGAAATTGGTCTCGGCTTCCTCATGACGAGTAAATGTACCATCTTGATTATTGATATACAACTTTCCAAAAGCGGCCCAACCATTATTCACATCACGACCGATCTCAATGATATCGGCATATCCATCATTATTTACATCGATGAAAGCAGTTTCTCCTTGTTGATGTCCCACAAAGTCGATCCCCGTAACTTCGGTAAACGTATCATTACCATTATTTTTATATAATTTCGTTATCGATTTATACTCATCATGATATCCCGTAACCAAAATATCCATCCAACCGTCATTGTTGAAATCGGCCACATCGATAGAACCACCGTTAACACCGATGAAATTTTCTGTTCCATCTACCGGATTCTTTAATAGTTCAAACGTTCCATGATTATTTTTCATAATAGCACATACACGACCTTGTCCTGTTCCTCCCGTAATTTCTTCCCACACACCACCGGCGCTTCCGTTGATAAGCAAGTCGGTCCAACCGTCATTATTGTAATCGAAAGCGACAAGTAGCTTAGAGCCGTTGTCATTCGATTCGGTGCAAAGACCGGGAAAAGCCTCTATCATATTCCAGTCGGCCACAAATTTATAATCGGGAGCACCGCTGTTCATAAATATGTCCGTAAACGCATCGCTACCGACTTTCCCGACAGTAATCAAATCGAGATTACCATCGTTGTTAATATCGATAAACACGGCCGAACTTTGATTTTTTGCATACAAATCTTCCGACACCGCAGTAACATCGGTATACGTTCCATCGGCATTGCCTTTGAACAAGCCCATACTACACGCGGTGTATTCTGTCCAGCAATAATAAAATAGTCCATAATGCCATCGTTGTTAAAATCGGCAAACAACTGGCGACCGGAAGCAGTCATCGGGAATCCACTCTCCCCGTCCACCGGATTTCGTAAAATTTCCCAATTCACCGAATTTGTAGAAAAGCCTGAAAATACAGTTCCTACAAGAGCCAAAGAGATTAATAATTTTTTCATATTCATAGTGTTTTTATGGCGAGGTCTATTTTTATTTCTCTATCGGTAAGACAGACCTCTTAATCCCACCGATAGAGAATATATAGTCGCTTAATTCAATCCGGGATTTTGATCATCTTCCAAATGAGGATTTTGTTTTATTTCTACCATCGGCACAGGGAATAAGCGATGTTGCGCTCCAATAGTCGAAGCCAAAGCCTGCCAACGGTTTCTCACTTTTATATACTCTTCAAAATGTCCGGTTCTCACAAGATCCATACGCCGCCAACCCTCGCAAGCGAGTTCACGCATACGCTCATCGAGTATTTTCGTGCGGAATTCTTCGGCAGACATACCCGTGTCCCAAACATATTGAGCCGGAACCGTTCCACCGAAAGCACGAGAGCGAACAGTCGTATTCACCAATGTAACAGCACCAGACGTATTTCCTGTCTCGTTCATACATTCGGCCAACATCAACAACGCATCGGCATAACGGAAGTAGTACATATTTCCACCCGTATAATAAAAAGACTTAGTTCCATCGATACGCACATCTTCAAACTTTTTGAAATGGGGCTTCAATTGGTCTTCTCCAAAACCAGCAGATGGAACAGGCTGTTTGCCCTTATAAATAAAATCGGAGCGTATGCTGGCATCTTTTCTCAAGTCTCCCGGCTCGTATATATTCACGCAATAATCAGTCGGTAAAACAAAATCATATCCTCCATACATGCAATTGGGATCTCCGGAACAAGCACGAGTGCCTGCATACCATTGAGCCTCGTTAGAATCGGGCCATACATTATTGAAATAAAACGTGAATATTTCTTCTGTACTGGCCTGAGACGGTAAATTTCCCATTACTTTGTTGGCATCGAACAAATCGGCATAATTGTTTTCAAGAACAAATCCGCCTCTGCTTTTCAAATCTTCCAGCAAAATCTGCGCTTCACCGAAATCTCTATATCCTGACTCCACAGGAGCCGACATATATACCTTCGCCAACAACATTTTTGCGGCCCAAATCGTAGGGATACGTCCATCGGCCGCTCTTTTTTCCGACAAGTAAGTAAGAGATACCTTCAAATCATCTGTAATCATCTTGTAGACTTCTTGCAATTCTTTGCGCGGCCCCAACTGATTCTGGCCGTCTACGATATTGGGCAATGGTAATTTGCCCCAATATTGAGTCAACTCAAAAAGAATACATGCCCGATAAAAAGATATCTGTCCCAAGAACACCTTATACTGCTCGGCTTCATCGGCAGAAGCAGATTTCAACAATCGATCGATATGCCATAACCCCTCACTTGCTTGCACAGCCACCGGCCAACGAATATTCCAAGCCTCTGCAATAGAAGTATTTTCAGAATCATAATATCCGTCATATTTATCGAACGCCGCCTGCATAGCATTTGTCCTTACCTGATACTCACCCTGCTGAGCCTCATCGGTTCCTAAAATCGTGTAAAAACCTTTCCGATTCACACGAGTCGCACGCCATTGATAGTACAGCCCATAAACAAAAGCTTGCACATTCTCTGGTTTTTCAAAAACCTGTTCGCTCGACAAACTGGTTTGCGGATCTTGCTTCAAAAAACCGTCTTCGCAAGACGATACAAAAATCGACAGAAGCAACGCTATAACGATATATCTATTAGTTTTCATATTCCTAACTTTTAATTTCTTAGAATGATATATTTAGACCGACAACATACATACGCATATTGGGATACCAATCCCCGGTTTCAGGATCGAATCCTTTGTATTTCGTCGCAGTAAAGAGATTACTTCCCGTAAAATAGATGCGAAGATTATCAAGGTAAATCTTATTGATCAATTTACGAGGGAACGTATAAGCCAACGTAGCCGAACTTAACCGGAAGAACGAGGCATCTTGCAAACATAGGCTCGTACTGCCGTACCCGAATCCGCTAAACGCATGATAAGCTCTCGGTATCAATGTATTCGTATTCTCCGGTGTCCAACGATTCAATATATCTTTATGAGCTGCACTTCTTCCATCACTGGTAACCAATGAATTATACAAGAAACTCGTTTTCTTGGCTCCATACGAATAATTCCCGACAAGCGTCAATTCCAAACCTTTCCAACTTACAGTCGTATGGATACCACCATAGAATTTAGGGTCTTTAACCCCCACGACCGTACGGTCCTTATCATTAATAATGCCGTTATGATCTCTATCCAACGGCAAAATATCTCCGGGTTGTGCCGTTCGAGAACCCAATTCGAGAGAGTTCACATAATCCATATCCGACTCCTGTATAATCCGGTCGAACAGATACATATAAATCGTATTCAACGACTCACCCACAAACAAGTTACCCTCGGTCTGTATCTCGTTATTCGACATACCACCTAATTTATAGATTTCCTGAGCCTGCCCGTCCAATTTGATAATCTTATTGCGATCGGCAGAAATATTAAATCCGATATTCCAATTCCAGTCCTTTGTACGAATAGGAGTGGCATTTATCGAAAATTCAATACCTCTATTCCGAAGCGTGCCTACATTGGCTAATTGATCAAGGTATCCCGAAGACGGCGACTTACTAATGGTCATCAACAAATCCTCGTTATCAATATGAAATAAATCGAGTGTAAAGCTCAAACGATCGTTAAACATGCCATAGTCCAATCCCACATTAATTTGTTTCTGCTTTTCCCAGCGTAAATCGGGGTTACCATACCGTCCCCAGTTAATCAACGCACTCGTACCAAGAGTAGCTCTTACATCATAAAGCGTTTGGTAACCATAGTTGGGAATATTTTGATTACCAGCCAAACCATAGCCTACCCGAAGTCTTAGGTTATTAATGACATTCTGCGACTGCATGAACTCCTCTCCTGTAATATTCCACGAAGCAGATACCGAAGGGAAGAATCCCCATTTATTATTGGTTCCGAATTTAGATGAACCATCATAACGACCTGTAAACGTGACATAATAGCGACTATCGTATACATATCCCGCACGCAAGAATACAGAAGCCATAGAGTAAGTCCAAAAATCTGAATTAACGCCGAAATCCTCTTTCTTCGAAGCTCCGGCTATTGCCTTATATGAGAAAAAGTCATTACCAAAACCCTTCACATCAAGACTATTCCAATTTTGACCGTAATAAGACATATTAGCACCCAAAACAGCCGATATCCTATGCTTCTCTTTAATTAATGTTTTGTATGAAACCGTGTTATCCCACTGCCAATTCAACATTTTATCCTTACGATGTTTAGCCTGCCCATCGGCTGACGCTTTATAGGACTGTGTCGTTTCGGTAGAATAGTAGGTATAGTCTTCTTTACTCATATAATCAATAGAAAAGGTCGAACGTATATCAAGTCCTTTTATTGGATTGATATTGATAAAGTTAGAACTCATAAGACGAGCTTGATTCGCATCTCTGACCACATTCAAGTCCCTGATAGGATTATTATTGCTCTGGCTCTCTTCTGTGCCATATTTCATATACCAATATTCACCTGATATCGGTAACAGAGGATCTGCTCTAAGCGCCACAGGAAAAGTATTGTCATCTGCAACAAGATGTCCCACCTGATAAACGAAGGTTGTATTAGTTCCTACCTTCAACCAAGGCTTTACCATCTGATCGAGATTGATTTTACCTGTGTAACGCTCATAGCTTACATTTTTCATTAAGCCCTCTTGCTGATTATAGTTAAAACTCATGAAGTAAGAACCCTTATCACCAGCTCCAGAAAAACTTACCGCATGATTTTGCTGATATGCATTTTGAGTAACCGCATCAAGCCAATTATACGTTTTTCCCGACAGGTAAGCCTCCATTTCATCTTCTGTAAAAATCGTATTAGGTGGAACCGTTGTCGATAAGAAATTATCCTTTATGTATTTTTCTCGTCGGGCAGGCGGTAAATTAGTCGTATTATTAAACTCATTGATATATGCCTCTACGCGGAGGTCATGCAATTGAGAGCCATTGATCAACGGCATCTCTTTGCTGAAACTTTGCGAGCCATACCAACCGTCATAAGTAACACGGGCCTTACCTTTTTGCCCTTTTTTAGTGGTAATTACAACAACCCCATTTGCGCCGCGAGCTCCATAAATAGCAGTCGCCGAAGCATCCTTCAATACGTCGATAGTAGCTATATCATTGGGATTCAGCATCTCGAAACCTTGATCGACCAACAAACCGTCTATGACATAAATAGGAGAGGTTCCATATTGTATCGAGTTATTTCCCCGAATCTTAATGCTGGCAGCCTCTCCGGGTTTTGCACTATTCTGGATAAATACACCAGCAACTTTCCCTTGCAATGCAGTATTCAAATCGGCGGTAGGAATCTGTTGTAAGGTTTTATCGGTCACCCTAGCGACCGATCCTGTCAAATCGCTTTTCTTCATGGAAGCACCTACAACGATTACCTCGTCCATCGCGATTCCCACAGGGTTCAATTCTACTTGAATTTTGGCATTTCCTTTTACCCCATACTCCTGTTTCTCATATCCGATAAAAGAAAATTCAAGCACAGAACCCTTTTGAACGGTAATAGAGAACGCACCGTCGATATTTGTCATTGCACCGATAGACGATCCTTTTACCATTACATTAACACCCGGCAATAGTTCATCTGTTTGAGAATCTCGAACCGAACCCCCAATTTTTACACTTTGTGCCATCGAACCGAACAACGGTAGGACACAAAGCAAAGTGATAAAACATAATTTCAACCTGTTCATAATGTAAAATAATTAGTGTTATTCATGATATATATTTAGTTTTATTCAGCCGTAATGCGTATCACCTTACTATCGTATTCATTATACATCGTGAAGCGAAGGCCATATTTCATCAGATAGTCGCCCGAAAATACCTTTCCGTCCAACGGCGTAAACCACGAATATCCTTTGGTCTCTTTATTCAATTCCGTTACCCGATAATTTTTATCAGAGTCAAGACCTTCGAGAATCAAAGGTTGTGTATTCCCGTTGATACTTTTCTTCAAAAGATATGTGAACAATACAGCATCATTTTGGTCTTCGGTAACATACATCATAGCCGTACGTTTATTCTCATATGGAGAAAGTAGGCGATACAAATCACCGAACTGTACAATTGAGCGGATACTGTAATAGTCTTTAATCGCATTTTTCGAGAACTCTTTATCCTCGGGGGTCATATCTTTGGGTTGCAAATCCATACCCAATTTGGCAGACATCGCCACATCGAAACGGAACTTCAAGGGAACGATACGACCTGTGATGTGATTGGGAACAACCGATACATGACTGGCTAGTGCCATAGAAGGGAAGAACTGAGTAGTCCCCCATTGTATAAAAATACGGTCGAGGGCATCGGTATTATCACTAATCCAAAACTCATCGAAATAGGGAAGAGTCCCATAATCTATACGACCGCCTCCCCCAGAGCAGCACATCATAGAAACATCTTTATATTTGGCACGTACCCTATCGAGAACCGAGAATAATCCTCTCACATAGCCGATCCAAAGATGAGACTGTTTCTCGGGGGATAAGAAATAAGACCCCGAATTCGTAACAAAGCGATTACAATCCCATTTGATATAGGCAATACCGGGATTTTCGCTCAGCGTTTTATCTATCACCCCGAAAACAAAATCTTGCACTTTGGGATTAGAAAGATCGAGAATCAACTGATTACGACTTAAATCGAGCGGTCGATTCGGTTGCCCGATTACCCAATCGGGATGCTTTTCATACAATTCACTTTTGGGATTAACCATTTCGGGTTCGAGCCATATACCGAATTTAATACCTTTTTTCTTCGACTCGTTCACCAAATAGCCCAACCCATGGGGAAGTTTCTTTTTGTTACAATCCCAGTCTCCTAAACCGGCTTTGTCATTATCGCGAGGATATTTATTGGCAAACCACCCGTCATCGAGCAAGAAAAGTTCGAACCCCATGTCTGCCGCATCCTTAATAATACCACTCAAAACCTCTTCATTAAAATTGAAGTAAGTCGCTTCCCAATTATTCAACAAAGTAGTTCTGGTCTTATCGCCCCGATATATACCATATTTTTTCGCCCATCGATGGAAACGTCTCGAAATGTCTCCTGTACCCTTAGACGAATAGGAATACAGCAAAGCCGGAGTTCTGAACACCTCCTTAGGATTAAGTATATATTGTGAAGCATAAGGATTAATCCCCGATATAATATGTAAATTCTCACGATGATCGACTTCGAATGAAAGACGATAGCTGCCCGGCCATGCCAATGTTCCTCCTACGACCCTGCCTGCCTTTTCCTGAGCTTTGCCATCGAGTGAAAGATAAAAACAGGGATGCGAATGCTGATTGGAACGCACACCCAATTTCGATTCAAGATTTTTCACCCCTCTCGATAATTGAGTCTCGACCATGTTCATCTCCATTGCCCACTCACCACAGAATTGAGTGAGATGATAAGACGGTTCGTTGAAAAACAAGTGTGATGAAGCATAGTTATAAAGTGTCACCGGCTTTTTCTCGGTATGACTGATTTCGCTCCATTGCTCTATCACATCATTTTGAGCATACGATTTGAAACAAAGTTTCACCGTGAACGGGAAATAGCCATCTTTAAGCGTAATAATCGTTTGGGTTATATCATCGCTCAATTTATTTTGCTCCACACCCTCGAAATAGAGTTCGGTAGAAGTATTTCCGTCACCATGCACTGCACGTAAAGCCGCTTCATTGACATAAGAGGTTCCGAAGGTAGGATAAGCATCGGCTTTCGTAACCTGTGTTGCCTCGGCCTCTTTCGCATCTAAAAAAGATCCAAAATAGACTTGTCTCAGTTTTTTATCCTTATCTACTTTATAAATTAACGAGGTATTATCCGTATTTATGGATATCGTCTCCTCGGCATAAGTTGTTACTGCAAAACAAAGCAGCAAATAACACAGCATTTGTCTTCTAAGTGTTTTCATGTCTAGTTGATTTTATCGCTTTATTTAACTAATTCTTTTTCAAGATCTTCAAGTGATTTACCCTTTGTTTCGGGAATATATTTGAGTGTAAAGAGGAATCCCAATAGGCAAATAAAGGTGTAAAGCAGGAATGTTCCCCCTGTTCCTAATCCCGAATTGAGGAATGGAAAGGTGTAGGTCAATAAGAAACTGGCTACCCACAACGCGCCTGTACAAACCGCCATAGCAACCCCACGCACGGCATTGGGAAA
>ERZ773260.4607-NODE-4607-length-11259-cov-3.978133_pt1 | contig 11259 bp, 10 predicted proteins | sample MGYA00511387_ERZ773260 | MGnify/ENA primary metagenome ERZ773260 (study PRJEB29015, sample SAMEA2737745) | human gut metagenome | biome: human gut; feature: human-associated habitat; material: faeces | place: China | collected 2012 ... | reverse complement strand
AAGGCTTTAGAACTTGTTAAGGACGCAGTTATTAAGGAAGACGGACAGGTTGTTTTCTTCGGTTTCAAGAGCCTTGTTTTTCTTTTTAAGCTGTTCGTACTCGGTAAGCTCCTTGCTGTTTATGCTGGCGCAAGCCGCCGCCTCGTCAAGCAGGTCTATCGCCTTGTCGGGAAGATACCTGTCGGTAATGTAGCGTTCACTGAGAACGGCACAGCTTTTTAAAATATCATCGCTGACATACAGCTTGTGGTATTCTTCGTAATATTCCTTGATGCCCTTTAAAAGCTCGATAGTATCCTCTATTGACGGCTCGTTTGCCGTTACGGGCTGGAAACGTCTTTCAAGTGCAGAATCCTTTTCGATATACTTTCTGTACTCGTTGAACGTTGTAGCGCCGATGACCTGCACCTCTCCCCTTGACAAAGCGGGCTTGAGGATGTTTGCGGCATTCATAGTGCCTTCACTGTCGCCTGTGCCGACAAGGTTATGAACCTCGTCAATAAAGAGGATTATATTACCTGCGGTCTTTATCTCCTCAATAAGCGCTTTCACACGGCCTTCGAACTGACCTCTGAACTGCGTGCCTGCGACAAGGGAGGTAAGGTCGAGCATATAAAGCTCCTTACCCTGAAGTCTGAAGGGAACATCGCCGTCCGCCAGCTTCTGAGCTATGCCCTCTGCAATAGCGGTTTTACCGACACCGGGTTCGCCTATTATGCAGGGGTTGTTCTTTGTACGGCGGGATAATATCTGCATAACACGGTAGATCTCTTTCTCTCTGCCGATTATACGGTCAATCTCGCCTTTTTTTGCCTTGGCGGTAAGATTGGTGCAATAGGTATCGAGGAATTTTCTCTTTTTCTCCTCTTTTTTCTTATTGTGCTTCTTATCGTCCTTTAAGTCTTGCTTTTCGCTTTCGGTCTGACTGTCCTTGTTTGCGGCAAAACGCTTGAAGAACGGCATCATTGTGCCTGCGCCGCCGGGTGTGAAGTCATCGTCTGCGCCGCTGTCTGCGTCTGCACCTGATTCTTCATCGACATCACCGAAAATCATTTTATAGCTTTCTTCAAGGTCCTCATCGCTGATTCCCATTTTTTCAAGGTAGTCGTTTACCTGCGGAACACCGAGCTCTTTTGCGCAGATAAGGCAAAGTCCCTCGTCACGCTTGTCATTGCCCTGTATTGTCGAGATAAAAACTACCGCTTGTCTTTTTTTACATCTTGAGCAAAGCATTTATATCCAACCTTTCTTTAGGTTCTTTTGTATTTTTATTGTATTGTAAGCTGTTATCGCTTAAGCGATGCAGGGTTTCGTAAAATAACACTGCCGTTAACAGCTTACTTATTATTATAGTTCTCTTTTGTTAACTGAGTATTTAGTTAAGGAAATCGAGGAACGAGAAGTTGTATATTTTACTGAACGCAAAAGACTTGTTGATAGTCATATCGTTCAGGAATATAAGCGTGTTGTTTGTCAGCTCAACAGCCATGTGGGCTATTATCACAACAATGAACACTATTACAAGTCCCTGCAAAAGTCCTGCAACACCGCCCAGAAGCGAATTCAGCTTTCCTATAAGCGGCAGCTTGTTTATAACGGATGTCGCCTTTATTACTATCGAGAGGATAATAAATATAAGAATGAACAGAACGACAAATATAATCGTTCTTAACGGTACAAGCACTACGGGCTTTGCAACATTGTCAAGAACAGCCTTGCCGGGATTGCCCGACGACTGCACTACGCTTACAACAACGCTGTTTATCGTACCGCCGTCAATATCATCTATCGTCTTGCCTTTAAGGTCGAGAGCAGGAACGGTTTCACCGATTTTATCTATTATTTCGTTTACGCTGTCGGCCACCTCGCTGTTCTTGATATTCTGTGCAAGAACCTCAGTAAGTATCATATTCTCGATGCCGTACTTTTCAATATCGCTTTCGTATATCTGCACAGAGCCGAGATTGATATTTGAATAATCAACGTTTTTATCCACGCCGAATGAGGCAAGATCGACCTTGCTTATGCCTGTGTTGCTTAAGTTCACATTACCGAGATTTACGGTTACCTTGCCTGCCTTGTCGGCTTTCAGCTCAAGGCTGTCAATGCTCTTACCGTTTATTTTTGCCTTTTCCATATCTATCTTGCCTATCTGTGTAACAACGTTGTCACCGAGCGCATCGTTGATAGAGGTCGAGATAGTCTGTTCAAGCGGTTTGCTGATAAAGCTGTCATATATCCAGCCCGAAACGCCGTTGCTTATCATAAGCGCTATCACAAATGAAGCGGCGAAGGCACACAGGCTCAGCACCATACGGACAAAGCCCTTTTTCGCTCCTATAAACATCATACATATAAGTATAGCCGCAAGAATAAAATCATAAAACCAGAAAAATTCAGTTCCCATATTCCTTCCTTTCCGCAATTAAAGCTGTATGCAATCAAGGCTGTCATACCCCATAAGAAGTATTGAACCGCCAACCTTTATGAAATCCGAATAGCTGTCTTTAAGCAGAGTTTTCTTTACAGACGCCAGCGAATAATCATACTGTGTTATATCAGATTCTGTCATTACAATGACAGAGTTATCGATAACTCTTATACGCTTTACATCGGAGGATACCTCTGCCTGTGCGGTCACCTCGCACTTTTCGTCAAGAAGCACCAGCTTCTTTCCGCCGTCCGTATAATTATCAAGCACAAAAGCCTTTTTCGATGAGAGAGCGTCAAAGTTCTCTATCGTTCCCTGATAGCTGTAATTACCGATAAGCTCACCGCTGTCGGTGTTATAGGTGCGTATTTCGCTGTCGCCCGTTACGGTCAGCGTACCGCCGTTTACCGAAAGGGCAAGTGAAACGCAGTCGCTTATCGCCTGAGTCCACAGCTCAGTGCCGTCGCCCGTAATATCGTATTTAGAGAGCTTTGTGACAATATCGCCGTTATCCGAGGTCACTCTTGTAACATAGATAAACCTGTTGTCATCGGAGAATGCGACCTGCATAACGTTATCGTCAATGAAACGCTGTGTATACAGCCATTTTCCGCCGCCGTCATAAACGTAGATAACGTTTGAGTACCTTCCGCCCGATGTCACAACGGCTGTATGCTCTGAGCTGCCGAGAAAAACGGATACTATGACTTCGTCGGGGATATTCTGCTTGAATATCTCGCTGGTCTTGTTGAACAGAGAAAAATCGTGACCGCCCTTATCGTAAATAACCACACGTTTTGAGTTTGAAACGGTCATAGGGTGAACATAGCCGTGCTGTAAGGCAAAATTCTGTCCTCCGTTCTCATTATACGAATAAAGATAAGTGTCGCTGAGCAGCGCAAAGCTGTCATTCATAGCGCAGAAGCTGTAGTCTGACCTGCCGGTAAGACTTATCGGGTAGCCTGCCGTTTCGGTCGTGGTAGTCTGTATCCTTGAGGCGATACCACGCAGAGGCTCAAATATCGTATCACGGTATATCCATACAGGAATAAGAGCCAGAATAACAACAAGCAAAATTATAAGGTTTCTTATCCGCTTTGCTTTCTTCTTCTTTTTCCTGTAAAGAGAAACATCGTTTATATCGTTGTTTTTATCCGTTTCAAGAGGATTTTTTTCGGGTACTTTCATATTTACCCCACTTTCATTTAAACATCTTTTTCGTAAAATACCTTGTTGAGATACAGTCCGCAGGGGGGAACGGTCTTTCCCGCAAACTCCCTGTCGGGCTTTGTAAGTGCGTTTATTATATCCTGCTCTGTACGTTTTCCCTCGCTGATATAAATAAGAGTTCCTACTATAATTCTTACCATATTGTGAAGAAAGCCGTTTCCGCAGACTTTAATTTCAACAAAATCGCCCGTCTGCTCAACATCTATCGAATAGACGGTTCTGACGGTGGTCAGCAGATGCTCCTTAGCCTCTGCCTTACAGAAGGACGCAAAATCATGCTCTCCGACTATAAGCTGTGCCGCTTTCCGCATTTTCTCAATATCGGGCTTATAGGGATAATGAAGCGCAGTATCCGCCGAGAAAACATCACGCACATCACCTGTATAAATTCTGTATATGTATTCCTTTCCTTTGCTGTCAAACCTTGCGTGAAAGCTGTCGGGCATATCTTCGCAGGAAAGAAAGGCTATATCCTGCGGTAAAAGTGCATTTCCGCCTTTTATAAAGCCCTCGCAGGGAATGGGGCAGTTCGTTTTTACGTTGAACACAAACGCTCTTGCGTGCACACCCGTGTCTGTCCGTGAACAGCCGTTTATCGTTATATCCTCGCAGAGCAGTTTTGAAAGCACTTCCTCGACTGTCTGCTGTATGCTGTTTGCATTGTTCTGGCGCTGGTAGCCGTGATAAGCAGTGCCGTTATACGCCATTGTTACTTTAAGATTACGCATAGTTCACCTTAAATTCCGGGTACAGCCACATAAATGTTCATAAGAATGATTAATGTGAACATTACAGCCATTACAACCGTTGCGACAATATCCCTTGCTCCGAATTTAAGCTGTTTCATGCGTGTTCTGCCCTCGCCGCCTCTGTAGCAACGGCACTCCATAGCAAGAGCAAGCTCGTTTGCACGCTTGAAAGCGGACACGAACAGCGGTATCAGCACGGGTATCAGAGCCTTTGCCTTCTTTACAAGTCCGCCTGTGTCTAAGTTTGCTCCTCTTGCCTTCTGGGCCGACATTATCTTATCGGTTTCTTCGATAAGAGTAGGGATAAATCTCAGTGCTATAGTCATCATCATAGCAAGCTCGTGAACGGGAAAGCGAAGCTTCTTAAGCGGCGACAGCAGTCTTTCGATTGCGTCTGTCAGCGCTATGGGCGAGGTCGTATAGGTGAGAAGCGACATTCCGACAATAAGGAACACTATCCTCACCGTCATAAACACCGATGTATTTATGCCCTCTGCGTAAATCGTGATAAATCCCAGCTTTACAAGCGGATCTCCCTCGCCGTGTATAAAGAACAGATTCAGTATACAGGTAAACAGTATTATAGGCATAATGGGTTTAAGGCTCTTGAAAATCAGCTTGAAGCTGATCCCCGACATCATATAAATAATCAGCATGAACAGTCCCGCCGAGATAAGCGAGCAATAATTTCCCGCCATAAACAGCATTACAACATAGGCTATATCAAGCACTATCTTGAAACGGCTGTCGAGCCTGTGGATTATTGAATTGCCCGGGAAAAACTGTCCTATTGTAATATCCTTCAGCATATCGTTCCTTTATCTATATACTGCATTATTCTGTCCTTGGCACGTTCAACAGTATATATATCTTTTCCTAAATCTACACCTTTATCTCTCAGCTTCATCATAATCTTTGTGATCTGAGGAACATCAAGACCTATCTTTATAATTTCGTCCTGTCTTGCGAATACGCTGTCTGTATCCTCGTGGCAGAACAGCTTGCCCTTGTTCATAACAAGCACCTTATCGGCATATTTTACTATGTCCTCCATAGAGTGAGAAACAAGAAGTATCGTCTTGCCGTATTTCTTGTGGTAATCGCTTATCTTGCCGAGTACCTTTTCCCTGCCTATAGGGTCAAGTCCTGCCGCAGGCTCGTCAAGGATAAGTATCTCGGGATCCATTGCAATAACGCCTGCAAGTGCGACACGGCGTTTCTGTCCGCCCGAAAGGTCAAACGGCGAGCGTTCGAGAAGCTCCTCACGGATACCCATATTTTCTGCCGCCTCACGCACTCTGCGGTCGATCTCTGCTTCATCGCAGCCCATATTCTTAGGGCCGTATGCTATATCCTTGTACACTGTTTCTTCAAACAGCTGATACTCGGAATACTGGAATACAAGTCCTACCTTGAATCTTATCGAGCGTATATCAACGCCTTTGCTCCATATATTCTGACCGTCTATCAGCACTTCACCCGATGTTGGCTTTACAAGCCCGTTCAGGTGCTGGATAAGCGTTGATTTTCCGCTTCCCGTGTGGCCGATTATTCCGCAGAATTCGCCTTTTTCTATGGTAAGGTCTACATTATCCACAGCGGTTGACTCAAACGGAGTGCCGACGCTGTATTTATAGGTAAGCCCCTTAAGTTCTATCACATTCATTTTTTATTCCTTATTTTTGAGAATGTCGTACAGTACCTGTGCACATTCATCTTCATCTATTATATCATCGGGAACGTCAAGTCCGCATTTTTTAAGTTCGTACATAAGCTCGGTCGCCTGCGGAACGTCAAGTCCGACCGACTTTAACAGCTCAACCTGTGAGAATATCCTTTTCGGCACATCGTCAAGCAGTATATTGCCCTTGTCTATAACTATAACACGGTCGGCCTTTGCAGCCTCCTCCATATAATGAGTTATCAGCACAACGGTTATGCCATGTTCCTTGTTGAGCGTCTTTATGGTCGCCATTATCTCTTTTCTGCCCTTCGGGTCAAGCATTGCGGTCGGCTCGTCCATTACTATACATCGTGGCCGCATTGCGATTATGCCTGCTATTGCAACTCTCTGCTTCTGACCGCCGGAAAGCTGATGCGGAGCGTGGTTGCGGTACTCGTACATATCAACCGTTTTCAGCGCGTCATCTACCCTTTTGCGTATTTCATCGGGAGGTACGCCGAGATTTTCGAGTGCGAACGCAACGTCTTCTTCTACTATAGTCGCTACTATCTGGTTGTCGGGATTCTGGAAAACCATTCCGACAGTCTGACGTATATCATATATCCTGCTCTCGTCTGTCGTATCTATACCGTCAACAAGCACCTTGCCCGAGGTCGGGAGAAGAATGCCGTTGAAGTGCTTTGCAAGGGTCGACTTGCCGCTTCCGTTATGGCCAAGCACAGCTACAAAGCTGCCCTTTTCTATCGAAAGGTTTATGTCGGTAAGAATGCGGTTCTTGCCTGTTTCATCGCCGTTTTCGTCAAATACGGTATAATCGAATATAAGGTCTTCGGTTTTAATTATCTCGTTATCTTTCAATCCGTTCTCCTTTGCCGCCGCTTAATCGAAATATACTACAGCGGTGTTTCCCGCAGGCACTGCAAGCCCTGTCTGTTCAACGGGAAGTCCTATCTCCTGCGAATCTACTCTTATCTTGTATTTTCTGCCTACCGTCATCTGTAAAAGGTAAGTCATTACCGATGAGGAAAGACCTGTCGTGTAGCTGTTGAGTACAATGAACAGAGGGTTATCGGAAAGCACCTCGGTGCACATATTCATAAGGTCGCATATGCTGTCCTCGAGCTTCCACATCTCGCCGTTTGTTCCTCTGCCGTAGCTTGGTGGGTCGAGGATGATGCCGTCATAGCGGTTGCCTCGCCTTATCTCCCTGCCGAGAAACTTTACCGCATCGTCTACTATCCACCTTATCGGCTTGTCGGAAAGACCGCTGAGCTTTGCGTTTGTCCTGCCCCAGTCCACCATACCCTTTACTGCGTCAAGGTGACATACCTTTGCACCTGCCTTTGCGCAGGCGAGCGTTGCGCCGCCGGTATAGGCGAACATATTAAGCACGTTTATCTCCCTGCCTGCGTTCTTTATAAGCTCTGAGCATAAATCCCAGTTGACCGCCTGCTCGGGAAATATTCCCGTATGCTTGAAGCCTGTGGGCTTTACCATAAAGGTAAGTCCCTTGTAGCTTATGTTCCAGCTTTCAGGAAGCTGTTTTCTGTATTCCCAGTTTCCGCCGCCGCTTGATGAACGGTGATATACCGCATCCGCCTTGCTCCACAGCGGCGAGGGGTCGGGGTTTTTCCATATTATCTGCGGGTCGGGTCGCACAAGCGTTATTCCGCCCCATTTTTCAAGCCGCTGACCGTCAGACGCATCTATAAGTCTGTAGTCCTGCCAATCCTGTGATTTTCTCAAGTTTGTTCACCTTATCCTGTAACTGTCTACTGTCGGTCGTATCGTGTTAAGAAACGAATTTTCGCCTATCCTGTTTATTTTAAAGAATACCGCCTGACTGCCGCCTGTCGACATTACCGAAACGAATATTCTGCCATCGGTCTGGAACAGTGTGACGTTCATACTCACTCTGCCACTGCCGAGATAGCTGTAACGCTCGTATGCACGGATGGCGCATCGGGTGCTGCCGACTACTATATCCGAGCTTTCTTCAAGAGATGCGCTGGTGCTGCCTCTCATAACGGTGTTGTGAAGATCCATAAGTATAATATCGAAATTGCCGTACAGCTCTGCTTCTATCTTTGCCATAAAAACTCCTTTAACATTTCATCGGCACAGGCACTCTTTTATCGTGTCTGCGATGAGATGTGTCCAATGATGCACTTCCTTTTCGTCTTTGCCCTCTATCATAACTCGTACAAGCGGTTCTGTTCCGCTTTCTCTGACGAGTATTCTGCCGTTTTCGCCCATAGTCTGTTCAGCCTGTGCGATAATATCGGTTATCTTCTGCGTTTTATCCCATAATCCCTTTTTGTCCTCGGTAATCTTTACGTTGACAAGAAGCTGGGGGAAGTCGGGTATATCCTTTACAAGCTGTGACAGCGGACGTTTGCATTTCGACAGCAGTTCAAGGGTTTGCACCGCTGTAAGCTGTCCGTCGCCTGTGGTTGCGTGGTCGAGGAAAATAATGTGTCCGGACTGTTCTCCGCCTATATTATAACCGTTGTTCAGCATTTCTTCAAGAACGTAACGGTCGCCTACCTTCGTGCATACTGTTTCTATCTTGTTTTCGTTCATAAAGCGGTGGAAGCCGAGATTGCTCATTACGGTGACGACAGCCGTGTTGTTTTTCAGTGTACCCATTTCCTTCATATAACGTGAGAGGATAGCTATCAGCTTATCGCCGTCTATTATGTTGCCCTTTTCATCGACAGCAAGGCATCTGTCTGCATCGCCGTCAAATGCAAAGCCTACGTCACAGCCACGCTTTTTAACAAGCTCTACAAGCTGTTCTATATGTGTGGAGCCGCATTTATCGTTGATATTAAGGCCGTCCGGCTCGTTGTTGATGTATACATATTCCGCTCCGAACTTATAGAAAAGCGATTCTGCGGTTGCGCTTGCACTGCCGTTTGCACAGTCTATCGCAACAAGAAGTCCCTGAAACTTACCGCCGACGGTAGACTGGATATGCTCGTTGTACTCGCTTACAGCACCGTACATAGTTCTTACTCTGCCGACATCCGAGCCGTCAACCAGCGTCATTTTTTCCGGAGTGTCGAGTATCAGCGCCTCTATCTCGTTTTCAACGTCATCGGGGAGCTTGAAGCCTGTCGATGAGAACAGCTTTATGCCGTTATATTCAACGCTGTTGTGCGAGGCTGAGATCATCACGCCTGCATCCGCTCCGTAATATCTTACAAGATAGGCTACGGCGGGGGTGGGTACTACTCCGAGAAGCTCAACATCCGCACCTACCGAGGTTATACCTGCGATAAGCGCAGATTCGAGAATATCCGAAGATATTCTTGTGTCCTTGCCTATCAGTATCCTTGCTTTTCCTTTATGAGTTTTCTGCTTTGTAAGTACGATGGCTGCGGCTCTGCCTATATTCATTGCAAGCTCGCAGGTAAGCTCTGTTACGGCTATACCTCTGGCACCGTCTGTTCCGAATAATCTGCCCATGATGCTTAAAATACCTTTCTTCCTTTTTCCAAACACGATATATTTTTAATGATTTTAATCAAGCCTTTGCTGACCGTCACGCACAAGTCCGAGATGCTTATACGCAAGCTCGGTCGCACATCTGCCTCTGGGTGTTCGTGAAATAAATCCCAGCTGCATAAGGTACGGCTCGCATACATCCTCGAGCGTGACCGATTCTTCGCCGAGAGCCGAAGCCAGCGTTTCAAGTCCGACAGGACCGCCGTTATAGCCGTTTATTATCATAGTGAGGAAACGCTTGTCAAGGCTGTCAAGCCCGAGCTTATCTATCTCAAGCCTGTTAAGCGCAATGTCTGCCATTTCATTTGTAATCTTTCCGTTGCCCATAACCTCCGCAAAGTCACGCACACGCTTAAGCAGGCGGTTTGCGATACGGGGAGTACCTCTTGAACGCTTTGCTATCTCCATAGCGCCGCTTCTGTCGCAGGGAATGGAAAGTATGACCGATGAACGCATTACAATATCGCAAAGCTCCTCGGGGGTGTACATTTCAAGACGCATTATCACTCCGAACCTGTCACGCAGAGGTCCTGTAAGCTGTCCTGCTCTTGTTGTAGCACCGATAAGGGTAAATCTGTTCAGGTCAACTCTTATCGACTGGGCGGAAGGCCCTTTTCCTATCATAATATCAAGCACGCAGTCCTCAAGAGCGGGATAGAGTATCTCCTCTACCTGTCTTGAAAGGCGGTGTATCTCGTCTACAAACAGCACATCGCCTGCCTGAAGCCCTGTAAGCAAAGCCGCAAGCTCGCCCGGCTTTTCGATAGCGGGGCCTGAGGTGACTTTGAAATTAACGCCCATCTCGTTTGCTATTATTCCTGCAAGCGTTGTCTTGCCAAGTCCGGGAGGACCGTACAGCAAAACGTGGTCAAGGCTCTCGTTTCTTTTCTTCGCCGCCTGTATATATACCTGTAAATTTTCCTTTACCTTTTCCTGTCCGATATACTCATTCAGCCTTCTTGGGCGCAGGGAAAACTCAACATCGGTATCCTCTGCGGAAAACTGAGGCTCAACTATTCTTGCGCCTTCGTCATCGGCTGTATATGAAAGGTCGTTTCTCTCAATCATTTATACGCTTTCCCTTCAAAGTTAATGCGTGACGAGCATCAGAATTTAGCCAGCTTTTTAAGTCCTGCCCTTATAAGCTCGTCTGAGGGTGCTGACGGGTCAAGTCCGCTGAGTGCGGATGTTGCCTCGCCGTTTGAATAGCCGAGTACCATAAGTGCCGATACTGCCTCGGCATAGGTATTTGACGGGGCGGCGACTATCGGTACTGCACTGCCCTTTACACCTGCGGCAACGTCCTGCTTCGACACCTTATCCTTAAGTTCAAGGACGATGCGTTCTGCGGTTTTTCTGCCGATGCCGGGTGCGTTTGTAAGCGTCTTGCCATCACCTGACGCAACGCAAAGTGCAAATGCCTGCGGCGTCATTCCCGATAATATCGACAGCGCCGCTTTAGGTCCGACACCTGAAACGGAAATCAGCATCTTGAAGCAGTTAAGCTCTGCGGCATCATAAAATCCGAACAACTCGACCGCATCCTCTCTTACGGAAAGATAGGTCAGCAGTTTTGCCTTTTCACCGATTTTAAGCTGTGACAGCGTATTCGCTGTGGTGCGGCAGGCATAGCCCACGCCGCCGCAGTCAATGAC
>ERZ773260.4593-NODE-4593-length-11297-cov-3.088596_pt1 | contig 11297 bp, 9 predicted proteins | sample MGYA00511387_ERZ773260 | MGnify/ENA primary metagenome ERZ773260 (study PRJEB29015, sample SAMEA2737745) | human gut metagenome | biome: human gut; feature: human-associated habitat; material: faeces | place: China | collected 2012 ... | reverse complement strand
GCGCCCATCATCCTGCTGGACGAGGCCACCGCCAGCTTGGATGTGGAAAACGAAACTGCCATTCAGGGGGCTCTGTCCCGGCTCATAAAACACAAAACCGTCCTCATCATCGCCCACCGGATGCGCACCGTAGCCGGTGCGGATCAGGTGGTGGTGCTGTCGGGCGGCATCGTGGCCGAGCAGGGCAGCCCGGCAGAGCTGTACGCCCGGAAGGGACTGTATGCCCACATGGTGGATCTGCAGTCGGCAAGCCAGAACTGGACGATCTGAGAATGAGGGCGGCTTTTTATAGATGAAAGAGGAGTTTATCCGGTTCTGGCTGCTGCGGTTCCGCAAGCTGGATATGAGCCTGAAAGACCAGCGGCAGGAACTGGTGGACACCTTCATCAATGCCATCTATCTCTACGATGATAAGGTGCTTATATAAGGAAGGTACACAGACCGTCACCTTTGGAGAAGCGGCGGAAGTTGCATCCGAGGGAAATGGTTCGGATTTGGATTGCATTCCTGCGCCAGAAAATGCCGTGAAATCGAAAGATTTCATGGCTTTTCTGTTTTGTGAGCCATGGGTGCACGGCTGCGGAAAGAGTGAGACTTATCTCCAGAAGATTCAAGACGGAAAAGATGGAATTTCATATTGACAAGACATCAAGACAAGTATATAATCGAACATGGAAACAACAAGGCATCACGGCGAAAAGCGTTCGAATGCCGCTTTGGATAGAAACAGGTTAAGGAGATATTCAATGACTCAGAGACAAAAAGGTGCTCTTTATATGATCTTGTCTGCATTGTGCTTTGCATCCATGCAGGTGGTGGTGCGGCTGAGCCGCGAGATCCCCACGATGGAGCAGATCTTCATGCGGAATTCGTTCGTGCTGATCGTTTCGGCCATCATCATTCTGCGCAAAAAGGGCTCGCTGTTCGGCCCGGCCAAGTATCAGCCCTATCTGTTCGGGCGGTCGTTCTTTGGCTTTCTGGGCCTGATCACCCTGTTTTATGCCTCCAGCCATGCGGCGCAGGGCGATGTGACGATCCTGAACAAAACTTCCCCTATCTGGGTCACCATTCTGGCCGTCATCTTTATGAAAGAAAAGCTGCCCAAGATCCAGATCCCGGCGCTGGCACTTTCCATGGCGGGTGCCTTTATCGTGTTCCGCCCCAGCTTTGAGTCCAACCCCTTCCCGCTGGTGGTGGCATTTTTGTCGGCCGTGACCTCCGGTGTCGCCTACACCTTTCTCTCCTTCTTTAAGGGCAAGGTGGACGGCCTGACGGTCATGATGCACTTTTCTACCTTCAGCGCCATTGCTTCTATCCCCTTTATGCTGAAGGATTTTGTGGTGCCCAGCTTCAAGCAGGCGGTACTGCTGCTGCTGATCGGCGTGTTCGGCTCCTTGGGACAGGCCTTTATCACCTATGCCTATCGCTTTGCTCCGGCCTCGGAGATCAGCATTTACAACTACTCCGGCATCATCTTCAGCATGATCCTGGGCTTCTTTATTTTGGGTGAGCCGGTAAAATTTACCTCTGTGATCGGCGGCGCACTGGTGGCAGCCGCTTCTGTTATGGTCTATGTTTATAACAACCGCAGCAATAAGAGGGCAGGTGGCGAAACTACGAAATAATCATTGCCCCCAAAGCAAAAGTATGCTATGATACAAATGAATCGCATACAGAACTCTTTCTCGTTGTTTGGCAACTTATCAACCTGAGAAACCAAAAAACGAACGGAGAGTTTTACTATGTGGACGAAAAAAGAAAGATTTGAAGCAGTTCTGAACCATGAGTTGGCAGACCGTCCGCCGGTATCGGCATGGCGTCATTTCACCGAGAAGGAGCACAGCGGCGCGGACCTCTTTGTAGAAACGATGCTGAAATGGCAGAATACCTACGACTGGGACTATGTCAAGCTGCAGCCGCGCGCTTCCTACTATGAGGAAGCATGGGGCGGCCAGTTCGACTACAACGATTACGAGGGTGTTTTGCCCAAGGTGGTAAAGGACCCCATTAGCGGTGTGGCGGATCTGGAAAAGATCACGGTGCTGCCGGGCGATCAGGGTGTGTTTGCAGAGCAGATCGAGGTCATTCAGAAGATGAAGGCTGGTCTGAACGAGGACATCCCCATGTTCCAGACTATGATGTGCCCCACCAGCGTCCTGCAGAAGCTGTGCGCCGTCAACCCCATTGGCCGTTACCGCGCCGCAAGCCGTGACGACCTGATGATGACCCTGATGCACGAGCAGCCGGAGCGGATCCACAAGACCCTGCAGAACATCACCGATACGATGGCCGATTATTCTAAGCACCTCATCGAGGATGCAGGTCTGTACGGTGTGTTCTACGGTGCCACCGGCCTGTCCCGCTCCACCTACCTGACCAAGGAGGAGTGGGAAGAGTTTGTCAAACCCTATGATCTGCAGATGATGGAGGCGCTGAAGCCCTGCAAGATCATGGTCCATGCCTGCGGCCTTGAGGTGAACCCGGAGTATTTTGCGCACTACCCCATCGACATCCTGCACTGGCCCGAGAGCGCTGCCGGCAATCCCAAGCTGGACACCGCACCCCAGTGGCTGGACAAGTCCATCACTCCGATGGGCGGCTGTGACGAGCGGCTGTTCGGTCAGCACAAGGCCGAGGAGATCGCTGCGCTGACCCGCAATACCCTGAAGCGGATGAAGGACATCCCATTTGTGCTGGCACCGGACTGCTCGCTGGCCACCAATACCTATGATGAGGAGCTGCGCGCCTTTATCGAGGCCGCACATTCCAACGATTGATCTTCTTTTTTCACTTCCTCCTGTCTGTATGCTGACCGATTGCATGAATAGAGAGCTTTGTCTGTCTGCAAGCTGTGAAAAAGCGGACAGGAGATGGGAAGAGAGGAAAGATTATGGCGGACGAGAACTACTCCTATGCGCCCAAATACGTTCAGATCCAGAACTATATCCTGCAAAAGATCGAGTCCGGAGAGTATGCGGCCGGGGACAAGATCCCTTCAGAGACCGAGCTTGCCAGACAGTTTGATGTCAGCCGCCTGACGGTGAATACTGCCGTCAAGGAGCTGGCCAACAGCGGCATCGTGGAGCGGGTGCAGGGCAAGGGTACCTTTGTCCGGTTTGTCCCGGGCCAGTCCTTTTCCAGCCCTATGGCATTTTCCGGCGGCATCAAGATCGCACCCTTTGAACACTCCAACAACAAGCCGCACCGCCTGCTGGAGCATGGGGTCATCAAGGCGGATGCTGCCTTGTGCCAGAAGCTGGGCCTGACGGCAGAAAACCCCTATGTCTATAAGATCGTTCGCTGTGTGGATGTGAGCAGCGAGGTGGATGAGATGGACTACAGCTATGTCCCGCTGTCGGTGTGCAAGGATCACACGTTTGACTGCGAGGCGCTGAAGACCTTTTTCCTGCACGATTATATCTGCCGCTATTTCAATGAAAAGCCGACCCACATCCGCATTTTTGTGGACACGCCCCTTACCTCGGATATGGAGCTTTCTCTGCTGAACGCGCCGCCGGAGAAGCTGTTTAGCTGGGATACCTTCTTATATCACGGGAATCAGGTGCTGGCGGTCACCACCACGGTCTCCATGCCCAAGGAGAACCGTCCCTTCATCACGCTGGAATTCTGAGCGTTTTCTCTCCGAAAAAACAAAATAAGTGCCCGGAGGCTGCTGCACAGTGCGCTGTGCGGCAGCCTTTTTTGCGTGGAGATGGTTCTATACGCTTTGGGACGGAGCTGCGTGGCAGATCCGTCCTGTTTTTACAAAAAAGGGACTGCTTTTGGCAGAACAGAGAATTTTCAACGAATAAATTGGGACTACTCACAATTTACAAGTCGGTCATCGTGCCCAACACGGATAACATGAAGGGTCTGGAAGCCGCTGCTGCTGCGGGCATCGTAGCCGGCAAGCAGGAAAAGAAGCTGGAGGTCATTGCCGATGTGACCCCGGAGCAGACCAAAGCCATCCGCGCGTATCTTGACCAGACGGATATCAAGGTGCGGCACGTTGAGAACGGCGTCACCTTTGATATCATCCTCACGGTCTGGAAGGGGGAGCATTCCGCACAGGTGCGCATTGCGGTGTTCCACACCAATATCGTCCATGTGGAAAAGGACGGCGAGGTACTGGTGGACATTCCGGTACACGGAGATAACGAGGAGACCCTGACCGACCGCAGCCTGCTGGATATGGAGCATATCTGGGACTTTGCCAACACGGTGGACGTGGAGGATGTCCGTTCCATTCTGGAACCGCAGATCCGGTGCAACATGGCCATTGCCGAGGAGGGTCTGCGGGGCAGCTACGGTGCCAACATCGGCAGCGTGCTGCTGGATATGGAGGGCAATGATGTAAGAGTCCGTGCCAAGGCATACGCCGCAGCCGGTTCCGATGCCCGCATGAACGGCTGTGAGCAGCCGGTGGTCATCAACTCCGGCAGCGGCAATCAGGGCATTACCACCTCGGTGCCGGTCATCGTTTATGCCCGGGAGCTGGGCGTAAGCGACGAAAAGCTCCTGCGGGCGCTGACCCTCTCCAACCTGACCACCATCCACGAAAAGACCCCCATTGGCCGCCTGTCTGCCTACTGCGGCGCTATCAGCGCGGGCGCTGGCGCGGGTGCCGGTATCGCCTATCTCTGCGGCGGTGACTATGATGCCGTCATCCATACGGTCGTCAATGCACTGGCGGTGGTTTCCGGCGTCATCTGCGATGGCGCCAAGGCCTCCTGCGCAGCAAAGATCGCAACTGCGGTGGAGGCCGGTCTGCTGGGCTACAATATGTACATCCGCGGCAATCAGTTCCGCGCCGGTGACGGCATTGTGGCCAAGGGCGTAGAAAACTCCCTCAAGAATGTGGGCCGTCTTGGCAGGCAGGGCATGAAGGAGACCAACAACGAGATCATTGATATCATGGTGGGCTGCTGAACGGCCTGCCGTGGTCACACTCCAGCGAGATCATCGAAAAAGAATTCCAGCCGGTCTGAAAATACAGAATGCCCACCCATCTGTGGAAAAACCACAGTGGGTGGGCATTGTTTGCCGTTAATGAGAACGTCTCCTTTACTGCTTGTTTTGTACAGCCTCCCGGATGCTCTTTGCCAGCTTTTTGGCGTCCAGAGGCTTGACGAGACGGCCATTCATGCCGACCCGATGGCAGGACTGGGCGCACTCGTCGGAGGCCTGTGCCGTCATGGCGAGGATGGGAACGGTGGCGGCGTCGGGCCGGTCGAGGGCGCGGATGGCCCGGGACGCCTCGAAGCCGTCCATCACCGGCATCATCACATCCATGAGGATGGCCTGATACCCGCCCGGTGCACTGGCGGCAAAGCGCTCCACGGCTTCCCTGCCGTTCCATGCCTTGTCCACCGCTGCGCCCTGACTGGTGAGCTGGAACTCGGCTACCTCCATGTTGATGTCGTTGTCCTCCACCAGCAGGATGTGCATCCCGTCCAGCCGCCCGTTGTCGGTGGGCTTGAGCTGGGGCTTTGCGGCGGCGTTCTTGTCCAGCAGGAAGGGCAGCTGGAAGGTGAAGGCAGTCCCCTCCCCCGGCTGGCTCTCGGCAGAGATGCTGCCGCCCATCTGGCTGACCAGCTCCTTGACGATGGACATCCCGAGGCCGGTACCCCTGTACTGGGTGCGGGCGTCGGCGGACTCCTGGGTAAAGGGCTTGAACAGCTGGTTCTCCACGAAATCCCGGCTCATGCCGATGCCGGTGTCCGTGATGCGGAACTCGTACCACACGGTGGTGCCGTCGCAGGAGAGCTCTTTGGCGTAGGTGTCGATGGACCCGCCGGGCTTATTGTACTTGATGGCGTTGCTGAACAGGTTCACCATGATCTGCCGCAGCTTGAGGGAGCTGCCCACGAGGGCGGTGTGCTGGATGTTCTCCCGGTGGCGGCGGTGGGTCAGGCCGTCCTTTTCGATCTGTGCCTCCACCAGCGACGAGACGTCGTGCATCAGCACCTCGATGTCAAAGGGCTCCTGCTCCATCACCATCTGCCCGGCTTCCAGTTTGCTCATGTCCAGCACGTCGTTGACCAGTGCCAGAAGATGGTGGGCGGAGAGGTCTATTTTATCAAGGCAGCTGTCCACCTTCCGGGCATCGTCCCGGTTGGAGCGGAGGATGTCCAGCATACCGAGAATGCCGTTGATAGGGGTGCGGATGTCGTGGCTCATCCGGTTCATGAAGGCGGTCTTGGCCCTGCTGGCCGAGTCGGCTTCTTCAAAAGCTTCCTGCAGGCGCTGATTCTCGGCCTGCTCCTGTGCATGGAAGATGGAGGTGTCCCGGAAGAGGATGATGCCGTGGATGACCGGCATCTCCCGCCCGGAGGCCGCATCAAAGACGGTATCCTGCGCCATGAGGACGGTCTTCTGGAGCCAGATCGGCTCGCCGCAGGAGGTCTGCTCCCGGTACTCCACCGTCACGTACTTGAAGCCCGAGTGGAAGCGCTCCAGCAGTTTTGACGCCGTGTCCACGATGCGGTAGTTTTCCAGCGTCTCAGGAGTGACGAAGTGACGGCGCTGGGCGCAGTAGTCGTCGTAGGAGCAGGGCAGCGTCATCTGCAGATCGAACTGCCGCAGCGCGGTAGTCCGGTAGAAGATCTGCTCGAGCTGGCCGTGGGTCAGGTCCACAGTGAACAGGGCGTCGTTCGCGTCGATGAGGGCCTCCACATAGTTGTCGTTTTCCAGCAGGGAGTGCTTCATCTGCTCGTAATACTGGGTCAGAGGCTGGCGCTCGTCGAAGGCGGTGCTCTTGTCCCGGAAATACTCGAAGCCCACGAGGAAGTGGTGCAGCCGCCCATGGAGGTCGGCGTCGCAGAACAGGAGGGTCAGCCGCCCGCGCTGGGTCACGCCGTCGGTCTCAAAATCCAGCTCAAGCTCCTGCTTGGGGTGCTCGGCACTGAGGGCGGCAGACAGCGTGCTCAGCTGCAGCGCCTCCCGCATCGTCTTGCGGGCGGCGGAGGCGGCGTACTCGTCCACGATCTGCTCCACTGCACCCGAATAGCTGCCGTTGTCAGCAAGGAAGAAGCCCGATGAGGTGCGCAGGACGCGGTACTGGTCCAGCAGGGCGTCGCAGTAGAGGCAGTTCGAGAACTGATACCCATGGGCGTTGACCCAATGCAGAAGCTGCTGGTCCTGCAGCTTCCGAGCCTCGGCCTCCTCGCGATTTGCACGGTTTTTGTCCACATACATATTCTTGTCGGCGTGGCGGAACAGCTCCCGCAGGGTGCTGCCCTCGAAGTCGCTGGCGATGGCGCAGCCTGCCGCATAGCTCAGGGGCATCTCGGGGTGCTGGCGGGAATACTCTGCCGCCTGCGCCCGGATGCTGCGCAGCACATCCTGTGCGCCGTCCCAGTCCACGCCGTAGAGGATAGCGATGAACTCGTCGCCGCCGTCGCGGCCCACAAAGTGCCGGGACGGCACGGCCAGACGCAGCTGTTCGGCAAAGGAGCGGATGTACTCGTCGCCCTTGTCGTGGCCGATGGTATTGTTGATGGTGCGCAGGTTGTTGAGGTCAAAGACGCAGAGCGCCGTGTTCCCGTCTGGCGGGTCGGGCGCGTCCAGGAGCTCTTCGCACTTGTTCTTGTTGGGCAGGCCGGTGGCCTCATCGAGGTAGACTTTGCACTGCAGAATGCGGTTCATGGCCGCGTACCGCAGGGCCTTGAAGATCTGATAACCGAATAAAAGCAGCAGCCCCACGATGTCCGCGAGGATGACTTTTTCCAGAAAGTCGAGGGCCGTGGCCCGCTTCTGGGAGTAGACCTCGGCCAGGTGGGTGGCCTCGTCGCAGGTCTGGAAGAAATGCTCGCTCTTGGCGATGATGGCTGTCTCGGTGTAGCCGCGCTGACGGACAAGGATGAGCTCGTTTCTCAGGTCGTCGAATTCGCTGGAAAGAGCGGCCATCTTGGCCTGAAAATCCGCGTCGTCCAGCCGCACCAGGTCCAGCTCGCTGCTGCCGAAGCGGAGGCCTTCGATGTAGGAGGCCATATCGCCGAGGAGAGCATCCTCCGGCGTGCCGGAAATTTCGAGCTTGACGATGAGCTGGGTCTTGCCGCGCACGAGGCCGGCGTAGTTGACGACCCGGGCCGTACCCTGTATCTTGCCCACCAGCACGAGGACAGCGAAAAACAGGCCGATAAGGATGGCTGTGAGAAGGACGGTGAAAAGCTGGATGATATGCCCGAACCGGGAAGGATCATTCTTCATGATGCAAACTCCATTCGTAGCGCAGGAAATCAGTCGTTTCCCCACTATTATAATGTATTTCAGAGAGCGCCTCAAGTTTGGGAACGGCTGAGAGAGCAAGCCGGGTTATGACGGGGTTTATTGATATTTGTCAGATGATATGTTGAAATTTCACAAGCGGCGCGGGTCTGCCGCGGCTCATAGTTCTCCGTCTTCAAGCTTTCTGCGCACCTCGTGGAGCGAAGCACACTCGCAGGCATAGATCCTGCGCATCTCGTCGGTGGCGGGCGAGAGGTCGGGGACCATCACGGTGACAAAGCCCCCTGCCGCGCCGGCCCGGACGCCGTTGTAGCTGTCCTCGAGCACCATCGTCTTTGCAGGCTCGGTGCCGAGTTTCTGTGCCGCCAGCAGGAAGATGTCCGGCGCGGGCTTGGAGCGGGTCAGCTGCTCGCCCGAGATGACGGCCTTGAAGTAATGGCCGAGGCCCCAGTGTTCCAGATGTCCCTCGATGACGGTCATGGGGCTGGAAGACGCCACCGCCATGGGGATGTGATGTTCGTCCAGCCAGGCCAGAAGCTCGTCGAGGCCGGGCATTTTGGGGACAGGCTTGTTGAAGGCTTCATAGGCCAGCCGGTACAGCTCCTCCACGATGCCCATGGCAGGGCAGTCCTCGCCGTAGAAGCGCCGCAGCACATCGCAGCTGCCGGCCTTGGTGGTGCCGCGGGCAGCCTGCGAGAGGCCGTCCCTGCAGGGCAGGCCGAATTTTGCCAGTGCCGGCTCCCAGCAGATGCTCCAGACGCGCTCGCTGTCGAACATCAGCCCGTCCATATCAAAAATAACACCCTGTATCATAACGCAAGCTCCTTTCGGCGAAAAATCCGCATATATACTCTATTGTATCATGTTTTTCCGCTTTTGAACACCGATAAGGTCATAATTTGTGGCAACTTGACTGCCCCAAAGATGAAACATTTTTCGGTTGCTTGCAAATCCGTTTCACGGCATTATAATAGAAAACAACATTCGGCATATTTGGCGCAGGGCGTGCAGCCCGCGCGGCGCTGTGTGAGACCAGAAAAGAGGGAAATTTATCATGTTGGACATCAAGATCACTCGTACTACCTGCCCGAAGGAAAAGCCGCAGGACGAGTCTAAGCTGGGTTTTGGCAAGAAGTTCACCGACCATATGTTCGTTATGGACTACACCGAGGGCGAGGGCTGGCATGACGCCCGCATCGTCCCCTACGCACCCTTCCAGCTGGACCCCGCTACGGTCGTGTTCCACTATGCACAGGAGATCTTCGAGGGCATGAAGGCTTACCGCACTGCGGATGACACCATCCAGCTGTTCCGCCCCGAGTGCAACGCAAAGCGTATGCAGGACTCTGCTGACCGTCTGTGCATCCCCAAGATCCCTGTTGAGGATTACATCCAGGCCGTCGAGGCTCTGGTGGATGTGGACCGTGACTGGGTGCCTCACTCTGACGGCGCTTCCCTGTACATCCGCCCCTTCGTGTTCGCAAACGATGTGGGTCTGGGCGTCCACGCTTCCAAGCACTACATCTTCTGCATCATCTGCGCTCCGTCGGGCGCTTACTACGCCGAGGGCATCAACCCCGTGCGCATCTACGTCGAAGACGAGTACATCCGTGCCGCTCCCGGTCTGACCGGCTTTACCAAGTGCGGCGGCAACTACGCTGCTTCCATCAAGGCCGGCGAGCTGGCTGAGGAGCAGGGCTACGCTCAGGTGCTGTGGCTGGACGGCGTCGAGAAGAAGTACGTCGAGGAAGTCGGCAGCATGAACATCATGTTCAAGATCGACGGCAAGGTCTACACCGCCGCCACCGTCGGCACCGTCCTGCCCGGCGTCACCCGCCGCAGCTGCATCGAGCTGCTGAAGGACTGGGGCTATGAAGTGGTGGAAGACCGCCTGGCCATCGCCGACGTGATGAAGGCCGGCCACGACGGCACTCTGGAAGAGGTCTTCGGCACCGGCACCGCCGCTGTGGTCTCTCCCGTCAAGGAGCTGGACTGGAAGGGCGATCAGGTCTTCATCGGCGGCGGCAAGATCGGCCCCGTCACCCAGAAGCTCTACGACACCATGACCGGTATGCAGTGGGGCAAGATTCCCGACACCAAGGGCTGGATCGTTCCCGTTTGCAAGGGCTGATTGGTCTGAACAATACAAAAAAAGATGCGCGCCGCGAACAATCGCAGCGCGCATCTTTTCGTTCGTCTTCCGTGCTCAGGCCTGTTCCAGAACGCTTGCCACCACCGCCTCCGGCAGCGCATGGATGGAACAGGGCGGCTGGGGTACGCCGTCATCAAAGCCTGTCAGGGGCTTTTCGAAGTACGTCACATCCCGCCAGGCGCCGTCCTTATACCCGGAGCGGTGCAGTACCCCAACACGGGCAAATCCCATGGCCGTGTGCAGCGCCTCGCTGGGCGGATTGGGCGACGTCACCAAGGCATAGGCCGTCCGGATCCCCTGCAGCCGCAGCAGCTCCCTCAAGGCCGTGTACAGCCGCCGCCCCGCGCCCCGTCCGGTGTGCTCCCGGTCCAGATACACCGACAGCTCCACACTCCACTGGTAGGCAGTCCGCTCCGCCAGACGGTGGGCGTACGCATACCCCGCCGGGCGTCCGTCCACCTCCCAGACCAGATAGGGATAAAAGGAGGAAAACTCCCGCACCCGGCGGGCAAACTCCTCCGGCGTGGGGAGGGTATATTCAAAGGTAATGGACGTGTCGATATACTGCTGATAAATGGACAGCAGCGCAGGCACGTCCGCCTGCGCTGCAAATCGGATTCGCTCCATACGCTGCCTTCCTTCCGTTTGCGTCTGCATGGTCTCCATCAGGTCTTGGCGTGGATCTGGGCGCCGCACTTGGGGCAGGTAATGATAATCTTCCCTTTTCCCACCGGAACCCGGCAGATGGCTTTGCAGTTCTTGCAGGTAAAATACTTGTGGTCCTTATCGGCATGGCGGGCCCGGGCTCCAGCTCCGGCGCTTTTCACCTTCCACCACCAGTTCACCCACTTCTGATTCTCCTCCCGGCGGCGATAGAGGTTTTTGGAAAACATGCGGAACATGATGAGAATAAACA
>ERZ773260.4585-NODE-4585-length-11316-cov-4.873457_pt1 | contig 11316 bp, 9 predicted proteins | sample MGYA00511387_ERZ773260 | MGnify/ENA primary metagenome ERZ773260 (study PRJEB29015, sample SAMEA2737745) | human gut metagenome | biome: human gut; feature: human-associated habitat; material: faeces | place: China | collected 2012 ... | reverse complement strand
AGCGAGGCTCAGACTTGTACCTGATCCCTTTGGTTGTCTCCCTCTTTCATATTGACAAGCGTATCTATTCGAATAGCGAACCCGAGAAGTGCTATCCTACAAATAGCACTATCGGTAGCCTGTTATCATAGTCAGAGCTGAATGATATAGCATAAGTACATCAAATAAAAGACTTTTCTACAATCTGTATCCACTGCTTTCGGGCAGTGGATTTTTTATATAACTGCTGACTACGGTAAAAATTAACAAATAAAACTTGCGATTTTATTCATAATTCGTATAAAAATTTATATAAAACACTTGACAAGTTATGAAGAATGTGCTACAATATAGTCACAGTCGGAAACAGGCTGTTGAGATAGAAATTGAAACAGATATTTGAATATGAAAGGGATGATCGTCAAAAATGAGTAAAAGCGTATACAGTCTTGTACTGACCGATGAGATAGTACGGGCGATAGACTCTCTTGCGTACAGAATGAACACCAGCCGCTCGGCACTGATAGACAGGATACTTGCCGAAAAGCTGTCGATGCAGACGCCGGAGATACGGATGCGTAACATAATGGAAAATATCGGCAGCTTTTTTGACGATGAGATTTTCCGCTTGCAGACTGTGGCGGGCGATGGAGGAATGCTTATAAAAAGCCCGTTGCCTTATAAATACAAGCCGACTATACGTTACTCCGTAGAACTGCTCAGAGAAGACAGGTATCTGGGCAGGCTGAAGGTCAGCTTCAGAACGCAGAATATGGCACTGATGGAGCTGATGAACGATTTCCTCACCTGCTTTGCAAATATAGAACGCAGACATTTGTCACACTTTGACGGAATTGACGTGGTGATGCAGATAGACAACGATAAGATGGTAAGGATGCTCAACAAGCCTATCATCAAGGACGGCAGGAGCGTCAGCGACCCGAATCTTATTGCAGAGGCTATTGCGGATTATGTCAATTTTCTTGACAGGGCAATTAAGCTCTATTTTGAAAATGCAGACAACAAAAAGCAGGCGGTTTCGCTTGTGGATTCACTTTATAATGAGCGTATCAAGACATTGAAGGTTATCCTGTGATGCCTTGTACAAACGAAGAAAGGATGATGTGATATGCTTAACACAAACAATCTGACACAGAAATCAATGGAAGCTATAAGCACTGCGCAGAGTATAGCTGTTTCATATCAGAACATGAACATAGAACAGCAGCATATTCTTCTTGCACTGCTTCAGGCTGAGGACGGACTTATTCCTCAGCTTATAAAGAAGATGGGCGTTGACGCTTCACAGCTTACAAGGCTCACAGAGCAGAGCGCCGCAGGAATTCCTAAGGTAACGGGCAGCGGCAGAGATCCTGAAAAGGTATATGTATCTCCCGATGTTGATAAGGCATTTACCGCCGCTGAGGAAAAAGCAAAGCAGATGAAGGACGAGTATATCTCGGTAGAGCATCTGTTCATAGGACTTCTTGAAAAGCCGAACTCACAGCTTAAGGACATTTTCGCAAAGTGCGGTATTACCGAAAAGGCATTCTTGCAGGCACTTGAGCAGGTAAGAGGCAGTGTGCGTGTTACCGGACAGAATCCGGAGGAAACCTACGATGTGCTTAAAAAGTACGGTCAGGATTTAACGGAACTGGCACGGCAGAACAAGCTCGACCCCGTTATCGGCAGAGATACTGAGATAAGGAACGTTATCCGTATTCTTTCCCGTAAGACAAAGAACAACCCTGTGCTGATAGGCGAGCCCGGTGTAGGTAAAACGGCTATCGCCGAGGGACTTGCACTGCGTATAGTGCGTGGAGATGTTCCCGAAAACTTAAAGGAGCGCCAGATATTCTCGCTTGATATGGGTGCGCTTGTTGCAGGCGCAAAGTACAGAGGCGAATTTGAGGAAAGACTTAAAGCTGTATTGCAGACCATAAAGAAATCCGAAGGTCAGATAATACTGTTCATAGATGAGCTTCATACCATAGTAGGCGCAGGCAAGACGGACGGTGCAATGGACGCAGGAAATCTGCTGAAACCTCTGCTTGCAAGAGGCGAGCTTCACTGTATAGGTGCGACAACGCTTAACGAGTACAGACAGTACATTGAAAAGGATGCCGCCCTCGAAAGACGTTTCCAGCCGGTAATGGTAAACGAGCCTACGGTAGAGGATACTATTTCCATACTGCGTGGCTTAAAGGAACGTTACGAGGTGTTCCACGGCGTAAAGATTCACGACTCGGCGCTTATCGCCGCCGCAACGCTGTCTGACAGATATATTTCGGACAGATTTCTGCCAGATAAGGCGATAGACCTTGTTGATGAAGCGTGTGCGCTCATCAAGACAGAAATGGAATCTATGCCGTCAGAGCTTGACGACATCCGCAGAAAGATAATGCAGCACGAGATAGAAGAAGCCGCTCTCAAAAAGGAAACCGACCGTATCTCCGTTGAGCATCTTGCCGAGGTACAGCAGGAGCTTGCCGAAATGCGTTCAAAGTTCAACGAGATGAAGGCAAAGTGGGAGAACGAGCGTAACGCCATCTCAAAGGTACAGAAACTGCGTGAGGAGATTGAAAGCACCAACAGCCTTATTGAGCAGGCTGAAAGAAGCTACGATCTGAACAAGGCGGCAGAGCTTAAATACGGCAAGCTCCCTCAGTTACAGAAGGAGCTTGAGGAAGAAGAAAAGCTGGCAGAGCAGTCAAAGTCCGCATCTATGCTGCACGATAAAGTTACAGAGGAAGAGATTGCAAAGATTATCTGCCGCTGGACAGGTATCCCTGTTTCAAAGCTGATGGAGGGCGAGCGTGAAAAACTGCTCCATATGGAAGATATACTTCATAAGCGTGTAATAGGTCAGGACGAGGCTGTTGAAAAGGTAAGCGAGGCTATACTGCGTTCAAGGGCAGGCATCGCAAATCCCGATCAGCCTATAGGCTCGTTCCTGTTCTTAGGTCCTACCGGTGTAGGTAAGACGGAGCTTGCAAAGGCTCTTGCCGAGGCTCTGTTTGACGATGAACACAGCATGGTTCGTATTGATATGTCGGAGTACATGGAGAAATTCAGCGTGAGCCGTCTTATCGGTGCGCCTCCAGGATATGTCGGATATGAGGAGGGCGGTCAGCTTACCGAAGCGGTAAGAAGAAAACCCTACTCGGTCGTACTTCTTGACGAGGTAGAAAAGGCTCACCCCGATGTGTTCAATATCCTGTTACAGATTCTCGATGACGGCAGAATCACCGATTCTCAGGGCAGAACGGTAGACTTCAAGAATACTATTATCATTCTGACAAGTAACCTCGGCTCATCGTATATCCTTGACGGTATCAACGATAAAGGCGAGATTTCCGAAGAAGCAAAAAACGAGGTCAACAAATTGCTTAAAACGCAGTTCAGACCCGAATTTCTCAACCGTCTTGATGAAATTGTATTCTACAAGCCGCTCCGCAAGGACGAGATCTCCGGTATTGTCGATCTTATGCTCGGCGAGCTTAAGAAACGTCTTGCCGATAAGGAGGTAGGCTTTGCTATTACGGATGCCGCAAAGGACTATGTAATCGACAACGGCTTCGACCCCAACTACGGCGCAAGACCGCTCAAGAGATTCATACAGCGTAAGATAGAAACGCTTATCGCAAGAAAGCTGATAGCCGATGATGTAGCACCCGGCAGTACGCTGACGGTAGACTATGACGGCGAAAAGCTGATTTGCAGTGAGAGCTGATAAATGAAATACGGTCACGGGCAACAGTCCGTGACCGTATTTTTGTACTATAAACAGTACAACCCTCGCCGGAAATATAGACAAGCGGTTATCGGTGTGCTAAAATATATCGTGTAAGGAGTGATATTTTGAGAAAGAAAATAACAGCGGTGCTGACTGCGCTTGTAATGCTTACAGGCTGTACGGCAAATGCACCGGTTTCGTCGGAAAACGCTTCATCTTCATCCGGCTTTTCGTCGGAAAATGTCTCATCCTCATCCGGCTTTTCGTCGGAAAATGCCTCATCCGACTTTTCGTCGGAAGTATCAGCTGAAGGCTCATCATACGGCGAAACGCAGAGCGTTACTAGGGAAAACGACAATGTAAATAACCTTGACAGCGATGAGATGAAGGTGCATTTTATTGATGTCGGACAGGGCGACAGCATTTTCATCGAACTGCCGAATACAAAGACAATGCTTATAGATGCGGCTGAAAATGAATATGCGGACAGGATAACCAACTATATTTATTCCTGCGGATATAATACGCTTGATTATGTTGTCGCCACTCATCCGCACAGCGACCATATCGGCGGTATGGCTGACGTTATCGGTGCGTTTAATGTCGAAAACGTTATATTGAGTCCCGCAACGCACACAACAAAATCGTACACGAATATGCTTAAGGCGATAGACGACAGCGGTGCCAAGGTAAAAATCGGAGTAGCCGGAACGGAGATTTTCTCTGACGGCGATTTGTCGGCGGTTGTGATAGCGCCTGTTACGGAGGACTACAGCGACCTTAACAACTCGTCCGTTATGGTGATGCTGACCTACGGCAGCAGGAAGTTTTTATTCACAGGCGATGCGGAAAACAGCGAGGAAAACACTATTACAGCCGATATAGACTGTGATGTGCTGAAGGTCGGCCACCACGGAAGCAGTACCTCGACAAGCAGAGCTTTTCTGACAGCGGCAAGCCCCGAATATGCGGTCATATCCTGCGGTATGGGCAATTCATACGGACATCCGCACACCGAAACGCTCGACAGGCTGAAAGGTGCAGGAGTGAAGATATACCGCACCGATCTGCAGGGCGATATAATAATGACCTGTGACGGCGAAAATATAACCGTGAATGTAGATTCGGCATCATCAGACGGGCAGGCGAGCGGCATATATGTGCTGAACACGAAATCAATGAAGATACACCGTGCGGATTGTTCCTCCGTTGCCAAGATAGACAGCAAAAATTTAAAACGAACGAATGACTATGACGGGGCGATAGCGCAAGGGTATGTGCCGTGTAAGATATGCAGTCCCTAAAAAAGCTGAAACAGAAAATGCTTCTGCTGTTATAAAAAACTTGCCCTCCCTGCATAAACAGGGAGGGCATTCGTATATTCTTGAAAAGTAAAAAATGGAACTTCCGTTTAAAAATATCGTCAACATCCGCCGTCAACGCAAGTATAGCAAAACTCAAACAGCCGCTTATTCAATATTCTGTATCTGTTCCCTGATCTTCTCAATCTCACTTTTCATATCCACAACAAGTCTTGTTATGCGTATATCTGCCGCCTTTGAGCCGATAGTGTTTGTTTCCCTGTTGATTTCCTGTACCAGAAAATCGAGCTTTCTGCCTATCTCCTTGTCGCTGTCGAGCATTGAGCGCAGCTGTGAAAGGTGTGAATGCAGACGTACCGTTTCTTCATCAACGGCTGTCTTTTCGGAGAATATAGCCGCCTCGGTGAGTATTCTCTGCTCGTCAATATCCGATGAGCCGAGTATCTCTTTGAGTTTGTCCTCTAATTTCTTACGGTATGCGGCGGTGCTTTCGGGTGAGTATATCTCAACCTTGCTTACCATATCCTCTATTACATCTGCCTTTTCGAGTACGTCAGCCTTGAGTGCCGCACCCTCTGTTTCACGCATTGCAATAAACTTGTCGAGTGCCGAGCCGACTACCGATGAAATATCAGCCCAAAGCTGTTCCTCGTCTGTTTCTTCCTTTATCACTGTGAATACATCGGGTATTCTGAAAAGATCGGAGGCGGAAAGATCGTCTGTTATGCCAAGGTCGGGAGCGATAGTGCGGATAGCTTCTATGTACTGTGATGCTACCTGCTCGTTTACCTTAACCGAGGTGTCCTTTACGTCTATGTTGTAAACGAGGAGCGACAGCTCGACCTTACCTCTTGTTATCTTTTCCTTGAGCATTGTTTTCAGCTTAGGCTCAAGATACTGGTAGTTGCGTGGGAGCTTTGACGAAAATTCAAAGAACTTGTGATTGACACTTCTGATTTCGGCGATGATTTCTCTGCCGTTGATTACAGCCTGCTCTCTGCCGAAACCCGTCATACTTCTTATCATAGTGGGTATCCTTTCTGTTTTTATATTTCTCTGTTGGGGGACTACGCCCCTCAACCCTGACTTATTTGTTTATTATATTTTCAGTTCGCCGCTTTCAAGCATTGATTGTGCGGCAAGTAATATTCCTGTTTTTCCCGACGGATAGGTGATACCGCCCTGGAGCCATACCGCAAACGGCTCTCTGAGCGGTGCGTCTGCTGAAAGCTCTATGCTTGCTCCCATTGTAAATGCGCCTGCCGCCATTATGACCTTGCTGTCATATCCCGGCATATCCCAAGGCTCAGGTGTTGCCATAGAGTCAACCGGCGAGCCGTTCTGTATGCCCTTGCAGAATGCGCAGAGAGCATCGGGTGTGCCGAGTTTTATTGCGGCGATTATATCCGTCCTGTTTTGATTGTACTTCGGGAACGTTTCATAGCCGAGCAGTGAGAAGAATGCACACGCAAAAACCGATGTCTTTACAGCACTTTCAACTATCTGCGGAGCTAAGAAGAAGCCGAGATACATACCCCTGTTTTCGTCAAGCGAACAGCCTACTTCTTTGCCCGTTCCGACAGTAGTCAGACGGTAGCTGCACAGCTCGACCAGATCTTTTCTGCCTGCTATGTAGCCGCCTGTGCGGGCAATCGCACCGCCGGGATTCTTAATAAGACTGCCGATAATAAGATCTGCGCCGACCTCGGTAGGCTCACGCTTTTCAACAAATTCACCGTAGCAGTTATCGACCATTATAATTGCATCACTGTTTACGCTCTTGACAGCACTGATTATCTCGCCTATCTTGCTTATTGACAGCGAATCACGGAGCGAATACCCCCTCGAACGCTGGATATATGCCACCTTACAGCCCTTAGCTACAGCCGCCTTTATTCCCTCAAGGTCGGGTGTGCCGTCTGGAAGCAGATCCACCTGCGCATACTTTACGCCAAACTCCTTCAGCGATCCGCCGTGTTCGCCGTTTATGACCTCCGTTAATGTGTCATACGGTGCGCCTGTTACACACAGCAGTGTGTCACCGGGACGAAGCACACCGAACAGGGCAGTGGAGAGTGCGTGCGTACCGTTTACAAAGCTGTGGCGGACAAGTGCGTCCTCCGTGCGAAAAACCTCGGCATATACCATATCGAGCTTATCTCTGCCGTCATCGTTGTAGCCGTAGCCGATAGTGCCTTTAAGATGCATTTCGCTGACACGGTTGTTTATAAATGCGGAGAGTACCTTGTTTCCGTTGTACTCTGCGGTTTCGCTGATTTTCGCAAACTGTTCGCTTGCCATTTCTTCGGCTTTCTTTGCCGTTTCAAGCAGTCTGCCGTCAATATTGAAAAATTCCATTTTTATCCTCTTGTTATTTCATACGCTGTACCTGTCGCCGTAAATCCGCAGTTTATATAAAACCGCTGTACGTTTTTCTTGCAGATAAGCGTTATTTTTCTGTTGTCAAGTAAATTAGCCGTACAGGAAAGCAGTGCTGTTCCTATGCCGTTTTTCTGCATATCCCGTCTTACTGCGATGTGCGACAGAAAACAGCTTTTATCATCATCGAAAAGCACTGTCGCCGTTGCAGCGGGTTCGCTCCCGTAATGCATTATGATAAGCCTTGATATACCGTGACGTACACGGTGGCAGGTGTCTGCATACCATTCGTCAAACTGACAGTCGGAAAGTGAAAATCCGCTTTTCAGTATCTCAAATACAGTGCGGTAGTCCTCGGTAAATTCCGCTTTCAGCCGATTGTTACACACGGCAGGCATTTGTCCCGATGTCATTATATAAAGCGTTTCGGATTCTTCCGACAGCTTGATATCCGACATTACGGCTTTTGCACCGAGCATTTCCGAAAACGTTATAATGCTTTGCGAATCGCCGTTTTCGTTGCAGTGAACATAAAGCTCGCCGCCGTAATAAAGGGCAAGCATATTATCGCCGATATCGCCCTCATAGAACGTGCAGAAGTCATAGCCCGTTCCGTAAGCCTTGCAATACGCATTTATCCGCCCGACTATCACGTTGTCTGACGGATAATCGGGCGGCAGTGCGCCGTATATTCTTCTTATCATTTTTCCGCAAGCGCAAGATACATTGCATACGCAAGCTCAGCGGTACTTTGCACATCGCTTTTCTTTATCATACACGACGGCGAGTGCAGATACCTGCACGGAACGGATAGAGCTACCGTTCTGATACCGCCGACAGATGAATGGATTGCTCCGCTGTCGTTACCGCCTGCTACAAGCGTCTTTGTCTGGCAGGGAACGTTTATCTCCTTTGCCTTTTCAAAGCCGAGCCGATACAGCTCACGGTCATATATCGTACTTCTGTCCATATAGCTTACTACACAGCCCTTGCCAAGCTCGCATACACGCTTTTCACCGTCATTGCCCGAAAAGTCGCAGGCTGTGGTGGTTTCAAGGACGATAGCGTAATCCGGCTTTACCGTATAAGCGGCGACCTTTGCGCCTCTCGTACCTATCTCCTCCTGCACAGTAAACACGCAGGTAACGTCATACGGCAGATTCTTATTCAGTATATCTACCATAATGGCACAGCCTATCCTGTCATCAAGCGCTTTCTCACGCAGATAGCCGTTGCCAAGCTCGGTATAATCGCTTCTGAAATATGCGCAGTCACCGGGAGAAACGTATTTTTCCGCTTCCGCCTTTGATGAAGCGCCGATGTCTATTGTCAGCATATCGAGCTTTACCGGTTCGTCACGCTCTTTGGGCGACTGCTGATGTACAGCCTTGCCGCCGACTACTCCGACAGTGCCGTTTTTGATGTGAAGCTGTCTGCCGATTACTACTTCGGGATTGATACCGCCGACAGTTGTAAATTTAAGATTTCCGTCATCGGTGATGTAGGTCACGATAAATCCGACCTCGTCCTGATGAGCGGCAAGCATAACCTTGTTTTTCGGGGTCTTAGCACCCTTTTTGTTTACTATGATGTTGCCCAGCGGGTCAATCTTTGCGTCGCACTCCTGCGGCAGCATTGAAAGTATCAGCTTTGTTACATCGCCCTCATCACCGCTTGTACCGTCGGCAAGACACAGCTTTTTTATATTCTCAAACAATTCAGCCATTTTCGGCACCGCCCTTCGTGGCAAAAGCCGTAATCAGCTTTGCTGTTGATATAACATCGTCTGTGTCGATGATCTCGGCTGGAGTATGCATGAATTTAAGCGGAATTGACAGTGTGCACGCTTTTGCACCCGACTTGTTCACGCTCATCGTGTCGGCGTTTGTGCCTGTTTTTCCGCCCATGACCTCAAGCTGATAAGGAATATTTTCCGATTTTGCAAGTGATATGAGCCTGCCTGACAGCTCTCTTGAAAGTGACGGCGCAATGCCTATCATAACACCCTTCGACATATCGGCGCATTTCGCCCTGTCGCTGTCGGGAGTTTTCGCAAAGCTGACGTCCATTTCAAGAATATAGTCGGGGTCAAGGTCATATACGGCTATCTTCGCACCGCTCTCTCCCGTTTCTTCCTGCGTTGTAAATGATACGTCAAGGTCAAACGCAAGTTTCTTACTTTTAAGCATTTCGAGAGCAGCCAGTATAGAAGCTACTCCACACCTGTCGTCAAGCGCACCTGCACAGTATCTTGTGCCGAGCATAGCCACAGGCTCACAGTCGAAGGTTATCCTGTCGCCAAGCTCAATACGGCTTTCAAGCTCCTGCTTTGTATAGCCCGTGTCTATAACGATCTCCTCAATTTTAGGCACTCCGTCGCCGCTCTTTACATGGGGCGGAAGAACGGATACAACGCCCTTTACCTTTTCCTTGCCGTGAATCGTCACGCTCTGCGCCGCAAGCACACGTCTGTCGGGACCGCCTACCGCACCGACCTTTATAAAGCCGTTATCGTCAATAAACGATACGATAAGTCCCACCCTGTCGATATGTGCGTCAAGCAGAAGTTTCGGCTTGTTGCCAGTGCTTTTTATATGTCCGATAACGTTGCCGAAATCGTCAATACTGCAGTCGTCTGTGTAGCTTTTAAGCATTGACAGTGCAATTTCGGACGCACTTCTTTCATCGCCCGAAACGCCGTCAACACTGCACAGACGGTACAGCATACTGTTAATATCCATTGTCATCTTTCTTTCATGGCTTAATATAAGCCGTCCATTTTTATCTTTTCCTTTACTCTTTCAAGCTCCGCTATAAACTGCTCATCGAGCTTGCTTAAGCTGTAGCCCTTCGGGAAGATAAGCACGTCCTTGTTCACCTTGTAGGGAACATCGCATTTCAGCTGTACCATTGCGTGCTGTTCAAGACAGCTTTTAGGAACGGGCGAAACCCACATATAAGTGTTGTACAGATTTCCGAGCAGGTCAAACTGACTTCCTCTTTCGTAAACATATATACGCTTTTTACGGTGTTCCGAAACGCTTGAACGTGATACCTTCGAGAATGACAGCGACGGCACAGAAAGGTCGCCGTGTACTATCTCGATATAATCCTCTAAGTCGGAATATTTCACTATACCGTCCGGATTTTCCTTTGCAAGCGGGCTGTCCTTGTTCACAAGAAGCCTGTATTCAAACTCCCATAACGGACGGTATTTCAGATTCTTCCCGTCAAGCATTGCAAAATACTGCTTTTCGTGGATATTCTGATACCTGATTATCCCCAGCTTGAAGTCGAAGTTCAGGATGTTGTTGATAGCGTCCATCGAATTTGTTTCCTTGAAATTGATGGATATTTCCTTGTCGGTATCAAGCAGGCTCACAAAGTTTGAAAACGCCTTTGTGATATAGGTAGCTCTTGGAACGGAAATGCTGAAACGCACACCGTCATCCACCTTAGGCTTGTAGAGCGATACCATTTCGTCAAACTGATCAAGCACCGCCTTTGCGTAGCCTAAGAATTCGCCGCCCTTTTCCGTAGGAGCAACCCCTTTTGTAGTCCTGCGGAATATTGTGATGCCGATTTCATTTTCCAGCTCTTTTATAGCCTTGCTGAGATTAGGCTGTCCCATGAATAAATTGTTTGCCGCCTTTGTGATCGAACCGGTTTTTTCGATCTCAACCGCATATTTAAGATGCAGCAGGTTCATTGAAAACCATATCCTTTCATCACAGAGGGAAAAACCTCTGTTAAATTATAACCCTTTATATTACAGTCTGCAAAAAAGACTCTTTTTTATAAAAATGGAGCAACTTCTTAAACCCTATCCCCAAACCCCTTCCCCACGGTGAAAGGCTGTGTATGCTTTGTTGGCTCTGCATCGTGCAGAGCCTTTGGGCA
>ERZ773260.4577-NODE-4577-length-11340-cov-4.218432_pt1 | contig 11340 bp, 9 predicted proteins | sample MGYA00511387_ERZ773260 | MGnify/ENA primary metagenome ERZ773260 (study PRJEB29015, sample SAMEA2737745) | human gut metagenome | biome: human gut; feature: human-associated habitat; material: faeces | place: China | collected 2012 ... | reverse complement strand
ATGATATCCCGGCAGATCTGGGCGTTGTGATAGGTGCTATTACAGAATCACAGAAACTGATCGATCATGCTATGGAATCGGAGCAGAGAGGAGGGCAGATCAATATGTGTAATGCATTGGAAAAGTTAAGACAGGAGGGGCGTCAGGAAGGTCGATGGGAAGGTATCCTTGAAGGTATTCGTGCGACTGTAAGGACCTGCAGGAATTTTAATATCAGTGAGGCAGATACGGTCAGAAATATCATGAATGAATTTTCCCTGTCACAGGAAGAAGCTGTCAATTATGTAAAAAAATACTGGTAAAATGAAAACCTTATCAGTAAGAGCCTTTGGTCCATCTGGTCCGGGGCTCTTTACTTATACCAGAGTAAAATATAATACACTATTTTCGGGATTCCGGTATCTAACTAGATTTTCACAAAAAACAAAAGAAGTTCTTTCTGGTTTATCTTCAAATCATCAATTTTACTCCAAAAAAGTGGCAAGATTTTTTTGATTGAACTTTTTCTTCCTGAAATTGAATTTTATCATGGTTCTTTATGGAAATATATTCTGGTAAAAATATTAATATCTCTATATAGATAGATAATTAAGGAGAACTTTTATAAAAAACAAAAAATAGAGCAGTCTACTGTTTGTTTCTACCGGATTTTATTGGATATTTTTAATTTTACTCCAAAAAAGTGGCAGGATTTTTTTAATTGAAATTTTCCTTTCTGAAATTAAATTTTATCATGGTTTTCCTGAACTTTTTTTGAATAAAAGGATTTTTTTTCACTCGATTCATGGATACTTTTCTAAAAAAAATGCTGATTTGAACTTTTGAAAAAAAATGTTCTGGTCAGAGGATTGATTTCGCTGTATAGATAGACAATTCCATAGAGATTTTTATAAAAAACCGGGAATTTATCCGACTTTCACCTGGAATTTTCAAGTTTACCCAAGTATAGTGGCAGCTTTTTTTATTTTTACAATTTTATCTTTTAAAATGAACTTTTTTGAACTTTTACATTGTAAAGAAACATATTTCTCTGTGCTATAAGATGATATTTCATAGAGATAGCCAAAAGGATGGGAAGGATATATGGGTATTTATCACAAAAACATGTTAGAAAAAGCTATTTATTTTCAAAAGAAGAACGAACAAGCATTCCCTAAAACAAATGAATAAAAATGTCCTTGACAAGGGGTACATTTTACAATGTGTAAAAAGTTCTCAGCCGTATCAGAAACTGATCGATCATGCTTTGGAATTGGAGCAGAGGGAAGGACAGATCAATATGTGTAATGCATTGGAAGAGTTAAGACAGGAAGGTCGATGGGAAGGTATCCTTGAAGGCATTCGTGCGACTGTAAGGACCTGCAGGAATTTTAATATCAGTGAGACAGATACAGTCAGAAACATCATGAATGAATTTTCATAAAAACAGAAGGAGTTCTTTCTAATTTTACCCCGTCAAATGTGTCGTTTGTTTTTTTCTTTCGCTTGAAAGTGAATTTCATCACCATATTTTGACTTTTGAAAAAACAGAGAAGGCGATTCTGTGTAAATTCTAAAAAAATATGTTTCCCTGAATATCTAAAAAGAAAGGCTCCGGTCGCAATGACCGGAGCTTTCTTTTTTAGGAATCTGTATCAGTTACCCAAATGGATTATTTCACCTTAGCAGGCATCAGATTTGACCATCTGCTGAATACTTTCTTGTTTGTATCCGGGTCTTTTGTGAAGGAACGCATTCCTACTACCCAGTTTTTCTTTGGTACATTCTTGAACTGTACAGTAACTTTGTTCTTGTTGATGTTCAGGATCTTGTGATCTCCATAACGGTATGGACGTAACTCACCGTTGTCGTTCTTGGAGGATGTTCCCAGAACTACATCATATCCTGCTACATTAGAAACTTTGTTGTATGTTACGGTAATAGTAGAACCTTTCACTTTTACCTCTGTGATGACTGGTGCTGCCGGTGTTGTTGCTTTTACTTTGAATTCATATCCTTCAGACCAATCACCGAATACTTTCTTGCCGTTCTTGTCACGTGTCCAAGCGTGGCAGTATGCATAGTAGGTTCCCTTCTGTACATATTTGAATGCTGTAGAAGTCTTAACCTGGTTCTTGCTGATCGCATCATAATCTTTGCTTGTTGTGCAGTCTTTGTCTGTAGAGATTACATAATCGTAACCGGAAGCGCCCTCTGCATCACCGGAAAGGATCACAGTTGCTTTATTTCCAACAACTTTAACATCACTGATAACTGGTGCTGCAATCTCAGCAGTACTTTCAACGATATTAAATTTCACTGTCTGGCTTCCTGTATAGTTTTTATTGGAATCAAGAGCTTTGACTGTTACAGTACCTTCGCCGATCTCTTTGTTATCGCCGTAAACTACTTCATAGTCTTTACCTTCTGTCAGTTTTACAGAACCGTTCATTACAGTAACTGCCGGTTTGATCTGCTCGCCGGTTGCTTCCTGGTTTGCGATCGCTGCAACGGTTACGTCTTTCAGGTCTTTTGCTGTTACGCCGTATTCTACTTCTTTTACGGAATCAGCAGTATTCAGGTTCTTGTTATCTTTATATGTGATAACTACTTTACCTTTATCTCCTACATTTGTAGCAGCCGGTACATAATCTACTGTATAGTCTGTGCCTTCTACCAGAGCTGTTTTTCCACCTGGAACAGTGATCGTTACGGATGGTTTTACAGTCATTCCGCTTGAATAAGTAGTATCTCCGAGAGTCACATCAGATGCTGTGATCTTAGCCGGTGTGATATCAAATGTCTTTACAAGTTCTCCTGCATAGCTTCCGATACCTACAAATTTGATCTTTGCTTTGCTACTTGCTGTTGTAACATTTACTGCATTTTCATAAGAAACCATGTAATCGGTTCCTTCTTTTAACTGTGCAAGTTCACCTGTGATTGCGTAATCAGTTCCTTTTACAAGGCTGATCTCTTCACCTGTGTAAGTCTTGCTCAGTTTATCGGACATTAAGGTTACAGTTCCACTTGGAAGTGTTGCGTTTGTGATCTTGAAGTTTGCACTTACGCTTCCCTTGTACGGAGCTTTTCCTGTAACTGTAATAGTAGCAGTTCCGGCTTTCTTGTTGTCTGAGAATGTAACGTCATAGTATTTCGGATCTACTACATTGCCACTCTTGTCTTTTACAACATATTTGCCAGCTTCCAGGATGATTCCCTTGGAAGAGCCTGCCTGCTCTGCGCTGTATGCAACGCTTGGAAGTGTCTCAAGGCCGTTTGTTGCAACGATTTTTCCGCCTTCAATGCTCGGAGTACCAACAGTGTATTCTACCATCTGGTTTCCTGTGTACATCTGTGGATATTTTGCTGGTTCAGTAATTGTTTTAGCTTTAACGTTAATCTTACCTTTGTCGCCTTCATTTACAGCGGCACGTTCAACTTCTACTGTATAGTAATCGCTGCTGATTTCATATTCTTTTCCATCTTTGTCTGTATAAACAACTTTGATAGTTGGTGTAACGAGTTTTCCACTGTTATAAGATGCATCAACAACCTTAACAGTGATATCCTTATCGCTGAGATCTTTTTCTGTTAATTCAGCTGTGATAGAAGTTCTATTGGTTGTGCCCGGTGTCTGTTTAAAGTTTTCGTTCTTTCCATGACCTGCAACTTTATTTTCTGCAACAGTTGGTGTATATACAAGTGTTCTATTTGATGTACTTGTTTTGTCAAGCCAGAAGTCTTTGTCAAGTGTGAGGTCATAATGTCCATCAGCCATCCATGCCTTATAAACGTCTTTAGCCAGAATGTTATAATTGCTGATATCAGCACCTTTATCACCTAAAGATGGGTTAAAGGAAACGATTAATTTATTGCCAGTAGTTCTGTTATCTACTACCTGCGAACCACTAAAGTCTGCTGGCTGAATCTTATAAGCGTTGCTTAATGTCATCTCTGTATCAACATAATCTTTAGCACCTGTGATAACATAGGATACATCCCCAGCATTTGTTCCACCCTGAATAAGTTTATATGTAAAGTCTCTGTTCAGGAAGAGTTTTGTACCATTTAATGTGATAGATCCCGCGTTATCACTTAACAGTTTTCCAAGGTAATCCTGTTCTTTTCCGTTGTAGATCAGGTTATTTCCACCTGCTAAAGCATTTAAGAAAGCAGACTTAAATTCATTAATATCGCTCTTAGTTGCTTCGCCTTTACGAGAAATAGACTTCTGATAGTTCTTTGCTTTGTTCTTCGCAGTAATTGTAATCTGTTTATTAATTGCAGAGTCAGACCAGTTTACGCATGTGATGTCAAATTCATCACCTGCAAGAAGGTCATTAGTTTTGTTAGGATCTGCAACAGTATCGTACATTTTAATCTTGGCATTTTTAACGCCGTTTTTCTGTACATCTGTTGCATCTGCTTTCCATACTTCTTCTGGAATTACAACTTCGAAGTCTGCATCATGATTTGACATGTCCTTTTTCGCAATTGTAACAGTAATATCTTTACCATTTGCATCTTTAGTTACCAGAGTTCTATCAGTAACGTTGACACTTAAGCTATAGGTTCCTGCATCCGGGCCAATTTCTTGAACAGTATAGTCAGATGTTGGAAGAGTCTGACCATTATAAGTTACTTTAGATACTTCAGGAGTTACTTTCTGGCCATTGTATTCATATGTTTTTCCAGATTTTTCAATAGCATATCCAGCCATTGTAGTGCCAGGAACAAGATTATATGTCAATCCAGTGTATATATCATTTGTATAATCTGTTTTCTCTGTAGGAAGAATTGTAACAGTTACATTTACTGTGCCAAGATGAAACAGCTGATCGTAAGTTAAAGTATAATCTTTACCATACTCTAATGTAACTACATTGCCACTTAAATTTTTGTAAGCAACACGAATGTCATTTTCATCAGGATTAGCTTTATCAGCAACTAATTCATTTCGTTTGTTTTCGACATTAAATACTTTTCCGTCTTTTTTGATATCAGTAGAAATCATTGTGCGGACCATACCAGTTGTTGCAATACCACCATTTTCATTCTCTGCACTTAATTTTCTTGCTCCGATAGCAACAGATTCTGAGCAGGATGCTTTTTCAGTTTCGAATCTATCACCCGAATAAACGGCTACACGCACCTGTTTTCCATAAAGGCCATTGGATACTAAATAAGTGCTGGATGTTTCTTTATCAATATTAACCCATTCACCTTTTTCGTTTGTTGCCTGCCACTGATATTTGAAAGTAGTTCCTTCTGGTCCCATATTATCAGTTTTAGCTGTTAATAGTGTACCTGCAACAATTTTATCTTTGTCAACACCTGCGTCAATGGTTGGTTTTCCAGTCAGAACAGTTGCACTTTCAACAACTTTAATCTTTCCTTTTTTATTTTTAACAGCAGCTCCGTCAGCGAAAACTTCAACATCAATAGTGCTTCCTACATCACTCTGTTTCAGGTCATAAGATACAGAAACTACGTTTCCATTTGTTATTACATTGGAAGCTAAAGTTTTGTTTACAGAACCATCTGCATTGTAAACAACAAGTGTTGCTGTTGCTGTACTAACTACTTTATCCAGAGTAACTGTTGCTGTAATAGTTCCCTCTTTAAAAACTGCCTCATTCTGTACAGTTTTTCCTTGCTGATAGAATACAATAGAGTTAGTTAAAGCAGTAGCACCTGTTGCACTTTCAACAGCACCATCCTCAGTATCATCTACAGCTGGAGTTTCTGCTTCAGCAGAGAATGCTGCAGCATCAGAACCATCGCTGAACTCGGAAGCCCAAACCGGTACATTAGAAGTGGCAAGCATAGCAACAACAAGTGACATACTTAATGTCTTTTTTGCCATGCCCTTCTTTGTGTTTTTAATCTTTGTCATGATTATAGTTCCCCTTTGGGTGGTGGACAGGTTGATTTTGGAGAAAATTTCGTATGGGGAATTGATTCCAGACTTAAGGAATGTCCGGATTTTATGATTTATAAGTGGATAATTATTGACAATTGTAGTAGAAACAGGCAGTTATTGCAAATAAATCTGATGTTGTATTGAAAAATTCTTCTGGTTTTATGCTGATTGTAACAAGCAAGTAACAATACATAATGAGACTCATAAAATATAAAATGCTCAGGGGATCTGTCTGAAAAATTGACGGTGTCGGATCAGAAAAAATAAATTTCAACAATTGTATCTGTATTTTCTCTATTAGCACAATAAATCGGAACCCGGTTCTGTTTCTGGCTAATGACAAGCTGAGAAATCAGCGATAATTGCATACTTTCAATAAAAGGGGAAGAATAAAAATAACTCCTGCCATATAAAACAGGAGCTATTCTATATAAGACTGCAATTGTGGGAATTCTTTGCAGTTATCTCTTATGTAGTTTCTTTTAAAGGCGGCAAATGCAGATTCCCGACGGATCAGTGCCTTTAGTTTTCGCTGTATATATCTGGAATCAGGATTTTTTCTATATGCTTCAATATTGTCATATAGAAGGTTCATTTCCTTTGTAAGTTCATTGTAGCGCATTGCACTTTTATATGTCCGCATACCAGTGTTGAGAAGATTGAAGGATTCGTAAATGAACAGAGCAGTTCTTACTGCCATGGAATTATGCTCATCTCTGGCTGAAATTTCAGTTTTTCCATCTTTCAATTTAAACGTCATCATAAGCTCTGGATCATTTTTACAACAGTCTATAATTCCGTCATCATACTTTTTCTGGTTTTTTATTCCATTGCAGTGACTGCATGACCAAAACAAATTATTCCAGTCAAATTTTCGTTCAGGGTATTTTCCGTTTTTATGAGGCAAAAGGTGTTCTACCTGAGGATCCTGAAGATTTTTCAGTTCGCAAATGCCCTGAACAACTTCATAACCTTCCTGCCGCATAACTTCCAGAAAATCATTAAAGGTGCTGACCTTGGGCAGTACCTTATCAATGGTCTGATGCAGGCGGGCTTTCCAGCTTTTTCCCGTTTTCTCAGCCGCCCATTCTGCATAGTGTTTGCCTTTGGCTTGAGGTTCCTCAATGATATTCAGTCCAAATTCCTGACAGATACGGTCATTGATTTTACGCAGAGGAATGAAGCTGTTCTTTACGTTGTTGAACTTGTGGGAACAGTCCAAAGCGGTACTGTTAAATTCGATGTGGCAGTGGATATGCTTTTTATCTACATGGGTTGCCACTATGAATTGATGTTCTCCGCCGGTAAATTCCAACGCCATCTGATAGCCCAGCTTGTTAGCGTCCTCCGGTGTAATGGTTCCTGGTTCAAAGGACTGTATCAGCAGATAAGAAATCACATCTTTGTCCGGGGCACGTCTGCGCCCGGTGGTGGCAGTGTAGATCTGCTTGCTGACAATAAATTCCTGCCACGCAGTATCGGGAAAACACTGATAGCCTGTTACCAGCAGACCACCGTTTGTTTTCTCCGGGTTCTTGTCATAGTCAATGCGATCCGCCAGCACAGCAGCGATACTGCGCCCCTCGCTGGCATGACGAGGTTTGATTTTTGAGATTGCCATGTGACGGCTCCTTTCCGGGTAAAGTTTAAGCCGCAGACCTTTTGGCCTACGGCTTATATATAAGCTTATAGCTTTATAAAAACGTCATTGGAGAGGGATTAACAGCAACTTTTAATGCTGTTAATAATCGACTTATATATGGAAATAGCTTATTGTCATCAAAGTCGATCAACTCTTGTATTCCTTTTTCCAACTCGACAATTTTTTGAACATCCCTTATATCAGAAGGGTATTCATCTTTGCCGATTAGCAGTTTCATCACTTTTCCTCTACGAATTTCTTCAATCTCTTTATACAAAGGTTTGCCTTTATGCTTTATGTAGTTATACAATCCACGAATATTATTATTTGAAAATTCCTTCCAAAATTCTATGATTAAATCCATGACAGGTGAAAACTCAGGTAACATCGTCCGCAAATAGTCAAACGGATTCCCTTGTGCATGAGGCGTGGAAACTCCATTTTCGGTTTTTCTCAGCAAGTCATACGCTTCTTCAATTGGGTGCATTCCACGCACATCTCTTGCATTAGTTATATTACCTTCATCATCAAAAGTATATAAGGCATATTCTGCCGATACATATGCAATTGTCCACGATAAATCAACCAAAATATTATAGTTAATCAAAGCTGTTTCATATAATTCTGCTTTGAAAGTTAACTCCATTGCCTTTTGAACATCTGGTTTTTCAATGGGATTGAACCAGTAATCCCAATTGTCCTCTTGGGTCTTTCTAAGAAAAATTCTTGCAGAACAATACCTATTAAAAATTTCATTCCATTTTGCAGCAAAGTACATATCTTGATTAGTCGGTAATACTGTGCCTATAAGATTGAATTTTGTTTCATGTGGTGGCTCGATAGTTCCAAAGATGTCATTGGTAAATAGATTTCTCATTTCTTCCTCCAAAATATGTTGGGCTTTCTTTATTCATACTGCCGATCATCGGTTTTCATCAGATATAAAAACAAGTTTATAAATTCTGGATATTTATTTTTATCCTGCTCAAACCATTCACTAAATACTTTCACAGCCTTTGCAGTATCAAAAATGTCTTTTGATGTCGGCAAGCCTACTACTAAGAGATCATCCACAACAAGTGCTTTTGAATATCCGCTGTCTTTTTCATATCCTGCATTTTTGCTATATAATTCACTCAATTTTGAGTTCAAAATATTTATAGACCTCATTTTTTGAGTGTAGAAATTTTTATCAATTATGTTTTCTCGTAATGATTTCTCAAGCAAATCAATAGCTTTATCTTTCTCTCCAAATTTTACATAAGCAAGAGAAAGACGATCAACCACATCCAAATTTGTGTAATGGGCAGATACCTTCTCTAAAATATATATCCTGTGTTTCAAAGGTAGCATACTGAAGATTGTAAAAATATTTTCGCTACCAAATTTATGCTCTGGCTCAAGAAAATATCTAACAAATATGTCTTCCACAATATGCACTGCTTTATCTATAATTTGCTGTAGTTCATCATTGCTGACTTGCCCGTTAAAATGCGATCCATCACCTCCAACCCTGAAAATTTCTTGAATACTATCCGCAATTTCACTATCATATTTATCTCGAATGATTTTTATTTTTCTCCCCCAGTTTACCCCAGCGTAATCTTCAGTTGGTTTTAAATTAGGTACAATTTTATCCTTCAAGAGTAAATCAATAATACCTTCTACATATTGCCTTGTGTTGTTAGCACGAATTTTTGCTTTTTGATTATCGTCCATAAATATCTCAAATACATCCCAAAATTGTTCATTTATGGGCATTAAAATTTCATTGCTTGTTGCCATAATTCTCCACCTCAAATATCCTTTCTTGAATAGCGTTGTCAACTTCCATATTTACATGCGATTTTCAATTAAATCTGTTACAGTAATTATACGCTAAAATCAAAGAACTGTCTATCAACTAAACTGGGCACGACAGCCTGTTCTAAGCCGCCGTGCCCGGTTCATGCACCGCTATCAAATTGCTTTCAGCATACTGTTTACATCATCCACCCGTTTCGTCAGCCAGGACGCCGCCCCCGGCAATCCGTAGGGGCTGATTGCCCATGCCAGAAGGGAGAAGCCGATGAAGCCCTGCCACTCTCCAATGAACAGCATGAGAACGCCGAACAGGAAGAAAGCTCCTGCAATCACGCTCAGTACCATACCGGAGAACAGGCAAAAGAATCGGGCAAAAGCTACCAGCAAGGTCAGGGCAAGGGTTATGGGGAACAGCAGCACTTTTATGAAAAATCTCAGCATATCGGGAACCTCCTTGTCGGGATACAGTAGTTTTTATTTAGCGGACAAATTTGATGCACCGGAGTTTTTTTCAAATTTATTAAAAATACCTTGAAAATATTACTCATAAGTAATATCATGAGATAAACACAGGGTGATTGAATATAAACAGAAGGGAGCAGTGAAAATGTGGAGCTAAAGAAGATTGACATAAATGGTCTGAATGACATATACGCCGTTGATGTTTTTGAGAAAGAATTTAAAAAAGCTGTAGATGAATCATGGAAATCAGATCCACCATGGAAACGTTACCAGACTAAACTGATTAAAAACCTGGTCGTACTGGACACAGAAAAAGAACAGGCAGTACGTTTAAAACAATTTGAAAAACTGTCCGGAACGGAAGAACTTTACAGTATCCGTTATCCTGAAACAAATAAAAATTTCAGAGTAATATATACTGTTTATGAAGAGAATTTTATTATTTTGCTGGCTGCTTTTCAGGAAAAAAATGATGGGGATTATCGCAGGGCAGTTGCTGTAGCTGAAAAAAGACTTCGCCAGCTTGAAAATTGAGAAAAGGAAAGGTGATTGATATGAGTATAATGGATAAGATTATGAATGCAAAAACAACAGACTGGCTGACAGAAGGGATGTCTGAAGCTGAAATAAAAACAACTGTAGAACTGGCAAAGATTTCTGCACAAATAGAAAAGTGTAGGATCGAGCGGAAAATGACACAGAAAGAATTTGCAGAATATATGGGAGTGAACCAAAGTATGATATCAAAATGGGAAAGCAGGGAATATAATTTTACCATAAGATCTTTAAATGAGATCTGCCAGAAGCTGGGACTTTCTCTATCTGTAAATCTGGAAAAGAAATATACACCTAAAGATTATACGGTCATCAGATGGAACAATGAAAATTTTGCCAATTCCCAAAACAGCAGGTTAGATCTGGATAAATATATGAAAGCTACGGAGGCGATTGCATAATGAAATTAAATTCGATCACTACAGGAATTGAACTGGCCGGAACGACAGTAAAAAATCTGTATGTTAAAAACAATATTGTTGATATAGAATACGAAGGAGAAAGAAATTTTGGAATGAATATCAATGAACCCCTGTTTGAAAAAACGGATTCCGGATGGTTTGCGCAGATGGTCATTGATTTTGAAATAGAGGTAATCCAGGGAAACGATGAACGCTGTAAGATACAATTGTCATTGGAGGGTGCTTTTTTGTCACAGGGTACTGTTTCAGAAGATACGTTTAAAGAACTTGTTATCATAAACGGCGCATCTGCTATTGTAGGGATTGCAAGGGGCAAGATTGAAGCCGTTTCTGGAAACATTTTTAATAATGGTAAAATTGTAATTCCGTTTGTTAATATTGTAGATTATTACAAAAACCTGAAGTGATACTTCTTTTTTAGCATATCTCCCATAGAAATTTTTCGACATTTATAAGCTCCTAAAAAAGAACGGCTCCGGTCGCAATGACCGGAGCCTTCTTTTTAGGAATCTGTATTAATTACCCAAATGGATTATTTAACAGTAGCCTTT
>ERZ773260.4573-NODE-4573-length-11358-cov-2.958860_pt1 | contig 11358 bp, 13 predicted proteins | sample MGYA00511387_ERZ773260 | MGnify/ENA primary metagenome ERZ773260 (study PRJEB29015, sample SAMEA2737745) | human gut metagenome | biome: human gut; feature: human-associated habitat; material: faeces | place: China | collected 2012 ... | reverse complement strand
AAACTGGGAGAAGAGACCAGTACAAGACTGCTGGGGCCGATGTTTCTGATGCTGGGAGTGGTGCTGATGATCATTGTTGTACCGGCATTTTTGACGATTCAGATTTAAGAAGAAAGGAAGAGGACGATATGTTGAAAAAATTTACAGAGAGCATGAGAGAACGGGTGCAGATGTTTGTGGCAGAGATGCAGGCAGAAACCGGGCTGTCAGTCGTGGAGATGATATTGATATTGGTGGGAATATTAACCCCCTATTATGGGGTGGGTATAAGGTGTATAGAGTAAAAATATGTGGATAAATAGAACTGGATATACAGTGAAAGGTGGAAAGAGTGTATGAAGTCAAAGGAAAAAACAGCAGAAGAGATTGTGCTGATTAGATATTATAATGTATTGTTTTATTTATTTTTTAGGACTGGGATAGATGATTTTAAGAGACAATGTCTAGTAAATAGGATCGATGCAGGGGAAAGTGTGAGATTGAAACAAATACAGGAATGGTGTCATTGCCATCAAATTCCATTTAAGACCAAATTTATTTATAGAAAAGATTTCTCGCTTAAAGCTAATTTGTGGAACTTATATTCATATGGAAGATTTAAGATTGATTCGATAGTAAGATAAAATGCTCTACAAATATGGTATACTTTATGTAACAGTTATGGTCTTGATTAACAAGAGGAGGAAGTTCTATGGCAAAGTATACAGATGATGAAATAAGAGCGATGAGTAAAATTACATGTAAGATAGCAGGAGATTATTTAGGAATATCTCCAATGGCTGTGAGTATTGGCATGAGAAATAATTTGCTACCAATTGGATTTGCAGTACATAATGAAGAGCGTGATAGACGGTTTTCAGAGAGTTGGTCATATCATATTATTGGGGAAAGGTTAATTGCTTATAAGTACGGGAAGATTAATGAAATACAGGTTCATAATATTGAAAAAAATTTATCCGATATTATTGACAAATTTGAAGAGATGAGGAAAGACTTGCTTTTTATATTAAGCGAAGACGCAGAACAGAAGAATTAGAATTATTTGAGTATGCGTTTTCGCTTTCCAAATATAAGGATGAGGATAAAAAATATGAAGGGAGAAAGGTTTGGTATGAATGATTCTAATATGGTGTTGATAAATAGGAAGCAGTTATATGATGAGATTTGGAAAATATCTGTAGCCGGGGTTGCCAAAAAGTATAATTTACATTATGCAAAATTAATCAAGAGCTTAAAATCTTATGACATACCATATCCATCTTCTGGTTATTGGACAAGATTAGCGTGTGGAAAAGATGTATCTGGTGAGATAAAACCATTACCTCAAAAAGATTTTGATGATATTTATTTGTATCCAGCAGATTATTCTTCTGTTAAAAAACATAAACAAAAAGATGATAATCAAAATGGCAGTTCGGAAGAACAAAAATCAGATATACAAAATGAAGCCTCCGTAACCAAAACGGAAAAGAGCTTCATATGTGATATGCCAATTACAGTACTTTCTTTTTTAGAAGAAGGGGAAAGAGAAAGAGTGATTAATGAACTGGAAAACATTCAGGTTAAACCAAATGCGAGGATACATCCTGTTTTGATTGAATATAAGAAATCAATTGAGGAATGGAAGAAGCATGAAAAGGAAAATACATATATAAGAAGAGGTCGCTATGACTACTATAGAGGACAAAAAGTAGAGCAGCCTATTTTCATGAATGAAGTTTCTGAATCAGGTCTAAAAAGAATAATAGTAATCTTAGATACTTTATATAAGGTCATCGAGAAACTTGGAGGAGAAATAAAACAAGATTTATCGATGAAAATCCGAGAAGACGTGGTAAGTGTCAGTTTTGTGGAGGGGCAGGACAAAAAGACACATGAACTGACAAAGCAGGAAGCGAAAGCACTTTTAGAATATAAAGAGAAGATAAAATTTCAGCAGTATGCTTCAAAACCACAGATTAAAAAATATGATTATTATTACAATGGGAGATTGCGAATTAAGTTTAGCAGTGGGAAATATTTTAGAGATAATGAGCAACAAAAAATTGAAGATAGAATCGATGAAATTATTGTTGAATTGTATGAGATATCAGAAGGATATAGGATAGAAAGAGAAAAGAGAGAAGCGGAACATCGAAGATACTTAGAAGAACAACATCGAAAAAAAGAAATTGCAGAACGCATTGAGCTTGAAAAGAAAAAAACGCAAGAGTTGATAAACGAGGCTAAAGATTATCAAATTGCTTGTGAAATAAGAAATTATGTTGAAGCAGTAAAGAAAAATAGTGGTTTAAATGAAATTCAGAAAGAATGGATTGAATGGGCAGAAAATAAAGCTAATTGGTATGATCCCACAATTGCAAGAGAGGATACTTTCTTAGGAAAACGAGACCATAAGGCATCAGAATCAGACAAAAATTTAGAGGGGAGAAAAAAGCAAAGTATATATGGTTGGTAGTCGAAAAGAGAAATGTTATTTAAAAGTAATTAACAAACTAAGTATTGAAATTGGAAGTATATAACGCATTATTCTGACAATGAGATTATTAGAACCAAAACGGTAATTGATAGTGCGAATAATGCAGAAACAGGCAACTTTTTTATTTAAGCCGCTGCTAATATATGGTATAATCAAAAAAAGTGTTGGCGGGAGGGCTAAATATGGAAATTGTAATTCAAACAATAAGAATCATTGATTATGAGAATAATGCTGTCTATATACGAGATACGCCGGAAACATTTTCTGATTACGTAAGGCAGTTAATTACTTATATAAATGGTAATACTTCTATTCGAGAATATCACACACGTTCAACTAATACGGAAGTAATAAGTTGTATTTTAGATATTGTAAAAAATCAGATTGATACTGATTTTGTAACAAGTAAAATAGACTTCATAGCCAATAGATTGTTGTTGAAAGAGCGTGAGGCTCAGACTTCTGTTGCGCACATGAATACGAATGTGCAAAAAGGCAGTTTAATACAAGTACTTATGTATGATGAGGAGAAAGATGAGCATACGTATCTGTTGGCAAAAGTGGAGCACACAGATTTTGTAGATGATGAAGATTTTAGCTTTAAATCGGGATTTTCAAAGGATATGAAAAAACTCTGGAAGTCTTGTATTTTCAAAATTGATGACATAAATGCAACTGATTTTTCGGCGAAAGTATATTCCAATACTGTTGCAAAATATTGGTACGACAATTTTTTGGAATTAGACCAAGTTGTAAGTGATGAAGTAAATACTGATAAAGCATTTCGGGCAATAGACAGTACATTAAATAGGAGTGTAAAAAACATTGCACCACGAGATCATACGCTGATCAGAAATGCGATGATAGCATACTTTAAGTCCAATGATTATATCGACTATGATACTATGATACAAAACACATTGGAAAATTATCATCCAGTAGAATTAGAACAAGAGAAGATGGACAAGGTGCTGGAGAAGATACGAGAATTGCCGGATAAGCATAAATTTGATAAGCAGTTTAATACAGTTTCATCGGTTATAAATGCTCGTATTAAAAAGGTTTATGATGTTTGCCGAGGAGTGCAGTTAAGAATAACAGATGCTATAGATGACTTTGATGATACTATTAAAGCATATAGAGATACAGATGGAAATAGATATATAAAGATAAAAACAGATAATGATTTGACATTTAAGCGATTTTTAAATCAATAGAATGAGAAAGGAGGTTCATTATGCTTGCAGAGTTGATTCAAGCGGCAACAATAACAGATACTGTTGTTTCGGAAAGAATGAAAGTATATGAAGCCTCTTTTAAGTTTCAGGTAGAAAATGCACCTGAATATAGTTATTTTTTAAATATTATACAAGAGGTTTCACAAAGAGATAAAATTAAAATAACTTTACAAGATGAAACCGAGAGAATCTATGACCTTTTAGTGGCAGACGAGGATGGTTATAAGTCATTTATAGAAGATACATTAGCAGATGAAACTATAGATGTTAGAGTGCGGATTGATAAGCAGGTAGTAGGCAATCATTTTTCTATTTATTCATTTGATGAATTTGCTAAAGATATACTTTCTTTGTCTGTAGAAGATGTTATGATTGCTTTTTCAAGTCTACTGAAACAGTCTCCCAATTATTTGGTGTTTGATGTATATAGTCCGGTTACAATGTTTGCAACTAAAACTATGTTTTTTGTACCTTCTGGAAATGGGATGGTAAATACAGAATTTAATAGAGTAAGGAGAATGGAAGATTGTAAAGAAGTTTCATACTTTTATAATTTTGATGTTTATGAGGTGCTGCCGGATGATTTTAAAATTACGATTGATTATGAGAATAATCCGTTAACAGAGCTGTTTCAAAAAATTATGGTTTTGTTATCCATTAGTTTTATTGCAACGTCGTCTACGATAAGCGGTAGCCAGCTTAAAGGTATAATAAATGGGCAACGTACAATGGAGTATTGTTGCGATATAAACCAGTTGCCAGGTAATAAAATTCTATACAGTATATATAACTGGATATATACAGATGGTAGTCCAATCGATAAGGCCATAATTGTTAGAAATGTTATTAGTCTGCATTGTAAGTATGTTTCCATCACGGAAATCGATGAAAAAGTTATGGCTTCAATACAGTCTAATTACAATCTTTATTTAAAAGAAAATGTAAAAGAGTATTTAGAATTAAAGAATAAGGTTGCCGAGTTTATAAGTGGTACTGTTTCAAAAACAGGGGAGTATGCAACAGGCTTATTAGATAAGTTTAAGTCAAATATAATTGCTATATTTGGATTCATATTTACCGTGATTTTGGCAAATATAGTTTCAGATCAACCATTGGATAATCTCTTTACAAAAGAAATTACTATCATAATAGAATGTGTTTTAGCGGGCTCGTTTGTGTATTTGATAATATGCTATTATCAATCACGGTATGAAATTAAAAAAGTATATGACAGTTACGAACAGCTTAAACTTAATTATAAAGAAATATTAACAGAGGATGATTTGCTAGAAATATTTGGTGATGATGAGATGCTAAAGGAAATGAAAAATACAATTAGCAAGTCTGAAAAAATATATTTGGGGATATGGATTATATTTCTAATCGGAGCATTTGCTGTAGTGGAAATTGTAAGCGTTAGTCCAATGTACCAAAATATATTAAGTGGCCTACAAGGTGTATTAAAGTTAATACAAAGCATATCAATGAAAAGCTAGCCTCAAGGTTAGCTTTTTTGAGTAGAGATTTTTATACAGTACACAGTGTATATAATTAAAATTATATTTTAAGAGGTTCTGAAAGGATAGAATATATTGATGGAAAAGCTTATTCTACAAAAGAGGATATGAAAAAGTGTACAGAGTAACTGAGATATCACCAAGAATGATTCATACCTCCAATACAACGTAGAGTGTTTTGAATTAGATGTTCGTTAGCTCCATTAAAAAGTTGAAGCGTGATATTTCCAACCTGAAGTTCTGCAGCAAGATTACCATTGCTAGAGTTTTGAGAAAAGCTAACATTTTGCTCTGCTTCAGGAATAGAATCAATCAAATCAACTTTTACGACTTTCCTGAACAGCCGGTTTCATTTCAGATTTCTTAGAAGCATCTGGCAATGAGTATCCGCTTTTCCTGAGTTTACTTACCCAATTATAAAATGTACCAGGATGAATGCCATTGGTAATCGGAAAGTCCACTTTGGCGACATTCCATGATAAGTTTTATTTGATCGTCTTTACAAACTTGTTTATTCATAATGATGGGTCTCCTTTTGGAAATAGAGTGAAATGCTAGTATTCCAGCATTTCCTACCAATCATTATAGAATGAATATCCGGTAGATGCCATCCACCCTAAAATTTGTTTATAGAAAAGATTTTACGCTTACAGCCAATTTATGGAATTTATATTCGTATAGTAGGTTTAAAATTGATTTGCTCTGTAGACAAAGAGCTTTGCAAATATGGTATAATGTATTTAAAAGATAACGTATTATCAAAACTTTGGAATAAACAGGAGAATAAAAATGAAGATAAAAGAAAAATTCAAAAAATTTTGTAAAGAATTTAAAGAACTTAAGAAAGGGGAAAAAGTATTCTTCTTTGTATTGGTACTGATTGTTATTGGTATTCTTGCGTGGATGATAGATTATTGTATAGGTGCATATCGGTCACTGAAGAATACAGAAAGATGGGCACGTGTTTTACTAGGAATCTTAGGTTTATATGAAGTTCCGTTGTTTTATCAATTTACTAAACGAATGTCTGCAAAAGAAAAAGAGTTGAACAGGATTATGCGGAGAGATATGTCTGTTAAGGAAAATATGGAAGCACTATATAATTATGATTTTGTTACAGTACCAGAGATTATCTTTGGAGCACTTTCAGAGAAATCTTCTACGATTATTCTTTTGTTTGTAAATTACTTTTTACTATTACTTTCAAATACTAATGCACAAGATTTATTTCATATATATTCTTTTTTCTTAGGGGTATGTCTGTTGTGTGAAGGATTCTTCAAACTTATTTATTTAATATTAACAAAAACGTGTGTGATTTTTATAGACATAAATATATGTAAAGATAGAAAAATACAATCATTATTAAAAAATAAATCTTAACTTGAAAAATTTAGAAGTAAAAAATCATAAGGATATTAGTAAATATAAAAGCAGAGAATTTTTAAGGAGAATCAGTAATAGTATATTATTTGAAACATCATGCAGGAGGCAATGTATGAAAAAAATAATTTTTTGTAATTTAGATTTATTGAAACGAAAAAACCTTGAGTCGGAGTATCCGGATTATGATTTCACAAATTTTGATTATGAACAACTTTCAACTAAACGTATGTTATTTATAAAAGGTATGGAGAAATTGTGTGAGGAAGATCAAAATATCATTTGGTTTTATAGCAGAAATAAAGAATTACTAATTTTAGCAAAAGAAACTTTGGAAGGAGCCGGATATCAGAATTTTTATTATAAATATCGTCAGGATGTTAAAGAACTTACTCAAAATAATAGTAATAAGAATGCGTTTTTTGTTTTTGTAGGTGCCAAAGATGATGATTTTTATCTTGCTGTAAATTCCAAATCATTATTTATTGTGCCGGGCTGGCTTCCAAAGCAATCTAAAACATTTCAATATGGTATACATGTAAGTTCGGTAAAACAATTAGTTAAATTTGTAAGAACATTAAATAATCAAAATCATTGGTATGCTGAACTAAAGATTGATGAGATATCTAAGTGTATTTCATTAATGGATGCAAAGTATATAGCTAATAGCATAACTGTGCAAGAAAAGGATATGATGGAGAATTTTAATAAGCTTTTAAAGAAAAATCAAAGCAGAGGATATTACAAAATTCTTTTATACCATTTTTTAGCGGGCATAACAAATATTGATTTATTTAATGATATTGAATTGTTTGGGATGATACCGTCTTCGGACTGTACCGTTAATCAAGATGTATTTTCGTTTATGACAGAAGTCAGGTTAATAAAAGGGAAAAGATTACCTAAAAACGGAATGTCGCAACAGGAACCGGAAATGCAAAACTTGATAATTCGACATACTAGCAAACGAAAGGCGCATGGGAGAAGAACACCCATTGAGCGAGCCAATATGGGTGGAAAGGAAGAATTTGAGACATTAAAAATAAATCCACTTTTTCAAAATAAGATTGAGGCATTAGCAAAAAAAGGAAAGTTAAATATCTGTATTTTTGATGACTATATGACACATGGAAATAGTTTCAATGCAGTAAGAAATATGCTGAAAACTTTAGGAGCAAATAAAATTATTTTTGTTTCATTGGGTATCTTTAAATATCCGTTTCAGAAAAAAGAGTATGAAATTAAAGGCTCAGTATTTGAAGAGGGATTTCAATATCGGTTGGATGAATCAATAACATTAAATAACTATGTTATTGAAGAAAAGGCGAAACAGGAAGTGTCTGATTTATATCATATTTTTTACTCATAGAGATATCAAACATAATAAAACGGTAAAAGTAAGGAATAAGAATAATTATGAATAACAAAATAATTTTGGCTTTAATGCAGTTAAAAGGTATCAGTAGAAAGACGATATTAAAGAGTTTTAGGCTTGAAGCGAATAAAGAATGTACAGTGGAATATATGAGAGAGGTACTGCAACGTGCAGCACTTTCAGATAGTAGAATTAAAGGATATACAGAAAAGGAAATAGAGGATGCATTGACTAAAGCAGACAAAATCGTAAAAGAAAGCAAGAAACAGGATGTAAATATCGTTACATATTTAGATGATTTATATCCTCGAAGATTGAAAGGGATAAGTGATCCGCCTGCTGTTTTGTACTATAAAGGTGATATAAGTTTTATTAATAGACAATATGCAGTTGCCATAATTGGAACGAGAGAGCCTACTGAGCATGGCGAGAAAATAGCTAGAAATTTAGGGGAATCATTTGGAAAAAGAGGATATACAGTGGTAAGTGGATTGGCCGTGGGGTGCGATCAATATGGACACGAAGGATGTTTAGACAAGCATGGAAAAACAGTAGCAGTAATGGCATGTGGGTTAGATACAGTGTATCCAGCGAAAAATAGAGGGCTTGCAAATAGAATTCTAGGAGAAGGAGGATGTTTACTTAGTGAATATCCAATAGGAACAAAGATATTTAAAAATCAGTTGGTTGAAAGAGATAGATTACAGAGCGGGCTTAGTGATGGAATAATTGTAGTGGAAACAGCAGAAAAAGGTGGAACACTTCACACTGTTAATTATGCATTAGAATATAAAAGGTTAATTGGTTGTTATAATCATCCTAGTATATATTTGTCACAGCGACAGACTAAGGGGAATCAAATGCTTATAAATATGGGGAAAGCAGTGCCAATTGGAAATGATAATGAGTTAAGTGAATTTAGAAAACAAATTGAACAAACCCAATTTAGGGAAAATAGACAGGAAGAAAAGGGCGTTCAGGAAACAATTTTTGACTTTATGGAGAAAAAACAATGGGAATAATATTTGATTTGGATCAAACAATAATTGATTCTAGCATAGCGAAAGAGGAAAGAGCCAATAAAAATTGGAAAAGTGTATATGCTTTAATTCCGCAAATGAAACCATATACCAAAATAGTAAATTTTATTAAATATGCAGTTGATGAGGGAATTGAGGTTGCAATAGTAACATCAAGTCCAAGAGCGTATTGCGAAAAAATACTGGAATATTTAGGAATCGAAAATGTTATAACAGTCTGTTATCATGATACGAATAAACACAAACCAAACCCGGAACCATTAAAGTTGGCGATTAGCAAAATGAAAGATCAAGAAAACAAAAATATTATTGCGATTGGTGATGAAGAAACAGATGTTATAGCAGCAAATTTAATTCCAGGGGTTATAAGTGCATGGGCATATTGGGGAAATTATAATTCGTTTAATACTGCACAAGTGAGACCGGATATTTTTTGTAGAGATGAGGAAACATTGTTAAGATATTTCATGTCTAAAGGATTGGATTGTGATGTTTATGGTTTAAGAAATAAAGAGAAACGCATATATTATATGTATGATTATTATCCAATTTCGAGACAACACGATAATTTATCACAAGAAATATTTAATGAAATAAAGGGAAAAAGCAATGATAAGGATGTATTAAATTCATTTTGTAGATGTTTTCTTAAAAGGAAAATTCCGGAAAGACCATATGGGATTTTTGTTGTACCATCAAGTCAAGCTGGTAAGTGGAATGAACAGCTAACAGATTATGTTGTGCCTATCTTAGTAAACAAGGTGGGGTTGATTGATTGCTCTAAATATTTATATAGGCATACTCCTCATGAAAAGCAAGCATATGGAGGAGATAGAAGTATAGAATCACATCTAAAAACATTGAAAGTACAATATGAACTTCCTGATTTAGAAGGAGCATTTATAATAGACGATATTACAACAACAGGGAACATATTTAAAGCGTGTAAAAAGTTGTTGATTGAAAAAGGGATAGAAAAAGATAATATTTATTGTGCAGCGATTGGCGGGACAGTTTAGTGAGAAGGGAAGAAGAAATAATGTATTATGTTCGGAGTGTAAAGAAAAGTTAATAATTTCTAATGTGAAGTTTGAATCAGAGCATAATTTGTCTGATAAATTTTGAAATTGGAGAAGAGTTGCTATGGAAGAAAAGAACTTTATTGGAGAGTTCCCATATGGATGTAGTTGTTTTACCCTTGCGCAAATAGAAAAAGAAATGTGTCTTAAAAAAATTTACAGTATTGCGACAATAGAAATTGCAAGGGGAAATAAAGAGTTTGAAAATTTGATAAAAGTTGTAAATGAAAAGTGTTTAGATAAGCATGTCTGGGGACTTTTTGGAAACAATGGAGGGGATCAGTGGATTCCGCTACAAGTAGCAAGTATATCACAAAAAGGTAAAGATATAAGAACAGAGATAAGAATTGATTTTAATAGAATGTTACCGTTTTCTCTAGAAGATGATAAAAGAGAGTGGAAAAGTTATTTTCACGGAACCGTTATGGAAGTAAGAGAGGGACAAGATTCTGTCTGTCAGAAATATCAAAAAATAAAAAAATTATGTGATACATTGATGATTGCAATTGTCGATGAAGAGAACAAGCTGCAGGAGTTTACAGATGGAGATATTAGTAAATATCAGAAATTTGAAATTGAGCTTGCAAAAAAAATGAAACCACTTTTTTGGAATCCATCTCCAAGAGAACGGAAATATTTGTAAAATAGAAAAGCCATAATCGCTGTTGGAGATTATGGCTTTTCTGTTCTCCCTTCAATGAGATATTCATAGGAAACATGAAAAATCTCAGTGAGAGCTTTTAATTCGATATCTGTAACATAACGCTTGTTGGTTTCAATTCTGGTGATTACATTTTTATCCATATCATATCCATGTAATTGGAGCTGACGAGCAAGATCACGTTGTGATAGATTGTGCTGACGGCGGAGTTCGATGAGCCGCTGGTTAATCAGATTTTTCTCCCCGGTGGATGTTTTTGGTTTCGGCATATTTTTAATCCCTCCTGCAAATAGTGTGAGCAGGAATGCCTCACTTTTGCACTTTTTTCTATTGATTTTACAGGGGATTAGGAATACAATCGGTTGTAAAAGTGAGACAAAAAATATACCAAAATAGAACGATTGGATTGGTTGGAGAAAAACGGAGAGAATAAGAAAGAGCGATATAACAAGAGAAATTTAAGAAGTGGTTGCTTTTCCGGTTTAGAGAAGCCCGGAAAAGAATGCGTTGATATCGGTGTGGAAGATTTTAGCAAGGGCAACAAGTTCCGATACCTTGATGTTCATACGGTTGGTTTCCAGCTTGG
>ERZ773260.4569-NODE-4569-length-11371-cov-4.002474_pt1 | contig 11371 bp, 6 predicted proteins | sample MGYA00511387_ERZ773260 | MGnify/ENA primary metagenome ERZ773260 (study PRJEB29015, sample SAMEA2737745) | human gut metagenome | biome: human gut; feature: human-associated habitat; material: faeces | place: China | collected 2012 ... | reverse complement strand
AAGCGGATGAAACGCCCATTTTTGATGAGCCCGTAGCCGCCGACGCTCCGGCTGAGGCCTTCGCCGAATCCGCGCCCGCCGTCGAAGATGAGCCCGCAGGGGCTGAATCCGGGCAGGAATCCGCCGCCACGGGCGAAGAGGCTCCCCGCAAACCTCGCTCCCGTTCCCGCCGCCGCAAACCCGCGCGTCCCGCCGCCGAACAGGCTGAGGAGACGCTGAAGGACCAGCAGGCCGCCGTGCCCGAGGATGAGGTGTTCGTTTTTGATGATGACGACGACGGACCCGCTGCCGCTCCCGCCGAAGCCGAGGGTGAGGAGGCGCGCGCGCCTCGCGTGCCGCGCAAGCCGCGCCGCCGCCGGAACAAGAAGGCCTCGGCTGCCGCCGCGCTGCAGGAAGCCGAGGACGAGTCCGCCGAGGAAGGCGAAGAGGAACAGGACGCCAAGAAGGGCCGCAAGTCCGCCAAGGCCGCCGCGTCCGGCGTGGACCGCAAGATGCTGGTCAGCGTCCTGCCCGGCGATATGGTCGAGGTGGTGCTCACCGAAGACGGCTCCGTGCGCGAGTACTACGTGGAGATGACCCATCAGGCCAAGATCCGGGGCAACATCTACAAAGGCGTCATCAACAACATCGACACCAATCTGCAAGCCGCCTTCGTCAATTACGGGAACGTGAAGAACGGGTTCCTGCAGATCGACGAAGTGCACCCCGAATATTACCTCCAGCCCCACGAACCCACCAAGGGCCGCAAATACCCGCCCATCCAGAAAGTGCTCAAGCCCGGGCAGGAAGTCCTCGTGCAGGTCGTGAAGGAGCCCAACGGCTCCAAAGGCGCGTTCCTGACCACATGGCTGTCGCTCGCCGGGCGCTTCCTCGTGCTGACGCCGGGGCAGGAGCAGATCGGCATTTCCCGCAAGGTGGAGGACGGTGAGGAGCGCAACCGTTTGCGCGAGCTCATCCGGGGCCTTGAGCCCGGCGAAGGGCTTGGGGCCATCGTCCGCACCGTGAGCGCGGGCACGAGCAAGACCACGCTCCAGAAGGACCTCTCTTTCCTCAAGCGCGTCTGGAAGGATATCCGCAAGCGCGCCACCACGGAAAAGGTCCCCTCCCTGATCTATCAGGAACCGGGCCTCGCCAGCCGGAGCGTTCGCGACTATCTGTCCGACGACGTGTCCGAAGTCTGGGTGGACAACGCGGAAACCGCCGAAGCCATCCGGGAGATGGCTTCCCTGCTGTTCCCGCGCAAGGGCGACCTCGTGCATCTCTATGAGAAGCATGACAAGACCCTTTGGGAACACTTCGGCCTTCTCAACCAGATCGAGCAGGTACATTCCCGCGAAGTGCTCATGCCGTCCGGCGGGCGTCTGGTGTTCGACCAGACCGAGGCGCTTATGGCTATCGACATCAACTCCGGCAAGATCGGCGGCAAGACGAATTTTGAGGCTATGGCCTTCCGTACGAATATGGAAGCGGCGACGGCCATCGCCCGTCAGCTTCGCCTGCGCGACATCGGCGGGCAGATCGTCATCGACTTCATTGAAATGCGCGATCCCGAGCATTGCCGTGAGGTTGAAAAAGAACTCCGCAACGCCATGAAGGGCGATCGCGCCCGTCACGACATCGGCAAGATGAGTTCTTTTGGCCTGCTCCAGATCGTACGCCAGCGGACCGGCTCCTCGGCGATCTCTATCAGCATGGAGACCTGTCCCCACTGCAAGGGGACGGGCCAGCGCCGCAATATGGAGTGGCAGTCCGTACAGACGCTTCGCGACCTGCACCGCGCCATGCGCAGCGCTGCGGCGGCGGGGCAGACCGAGTACGCCCACAGCGTGGACGCCGAGCTCGGGCTGTATCTTCTGAATCACAAGCGCGAACGGCTCTCGCTCATGGAAAAGGAATTTCACATCCGTCTGGATATCCGCATCGAGGGGATTTCTTCCGCGCCGGCAGCTCCAGCACAGCAGCAGGGCCATCAGCACAACGGGCAGAACAATGGCAGGTAACGGCAAGAAAGTGCTCCTGCACGCCTGTTGCGGGCCGTGCAGCATCATGTGCATCCAGTCGTTGCGAGACGAGGGCTATGACGTCACGGGATACTTCGCCAACCCGAACATCCATCCCGTCTCCGAATATTTTCGGCGGCGGGAGGCGATGGAACAGGTGGCGGAACAGATGGATCTGCCCATGTTGTGGCAGGACGATGTGTATGATCTGCCCGGCTGGCTCAAGATGGTGCACGATTTGGGTATCGCGGACAATCAAGGGTATGCCCGCTGCGGCTACTGCTACGAGAGCCGTCTTGCCCTGACCTGTGCCATCGCCTCGGAGAACGGTTTCGACTGCTTTACCACAAGCCTGTTGTATTCCCGGCACCAGCAGCACGACGCCATCCGGGGAATCGGAACCCGCGTCGCGGCGTCCGGTGACTACAGGACCAACGCCGGATTCGGTTCCGAGTTCCTGTACCGGGACTTCCGCCCCTTGTGGCAGGCCGGGATCGACCGCTCCAAGGAAATGGGCCTGTACCGCCAGAACTACTGTGCGTGTATTTTCAGCGAATACGAGCGGTTTGAGAAGAAGCTGAGGAAGCTAAGCGCGGAATGAGTGCTATGGTCAAGGTTTCCGTTATAATCCCCGTGTATAATGTAGCTCCGTATCTTGGCGAATGCTTGGACTCGGTTATTCAGCAGTCGCTGACGGATATTGAGATCATTTGTATTGATGATTGCTCTACGGATGATAGCTTGCAGCTATTACAAAAATATGCAGTTTCTGATTCCAGGATTCGCATACTTTGTAACGATAAAAATAGAGATGTTTCGGCGACACGGAACCGAGGGATTAGAGAGGCCGTAGGAAAATATATTTTCTTTATGGACTCTGATGATACTTTTTTTAGTAATAATGCATTAGAATCCCTTTATGATGTGGCGATAACAGATCTAGCAGATGTTGTCTGGGGGCGTACTGTTAATTGGTATTGCGAATTGGGAAAATCATACTATGAAATAAATACATTAGCAAATCCTGATAAAGATATACGTAGAGGGACTGTTGCCGGTTTTCCTGTTTTATCTTATAACGTAACTGTATGGAATAAGCTGCTATTACGTTCTTTTGTATTAAAATATTGTTTGTTTTTTGATGAAGATCTGTTAAAATTTGAAGATAATGATTTTTCATGTCGTATATGCATACATGCAAAAACAATATCGTATATTGCTATTAATACATATAAGTATCGCCAAAGAATAAGGGGCGATAGATCTAAGATGTATATAAAAGGCTGTGAAGACGCCTTTTGGAAATGCCACGCGGCAAAAAATATGGTTTCTGCCGTATATAATGCTGAAATAGGTATACAAAAGATTTATGCTGAAAACATTGGAGATATACTACGAGGAGCTTACAGGGACTTTATTCGGTACCGTAAAGATGAGAGTCGTATCGAAGAGTTTATGATGGCTATGCGGGATATTTTCTTGGTCATGCCGGAGGGCGTCTTCAAGAATCTCCCTATGGAGATTCAACTAATTGCTTTTCCTCTCAGTAGAGAAAAATACTCTCAGGCATGGAATATGCTTTTTACATATAAGAAATTGAGAGTCTGGTATTATATTCGCTATTTGCCTTCTCTTTTTCAGTATCAACTTGAGCGGTTTTCTCTATAGCTAGTAATACCTATTGAAGATTTATAAAAGAGGGAGCATCCGGTAAGGATGTTCCCTCTTTATTCAATAAGAAGCAGTAAGGCTTAATCCGCCAGAATCGTCTCGTTCTTCAGTTCGATCTTGGCATTGGAACGGAGCAGGCTGAGGAAGCCGCGGAACATCTGCTCACGCTTGGCGTTGAGCACGGCGTCGGTGATCTGCGGAGCGGCGGTCTTCCAGTCTTCGTCGCTCGGCGTCACGACTTCGGCTACGCGGGCGATGACCGCGCCGCCGTCGAGCGTGTAGGCCACGGGGAACCATTCGTTCACCTTGGCGGCGAAGGCGGCTTTGGCCAGTTCGGCGTTCATGCCCAGCTCGCCCATGTAGCCCTGACGGCCGACCGGTTCGGTCTTCTTGAGCTTGCCCTGAAGTTCCTTGGGCAGATCGGTGGTAAAGGTCTTGCGTTCGGCATTGGCGGCCTCGAAGGCAAGCGTGCGGGCCTTGTCCTGCTGGAGGCGAGCCTTGATGTCGTCCTTCACGGCGTCAAGCGGCTTCACGGTCTGAGGCTTGGATTCGTTTACCTTGGCGATGACATAGCCGGTCTTGGTCACGAAAGGCGTGTCCAGCACGGTGCCGGGCTTGGCGGCCAGCAGCGCGGGCAGGTTTTCAGGCTTGATGCCCATCTTTTCGGTCAATTCGGTCGTGTTGACGAGGCCGGTTTCCTGCGGGGCCAGCTTGAGCGGTTCCCCGGCTTCCTTCAGCGACTTGCCGCCGATGACCGCGAGCTGAACCTGTTCCAGCGCTTCCTGTACCTTGCCGGAGGCTTCATCCTGCGCCAGACGGGTGCGGATCTGATCCTTCACTTCATCCAACGGCTTCTGCCCGGCGGCCTTCTTTTCTTCAAGCTGGATGAGGTGCCAGCCGAACTGCGTCTTGACGGGCTCGGAAAGCTCGCCGGGGTTGAGGGCGAAAGAAGCCTTGTCGAATTCGGGAACCATCTGGCCGTGCGCGAACCAGCCGAGTTCGCCGCCCTGCGGAGCGCTGCCCGGATCTTCGGAAACTCCCTTGGCCACGGTGCCGAAATCTTCGCCAGCCTTGATGCGCTGGGCGATTTCTTCGATCTTGGCCTTCGCCTTGGCCTGATCCTCGGCGGAAGCCTTGGCGTCGCTCAGGATGAGGATGTGGCGGGCGCGCACCATTTCGGGGGTGGCAAACTGGGCGGCGTTCTTTTCATAGTACTCGGATACGGCGGCGTCGCTGATGTTCTGGGCGGCGGCCAGCGTTTCCGCGCCGATGAGCAGGTATTCCACGTCGGCCTGCGGGGGCACGGTGAAGGATGCCTGATTGGCTTCGTAATAGTCCTTGATCTGCGCGTCGTCGACGGTAACCTTGGAGGTATAGTCTTCCAGCGGGTAGAAAACATACTCCAGAATGCGGCGTTCGCCTTCATAGCGGAAGAGATCGCGCACTTCGGCTTCGGGAACGAAAGCCCCGGCGGTGACGTCCGCGCGGAGCTTGTTCATCAGCATGTTGTTGCGGAGCTCGGCTTCGAAGTTGCCGGGGGTGTTGCGCTGGGCCTTGATCACGCGGACATAGGCGTCGGGATCGAACTTGCCTTCGGCGTTGTGGAAGGCGGGGAAGCTTTCGATGAGCTTGCGCAGCTCCACGGGCGTCACGACGATGCCGACGCGCTTGGCTTCCTGCATGATGAGGTTTTCGAGAATGAGGTTCTGGATGAGCTGCTGCTTGAGCTGCATCGCCTTGAGGCCGGCCGCATCGAGATCGGGATACTGGGCGCGCACCTGCTGCTCAAGCTGTTCGTATTTCCGCTGGAACTCCTGAATGGTGATGGGTTCCCCGTTCACGGTGAGGATGACCGTGGAAGGGCCGCCCGTCAGGCCGCCGACGCCCCAGAAGACGAAGACCAGAATGATGATGCCAAAGGCGATTTTGACGCCCCACGATTGGGCGTTGGCTCGAATGAGATCCAGCATGACAGCTCCAGTTCAAAGGTTACGGGCCCCGGGAAGCCGTACGGCGCCCCGCACGGCTTCCCGGGATCCGGCTTACATTTTTTCTTTTACGGCGTTCAACAGGCCGCCGGACCGGATGATGTCCAGTTCGGCCGCCGAGAGATCATTCCTTACAGGAAGAACGCCCACGCCCGCAATCTCAATGTTCGTCACGCCGCCGGGCGTGATTTCCGTGAGCGGGATGCGGATATCCGCACCTTGAGCAACCTTAGCATAATCTTCCCTGTTCACGAAGACCAGAGGCAGAATGCCGAAATTCACGAGATTGGCGCGGTGGATGCGGGCCATCGACAGGGCGATGACGGCTCTGATGCCGAGATGGCGCGGGGCCAGCGCCGCGTGTTCGCGGCTGGAGCCCTGACCATAGTTTTCGCCAGCCACGATGACGCCGTTGCCTCCCGCTTCGGAGACGGCGCGGGCGCGCTTCACGAAATCGGGGTCCACGCGCACGAACACGTGCTCGGAAATGGCCGGGATATTGGAGCGCAGGGCGAGGATTTCCGCGCCCGCGGGCATGATGTGGTCGGTGGTGATGTTGTCGCCGAGGCGGATCACGACGTTGGCTTCGAGCACGTCTCCGGACGCGTCGAGGCGGGGGAATTTCTCCAGCGCCACGATGTTCGGGCCGCGCAGGACTTCGACGTCCTCGCCGTTTTCCGGCGGGAACACGAACAGGTGCCGGATGGACGGCGGATCGGCGGGCAGTTCCGGCTTGGCGGGCGGGGTCCCCCATGTGGCGGGATCGGTGAACTTGCCGTTCAGGGCGGCTTGGGCGGCGGTCAGAGGGCTGACCAGATAGACCTTGGCGTCCTTGGTGCCGCTGCGCCCCTCGAAGTTGCGGTTGAAGGTACGGGCGCTTACGCCGGAGGTGACGGGTGCGCCCCCGGAACCGATGCACGGGCCGCAGGAACATTCGAGCAGGCGCGCGCCGGAGCCGATGAGCGGCTCAAGGAGCCCTTCCTGCGCCAGCATGGTGAGCACCTGCTTGGAGCCGGGGGAAATCATGGCGTCGGTGCCGGGATTGATGCGGTGCCCGTCGAGGATCTGCGCGACCAGCTTGAGGTCCGCGTAGGAGGAGTTCGTACAGGAACCGATGCAGACCTGCTCGACGGGCAGGCCGTCGAGTTCGGCCACGGACACCACGCGGTCGGGCATGTGCGGCTGCGCGGCCAGCGGGACCAGCGCGGAAAGATCGATGGCTTCCTCTTCATCATACGCGGCATCGGCGTCAGGGCCGAGTTCCCGCCAGTCGGCTTCGCGGCCCATGGCCTTGAGGAAGGCGCGGGTCACGCCGTCGGAGGGGAAGAGGGTGCCCGTGGCGCCGAGTTCCGCGCCCATGTTGGCGATGGTGGCGCGTTCCGGCACGGAGAGGGTGGCGACGCCGGGCCCGGCGTACTCGAACACGCGGCCCACGCCGCCCTTGACGGTGCGGCGGCGGAGCAGTTCGAGGATGACGTCCTTGGCGGAGGCCCAGCCGGTGAGCGCCCCGGTCAGGAAGACGCGCACGACCTTGGGCATGGGGATATAGTAGGGCTCGCCCGCCATCGCCAGCGCGACGGAAAGCCCGCCCGCGCCCATGGCGAGCGAGCAGATGCCGCCCGCGGTGGGGGTGTGGCTGTCGGAGCCCACGAGGGTCGCGCCGGGCTTGGCGAAGTTTTCGAGGTGGAGCTGGTGGCAGATGCCGGTGCCGGGCCCGGAGTACACGCCGCCGAATTTGGCCGCCACGGTGCGCAGGAAGCGGTGGTCGTCAGGGTTGCGGAAGTTCATCTGGAGCGTGTTGTGGTCCACGTAGCTCAGGGAAATATCGGTCTTGACCCGGGGGATGCCCAAGGCTTCGAACTGGAGCCACGCCATGGTCCCGGTGGCGTCTTGGGTCAGGGTCTGGTCGATGCGCAGACCGATTTCGCTTCCGGGCGTCATGGTGCCGGAAACAAGGTGACTGCCGATGATTTTCTGTGTGAGGTTCATATGCTTCCCTTTTGTCTGGACTGCGTTGAAGCCGAGGGGCGCACCCCAACCGGGCCGGCTGGCGCGAAAGGGGATAATCTACGCGGATAGCTGAACAAAGGCAAGCAGTTGCCTTTTTGTCATTTTGCAACCCAGCACCGATGATGGCTTTTGGAAGGAGGAGCCTGTTTTTCAGGGTACGGGTGTGTGTCGCCGAGTATGCGTGTTATTTTTTAAAAAAAAGTACGAACAGTGTCGGAATTGTTGGGTAAATGATTATAACATGTGGAAATAAAATAAAAATTGAATTGACGGAAAATCATTTTTCCGGGTAATACATTTTTGAAAAAGATAACACAATATTGTGCCGTGTTATTTAAAACAAGGAGTTCGCCATGCTTTTCAAAGTGTTGCTTGCTGGGATGTGTTCACTCTGTCTCGTTGGGACCACCACTCTTGCCTCCGCGCATGAATTCATCGTCAAACCCGACAAAATGCAGGCCGCCAAGGGCGAAAGCGTGGGCGTGCAGGCGCAGGCGGCGCACGTATTCATGATCAGCGAAGAGGCCGAGCCGGTGGAGACCGTGGTGGTCGAACTCATTCAGGGCAACGCCAAGGAGCCCGTGAAGCTTGCCGAAGACGCCAAGGTGAAGGCGCTTGTGGGCAAGGCGGCCCTCCCTGCGGACGGCCCCGCCATGATCGTCGGGCATCGTCTGCCGCAGACCTGGAGCGACACGACTGAAGGCGTGCTGGAGGGCGGCCGCAAGGATCTCGAAGCCAAGGGCAAGAAGGTCCTCAAGGTCGGCAAGTATGAGAAGTTCGCCAAGACCATGCTCAATCCCGCCGCGAATGACGGATTGTACAAGAAGGTTTTGGGGCACGATCTTGAGATCGTGCTGTTGACGAATCCCGCCGAGATCAAGGCCGGTGACGACATCAAGGCGGAAGTGCTGCTGAACGACAAGCCGGTAAAGGCCCCGCTTGGCCTGACCTACGACGGGTACAGCGCCGAGCAGGATGCCTACATGGCCAAGGCTGAAACCGGCGCGGACGGCATGGCGTCGTTCAAGGTGACCAAGCCCGGCCTGTGGATGCTGCGTACCGAAGTTACCGAAAAGCTCACCGACGGGAGCGCCGACAAGCGCAACATGCGCGCTACCTATGTTTTCCCGGTGATGAAGTAGGGAGCAGGGAAAAGGAAGGCTGTGGAGGGGCGAGGGAACCTTTCTGAAGAAGGGGGAGCACCCCCACGGTTCCCTCGCCCCTCCCCAAACCCCTCCTCTCCCCCTCCAAAAATTTCCATAAGGGCCGATGGAGGGTGGGGCGGCATGGAAATTTTCCGTTGGGAATACGTCTCCCGGCGGGGCGCTAGGAAAGAGCGTTTCTGCTGTGTCGGGGCGCGGCCCGGCGGCATTGTTCGTGGGAAGGATGCGCGGGTGTCCCGGCTGGATGGGGAAAGCCCGATGCGGATTGAGTGTGAGATGAAAGTGGAGTGCCCGGAGGCTCCGTTTCCGGTGTTCCCTTTCCAAGGAGAAGATATGTTGAGACGTGTAGTGTTGGCCGCCCTGTTGGTTCTGGGCTGGTTTTCCGCGGACGCGCAGGCTCACGCGCTGCTGGCGAAGGAGCTGGCGTCCGGAGATGCCCGTGTGGTGGCGTTCTCGTATTCCACGGGCGACGTGGCGGCGTATGCCGAAGCGAAGCTGTACGGCCCGGACAGCGCGGATGTGGAGTTTCAGAACGGGCGTACGGACGCTCAGGGAAGATTCGCGTTCCTTCCGGACAAGCCCGGCACATGGACCATCGTGGTTGCGGACAACATGGGGCATAAGGTTTCCCATCCCATGACAATCACGCTTTCCGATGGAGGTACGGTGGAACGCGAGGTCGCCCCGTCCGGATTCAGCGAATCGCTGCGGGCCTTGCCGGTCCTGTTCCGGGCGGTGCTTGGTGTGAGCCTGCTTTTGAACCTGTTCCTCGGGCTGGCCCTGTTCCGGCATCGTGCGGGGAGGCGGGCTTAGGGATGCGCTTCTGCATCCGCCGGAGTGGAACCGTCATCTCCAGGCAAGGGATAGGTCTAATAGAGAGGGGGTGGTCCCGGTGGAAAGGGCCTTTCGGTTTTGCCTTGGGGGGCAAGGAAAAGCGGGAAGGGGGCGTGTCGCGGAGCCCCTCTTTTTTCTTTTTGCAAGCGGGGCCGAGAGAACCTTCGTTAGAGGCTTGTTATAAAGATCGTACAAATAATTGAATATTTATTTCGGTGAGAGAAAATGCCCTTGAAAGCTTCACCTCGGATCCTGAAGCTTTTGGTGTTTCCGGCTCTGAGAGGAAGAGGTCGGAAATACCCCAACCTTCACCATGAAGAAAGGAGATTTTCGTCATGAAGAGACTCACCACGCTTCTGCTTGCGGCCGGGCTTATCTGCTCCGCATTCTCCGCCGCCAATGCAGCCGACATCAAGGCTAAGGGTATGTGGGACTTCAGTTTTGAGTATACGAACGATTCGTTCGACAAGCACAACAGCAGCGACCGCTTCGGCGCGGCGCAGCGTCTGCGCACCCAGATCGACGTGATCGCGTCTGAAAGCTTGAAGGGCGTCGTTTATTTTGAAATCGGCGACACGCATTGGGGCCATGCCAAGGACGGCGCTTCCCTCGGCACGGACGGCAGGACCGTTGAAGTGCGCTACTCCTACATCGACTGGGCCATCCCCGAAACCGACGTGTTGGTCCGCATGGGCTTGCAGCCCTTCGTGATGCCTGGCTTCGTGGCCGGTTCCGCCGTGCTCGACGGCGACGGCGCGGGCATCACCATCGGCGGAAACTTCACCGAAAACGTCGGCGCGAACCTCTTCTGGCTGCGCGCTGAAAACGACAACACCAATGGTTATGGCAAGTGGCATGACGATCAGAACAACGCCATGGATTTCGTTGGCCTGACCTTGCCGTTGACCTTTGACGGTGTGAAGATCACGCCTTGGGGCATGTATGGTTTCGTGGGCAGCCGCAGCCTTGGTGGCGACGCCAAGGGTGACATCGATGACATGCGCGCCGGGATGCTCCCCGTGCTCCCCAGCGGCAGCGATCTGACCACGCTTGAAGGCAACCGCAGCGAAGGCAACGCATGGTGGGTTGGCATCACGGGTGAAATGACCACGTTCAGCCCCTTCCGCCTCGCCGGTGACTTCAACTACGGCTCCGTGGATATGGGCACGGTCCGTTCGCTCAGCGGATACGACGGCGCGACCAGCAAGACCATCGACCTGAAGCGCAGCGGCTGGCTGGCTTCCGCCATTGCGGAATACAAGCTTGATTTCGGCGTTCCCGGCCTGCTCCTGTGGTACGGCTCCGGTGACAACTCCAATCCGTATGACGGCTCCGAACGTATGCCCACCGTGGACGCCGGCTGGTCCGGTTCTTCCTTCGGCTTTGACGGCGGTTACGGCATTTCCAGCGATACCATCCTCGGCACCAGCCCCGTGGGCACGTGGGGCGTCGCGCTCCGCATGAAGGACATCTCCTTCATGGAAAACCTGACTCACGCCATTCAGGTCGGCTACTATCGGGGTACCAACAACAAGAACATGCCCGCGAACGCCGGTATGACCACCTTCCATGCCAGCTATCCTGATGCCACCGGCAGCATGGTGGGCTCCACCTACCTGACCACCAAGGACGGCGCGTGGGAAGCCACCTTCGACACCGACTACCAGATCTACAAGGATCTGACCCTCGCCGTGGAACTCGGGTA
>ERZ773260.4561-NODE-4561-length-11386-cov-2.744594_pt1 | contig 11386 bp, 9 predicted proteins | sample MGYA00511387_ERZ773260 | MGnify/ENA primary metagenome ERZ773260 (study PRJEB29015, sample SAMEA2737745) | human gut metagenome | biome: human gut; feature: human-associated habitat; material: faeces | place: China | collected 2012 ... | reverse complement strand
GGCCGCAGAGTAGAGGTTGATCTGCTCGATGGCCCGGCGGATGGAGATTTCATTTTTCTCAAACTGCATCGCCACCTTGGGCAGGGGGATGCTCTGGCGCTTCTGGATGAAGCGCAGCAGGCTTAGATCGTCGTAGCTGAGGCCCATCTGTGAGACCCTCCTTATCCCGTTTTGTAGTTCTGTTTATTTTGATTATAAATTTAGGGGCAACTAAACGCAACAATAACTTGTACTTTTATTGCCTTGAAGCAACCATTCCAATCTGCGATAATAAAGCCAGTTCATAAGGCGCCTTTAGATCAAACGAAACAAAACGACATATCAACGTAAGAGAGGGAAACATATGAGTACAAAAAAGTCTAGCTGGAAGGACAGCATTCAGACCTTCGGCCGCTCCCTGCTGCTGCCCATCGCGCTGCTGGCGCCGATCGGAATGGTAATGGGTATCTGCAGTGCAATGGGACAGTCCTACATGATTGAAAAGTTCCCGTTTTTGGGAAATGAGATTCTTAAACTGGTTTTATCGAGCTTACAGACCATCACCAGCATCGTGTTCAACAACATTCCGCTGCTGTTCGCCATGGGCGTTGCCCAGGGAATGGCGAAAAATGAGAAGGGCATCGCCGTGTTCTCCTCAGCGGTGGGCTATCTGACCCTGAACGTGGTCATGAGCGTTTACCTGAAAGCAACCGGCACCATGGCCGACGTAGCTGTGGCGGCCCAGGTGGGCCAGGGTACGGTGCTGGGAATCCAGACCCTGAAAATTGAGGCCCTGGGCGGTCTGATCTCCGGCCTGGTGGCCGCCAAGGTGGCGGACCGGTTCTACCGGCTGGAGCTGCCCCTGGCATTTGCCTTCTTTGGCGGCAAGAAGTCCATCCCGATCATCACCTTTGTCTGCATGATCCCCATCGGCCTGGTGATCCCGGTGATCTGGAACGTGCTGACCAGCTTCCTGATCAGTATCTCCTTCATTTTCACCGCTCCCTATGTCGGAAATGCTGTGTATTACACCTTAAACCGGGCGCTGATTCCCTTCGGCCTGCACCATGTATTGGCTTCCCTGGTGCGTTTTACCGAGGCGGGCGGCACCTACATGATCAACGGAACCGAGTATGTGGGTATCTTAAATGCGACCAACGAGATTCTGTTTAACTTAGGACCCACCAGCGAATACTGGAAACAGCTCATGCCCACCCTGACCAGCTACCTGGGCGGCGCGCAGATGCTGACCACTTTGTTCCGCGTACCGGCCATCGGCCTGGCAATGTACCACACGTCGTTCCTGAAGAACCGCAAGATCGCCAAGGGCGTGATCCTGACCTGCTGCCTGACCGCGTTTCTGGGCAACATCACCGAGCCGTTGGAGTTCTCCTTCCTGTTTATTTCACCGCCGCTGTTCATCCTGTACTGTGTGATGTGCGGTATCGGCGCGATCCCTTACCAGATGTTAAACATCTGTATCGGATATATCCGGGGAACGATTTTCGACTTCGGTATTTTCGGACTGCTGTATGAGGACACCCAGTGGATCGGCCTTGTGATCCTGGGAATCATCAACTTTGTAGTTTTCTATTTCGTTTTCAAGTGGTTTATTGTAAAATTCAATCTGGAGACGCCGGGACGGGAAGCGTTCGAGATTGAGGAATCTGCCAGCACGCTGCTCAAGGAAAAGAACTGGCCCGCCATCGCGGCTATCGTCATCGAGGGCCTGGGCGGTAAGGAAAATATCGTCAATGTGGAGAACTGTATCTCCCGTCTGCGCGTGGATTTGAAGGATCCGAATAAGGTGGATCAGGTCAAGATCAAGGATTCGGGCTGCGCGGGTATTTTCTTCCCGTCCGCCAACCACATCCATGTGGTGTTCGGCCCCCATGTGGAGTTTGTCCGCCACGCAGTGGACGATTCTTTGAAAAAATAAGAGGTGAACAATGCGAGCTTTATATGATTCGAAAAGTAAACTGGACGACCGGGGGATCAAGGCGCTGCTCAGTGAGACGGAAAAGTACCGGACCTGGCTGAAGGTGGAGGCCGCCCTGGCCCTGGCTCAGGCGGAGGAGGGATTCATTCCCCGGGAGGCGGCCCAGGATATCGCCTCCGTCCGCTTTGAGGATCTGGACCTGGCGGAGATGGAGCGCATCAAGGCCAGGGTGGGACACGGCTTCGTGCCCTTTGTGAAGGTGCTGGTGAAAGCCTGCCGCGGGGAGGGCGCAAAATACGTCCACTATGGGGTCACCACCCAGAATATCCAGCAGACCTCCCAGCTCTACATTACAAAAGAAGTCAACCGGGTGTTCAAGAGCTTTATCGCGGACATTCTGGACAATCTGGGAACCCTGGCCGGGGACAACGCGGACACGGTGATGGCTGGGCGGACCCACGGAAAGCACGCCATTCCCATTACCTACGGCTACAAGGTGTCCGTGTACATCAGCGAGCTGTTAAACAGCTTAGAGCGGCTGGAGGAGTGCGAGAAGCGGGTGTTCGTTGCCATGATGGGCGGCGCGGTGGGCGGATTCAACGCCACCGGCCGGCCCGGCCGCAGGATTCAGGAGCGGGTGGCGGAAACGCTGGGCATGAGGCCCATGGACGTTCCCAGCCGTAATATGAGCCAGATGAAGGTGGAGTACCTGATGAACCTGTCCCTGCTGTGCAATACGCTGCACAAGATGGCGGAAGAGGTCTATTACACTGGCATCGAGGAGTTTTCCGAGGTCAGCGAGTCCTTCACGCCGGGCACCATCGGCAGCTCCACCATGCCCCAGAAGATCAACCCCAAGCTGGCCAAGGGCATTATCGCTAACTCCCAGAAGCTGTATTCCCTGTCCACCACCGGGCTTTACTCTGCGGTGCGGATGTTCGAGGGCGACAGCAGCTCCTACATGCTCTTTGACGGGCTGATGGAGGAAGGGCTGGAGCTGGCCACCGAGGTGCTGATCCGCGGGGAAGAGCTGACGCGGACCCTGCATGTGAACCGGGAGCGGATGTTGCAGAATGTAAATCTGAACCGGGGACTGGACAACAGCGAGTACGTGATGATGAACGTGGCCGCCAGGCTTGGTAAGGATAAGGCCCACGAGCTGATGTACGACAAGGCCATGAAGGTGGAACTGGAAGGCCGGGATTATCTGAGCGTGCTTTTGGAGGACGACGGGATCACCGCCATGTTCTCGGAGGAGGAACTGCGCAGCATGATCGATCCGGCCAGCTATACCGGGCTTTGCAGCGAGATTGCGGCGGATATGGCCGGGAAGGCCAGGACGGCGGCAGGGGAGCTTAGGGCGCGGATTGGATAAGAGGTCGTGAGACGCAGGGGTGGGCCGGCGGGAGCCGGGCCATCCGCGTTCCGGGAAAACTTCGGGCTGAACCGGCGGGAGCCGGGCCGCCCGGGAGCCTCCCGCAGTAACTGGAAGATAGAATTGGAGGAACGATCACAATGGGACTGTTCGGACGTAAAAAAGTAGAGTTTGTATCCCCCATGGGCGGCAGGCTCATGCCGGTCACCGAGGTGCCGGACCCGGCGTTTTCCTCGAAAATGCTGGGCGACGGGTTCGCGGTGGACTTAACCGACGGCCAGGTGGCGGCGCCCTTTGACGGGGAGGTCACCGCGGCATTTCCCACTGGCCACGCCTACGGTTTAAAACGGGCGGACGGCCTGGAGTGCCTGATCCACATCGGCATGGACACGGTCCAGCTGGAGGGCCGGGGCTTCGATGTAAAGGTTCAGGCCGGGGACAAGGTGAAAATGGGTCAGACGCTGGTGACGGTGGATCTGGACCTGGTAAGACAGAGCGGGAAATCTCTGATATCGCCGGTTGTATTTGTGAACGGCGAGGCGGTTACGCTGCTGAAAACCGGCGCGGTTGCCCGGGGCGAGGCGGATATCGTGAAGATTTGAGAGCAGCCGCAGGGGAGTATTGGCTGATCAGCGGGGGATGCGGCGGCGGAACGGCGTATCCCCTTTTTATAAATGGAAAAGAGGGAGTATCGGGATGAGAGAATCGCATATTATTACAATCGCAGGCGCGGGGAGCGCGCGGGTGCCGGCCCTGGTGGGGACATTGGTCAACTATAAGGAGCGTTTTCCGCTCTCTAAGATCATTTTCTATGATATTGACAACGAGCGCATGGGTCTGATGGAGGATTACGACCGGCTGGTGCTGAAATGTTTTTACCCGGAGTGCGAGGTGGTGTTCACTACGGACGAGGACGAGGCTTACCGGGAGACGGATTTCGTGTTCTGCCAGATGCGGGTGGGCAAGACGGCCATGCGGTCTTTGGACGAGAAAATTCCGCTGCGCTACGGGCTGGTGGGTCAGGAAACCTGCGGGCCGGGCGGATTTGCCTACGGAATGCGCTCGCTGGGAGCCATGAAACACATGGTGGAGAAGGTGCGCTCTTACTCCAAGGACACCTGGATTTTAAATTACACCAACCCGGCGGCCATCGTGGCCCTGGGGCTGGACAAGATGTTCCCCGAGGACAAGCGGATTTTAAATCTCTGCGACCAGCCGTTTTCCCTGATGAAGAGCTACGCCAAGATTCTGGGCGTGCCCCAGGAAAAGCTGCGGGCCAGATATTTCGGCCTGAACCATTTCGGGTGGTTTACGGAGCTTAAGGATACGGACGGAAACGACCATTTCGACACCCTGCGGGCCTATCTGCGGGACCACGACTTCCAGCCCTTTAACGCGGAGCAGCGCTCCAAATCCTGGCTGGACACCTACGTGCGGGTGAACCAATATATGAAGTTCATCGACGAGTACATTCCCACCACCTATTTGCAGTATTACATGTTCCCGGAGGAGATCGCGGCGGAGAGCGACCCGGCGTACACCCGGGCGGACGAGTCCAGGGATTCCCGGGAAAAGGAAGTGTTCGAGGTCTGCGCCAGGGCGAAGGGACGGGACAGTATGGAGGGGCTGGAAATGCTGACCAACAGCGTGTTCGGCAACCTGATGGTGGAGGTGGCGGAGTCCATCGCCTACGATTTAAACCGGGAGTTTATCGTGCTGGTGCGCAACGACGGCATCATCGGCAATTTTGAACCGGACGCGATCGTGGAGGTGGCCGGGACCATTGGAAAGGATGGCGCCAAGGGGTATCCATTTGGGGACATTTCACCTTATTACAAGGGGCTGATGGAAGGGCAGTATGCGTATGAGCTGCTGACCGTGGAGGCGTTTTTGGAACAGGATTATACCAAGGCGTTGAAGGCGCTGATTTTGAACCGCTCTGTGGTGGACCCGTCCAAGGCCAAGGCGGTGCTGGATGATTTGATGGAAGCGAATAAGGATTACTGGACGTTGAAGTGATAGGGCGAAGGCTGGGGCGCGAAGCGCCCGGCCGGGTACGGATGGCGGAGTGACGTATCGGGCGCGGCGCCGTCCGGCCACGGTGTAATGGTAAAATTTACATATTTTTGGGGGAACATGCGATGATTCTACATTCGAAACACATCATCCTGGAGGACCGGGAATTTGACGGCTTTTTGGAGCTTCAGGACGGGAAAATCAAGGGGCTTTACAGCGCCTGGGACGGCCCGTACCGGGATTTCGGGGATCAGGTGATCCTGCCGGGATTTATGGATATCCACATCCACGGGTGGGCCACCGGCTCCTTCTGGTTTGAAAAGACCGCAGGGGCGGTGGGGGAGATGTGCCGCACCCTGCCCTACGCCGGGGTCACGTCCTTTTTGGCTACCTCGGGGGCGGACACCATCCCGGAGATCAAGCGCTGCATCGCGGCGGCGGACGAGGCTTACGAGGCGGGATATCCCGGGGCGGAGATGCTGGGCGTGCACCTGGAAGGACCGTTCATCAACCCTCAGTACCGGGGCATGCAGCGGGAGGAGTGCTGCATTGCTCCCAGTCTGGAAATGATGGAGGAGCTTTACGGCAGCTTCCGCCACCCACAGCTGTGCCGCCACATGACCATCGCCGTGGAGCGGGAGGGGGCCGGGGAGGTTCTTTCATTCTGCCGGAGCCACGGAATCCAGACCGCGGTGGGCCACAGCGCGGCCACCTTTGAGGAGATCCGGCGGATGCGGGAGTATGGGATCGGGGGAGTTACCCACACCTTCAGCGGCATGAGGGGCTTCCACCACCGGGAGCCGGGTGTGGCCGGGGCCGCCCTGTATTTCGACGATATGATGTGCGAGTTCGCCAAACAGACCGGCATGACGGTGAGCCACGAGGCCTTTGACATCGCCTACCGGATCAAGGGCAGCGGACGGATTATCCTGACCACGGATTGCAGCGGACTGGCCCAGACTCAGACCGAGTTCGACCACTATGTGCGGAAAATGAAGTTTGTGAAGGACGGGGACCGGCTTCGCATCGACCACTACGACGGGCGGCAGGAGTGGGTGAACCCCAGAGATTACGAGGCGGTGAAGGAGCTGGAGCTGAGCTACGCGGGTTCCGTCCAAAACATGGCAAAGCACACGCGGGTGGACTGGCAGGATATCATGCGCATGACCAGTCTGAATCCGGCCCGGTATATCCATGTGGATGACCGCAAGGGAAGTATTGCGCCGGGAAAGGATGCGGATCTGACGATTCTGGATCAGGATTTGAATCTGGTCTGCGTCTATTGCAGGGGAAGGGAGATCGGAAATGAAATGTGCAGTCAGTGATTTTGACCGGACCTTTTACGTGGACAGCCGGGTAAGTCCGCGCAATCTGGAGGCGGTGCGGGCCTGGCAGTCCGCGGGAAACTGGTTTGTGATCGCCACGGGCCGCAACGAGGCCTCCCTGCGCCAGCTCCTGGACGAGTACGGTGTGAAGCCGGATGCGCTGATCCTCAACAACGGCGCGGTGATTCTGGACCGGGAGTGGCGGGAATTGTTCTGTAAGCCAATCGGGAAGGAGACGGCCATGGAGGTGCTGCGCTACCTCCACGGTCTGGACGGCGACGGCAGCGGCGTTTCCCTGCGCCATTACAAGGTGAATGTGCTCTCCGGGGCGGGAACCACCACCCAGAAGCCATGCAGCGGGGATTTGACCATCGACGAGGCCGGGGGCCTGGAGGAGATCGTGCAGATTCACCGGCGGCGGCCGGACGAAGCCTATATACGGGAGCTGTGCCGGGATTTGAACACCCGGTTTTCCGACATTTCCGCTTACGCAAATGTGTGCAACGCGGATATTGTGGCCCACGGCGTGGACAAATCCGCAGCAGTGGGCTGGCTGGCCCGGTGGGCGGGGGGATTTGACGAGATTCTGACCATCGGGGACAGCGCAAACGACGTGCGCATGATCCGGGAGTACGGCGGGGCTACGTTAAAAAGCGCGGCGTTGTCCGTGCAGGCCCTGGCCATGCGGGTGGTGGAGGATGTGGCGGAGTTTTTGGAGAGGGGTTAAAATCAGAATCACCATCTGATTTTTCTCAGCTCCTCATCGGCATTAAGGCCATATGCCTCAATACATCTTTTCAGGTAGTTCTCATCTGCCTGGACGATGCCGTTGTCCTGATAATATTCCGACAAGTATTTATCCCTGTTTTTGTCCTCATACAATTTGACATATTCAGCGTATTTTTTGACTGTTCTCTTCGGCCCCATTATCTCCAAAACCGGATTGTGGACCCAGATACCGCAGACAATCGATTCTTCAAAAGTTGGAATCGTCCTATCGTAAGGATTAAATTTATATGTAAAGCCGCTAGAGGCGGATGGCGGAGTTTCATCCCAATCGGTTACCGCAATCACCAAATCCAGATAGGGGAATGCCATCATTTTGATAAACCATTCTGCAATAAATTCATCAATGCCAGGATACTTTTGAGTAATCCCATCACAGCCGACTGTGCCGTCCGCATGAATCCAGCCATAGTGCTGCGGGTAATGGTGACGGTCAAATATCCAGCTGTCAAAATTCAAACTTCCGATATAATCGGCATGTTCCCGAATTGTGCCAGTACCGAATCGAAAAACATTGTCCACCCGCCGGATGATATCAAAAGCCTGATCCACGGTAACTTTTTTTCCTCTCATCCGGTAATAGGGGCGTCTTGCAAACGATTTGAACTCTCTGACTTCTTCGTCTACAATGATTTCGGGTGTCAGCAGCTTTTGGTACTGATCCGCAGTTAAAAATGACCATGTTGTAAAATCCAGGAAAAAAGTCCTGCCTATGTCACATAAAATATTATTCCAAATAAATGCGTTTGATAAGTAACAATTACCACCCTCATCGAACATCATGACGGAATCTCTATCTGCTATGCCTTGTAAGCAATAATCAATTATATGAATCGCGTTCGCCTCCCATCGCAATATTTGTTATACTGGCTCATGACCCAATTCTGGTGACGCGGCCTGATAACATCCTTTTTGGGATTGTTAACGGGATCCGTGTTGTGTCAATTATAACAAAATCCGTGTAGAACAAAATTTCAAAAAAAGGATGATTTGTTATCCAAGTCCGTGAAAATCATGACGAATCCAAAATCATGTTTGATTTGATCAATCAGGTTGACATTTCACCATTTTTTCGGTATAATTTTCCAAAGTGGCCGACAGAAGTCGACGTGGGAATGAGAAGGTTCCCAAAGAAAGAAACGCAGCAGAGCGTAAAACAGAAAACGAACGATCCATGTAGAATTTCAATGCGAATTACAATACCAGGAAGGTATAGGCGTCCCCAAGGATGCGTATAACGGTTCCTGGTATTTTTTTGTCGGCTGCAACGAGCTTCCGATGTGAACCGGGAAACAAACTTTCGGATTGCGCGGGTGATTGGCCAGGCTTGCGGCGAAGCAATCGATTCGGGGTGTGCTGCGGAAAATGAGACGAGACATAATTGGGAGGAAATGTAAAATGCGACATAAAATAAAGGCATTAATTGCGGTTGGAATGGCCGCGGCTGTGCTCACCGCCTGTTCCGACGGCGGCACGGAGACGAAGGACAGCGGGCCGACCGTTTCGGAGACAGGCGGGGCGGGCGGCGCTGCCGTTCAGGGGGCGGACGGCACAGCCGGCTCCAAAGACAGCGTGATCGTGGTCATGGGACCCACCTCGGAGCCGGAAGCCGGTTTCGATCCGGCCTACGGCTGGGGCGCGGGCGAGCATGTCCATGAACCGCTGATCCAGAGCACGCTGACCGTGACAACCACGGATTTAAAAATCGGCTATGATCTGGCCACGGACATGGAGGCCAGCGGGGACGGGCTGACCTGGACTGTGAAAATACGGGACGACGCCAGTTTTACCGACGGAGAGAAGCTTACCGCCGCCGACGTGGCATTTACCTACAACACGCTGCGGGACACCAGCTCGGTCAATGACTTTACCATGCTGGACCGGGCGGAGGCGGTGGACGATACCACGGTCCGGTTCTATCTGAAGCGCCCTTATTCCATCTGGCCGTACACCATGGCCATCGTGGGAATTTTGCCGGAGCACGCCTACGGCCCGGATTACGGGGAACACCCTGTCGGATCGGGGCGTTACATCCTAAAGCAGTGGGACCGGGGGCAGCAGGTGATCTTTGAGGCCAACCCGGATTACTACGGGGAAGCGCCAAAAATGCAGAAGGTGACGGTGCTGTTTATGGAGGAGGACGCGGCCTTTGCGGCGGTGATGGCGGGACAGGCGGATATTGCCTACACGGCGGCCTCCTATTCGGATCAGACGGTTCCGGGCTACGAGCTTTTGTCCTTTGACACCGTGGACAACCGGGGCTTTAACCTCCCCGCGATTCCCGCGGGCAGCGTTTCCGCGGAGGGCGTGCCTCTGGGAAATGATTTCACCAGCGACGTGCTGGTGCGGCGGGCTATTAACATCGGCATCGACCGGGACGAGATGATTGAGCATGTGCTGAACGGTTACGGCAGCCCGGCCTACAGCGTCTGCGACAAGATGCCCTGGTATGAGCTGGGCGCGGAGGTGCAATACGACCCGGAAGGGGCGGCGGCGCTGCTGGATGAGGCGGGATGGACCGCGGGAGCGGACGGAATCCGCACAAAGGACGGACAGCGGGCGGAACTGACGTTTCTCTACCCGGCCAGCGATTCCGTGCGCCAGGCGCTGGCCGCGGATTCTGCGGACCAGCTGAGGAAGCTTGGCATCGATACCAAAACCGAGGGAGTGGACTGGGATACGGCCTATACCCGCGCCCAGTCGGAGCCGTTGCTCTGGGGCTGGGGGGCGCACACGCCCATGGAGCTTTACAATATTTACCATACCATGGCGAAAACGGGGCTGGCGGAGTATTCCCCTTACGCCAACCAGACGGTGGACCGGTACATGGACGAGGCCCTGGCGGAGAGCGACCTGGAAGCCTCCTATGAGCTGTGGAAAAAGGCCCAGTGGGACGGGACGACGGGAATCACCCAGGAGGGGGATATCCCCTGGATCTGGCTGGTGAACATCGACCATCTGTACTGGTCCAGGGAGGGCCTGCAGGTGGCGGACCAGAAGCTGCACCCACACGGGCACGGCTGGTCCATTGTGAACAATGTGGATCAGTGGAGTTGGGAGTAGAAATGGGTTGAGAGGAGAACGGCAGTTTGAAGGTAAATGGAGTGTGGATTATAAAAAACCTAATCAGGATTGGGGTTTTGCTGACCCTTGTCAGCGCGGCCGCATTTTTCCTGGTGTCCGTCTCCCCTCTGGACCCTTTAAAGACCAATGTGGGGCAGGCGGCGCTGGGATCCATGAGCCCGGAACAGATTGCGAAGCTGGAGGAGTATTGGGGAGTCAATACTCCTCCTGTGGCGCGTTTTACGGCCTGGGCGGGGGATTTCATCAGGGGCGATATGGGGGTCAGCCTGCTGTACCGTCAGCCGGTGTCCCGGGTGATCGCGGTGAAATTATCCAATTCCCTGTGGCTCATGGCTGTGGCATGGATGGTGTCGGGCCTGGTGGGAATTTTGCTCGGCGTTGTGGCCGGGGCCAACCGGGGGAGGACGGTGGACCGGGTAATTTCCGGTTATGCGCTGATTACGGCCAGTACGCCGGCTTTCTGGCTGGCATTGGTGCTGCTAATGGTGTTTGCGGTGTGGCTGAAGGTGCTGCCCATCGGGCTTTCCGTGCCCATCGGCGTGGAGGCCTCGGGGGTGACGCTGGGCGACCGGATTGTGCACGCCATTTTACCGGCGCTGACTTTGTCCATCACCGGGATTTCCAACATTGCCATGCACACCCGTGAGAAGATGGCGCAGGTAATGGACAGCGACTACATTCTGTTCGCCAGAGCCAGGGGGGATTCCAAATGGACCATGATCCGCCGCCATGGCCTGCGCAATATCATCCTTCCGGCCATGACATTGCAGTTCGCGTCCATCAGCGAGATTTTCGGCGGCTCGGTGCTGGTGGAGCAGGTATTTTCCTACCGCGTGTCTGCGCCGGAGAGACCATGTCTATGGACCTGACAGAACCGGATGC
>ERZ773260.4544-NODE-4544-length-11442-cov-3.782296_pt1 | contig 11442 bp, 7 predicted proteins | sample MGYA00511387_ERZ773260 | MGnify/ENA primary metagenome ERZ773260 (study PRJEB29015, sample SAMEA2737745) | human gut metagenome | biome: human gut; feature: human-associated habitat; material: faeces | place: China | collected 2012 ... | reverse complement strand
GAGCGTCCGGCTGATAACCGGGAGGTCACAAGTTCGAATCTTGTCAGGTCCACCACTTTCTTTCGCAATAAACACCCCAGCGAGAGCCGAGTCGCCGCTGGGGTGTTTATTACTGTCTCCGTGGGGGTTTAGCTCAGCTGGGAGAGCGCGGGCTTTGCAAGCCTGAGGTCAGGGGTTCGATCCCCCTAACCTCCACCATGATGGACCTGTAGCTCAGTTGGTTAGAGCGTCCGGCTGATAACCGGGAGGTCACAAGTTCGAATCTTGTCAGGTCCACCATCAAAACTGTGAAGAGCCCTGGGGCGTGCCTCGGGGCTTTTTTCTTGTCTGCGATAAATCTCATTTTGGTTTTGTGTGCTGTGCGAAAGATTGGGTAGTATAGCTATTCAATGCGGCGACCCTGCCGTGTGTTAACCGCTACGTACCGGAGGTGTTCCATGGTTCGTGTCGACATAGAGACCATCGTCATGGCCGCCGGTCCCGTGCCATCGCTTATCGTGCTTCGTGAGCGCAGCAGCAAATCGGACTCGCCCGCGCCGCTGCGTTCCCTTTCCATTCAGACTGGTTCGTTTGAGGCTGCGGCAATCAGCCGTGGCATCGATAGCGGTCGCGCCGAGCGCCCGATTACCCATGACCTGCTGCTTGACACCGTCGATGCCCTGGGAGCCAAGCTCGAGCGCATCGAGATCGTTCGCGCCGAGCCGCCGGTGTTCTATGCGACGATTGTTGTGCTGGTCGATGGTGACGAGCGCAAGATTGACGCCCGCCCCAGCGACGCCATCGCCCTTGCCGTGCGCAGTAATGCCCCCATGTTTGTGGAGGACGACATCATGAATCGCCTGGGTACCGTTTCTGCCCATGCCGAGGAAGTTGACGACGAGCAGGAGTTCGAGAAGTTCGACGAGTTCGTCCATACGCTCTCCCCCGATGATTTCTAAATGTCTGGCACGCGAGCGGAGAGGTCGCTGATGGGTACCCGCGCATCGGCTGAAGCGGCCGCCATCGCGCGTGAAGCCCAGATGCGCTCGGAGGCATCCGAGGCGGCTCGCATCGCCTATGTGACGCAGGCCCGCACGCTTTGCGAACGCCGCGGCTCCTATATCAAGATGGTTATCATCTCCGCCCTTGTCGCGGTAATCTGTTCTCGTCTTCGTGGTACAGTTGGTGCGCTTGGGTTTTCGATTTCAACAGGCTTGGTAATCTGGGGTGTGGTCGATGCGGTAATGCTGACCAACCAGATCAAGGTACTCGACAAGCGCGCGATGGATATGGTGCGCGCCCGCGACGCTGCCGCCAAGATCGCTGCCGAGGCACAAGAACTGTAACGACGCCGGATTCGATGGGAAGGTCTAGAGATGGCACAGGATATGCAGGACGCCGGTAACGTCTCAGCCGAGCTCGACGCCATGGTGTGTGACCTGATTGGTGCGTTCTTGGACGACCTTGCCGCCGGTGAGAATCCGGGCGTAGTTGTGGCGATCGAGGACGCTGCTTCCAACCGCTATCTGGCCGCACTCGACGAGGATGGCGAGGAGGCATGTCTGGAGGCTGCCACCAACTTTATCTCCGAGCACAAGATGGGTCTTAAGGACGAGGGCCTGGGCCGTATCGCCCGCTATGCCATCGGCTATACCGGCTGTGTCGAGATTGACGGCGGCTACCACGACGCTCTGCTCGTGAGTTTCTTTGAGACGACGCTCGAGAGCGGTTTTTCGGCATATGTGCTGTATGAGGGCATGGGTGCCGGCGATGGTTTTATGTGGAGCGACCCTGAACCTGCAGGTGAGGAAACCCCTCTCATCTAAAATCGCTAAAATAAACGAGTTTTCGGTAAAAGGCTCAATATTCCCGCTGAGCGTTGTATCGCTGGGCGGGCCGCATACGCGTGCCGTTTGTATATGGATAGAAGATAGGGGAACTACATGCGCGTAGACAATCTGAGGAACATCGCCATCATCGCCCACGTCGACCACGGCAAGACGACGATGGTCGACAAGCTCCTGCGTGCCACGGACGCCTTCCGTGCCAACCAGCAGGTCGAGGACCGCGTCCTGGACTCTAACGACCAGGAGCGCGAGCGCGGCATCACGATTCTCGCCAAGAACATCTCTATCGAGTACAAGGACGTCAAGATCAACGTCATCGACACCCCGGGCCACGCCGACTTTGGCGGCGAGGTCGAGCGCGTGCTGCGTATGGCCGACGGCGCCCTGCTGCTGGTCGACGCCTTTGAGGGCCCCATGCCCCAGACCCGCTTCGTGCTGCGTCACGCTATCGACACCGGCCTCAAGATCATGATCGTCATCAACAAGATCGACCGTCCGGGCGCCAACCCCGAGAAGGCTTACAACGACTGCCTCGACCTTATGGCCGACCTGGGCGCTACCGACGATCAGCTCGAGTTTGCCATGGAGCACGTCATCTACGCCAGCGGCGTCAACGGCTTTGCCCGTCATGATCCCGAGGACGGCAACATGGACATGTACCCGCTGCTCGATATGATCATCGACGACATGCCCGCGCCCGAGGTTGACGAGACCGCGCCCCTGGCCATGCAGTGTGTGACCATCGACCACTCCAACTTCGTTGGCCGCATCGGTATCGGTCGCGTGTACTCCGGTACCATTCACCAGGGCGACCAGATTCTGGTCGTCAAGAACGACGGCTCCAGCGCTACCGCTACCGTCAAGCAGCTCTTTACCTTCGACTACCTGGGCCGCACCGAGTGCCAGGAAGTCGGCGCTGGCGACATCGCCGCCGTCGTGGGCATCGACCGCACCGATATCGGCGATGTTTACACCGACCCCGAGAACCCCGTCGAGCTCGAGCCCATCGAGATCGACCCGCCGACCCTGTCCATCGTCTTTGAGGCTTCGACCTCTCCGCTCGTCGGCCGTGACGGCGACATTGTGGGCGCCCGTCAGCTCAAGGAGCGCCTGTTCAACGAGGCCGAGAACAACGTGACCATGAAGATCGAGGAGCTCGAGGACAAGAGCGGCGTCGAGGTCTCGGGCCGCGGCATCCTGCACCTGTCCGTCCTGATGGAGTCCATGCGCCGCGAGGGCTTTGAGTTCCAGGTCGGCCGTCCCCGCGTTCTGTTTAAGAAGGACGAGAACGGCAACAAGATGGAGCCTGTCGAGCAGGCCGTCGTCGAGTGCCCGGATGAGTACTCGGGCAAGGTCGTTGAGGTCTTCGGTACCTCCGGCGGCATCATGACGAGCATGGACACCTCGGGCATCGTGACGCACCTCGAGTTCAAGATCCCGACGCGCGGCATCATGGGTCTTAAGAACCGCATCATGAACGTCACCCACGGCGAGGGCGTGTTCTACCACACCTTCTTGGAGTATGGCCCCTACGCCGGCGAGATCGGCAACCGTCAGAACGGCGCTATGATCTCCATGACCACCGAGAAGGCCGTTGCCTATGCCCTGGGTACGCTGCAGGAGCGCGGCCAGCTGTTTGTTGAGCCGGGCACCGAGTGCTATGAGGGCATGATCGTGGGCGAGCGCAGCAAGGCCGGCGACATGGTCGTCAACATCGCTCGTACCAAGAACCTGGGCAACCAGCGTTCCTCGACCTCCGATATCTCCGTCCAGTTGGTGCCGCCCCGCACCTTCTCGCTGGAGGAGGCGCTGGAGTACATCGCCGACGACGAGCTGGTCGAGATCACTCCCAAGAACATCCGCCTGCGTAAGCGTCTGCTCAACGCCACCGACCGCAAGAAGGCTGCCGTCCGCGCTGGCCAGGTCAACAAATAAGCGCTGAGCTTTATAGCGACTAACAAGAAAGGGCACCGACCGCAATGGTCGGCGCCCTTTTTGGTGCAAGGGGACAGGCTCGTTTGCACCGCGGCGGGGGCGGTTGTCCCCTCGGGCGGCTTGCCGGTCAAAGTTAAGTTGTTTAAACATATACACAATTCCATAGAATACAACTGATTTAATGCAAACCCGTTAACAGGCAAATATCAACTGGTATTAAATTAAAAGACCTCTTTACCTGCGGTTTACATGACTGGTATCTATATTGCATGTTATGCATTGTGGCATAGACGAACCGTCTTAGAAGTTGCTCCCCAATGGGTTCTTGCAATGCGCTAGGTAGGTTCTCGTTGATGTTGGGGTTTGTGTTCGATCCGACGATTCGCCGTATTCCACACTGTGTTGTAGGAATTAAGGGACAACTATGGACGCACACCGCTCGCGGTCGCTGGGTATGGCGGCCCTGATCTTCATTTTGATTAGCCTCACCGCCGCAGTTTTTCACGGCGCAGCCCCAGTGCGCGCCGAGGATGCGACGACGCCGACGCCGATTGAGATCAACGGCGATACGGCAACGGTTGAGGTCAAGCTGTATACCGATGAGAACCATAATAAGCCTTTGGGTGATGCTGCCGTAACGTCTACTTCGAAGCTCTACGGAGCTTTCTCGGCACGGTTCATAAGTGATAAGGCGCCTACGCCTCGGAACTACATCGCTGTCTACGAGCTCCCCGATACCATAGTCGTTGACAAAAACGCCGGTGGCGACCTCATGGAGGGTCCGGAGGCTACTGCCGAAAAGGCTGGTACGTGGGAGATCAAGGACAATAAGGTCATTTTTACGTTTGACAAGAGCTGGCTCGACAAAAACCCTGCGGAAATTTTTGTCGGAGCCAATTTTTCATTTGAGTTAGCAAATAAGAACGCTGGCTCGGACAGCAGTACACCTATCAAGTTCCCCGGTGCGGGATCAATCGATATTCCAACTACGGATGGCGCCGTCAAAGGGGAGAAATCAGGAGCCTTCTCCCAGGGCGCCGATGGCGTGGCCAAAGTTACGTGGACCGTCAAGCTTACCGTCGAATCGTATGCAACGAATGTCAAGTTGACCGATACGCTGGGCGCTAACTTCGACTTTGTGGACGGCAGCTTCACGCTCGATGGCAAGAAGCTCGGTCCGCAGCCGACGGTCGACGGTCAGACTGTGACCATCGACAATCTGGGCAACCTTTCCCAGGGGAAGCACACGATTACGTATGAGACGGTGCTGAAGAGCGGTGTTTCCGCGGGTAACGGCGAGTTTGTCGACGAGCAGGACGCATCCAAGAACACGGCAACGTGGAAGTGGGGCAGCTCGAGCGATCGCCAGAGCGGCTCCGTGACTGCTGCTCCCAGCAAGTTTCGCTATGACATGATCAAGAAGTCTGACGGTTCGGGCTCGCCCTCCGATATCTCGTGGACTGTCGCACTCAATCAAGGCGAACTCAAAGTTGATATGAGCGGCTATATGTTCACTGACCGTCTGGATGATAAGCAAACGTATACAGGGGGCTACACGGTTTACAAGGGCAGCTCCGGGTCGGAGGTTCTTGCGACCGGCGCGCTCGATCCGTCGCAGAGCTCGTTTTCTTACACGTTCCCGACCGACCTTGCCGACAAGCACGCCACCTATCGTATCGTCTATCACACCAAGATGAACGACACGAGCTCGTACGACACCGTGCGCAATAACGCGACTATCGAGCGCGAGGGTTCCGTTTCCGGCGCCAGCGAAGGCCAGTTCACGCCGCAGCTGGTCGGTACGCCGATCACTAAGAGGCTCGTGAGCTCCGATGAAGCCGCGACGACGGGTAGAGCGACGTGGGAGACGCGTGTCGCGCTTAAGGCCATTGTTAATGCGGTCAATCCTGGTTTGGTGACGGTGAAGGATACGTTTCAGTCGGCCTGGTCGCAGAATCTCGGTGTCGACGAAGGGGCCATTACCATCAAAATCGGCAAGACCGTGCTGGTGCGGGATGCCGACTGGAAACTGACGGCAAGCTGGCCGGTCGGCGGAACAAAGAGAAATTTCAATCTTGATATATATGTTAACGACAAAGTGAAAGCCGCCCTCGAGAACGAGGACTACGCCGTTATCACCTATGCCACCACATCAGATGCGCTGTCGGGCTGGTACTCAAACTTCGCGTCGGTCAGCGCGACGGGCCTGAATCTTCAGTGGCCGTACACCGACCTCGTCATGTACGTTGTCAACCAAGAAACGACGCCTGCGGTCGAGAAGCCGGAGGCGGAGTCGAAAGTGTCTTGGGACGAGGACTTCGACTGGGGTGCCGTCGACGGCTCGGACGAGAAGGGGGCCTGGGTCGTCGACTGGACGGTGTACGCGAATCGCCAGAAGGGTAATAAAGACGCAAATGGCGAATTCGAGTACTACGGCGCCGGAAAGCTTAACGGCGCGCCGCTGAACATAGTCGATACCCTCCCGGACGGCATGAGCTATGTTTCGGGCTTCGCAAAGTACACGCTCGTGCGGAATCCCTACGATCAGCATACGGGGCTTCATCGCGGAAGCGAGGCCGAGACGGTCGTTGATGATTGGCAGCTTGCCACCGACAACGTCAGCAGCGATGGCAACACTGTCGCCTTTTCTATTCCCACGACTGAACTTGGAAGTTATGCCGGCTACGCAAAGCTAACGTATCGAACGGCGGTCAAACGCGGCGAGCTCGATACCTCCAAGAATGAGGTGAAGTTCACCAACTCGGCAAGCGCAGTGTCGGGAAAAAAGGAGTTCAAACCCGGTAGCGGTACCGTCACCATCAAGAACAACGTCATCAAAAAGACCGGTGAGCAGGTCAGTAGTAGCAATCGAATAAAGTACACCATTCTTGTTAACGAATCTGCTGTTGCCCTTAAGAGTGGCACTGACTTCCTTGAGCTCGTCGATACCATGGATGCCAAGTGCACGCTGGTGCCGTCGACGCTTAGGGTCTATGAGCGGATGAATGGCGCCTGGTCACCGCTGACTGATAAGGACTATTCGTCGAAGATGGAGCAAGTCAATGATGAATCTGGCTCGCGTACGAAGTTGACTCTTGAGGTGCCCGACGAGAAATACCTCAAGGTCGAGTACGAGGTTATCCCGACCGGAAACCCCGGTGAAGAGGTGTCTCTTTCCAATACCGCCAAGCTTACGGGTGTGACGGAAGGCACAGCGATTGACGAGCGAATATGGACCATCCAGAACGCTTCCGCTAGTGCGGGTGGCAATGGTTACGGCATCACGATGACCAAGTACGACGCCCAGCAGGTCGGTGCTACGCTCAAAGGGGCGGAGTTCACGCTCTACAGCGTGAATATGGACCAGGTTGCAACGGCGGGTATCGAGAACGCAAGGACTGAGTTTGAAACCGCCACGACCGACGACAACGGTAGGATCTCGTTTGGCGAAGAAAAGAAGGCGATGGCCAATTGCGAGCTCTACCAGCTTGTGGAGTCGAGGGCACCCGATGGCTACGCTACGGCAAACCCCATTTGGATTATGCTCAAGGGCAATGCGGGTACGGAGGAATATCAGAACAAGCTTGAAAAGGCGAGGAGCGTTGTCAAAGACGCGGAGATTGTCGGCGATGCCAAGAAGGACGAGATCTGGGTCTACGACAATCGTTTGACGGGATCAGCGGTTATCCAGGCAAAGAAAAGACTTGAAGGCGGGACGTTCAAGAAAGGACAGTTCTCGTTTGCGCTTAAGGACGGCGACGGTAAGGTGCTCCAGACGGTGACCAATGATGCCGCGGGCAACGTCTCCTTCAACGTCGACTACAACAAGGCAGGAACCTATACCTACACCATTTCCGAGGTCGAGCCCAAGGGTGCCGTCGACCATGTTAAAGATCACATCACCTATGACACGACCCCGCGCAAAGTCACGGTTAAGGTAACTAATGGCGCGGACCAGCTCAACGCCGTAGTTACCTATAACGATAGCTCTCAGGACCCACCGACCTTTACCAACACGTATTCGACCACGCTTCCCGAGGCAGGCGGGGCTGGCTTGACTATGACATATCTGGCTGGCGCTTCGCTGCTGTGCTTTGCCGCGACATGGATGCATGCTCGTCGCCATCGCGATCAAGGTCGAGGTGGTAGCCGTGAGTAGGCTTAACCGCCGCTTGTTGGCTGCCGCGACGATAATCATGGTCGCTATTCTGTCTTTCGCGATTGCCCCTGTGACGGCTCATGCTGCCGATACCGGTGCCATTACGGTGGACGGTACGGTTGCGACGCGGTATGACGCGTACCAGCTCTTTTCGGCGACCGTTGTCGACGACGCCGATACTGACCAAAAAATTGCAACTGACGTAACGTGGGCGAATGATGCCGTTCGCCAGGCCGTTCTTCCGGTGCTTCATGATGCGGGGCTTGATAGCTCGGCATCGACGGCACAAGAGGCTGCCGAATGGATGAATGCCGACGGACACATGACGACCGCGCTGACGGCAAGGCTGGCCCGCGCGATATGCAATACTGGTGCCGCTTCTGTGGCCCTTAACGCGGGCACGGCGGCCGAGCTGTCCTGTGGCTACTGGCTCATCGTCGCCGCCGACGACGCCATTTCCCAGAACGAGGCCGGCACCGCGCCGATCATGGCCCTGGTGGGCGGCAGCGCCGTCACCGTCAAGCCCAAGGCGGCGACCCCCAAGGTCGCCAAGCACGTGCTGGAGGACGGCGCCGCCGCCTGGCAGAAGGCCGCCGACGCCACGGTCGCCGACGACCTGTACTGGCGCCTCTCTGCCACGGTCCCGGCGGGCCTCACGGCCTACGACACCTATACGGTGCGGTTCGTCGACACCATGAGCGCGGGGCTCGACCCCTCCAAGGTGGCCGCGAGCATGCATGTGTACGTGGCGGCGGGCGCGGACGGCGGCTTCGACGCCGTCGCCACCGGCGAGGACGGACGCGCCGGCACCAAGGCCGCGAAGGGCTGGACCGACACCACGTCCCAGTGCTCCACCAAGGTGGCCTCGGACGGGACCTTCACCGTGCGCACCGGCGACCTGGTCGCCGCGCTCGGCGGGGCCGACGCCTTCGCCACGGGCGCCCGCGTGGTTGCTGTCTACAATGCGCCGTTGGGGGCCAACTGCAATCGAGGTGCCACCAAGGGCAACCCCAACGAGGTCTACCTGCGCTACCCGCGCTCTCCCCTCGCCGACCAGTCCGGCGATGCCGGCTTCACCCGCACGCCGAGCGATGACGCGTGCGCCTACACCTGGGGACTCAGTCTGATCAGGCGCTCAAGCTCGGACGATAAACCGCTCGCGGGCGCCAAGCTGCGCATCATCGATGACCGCGGGCGCATTCTAACGACTGACGGCTCGTGGTCGACGGATGCCGCCGCGCACGTCACCACGGGCGCGGACGGCCACGTGGAATTGACCGGTGTGGACGCGGGTGTCTACACCGTCGAAGAGGTCGCGGCTCCCAAGGGATACGCCGCCTTTGAAGGCAAACGTACGGTGACGGTTACGGCCGAGGGCCTGGACGTTAAACAGGTGACGGCCGCGAAGCCCAAGGTGACCGTGTCGGCCGAAAGCCCTCTGCGGGTTGATACCGCCGATGCCGGGACGGGTTCGATTGAGCTGTCGGTGCTCAACACCCCAAGCAAAGAAGCAAGTCGAGGCTTTATGCCCTCGACGGGAGATAGAGCGTTGGTGCTGGTGGCGGCTTTGGCTGCCATCGGAGTGGCGGCTATTGTTGTCGCGCTCGTCATCAAGCGGGGAGGAGGTCGCCGTGAAAAATAATTGTCCCCCCCCTTGCTCAATGGCGTACTGCCTCCGTAGCGAGTGACGCGCAGGTCTACCGACCTGATGATCATTGGTTTTGAAAAAGTTACTAGAGAACCCTCCAAGAAAGAGGACCAAACATGAAGATAACCAAGAGCATCGCCCGCCTGGCAGTAACCGCCGGACTTACCGCAGTGTTGAGCTTCGGCGGCGTCATGGCCCCGGTGAGTATGGCGTTTGCAGCTGAGGGTGCTGCGACTGCGAATGGCTCGGTGACCATCACGAACGTTAAGGGCAACACTACCGAGTTCGAGGGCAATCAGATTTTCAAGGCCGATGTTGCTACGGTTGAAGGCAAGACGGTCGCGAGCAACATCACTTGGGCAAACGGTAGCGTGAAGACGGCTGTCGAGGAAGTTATCAGGGAAAAGGAGCCGAATTACAAGGGTAAGACTGCTCAGGATGCTGCAGACTGGATCACGAATGAGGTGACAGGTACCGATGAGACAACCCGTGTTGACTCTAATCACATTGCTTATAAGATTGCCGCTGCCGTAGACAATCTTACTGAAAAGACGACAACGACAAACGGCGCTGCCTCCGGTCTCGCGCACGGTTACTGGCTCTTTGTGACCAAAGCCGACACCATTAATGAGGGCGAGGCGGGTACGTCCCCCATCTTCACTGTCGTGGGAAGCACTCCCGTTAACGTCAGCGAGAAAACCGGCATCCCCACCGTCGAGAAAAAGATCGTGAGTGATGCCGACAACACAGAACACGATGCCACTGACTCCCAGATCGGCCAGGACGTGACGTACAACCTCTACGGTACCGTCGCCGAGAACTTCGACAAGTACGGCACGTATTTCTACGAGTTCTCCGACCAGATCTCCAAGGGTCTGACGCTGCAGGAGGGCGCCAAGGTCTATCTGTATAAGAACAGGAACGACGCGAAGGCCGATCTCGCCCGCAAGAAGGGCAGGGATATTACTACCAACTTCATTAAATCGACCGACACGGCCGCCGAGGATGGCAGCATGACGACGAAGTGGACCTGCGATAACCTGAAGACCGTCAAGGGCGTCACTAAGGACTCCTACATCGTTGTCTCTTATACGGCACGGATTAACGAGCACGCTATTGTTGCTGGCACTGAGGGTAACGACAACACCGTGATACTTAACTACTCCAACGATCCCATGAACAAGGATGGCAAGGGCCAGACTCCGCCTGACAAGGTCAAGGACTACACCTACGGCCTCAAGATCAACAAGGTCGACCTGGGCACCGAGGCGGCCCTCGACGGTGCCGAGTTCACCATCCAGGCCACCGGAGCGGACGACGGTGCATCCACGAATTTGTACGTCCAGCAGGATGGCTCCCTTGGCAAAACCCCCTGGAAATTCAAGACCGCCAATGGCGGCATCATCAAAGTCGTCGGTCTCGACGCCGGTGTCTATACCGTCACGGAAACTTCTGCTCCCGACGGTTATACCACGGTCGAGCCTTTCACCTTCGAGATCAAGCCGACCATGAAGGCCGATGATCCGGGTGCCGGTCTTACTCTGCTCGGAAGCACGCTTGATCCTAAGAACCAGAACGACAAGATTATCGCCGGCCTCACCGACGGAAATTCTGGCGACAACAAGCTGACGGCGAAGTCTGACTCGGAGAAGGACTCCGACGGCACCTTTAACATTACCGTCGGCAATACCAAACAGATTAACCTCCCGCTGACCGGTCTTAATGGCGTGACCTTTACTTGGATCGCTGGTGGCGCGGTACTGTGCATCGGTGTGGCGCATCTCATCCGTAGTCGTAGGCGCGACGACGGCTCTGAGGAGTAGTTGTTCGCCTCGACTATCAATACGAGACATGAAAAAGCGGGGCACCCGGTC
>ERZ773260.4540-NODE-4540-length-11449-cov-3.368527_pt1 | contig 11449 bp, 10 predicted proteins | sample MGYA00511387_ERZ773260 | MGnify/ENA primary metagenome ERZ773260 (study PRJEB29015, sample SAMEA2737745) | human gut metagenome | biome: human gut; feature: human-associated habitat; material: faeces | place: China | collected 2012 ... | reverse complement strand
GTGCGCAAGGCTTGCCGCCGCGCGGTTTTCTGAAGACATCAGCGCCAGCAACAGCTTCAGCTCCTCCTGACGGGCGTGACCGGAAACGTGGATATCCTCAATATCTCCATAAACCACGTTTGCGCCCTTTTTCAGCAGCTCATTCACCACACGGGAAATGCTTTTTTCATTCCCCGGAATGGCAGATGCACTGATGATAATTTTATCATCAGGCTTTACGTTAATCTGCTTATGCTCGCCGGATGCGATACGGGACAGGGCGGACATTGTCTCCCCTTGGCTGCCTGTCGTAATGATAACCAGCTGATCATCCCGATAATTTCTTGTTTCGTTAATATCAATCAGCGTTCTGGGCGGAATCCAGAGATAATCCAGCTCGGATGCCGTTTTCACCGCATTGACCATGCTGCGACCGATAATGGCAACCTTTCTGCCGTACATATACGCCGCATTGATAACCTGCTGAATACGATGAATGTTTGAGGAGAAGGTCGCAACCATGATACGGTTCTTCGGTGTTTCCTCGAAAATCTTCTCGAACACCTTCCCCACGTTCTTTTCAGACATCGTGAAGCCCTTTCTCTCGGCATTGGTGCTGTCGCTCATCAGCAGGAGAACTCCCTCCTTGCCCAGTGCGGCAAACCGCTGTAAATCAATCACATCCCCGTCAATGGGAGTATAGTCCACCTTAAAGTCGCCCGTATGCACCACAACGCCCACAGGTGTATGGATTGCCAGTGCGACCGCGTCTGCGATAGAGTGGTTCGTATGGATAAATTCCACAACCATCTGTCCCAGCTTTACCTTTTCGCCGGGTACAACCGTATGTCTTGTTGTGGAATCCAGCATTTTATGCTCTCTCAGCTTATTTTCCAGAAGCCCCAGTGTCAGCAGTGTCCCGAATACAGGTACGTTAATCTGCTTGAGAATATAGGGCAATGCGCCGATATGATCCTCGTGTCCGTGTGTTAATACAATCCCTTTGATTTTGTCGATGTTTTTTGTCAAATAAGTCACGTCAGGGATAACCAAATCGATCCCCAGCATATCATCCTCAGGGAATGCCAGACCGCAGTCGATGATGATAATATCATCGCCATATTCCAGAACCGTCATATTTTTACCGATTTCATCCAGACCGCCCAGCGCGATCACCTTCAGGTTCATCTTAGGCTTTGCCTTTGCGCGGCTCTTTGTGCGCTGCTTCGGCTTTGCCGCCGGTTTCGCCGTCATCTTCGCAGTCGGCTCCTTTTTCGCCTTCGGCTCTGTCTTTGCCCTGCTGTCCGCCTTTGTCTTTGCTGTTCTCGTTTTGGTTTCCTTCGTGGAATCCTTTCCGTTTGTCTCCTTTGCGGATTTTCTCTCTGCCAAAAAACACACCTCCTTTTTTGTTTTCTCTGTCATTTTCTTTATAGTATGGCGTAAAAAAGTTCTCTTTAAACGGCAGAATCAGCGCTCCTTTTCCAAAAAAGGGCAAACAGAAAAAGAGCAGTCGATACTCAACGATTGCAAAAACATTTCCGCTCCGTTTTTCCAATCCGATGAGTGCTGCTGTTTTTCCTTCCGTATTCTGCTGTTTCTTTTTCCGCTCATTTTTGTATAAAAAGGGACTTTTGCAGACCGCAAAAAATCACCCTAATACATTCGTCAATCAGTCATCCGTTTCTACGGTATAATCCTCTGCCTTCTGGGCAAACAAATCCGCCACGCGGTCAAATTCCGCGTCATCCTCCACCAATTCATACGTCACATCATCCGTATTGATGGAAACCTCCTTCAGAATGATGGCATCTGTTTCATCATCATCCATCAATTCTGTTTCCACTACCAAAAGGTAGCGTTCGCCGCCGCAGGCAACATTATCAATGATGGAAAACTCCACTGCATCACCATTTTCATCTGTCATAGTAACCACTTCAAATTCCAGATCATTGATTTCGTCATAAATATCCGCCATAAAATTCTCCTCTATTCTTATCCTTTCGCCTTGCTGTCAAGATAGCCCTGCAAAATATGCACCGCCGCCATCTTGTCAATGACGCTTTTTCTCTGATTATGGTTCAGCCCAACCTCACGCAGAGAACGCTCCGCCGCAATGGTGCTGAATCTTTCGTCCCAGAGCAGAACCTCTGCCTTGGGAAATCTTCTTTTCACGCGTTCGCAGAAATCTTTTGTTTTGACACATCTGTCCCCTTCGGAGCCGTCCAGATTTTTCGGATAGCCCAGAACGATTGTCTCTGCCTGATATTGTTCCACCAGCTCTGCCAGTCTACGCATACATTTCTTAAATTCCATGGAACTTTCCCTTCGGATAATCTCCACGCCCTGTGCCGTCCAGCCAAAAGGGTCGCTGACCGCCACACCAATGGTTTTGTCACCAAAATCCAACCCTAAAATACGCAATTCGGTTCCTCTTTCTTTTTCCGACGATTACTCGTTACGGTCTAAATAATCCTTTACCAGCTCCTCCAGAAGCTCATCCCGTTCCAGCTTACGAATCAGCACACGGGCATTCTGATAGCTTGTGATATAAGTCGGGTCACCGGAAAGGATATAGCCTACAATCTGGTTGACAGGATTATAGCCCTTTTCCCGCAAGGCATTGCTCACTGCCATCAGGATTCGCTTTGCTTCGTTTTCGGGTTCTTTTTCCAATCTGCCGAAATACTGTGTTTCATGTAAATTTGCCATATTTTTCACTCTCCATTCTGCGGCAGTGCCGCCCCCCTTATATCCCAAATATATTCACAGGAAAATTTCCTGTTATCTGTAAAATCAGTTATCTTTATGATACATGAAAAAAAACCTGTTTGCAACCATATTCTCTTTACATAATTATTACAAATTCCTTTTCTTATACCTCAACATCCCCGAAAAGCATTTCGCCCTCCGCCCTTGTGATGTGGGTTTTGCAAATGCGGTTTGTCAAATCGACTTCGCTTCTGCCATGCACCTTCATATAGTTCGTGGTATGCCCTTCATAGATGCCCTCTCCGACGGCTCTTTCATACAGTACCTCCGCATCCGTCCCAACGGCATCCGCCAGAAAGTCTGCCGCCATCCTGTCGCTCAGCTGAATGAGCGTATGGCTTCTCTCGGATTTCACCGCATTCAGCAGCTGATCCTTCCTTGCCGCCGCAGGTGTGCCGCGCTTGGGCGAATAAGGGAATACATGAATCTTCGCAAAGCCGATTTCCTCCGCAAAGGCATAGCTTTCCCTGAAATCCTCCTCGGTTTCTCCGGGGAAGCCGACAATGATATCCGTTGTCAGCGCAACCTTCGGCAGATATTTCCTGAGCGTCGCCGCCGCCTGTCTGTATTTCTCCGTATCATATTTCCGGTTCATTTCCTTCAGGGTTTTATCGCAGCCGCTCTGCAGGGAAAGATGGAAATGGTCGCAGACCTTTGGCAGCGCCGCCATGGTCTGTGCAAATTCCTCCGTCACCACATTCGGCTCAATGGAGCTGAAGCGAATCCGCTCAATTCCTTCCACCTCATGCACCTGCTTGAGAATATCCAACAGAGAGGTATCCCTTCTGTCCTTGCCGTAGCTTGCCACATGGATACCCGTCAGCACAACCTCTTTAAAGCCGTTCTCCGCCAAACGCTTTACCTCAGCCACAACCTCCTGCGGCTCTCTGCTGCGGATAGGGCCTCTCGCATAAGGAATGATGCAGTAGGAGCAATACTGGCTGCACCCATCCTGAATTTTCAGATAGGCTCTTGTTCTGTTTGCCAGCTTTTGAATGGAAAGCGGCTCAAATACCCGCTCCTTCATAATATCGGAAACGTGGTTTTCCACGCCGTTTGCCCTGTCATACTGCTCCACCATTTCCACAATCTGCGCTCTGTCCTTCGTTCCGATGACTAGGTTCACGCCTGCAATCTCCATCAGCTCCTTGGGCGCAGTCTGCGCATAGCAGCCGACAACCGCCACAATGGCATTTTCATTCTGCCGCTTTACCTTACGAATCAGCTGACGGGATTTCTTGTCCCCAAAATTCGTTACCGTACAGGTATTGATGACATACACATCCGCTTCTTCATCAATCCCCACAATTTCATAGCCCTTTTCTGCGAACAGCTCCGCAATGGCTTCGCTTTCATACTGATTTACCTTGCAGCCCAATGCAAAACTTGCTGCTTTCTTCATATTAAAACGCTCCTTCACGGCAGAAAAATTTCCTTTTGCTCTGCCGCTCTCTATTATTCATCAATTTATTCTGAAAAACAACGGTAATATCTTCATTGCTACCGTTACATCCTTTCCGGAAAGCCAGACCAGATGCTCTCTGAGCATTTCCCAGCGTTCCTTTTTGGGCGTAACCTGCGCGCAGATGGTCTCCATGGCATCCAAATGCACCATGATATCCTCCCGCTCCGCAAGGGAAAGCCCCTGCATCATGCCGATTTCCAGCCGCACCGTTGTAAAATCCGCATTAAAATTCAGCTCCTCCCGCTCCTTGGCAATGGAATATTCGATTAAGCCTTCGTTGCTGTATCCATTTTCCCGAAACAGCTTCATCCGCTCCAGCAATGTCCGCACGTTCTCCCGATAATTCTCCGCCATATCCGCGATATCCTCATACGGCTGAATGACCTTCAGCCTCTTCGTGAAGCCCTCGATTCTTTCGGCATAATGCTCCAGAAGCAGGCGGAACAGCTCCTCCAAGGCATCGCTGTCATAGGAGGATGCCTCCCAAACACGTTCCACGCGGTCAATATCCTCGTCAATCATGGTTCGTATATCCTTTTCCTCCGGCATATCCTCCACCGCCCCTTCTGCATTTAAATTATCTTTTAGTATAGCATAAAAACAAGGGCTCTGGCAAGAAGCCCGCCCCGTTAAAACCATTTTTTCGCAAAAATCGCAAAAACTCTGCAAAAGAACGCCCGATTCCGATTGATTTTTCCCTTCCTCTATGCTATCATAGCAGTAAGAAAGGATTACCGCTTGTGGAAGGGCGGTCAGTCCGAAATAATTATGGTTGACCGTCTAACTTCTGTTAGGCGGTCTTTTTCTTATCAATTCTTATGCAAAAAGCACAAGGTGATAATTCCAATGATTACTAAGCTATATTGAAACAATTCAGCGTATGTAACCATAAACATCACCCCCTTTTCAGGAAGTGACTGAACCGCCGAGCGATAATCCTCATTGATACCATATCACATTTTTCTTTTTTCGACTAGCAACAAAAAGAGCCGTATCCCTACGGCTCTCTCATCAGCTTCGATTATTTTTCTTCTTCGTCATCCTCAATGATTACAACCATGCCGCCCAGTCTTCTGTTCAGCTCTTTTCTTGTAATCTTGATGATATTGGGTGTCACGCCGTCCGGCTGCTCCTCGATAAAGTATGCTTCCTCCTTATCGCAGTCGTTTTCATCCAGCCAGCCGCTGAAATAGGACAGAATGGAACGCATAATTTCCACGCTGTGCCCCCAATAGTCCAAATCCAGGAAAACCAGTCTGTTCTTCTCGCCATTTTTGGAGAATTTACGGCTCTTGTAAACCATTGTAAACAAACGTCTTTCCTCTCCCTTATAGGTAAAATATACAGCCATTTCATTGCTTTCACCAAAACGATTTTCGTAACGGTTTACCTTTGCCTCGGGGTCAAAATATTTCAAAACAAACTGATAAATCTGCTCCAGTTCAATCTCTTTTGTAATGTACCCATGCGTTTTTGCCGTCATTTGAAAGGCCTCCTTTTTCCTACTTTCATCATTTCCGCATCAATATTTTGCGTACAAATTGTTTTTGATTCTGATTGCATTATACAGGAAGAAAATCCCCTTTACAAGAGCAATACCTTCCATGGAAAGCCAAATTTTCCGCCTCTTTTTTAGGCAGTTTTACGCCAGCTTTTCCAGCATTTTTTCCACCAGCTCACTGCTGCGCTTTGCCGCCAGAAGCACAAACTGCTCATAGGACATATTCGCCTGTTCATCCGCGCTGTCGCTGATGGCACGAATGATAACAAAGGGAATTCGGTTCAGCCAGCAGGCATGCGCAATCGCCGCGCCCTCCATTTCCGCACAGTCCCCCTGCACATACCTTTTGATATGCTCCTTGCCTTCCTTTGTGCCGATAAATTTATCCCCACTGGCAACTCTGCCGAGAATCACATGATAGTTTTCCGCCGTTTCCGCCGCAGCCTCCTGCGCCAGCTTCACCAGCATCTCATCCGCCTTGAAATAGCTTTCCGCCAGACGGGGAATTGTCCCGATCGGGTCACCCAGCGCAGAAACATCCATGTCATGCTGCACTGCGTCCGTGGAAATGAGGATATCCCCAATGCCCAGTTCGGGGTGAATTGCCCCTGCACAGCCTGTATTGATGATATAATCCACACCAAAATGGTCAATCAGCACCTGTGTGCAAACAGCCGCATTCACCTTGCCGATGCCGCTGATGACCAGCACAATGCTGTTGCCGCAATATTTTCCTACATGGAAATCCAGCCCGATGATATTCTTTGTGGTTACAATTTCAACCTTCTCTTTTAAATATGTAACTTCCTCCGACATTGCACCAATGATGCCAATTGTTTTCATTTCGTTGTCATCTCCGTTTCTGTTGTCTCGCGGATATCTGTCCGCATACTTCAGCCGTTTGGTTTTTATCTCGCATACGAATTATACCACAAGCTGTATACACTCTGCAAGCCGAAGCCGATTTTCCCATCCTTCCGTTGCAAAAAAAGAACATCTTCTGTATACTGAGGAGAGAAAAAGAAAGTAAGAGGTGTAACCAATGAACACAAAACCGATTATCGGCATTGCGCCGAATTATTCTTACGAAAAAAAGGAATATACCCTCAGTGAGGATTATGTCCTTGCCATCGAAAAGGCAGGCGGCTGTCCCATCGTGCTCCTGCCCCATCAGGCATTGCCCCCCTTTCTGGACGGACTTCTGCTGACCGGCGGCGGTGATATCGATCCGCTCCTGTTCGGAGAGGAGCCCCTTTGCCAGAGCGGCGAAATTAACCCCCTCCGTGATGCCTGTGAAATGCGCATCTGCGAGGCTGCACTGGAAAAGGATTTGCCCATGCTCGGCATCTGCCGCGGCATGCAGGTCATGAATATCGTCAAGGGCGGCGGCATCTATCAGGATATCGGCGTGCAGGCAGGCACAACCCTCAAGCATATCCAGCAGGCACCCCGTTCCTATGGCACACACAGTATTTTTGTCGAGGACAACACCCTTTTAACCGACCTCTGGGAAAATAAACGCACCGTTGTCAATTCCCTGCATCATCAGTCCTGCTCCACGCTTGGGGAGGGCTTTATTGTCTCTGCCCGCAGTGCGGATGGTCTGATTGAAGCCATTGAGCATAAGGATAACCACTTCGCCGTTGGCGTGCAGTGGCATCCGGAGGCAATGAAAACAGAGGAAATGGGGCTGCTGTTTACTGCCTTCTTAAAGGCGGCGGCAGAATATCAACAGGCAAGGAGGTAAGAAGCATGGATGTTATCAATGATCTGACCTCATCTCTTTCCTCCGATTTAAACAGCACGGAGCTTGCAAAGGATTTAGGGCTTGGCTTCCTTGCCAAATCCACAGCCATCAACGGTGCCGTCAATCTGGGCATCAAGCTTCTGGAAATTCTGTTCACGCTCTTTCTTTGCTGGCTTATGATTCGCATTTCCAGTAATCTGGTCAATAAATTCCTGCGGACACAGGTACAGCGCGAAAAGCTTTCCATGTCCGAAAGAAAAGCAAAAACCCTCAGCACCGTCACAGGCAGCATCCTGAAATATGTGATTTATTTCATCGGGCTGATGTCTATTTTAAAGCAGCTGGGTGTTTCCTCAGAATCCCTCGTTGTCATTGCCTCTGCAGGCTCGGTTGCCATCGGCTTGGGCGCGCAGAGTATCGCAGGGGATATGATGGAGGGCTTCTTCATCCTCTTTGAGGACCATTACGCCGTCGGGGATATCGTCACCATTCAGGGCATTACGGGTACGGTCGAAAGCGTCACCCTGCGTTCCACAAAGCTGCGCGATTTCGGCGGCGCTGTGCATATCATCCCGAATGGCTCTATCGGTACGGTCACCAATAACTGCCGTGAATTTATCAACGCCGTTGTCACCGTCGGCATTGCCTATGGCGAAAGCATCGACCGCGCCATTGCCGTTCTGCAGGATGAGATGCAGAAAACCGCAGATATGGAGGCTGTGCTGGAACCCCCCACCGTTGCAGGTGTCATCGGTCTGGATGATTCCGCCGTTACCATTAAAATTGTTGCAAAATGCAAGATAAAAATGAATTATGCTGTGGAGGCGGAGCTGCGCCGCCGCATCAAAAACCGCTTTGATGCAGAAGGTATCGAAATCCCCTTCCCTCAGCAGGTTGTCCATTTGATGAAGGAGGCGTAACGTATGGATTTTTCTGTCGGAGATATTGTGCAGATGAAAAAAAGTCACCCCTGCGGCTCTGCCCAGTGGGAAATCCTCAGAACCGGCATTGATTTTCGCATCAAATGCTGCGGCTGCGGACACATGGTCATGCTGCCCAGAGCAAAATTCGAGAAAAACGTAAAAAAAATCATTCCAAAAGAGCAATAAAAAACAGGGTATCCACGGATACCCTGTTTTTTTCTGCCGAACCCTCTCAGCTTCGGCTTAAGCCTTCCTCCGCATTGCATTCAGAATTGCCAGTACGCAAACGCCGACATCCGCAAATACCGCCATCCACATCGTCGCAATGCCGGGAATGGAAAGCAGCAGCACCAGAATCTTAAAGCCCAATGCAAAGGTCACGTTCTGGTTTACAATCCTTCTTGTGTTTCTTGCAACCTTCATACCGACTGCCAGCTTACCGATATCATCATCCATCAGCACAACATCCGCCGCCTCGATTGCCGCATCGGAGCCAATCGCCCCCATGGCAATCCCCAAATCAGCCGCCGCCAGTACGGGCGCATCATTGATGCCATCCCCCACAAACGCCGTCTTGTCGCCTTCTGCGCCCTTCTGCTTTTCCATCCATTCCACTTTGTTTTCGGGCAGCAGCTCGCTGTGGAATTCATCCAGCCGCAGCTCCTCTGCCACAGCCGCCGCCGTTTCCCTTCTGTCGCCCGTCAGCATTACCATCTTCCGAATCCCCTGCTTGCGCAACGCCGCAAGGGAATCGGCAATGTTTTCCTTCAGCGTATCCGCAACCAGAATGTACCCTAAGAATTTGCCGCCCTTTGCAACATAAACCACCGTACCGATGCCGTTTGCCTTTTCATACGCAATTTTTTCATGCTCCATCAGACGGCTGTTCCCCAGCAGAACCGTTTCGCCGTCCAGCTCGTAGGAAATCCCGTAGCCGCCCAGCTCCTGATAGCTCTGTGCCGCAGGAAGCTCGCCTTTGTATGCCTGTACGATTGCCTGTGCAATGGGGTGATTGCTCATTGCCTCCCCGATTGCCGCTGGCTTCAGCACATCGCCCTTCACCTCTGTTACAGAGAATCTGCCCTTTGTCAGTGTCCCTGTCTTATCAAAAACAACCGTTTTCAGTCGGCTCAGCGTATCCAAATCGCCGCCGCCCTTTACCAGAATCCCGCACTTGGATGCCGCGCCAATCCCCGCAAAATACGTCAGCGGCACAGACAATACCAATGCACAGGGACAGGAAACAACTAAGAATACCAATGCTCTGCCAAACCACAGGGAGAATTTCCCAAGCCCTGCCAACGGCGGCAGAACCGCAACCAGAACCGCCAGCAGAACCACAATGGGTGTATAAACTCTTGCAAAGCGTGTGATGAATTTCTCCGTCTTGGATTTCTTTGCGGATGCGTTTTCCACCATTTCCAGAATCTTCATCACCGTAGATTCGCCAAAGCCCTTTTCTACGCGAACCTTCAGACTGCCGTCCATATTGATGCAGCCGCTGAGCACCTGATCTCCTGCCCCCACAGAACGAGGCAGGGATTCGCCTGTCAGTGCCGCAGTATCCAGCATAGCATGTCCTTCCGTGATTACGCCATCCAGAGGGATTCTCTCCCCTGCCTTTACCAGAATCATATCCCCCACATGCACCAGAGAAGGGTCTACCTTCCTTTCCTCATCATCCACGATTAAATGTGCAAAATCGGGACGGATATCCAGCAATGCCGTAATGGATTTTCTGGAGCGCGCCACCGCATATTCCTGAAATGCCTCGCCCACCTGATAGAACAGCATAACGAAAACAGCCTCTGCCATTTCCCCCAGATACAACGCGCCAATCGTAGAGAAGGACATCAGGAAGTTTTCATCAAAAACCTTCCCCTGTCCGATATGCTTCGCCGCACGCAGCAGAACATCATACCCGAAAATCAAATATGCACAGATATAAAGAATCGTGCGGATCGTTCCCTCATGCAGGAAAACAGCCGCAAGGAAAACAGCCAGACCTATGCCAAACCGCAGGAAAAATTTTCTGCCGAACACATTCTCATCCCCATGCGCATGGTCATGTCCACAGCCACACCCACAGCCGCAGTCATCGTCGTCATCATCGTCACAGCCGCAGCCGCAATGCTCATGATGATGCTCTGCCTTCTGCCCCTGCAAAAAGGCAACCTCTACCTCCGGCTCAAATTTATGCACCACCCGTTCCACCGTTTCCTGCATTTCCTCTGCCGAAGCATTTGGCGCAAGCTTTACTGTCATTTCCTGCCGCAGCAGATTGATGGAAACCTCCTGCGTTTCAGAAAGCTTGGAAAGCGTATCCTCAATCTTTCCCGCACAGTTCGCGCAGGTCAACCCTTTTAATGCTACCTTCATTTCAGCCATAGTCACACCTCTTTTTTCGCTGTTTGCTTTCTTATTTGTTCGTTTGAATAACTGTTCATATAACATTTGAAAATTTAGGCTGTAATTTTCAGATATCCTTACACCTATATCATTACAGCCTGTTCCTTTTTTATTCGTGATATCCACGCTTATGCCGCAGATGCGTCATGCCCTGCTCCAGAACCATCCGAATATGCTCATCGTCCAGAGAATAGAACACGGTTTTGCCCTCCTTGCGGTATTTTACAAGATCATTCTGCCGCAGTACGCGCAGCTGATGCGACACAGCGGATTGGCTCATTTCCAGTACGTCTGCCAAATCCCCCACATTTCGCTCCCCCTCCAGCAGGGTCTGCAAAATGCGGATACGGGTCGCATCCCCGAAAATCTTGAAAAATTCTGCCAGCTCCTGAATAAACTCCTGCTGCAGTTCCTTTTCCATATCAAATTCTTCCTGCATCGGTGTCTCCTTCATGGCCCGCTCCTTTTCTTATATGAATATCTGCTCATATATTAACGTATCGCTTTTACTTTGTCAATTCCTTTATTGATAAATTTTTATCATCGCGGAAGGGTATGGGAAACGAAGCGTTTCCCATGTGGAATCCGCAGCCGAAATTCATTTTCGGCGAGGAAAACAGGAAGTTTCAAGGTGCTTGTCACCGCCGGAACTTATC
>ERZ773260.4535-NODE-4535-length-11462-cov-20.186552_pt1 | contig 11462 bp, 7 predicted proteins | sample MGYA00511387_ERZ773260 | MGnify/ENA primary metagenome ERZ773260 (study PRJEB29015, sample SAMEA2737745) | human gut metagenome | biome: human gut; feature: human-associated habitat; material: faeces | place: China | collected 2012 ... | reverse complement strand
TTTGCCCACACCCACGACCTTTGAAAAGGTCGACCAAACTTTTATAATTGCTTGGCTAAACTGTGCACTCAACCAAATTTATTTTAATTTTTAACATAAAAATCCACAAACACAAAAGCCACTTTTGAACTAAATCAAAAGTGGCTTTCACTCTTATATAATAAAACTTTAAGAAATCATATCTTTAAGTTTCTGTTCAACTGCTGCAGCATCTGCTTTACCACGGCTGTTCTTCATTACATTACCGACAAGAGCCTTAATAGCTTTTTCCTTACCGTTCTTGTAATCATCTACAGCCTTAGGATTGTTCTCTATAGCCTGTTTACAAAGTTCATTTACAGTGTTTTCATCAAGTCCTGCCATATCACTTTCACTGATAAAATCAAGTGCTCCCTTGCCGGAATCAAGCATTTTCTCAAGTGTAGCCTTAGCAAGGTTATTGCGTATCTTGCCGCTGTCAATCAATTTTACAAGCTCATTGAGTTGTTCAGGTGTTATTGATACATCAAATGTTTCCTTATCAGCCTCGGTTTCTGTTCTGCGGAAAATCTGACCGATAATAAAGTTAGATACAGACTTTGCGGATTTTACACCCTCGCAAGCCTTATCAAAGAACTCGCTGATTTTTCTGTATTTTGTAAGAAGTTGTGCATCCTTTTCAGGAATTTCAAGTTCTTCAATATATCTCTTGCATTTGTCAGAAGGAAGTTCAGGCATTTCAGCCTTTAAGCTCTCCACAACATCTCTTGGGACATTGATTGTAACAAGGTCAGGATCTCTGAAATAACGGTAATCGTGAGCGTCTTCTTTACTGCGCATTGAAGATGTAGTGTTTGTTGCATCATCATAACGGAGAGTTTCCTGCACTACTTTGCCGCCGCTCTCAATTAAATCTACCTGACGCTCATACTCATACTCCATTGCTTTGGCAATATTTGTAATTGAGTTCATATTCTTAATCTCTGTTCTTGTTCCAAGAGTTTCACTGCCCTCAGGACGAACAGAAATATTAACATCGCAACGCATTGAGCCTTCCTGCATACGGCAGTCGGAAATTCCTATATAGCGCATTACCTGCTGTAATTTTTCCACATACTCCTTAGCCTCGTCAATAGAACGAATATCAGGCTCCGATACAATCTCGATAAGAGGAACACCGCCACGGTTGTAGTCGACATATGTGTCGCCGTGCTGATGAATAAGTTTTCCTGCATCTTCTTCAATATGAATATGATGAAGTCTGATTTTTCTGCCGTTTGAAAGCTCTACATAGCCGCCGATTGAAAGCGGTGCATAAAGCTGGCTGATTTGATAAGCCTTTGAAAGGTCAGGATAACAGTAGTTCTTTCTGTCCATTTTAGAAATCTCCGCAATCTCACCGTGAGTGGCAAGACCTGCCTTGATACCAAAGTTTACAACCTCACGATTAAGTTTTGGAAGTGTACCCGGAAGTCCGATACATACGGGACAGCAATGTGAGTTAGGTGCACCGCCAAACGCTGTTGTACATGAGCAGAAAATTTTTGTCTTTGTAGCAAGTTCAATATGGGTTTCAAAACCCGCAACTAATTCATATTTCACAGCTTAACACCCCACTTTGTATCCTTAAAGTTTTCTCCGTCAGCCTGCTGATATTTAAACGCTGCATTTAAAATTTCAGCCTCGCCAAAACTCTTGCCGATAAGCTGCATACCGATTGGCATACCGTTTGCGTTAAATCCGCACGGAACGGATACACCCGGAAGTCCTGCAATATTTACAGGTACGGTACAAATATCTGTAAGATAAGTTTCAATCGGATCGGAAACTGCGTGACCCGCCTCGAAAGCAGTCATAGGAACTGTTGGAGCAAGAATTACATCACAATGCTCAAATGCATCTGTAAATGCCTTTACAATAGTTCCACGCAAATTCTGTGCCTTTTTATAATAAGCGTCATAATAACCGGCAGAGAGTACATATGTGCCGAGAAGAATTCTTCTCTTAACTTCCTCACCAAAGCCCTCTGAACGGGTGCGGCAAATCATATCGTGAGTGCCGTTATAATGCGGTGTTTTATAACCAAAACGAATACCGTCGTATCTGCCGAGGTTTGAAGATGCCTCTGCACAGGCAATAATGTAATAAACAGGAAGAGCAAACTTAAGTGCAGGCATATCAAAATACACTATTTCTGCACCGAGTGATTCATAAACTTTTGCGGCATTGAGAACTGCCTCTTTAACATCGTCACGAATACCGTCAAGATACTCACGGGCAATACCGATTTTCATACCCTTGATGTCATTGTTGAGCTTTCCGTAAGTTGCGCCGCCGACATTACCCTTTGAAGTGCTGTCTTTTTCGTCATACTGTGAAATTGCATCAAATACAATAGACGCATCTTCAACGCTCTTTGTGATAGGTCCAATTTGGTCAAGTGAGCTTGCATAAGCGATAAGACCGTAACGGGATACACTGCCGTATGTCGGCTTAAGACCTACGATACCGCAAAAACTTGCAGGCTGACGGATAGAACCGCCTGTATCAGAACCAAGTCCGTATGCTGCAATGTTTGCGCCGACAGCGCTTGCTACGCCGCCTGATGAACCGCCGGATACATACTTTGTGTTAAACGGATTCATTGCACCGCCAAAGCATGAAGTTTCACACGAAGAGCCCATTGCAAATTCGTCCATATTTGTTTTACCGAGCATAACTGCATTTTGTGCAGAAAGATTCTCCCATACAGTTGCATTATAAATCGGCTTGTAACCTTTAAGGATTTTAGAACAGCAAGTAGTTTCAATGTCCTTTGTGGAAAGGTTATCTTTCAATGTCATCGGAACACCCTCGAGCATACCGATTTCTTCGCCCTTTGCAATTTTTTCGTCAACAGTCTTTGCGGTTTCAAGCGCTGTATCGGGAGTTACATTTACATAAGCGTTAAGCTCGCCGTTCGATTTTTCTATTTCTTCAAGATAGCTTTTAGTAAGCTCCGTACACGAAACCTGCTTGGAAACAAGCATTTCGTGAATTTTTGCAATACTACCCATTTTTACACCTCTTATTCTCTGCCTCTAACAAGGAAATGTGACTCTGCCTGTTCAGGGGCATTTTTCAAAATTTCCTCGCTGTCATATGACTCAACCACAACATCCTCACGAAATACATTTGAAAGGTTGTTTATGTTGTCAAAGCTCTCACCGCTTGTGGGAGCATTATTGATTGTATCGGCAAAATCTATAATTTCCTGCATTGACTGTGTAAGGCTGTCAAGCTCCTCTTCGGGAACGAACAGCTTTGAAAGCAACGCAATGTTTTCAACATCTTCTCTTGTTACCATAAAAACCATCCTTTGTATAAACAGAATCAGGGCAAGTTATAAAAACAACTCGCCCTTTGAGTATATATGAAGTTATCTTAATTTAATGTGAACTTCACGAAGCTGCTGCTCTGTTACCTCTCCCGGTGAACCGAGGAGAAGATCCTGAGCATTTGAGTTCATTGGGAAAGCAATAACCTCTCTGATGTTCTCTTCTTCAGTAATGAGCATAATCATTCTGTCAACACCCGGAGCCATACCTGCATGTGGCGGAGCACCGTACTGGAATGCGTTGTAGAGAGCAGAGAACTTAGATTTAAGCTCGTCTTCGGTATAGCCTGCAATCTCGAAAGCCTTAATCATAATGTCAAGGTCGTGGTTACGAACAGCACCTGATGAAAGCTCAACACCGTTACATACGATGTCATACTGATAAGCAAGAATATCATCGGGGTTCTTATGAAGCAAGCTGTCCATACCGCCCTGTGGCATGGAGAATGGGTTGTGTGTAAATATTACCTGACCTGTGGTTTCGTCATGCTCATACATTGGGAAGTCAACGATAAAGCACATCTCAAACTTTGACTTATCAATAAGGTCAAGACGGGTAGCAACCTCAGTACGAATCTGACCTGCAAGCTTTGGAGCGTCTTTTTCTGTATCTGCGATAAAGTAAATAACATCGCCTGCGTTAGAATTATTACGCTTAATAAGCTCCTCTCTGTCGCCCTCTTTAAGAAACTTATCGATAGGACCGTCAAAAGTCATATCATCTCTTACCTTAACATAACCGAGGCCCTTCATTCCGATAGAAAGTGCAAACTCTTCCATCTTCTTGAACCAGCTCTTTGACTGCTTTGCGGCACCCGGTACATTAATTGAACGAACATTCTTTTTGAGGAACGGCTTAAAGTCAGTCTCCTCAAACATATCGCTAATCTCCACGATAACAAGCGGGTTACGGAGATCAGGCTTGTCTGTACCGTACTTTAACATACTTTCAGCGTATGGAATACGGACAAACGGAGGCTTTGAAACCTCTTTATCTGTAAACTTAGTGAATGTTTCGTAAAGAACTTCTTCTGCAACCGCAAATACATCTTCCTGTGTGGCAAAAGCCATTTCAAAGTCAAGCTGATAGAACTCGCCCGGCGAACGGTCTGCTCTTGCATCCTCATCTCTGAAACAAGGAGCAATCTGGAAGTATCTGTCAAAACCGGAAACCATAAGGAGCTGTTTGAAAATCTGCGGAGCCTGCGGAAGAGCATAGAATTTGCCCTTGTGCTTACGGCTCGGAATAAGATAATCTCTTGCTCCTTCCGGTGATGAAGTTGAAAGAATCGGTGTCTGAATTTCATTAAATCCCATCTCGTTCATTTTTGCACGGAGGAATGTTATAATCTGTGAACGGAGCATAATGTTATTATGCACCTTCTGATTACGAAGGTCGAGGAAACGATACTTTAAGCGTACCTCCTCCGAAGTATTGGTAGAAGTGGCAACCTCAAACGGAAGTGCGTTTTTACATTTGCCGAGAACAGTAATGTCATCTGTGTGTACCTCAACATAACCGGTAGCAATCTTAGAGTTGATAGTTTCTTCATCTCTCTTTACTACCTTACCGCTTAATGTTACGGTACATTCTTTGTTAATACCCTTAAGTAACTCGTCATTGTGAACTACTACCTGAAGAACACCGTACTGATCACGAATGTCAAGGAACATTACGCCGCCGTGGTCACGGATATTTTCAACCCAGCCTGCTACACGAACTTCCTGTCCGATATTTTCTTCTCTTAACTCACCGCAAGTTACGGTGCGATACTGATTAGCTTTTATCATATATCTACAGTTCCTTTCACTGATATTGTGCTAAATTGCCTATTCTTTTGTATTATACCACAATTTGCCTAAGCAATCAATATTTTAAATGATTTTTATTTCAAAAATTCTATCTTTTTCAGATAATGCCGCACAAATAATGTGCGGCACCATTTATTCAACACTCTTAAGGCTTTCAACCATATTTACTTTTTTAATCTTAAATCCCATTGCAAAATTCACAATCAAAGCAAATGCAAATGTCAGCAAAGCCGCAAAAACGAATGATGTAGGCAAAATATCTCTGCCAAACATTACATTGTCAACCTCAACGGTCTGAATAATAAATCTTGTAAGGAAAATACCGAGAACAAGTCCCGAAAGAATACCTCCGAGAGTAAGCACGATATTTTCTTTATAAATAACGCTTGAGGTTTCTCTGCTGTAAAATCCGAGCACCTTAAAAGTTGCGATTTCACGCACACGCTCGGCAATGTTGATATTTGTAAGATTATAAAGCACTACAAACGCAAGTGCCGCTGCACAAATAATCATAACAAGCACAACCATATTAAGCGAATTGAGCATATCTTCAATTTCACCCATACCTGATGAAAGATAGGTTACACCCGCTACTTTATCATTCGTCAGCATTTTTTCACCGAACGCAGTCTGTTCGTCAGGATTTTTCAGTACAACCTGTGCCATATTAAACTGCGGTTCTTCTCCGAATTTTTCACTGTAAAGTTTAGGAGAAATAAACACATAATTCTTTATATACTGTTCATAAATTCCGCCTACTGTAAGTTCTGCGGTTTTATCATCAACAGTTACACTTACGGTATCACCGACTTTGACAGACAATTCGTTCGCCATTTTTTCATTTATCATTACGGAATCATCGGTAATATCAAGGTGCTTTTTGTCGCCCCTTGTTCTAAGTTCTGTAACCTCCGAAAATCTCTGCGGATCTTCCATTACCGTAAGATAAGTGCTTTCATCTTTTACAACATTATTTTTCTTTACAACAACTTCCTGCTGACCTGCAAGCATAATTGACGCTACATCGCCCGTATTGTTTATTGTATTTTTCAGATAATCAAGCTGTTCGGCAGTTCCGCCTTCTTTAGGAATAACAACCGCATTATATTTGAATATTTCGCTAAACTGTGTATCGGTAAGCGGAATAAAGCTGTTTTTAAGTCCGAATGCCGCAACTATCAAAGCCGTGCAGCCTGCAATGCCTATGATTGTCATAAACATTCTTGATTTATATCTGAAAATATTTCTTGTAGTCAGCTTTGCGGAAAAATTCATATGTTTCCATATCGGAGTAATTCTCTCAAGCAGTATCCTCTTGCCTGCTTTCGGAGTTTTAGGTCTTAGAATTTTTGCACAGCTCTGGCTTAATTCTCTTACACATACTATTACAGAAACAAGCAATGTACAAAGTACGGCGGCAAGCGTACCGAGTATAATACTCTGTGCATCAGGTACAATGCTGATGTCAGGCATATAATACATAATCTGATATGCATTATAAATAATATACGGCAGTGTATTTATGCCTATTAATACACCTACGGTACAACCGATTACACCTGCAAAAACAGCATAAATCGCAAATTTCATTATTATGCTTAAGTTATTGTAGCCGAGCGCTTTTAATATTCCGATTTCTTTACGCTTTTCCTCTACAAGTCTTGACATTGTGGTTACACAAACCAAAACCGCAACGAGTAAAAAGAACATCGGGAATACTGATGCCACTGCACCGAGTCGCTCAACATTCTGCTCAAAGGTTGAATACCCCGGATTATCCGACCTGTCAAACACATACCACTCGGGATCTGCTATAGCGTCTATTTCTTCCTGTGCGTCGGCAATTTTTTGTTCTGCCTCTTTAAATTTATCATCAGCCTCGGCTTTTGAATCATTGTATTCTTTCCAACCGTCATCAAGCTTTTGTCTGCCGCTTATTTTCTGCTCCTCAAGTTCGGACTTTCCGTTGTCATATTTTTCCTGTGCTGTAGCAAGTTCGGTTTCAGCCTGCGATATTTGAGCTTGTCCCTCTGTTTTTTTACTTTCAAGCTGTGCTTGTCCGTCCGCAATCTGCTGTTCTGCACTCTGAATTTGAGCAAGTGCATAGTCAAGCTGTGCCTGTCCTTCCGCTTTTTGTGTTTCAAGCTCTTGTTTTCCGTTGTTCAGCTGTTGTTCTGCCGTATCAAGCTGTTCTTGCGCCATAGCAAGTTTTGTTTCACAATCTGCTAAAACTGCCTGAACCTGTGTAAGCTGTTCCTGCAATACAGCAAGAGCGGTTTCGTCCTCTGTAACCTCAATTTGCGCCTGTAAAGCCTCAATCTGTGATTTACAAGTTGCTATTGCGGTTTCAAGCTGCGGCTTTTGATTGTTTTCAAATTCACTTTTTGCGGCATTGAATTCATCTTCTTTTTCGGCAAGAGTTTCTTCCGCTATGCTGATTTTTGAATTATATTCTTCAACACCTGCATTATATTCGGCTTTTGCACTGTCAAGTTCCGCCTGCGCAGAAGAAAGTTCGCTTTCACCTGTCGCAATGCCGTTTTCGTATTCTTCTTTAGCAGTTTCAAGCTGACTTTTTCCGTCATCTATCTGCTTTTTGGCTGTGTCAAGTTGCGATTGTGCATCTGAAATCTTATCTGTATATTCTTTTTCCGAATTATATAAAGTTGTTTTTGCATCATCAAGTTTTGTAAGAGCCTCGGATTTTTCGGTTTCATAATCGATTTTACTGTCCTCAAGTTCCTGTTTTGCTTTGCCTATAACATCTTTATCAAATGCCTCACAGCGTAAATCGGCGGTATTTTCAAGAACAGTTGTAAAGCTTCCAATGTCTTTTTCATATTCGTGATCAAAGGCTGAACCGTCGCCGTCAGAAAAAACGGTTTTCACATACATTTCCGTATATCTTTCGGTTACAAAATCATCCTGGTAAATATACATAAATGCTGCAATATTGCCGTTGCCGATTGTAGTTGAGCCACGCTGATACGAAATATACATAGGTGATTCCACTTTACCGACGACAGTATATTCAAGCGTATCTACCATATCAAGTGCATTGGATTCTCCGCTTTCACTTCCAAATACAACCTTGTCGCCGATTTTATAATCACTGCTGCCGACACTGCCGTATTCAACAAGGATTTCACCCTTTTTCTCGGGTAGTCTTCCCTCTTTTATGTTTAATGTATTAAGAGTTTTATTATTGTTATAACTTTTAGGTGCAGCGGTTACTCTTATAACCTTGCCGTTACCGCCGTTTCCGTTTGATTTTAAAACAAGGTCGGCAAAATACGATGGCATAACATCGGTTACATTGTCAAGATTTTCAACCGCTTTTACATCATCTTTATCAAATCCGACAGTAGATACAAGCCTGTAATCCATAAGATCGGATTGAGAATAATACTCGTCTGCCATATTGTACATTGACGGAACCGTAGCTTTGATTCCGGCAAAAAATCCAACACCGAGTGCAATAATCGCAAGTATAGAAATAAACCTTGCTTTAGAATTTGCAATTTCTCTGAAAGTATTTTTTAACAGGGTTTTAGTCAATGTCCTCTCCCCTTTCGCAGAAAATATGAATTACCATTCGATTTCTTCAACATTTTTAGGTTCATCATTGTGAACATCCATAATTACCCTGCCGCTTCTCATCTTTATAATATGATCTGCCATTGGGGTAATTGCTGAATTGTGGGTTATGAGAACTACCGTCATATTTTCTTTTCGGCAGGTTTCCTGCAAAAGTTTTAAAATCTGTCTGCCGGTGTTATAGTCAAGAGCACCCGTCGGCTCATCGCAAAGTAAAAGTTTAGGTCGCTTGGCAAGTGCTCTTGCAATAGAAACTCTCTGCTGTTCACCGCCCGAAAGTTGAGCGGGAAAGTTTGCACTGCGCTGTGAAAGTCCGACACTTTCAAGCGCCTCTGTACTGTCCATCGGATTTTTACTTATCTGCGTTGCAAGCTCTACATTTTCTTTTGCGGTAAGGTTAGGTACAAGGTTATAAAACTGAAATACAAAACCAATGTCAAACCTTCTGTATTCAATAAGCTGTTTGTCTTTCAGCTTGCTTATATCTCTGCCGCCGACAATAATACTGCCTTTTGTACAGGTATCCATTCCGCCGAGAATATTAAGTACGGTTGTCTTGCCTGCACCCGATGCACCGACTACCACGCAAAACTCGCCCTGCTCTATATTAAAAGAAACACCCTCGACAGCGTTAATAGTCACTTCGCCCATTTTATATATTTTGTAAACATCTTTAAATTCAACAAGGCTCATAATATCCTCCCTTAACGGTAAATTTTCTTTGCTTTTAAAGTGCTGAATATACAGAATAAACCTGCTTATAATATAATATTATAGCACTTTTTGCATCTCTTATCAATATACAAATACTGTGTTGATGTCGAATAAACCACAATATGACAAAACCGACCAAATTAATTGGCAATTGGCTTGACGAGGGTAAAAAATTATGCTAAAATACTAACGAACATAGGTTATTGCAGTGTAGATTGTTTGGTAATTACAACTCACCGCAAATTCTGATACTATGTAATTTAAGAAACAGAAAGGTTGATACTGAAATGGCAAAGATTGATTTAACTAAGTATGGTATTACCGGTACTACTGAAATTATCCACAATCCTTCCTATGACGAACTCTTTAACGAGGAAACAAAGGCTGATTTGGAAGGCTATGAGGTTGGACAGGAAACTGAGCTTGGCGCAGTTAATGTTATGACCGGTATTTACACAGGCCGTTCACCTAAAGATAAGTTCATCGTAATGGACGAGAATTCAAAGGACACTGTATGGTGGACTTCTGACGAATACAAGAACGACAACCATCCTGCAACACAGGAAGCTTGGGAAGCTGTAAAAGCGCTTGCTAAGAAAGAGCTTTCAAACAAGAAGCTTTATGTTGTAGATGCATTCTGCGGCGCTAACCATGATACAAGAATGGCAGTTCGTTTCATCGTTGAGGTTGCTTGGCAGGCTCACTTTGTAACAAATATGTTCATCAAGCCATCTGCTGAAGAGCTTGAGAACTTTGAGCCTGATTTCGTTGTTTACAACGCATCAAAGGCTAAGGTTGAGAACTACAAGGAGCTCGGTCTTAACTCTGAAACAGCTGTAATGTTCAACATCACAAGCCGTGAGCAGGTTATCGTAAACACATGGTACGGCGGCGAGATGAAGAAGGGTATGTTCTCAATGATGAACTACTACCTCCCACTTAAGGGTATTGCTTCAATGCACTGTTCAGCTAACACAGATAAGAACGGCGAGAACACCGCTATCTTCTTCGGTCTTTCAGGTACAGGTAAAACTACACTTTCAACAGATCCTAAAAGACTTCTCATCGGTGATGACGAGCACGGTTGGGACGACAACGGTGTATTTAACTTTGAGGGCGGTTGCTATGCTAAGGTTATTAACCTTGACAAAGAGTCAGAGCCTGACATCTACAACGCAATCAGAAGAGATGCTCTTCTTGAGAACGTAACAGTAGATAAGGACGGTAAAATTGACTTTAACGACAAGACGGTTACAGAGAACACTCGTGTATCTTACCCAATCAATCACATTGAGAACATTGTTCGTCCTGTATCTTCAGCTCCTGCTGCTAAGAATGTAATCTTCCTTTCAGCAGATGCTTTCGGTGTACTTCCGCCTGTATCAATCCTTACTCCTGAGCAGACAAAGTACTACTTCCTCTCAGGCTTTACAGCTAAGCTCGCAGGTACAGAGCGTGGCATTACAGAGCCAACTCCAACATTCTCTGCTTGCTTCGGTCAGGCTTTCCTTGAGCTTCACCCAACAAAGTATGCTGAAGAGCTCGTTAAGAAGATGGAAAAGAGCGGTGCTAAGGCTTACCTCGTAAACACAGGTTGGAACGGCACAGGCAAGCGTATCTCTATTAAGGATACAAGAGGTATCATCGACGCTATTCTCGACGGTTCTATCACAAAGGCTCCTACAAAGACAATTCCTCACTTCAACTTTGAAGTTCCTACAGAGCTTCCGGGTGTTGATCCTGCAATTCTCGACCCACGCGACACATATACAAATGTTGCTGATTGGGAAGCAAAGGCACAGGATCTTGCAGCTCGTTTTGTTAAGAACTTTGCTAAGTACGAAGGCAACGAGGCAGGTAAGGCTCTCGTAGAGGCAGGCCCTAAGGCTTAATCTTTGTATTAATTTTAGTACAAGCTAACTAAATAAAGGCTCTATGTCAATAGTTGGGGTAAACCCGAAAAAGAAGAATTGAAATGAACAAG
>ERZ773260.4533-NODE-4533-length-11466-cov-4.302165_pt1 | contig 11466 bp, 8 predicted proteins | sample MGYA00511387_ERZ773260 | MGnify/ENA primary metagenome ERZ773260 (study PRJEB29015, sample SAMEA2737745) | human gut metagenome | biome: human gut; feature: human-associated habitat; material: faeces | place: China | collected 2012 ... | reverse complement strand
GCTCTTCCGATCTCAAACCCCATTTTCAAAAATTATATAGGTTTATCGACAGTCTGAAGCCTGAGAAGAAAATTCCTCTCAGGCTTTAATTATGCTTATGTATCCTTGTAATCACTCGCCGACATTACAGCTCATTATTCCGAGTGCAAAAGGCAGATATGCCGCTCTGTGTATCTCTTTTTGCTTGAAGCCGTTCTTCTCGTACCAGTTACGCACGCTTACACTCTGATGTATCGCACCGGCATTAAGTACCGTACCGCCCATAGAGAATACCTCGTTTTTGGCAAATTCAAGACACTTTGCTCCGACACCGCCATATCGCTTGTCGGGAAGCACCGAGAACAAGTGCAGTTCATAAACGCTGTCGTCTTTATTCTCAATGGCAAAGCAGGCTATCAGCTCATCATCCTCAAATGCTCCGTAGAAAACATAACCCCACTCCGCTGACATCTGTAAACGGTCAAGCGTAATAAAGGCGGCGTGCTGTGGGCAATTCATTTCTGTAATGCCGAATGCGACAGCCTCCGTTTCATAGCTTTTGCGAATGACATCAACACACTGCGAAAGTTCCTCGTTTGCCATTTTTCTGATAGTCATACTGTTCACCCTTTCAATTTTCTGTATCAGCATTATAAAGAACAAATATTAACCTTATTTTAACAAAAATCACATCAGAAAAACGATAATTGTTCATTCTTTTCGGGAAACTCATAAAGATACGAAAACACCTTAGCAGGTTCATACATAACGCCGTGCTTTTCGCACTCATTACAGAATATGCTCATAAGTCTGCCGTTGTTAACGCTGTTGCAGATATACTCATTGCCGTACTGCGATATATACCGCTGTTTCATACCCGGAAAATGCCTGTCAAGCGCGGAGTAGAAATATTCCCTGTCGCCGTCACGCAAAGTAGTGCCTATCCCCATACAGATAATGCCCTTTACGCCTGCGTCAAAGCAGTATGACAGGATGCCTCTGAGATTTTCTTCCGTATCATTGATAAACGGCAGAACGGGAGTGAACCATACGACAGTGGGTATACCGTTTTTCTGCATAGCTTCAAGCACCTCATGCCGCCGTTTTGTCGTGCATACATTCGGCTCTAAAATTCGGCATAAATCCTCATCGTATGTTGTCAGCGTCATCTGTACAACTGCCTTTGCCTTGCTGTTAATACTGCAAAGCAGATCGGCATCACGCAAAATCATATCCGACTTTGTAAGCACAGTAACACCAAAGCCGTGCCTGTCGATAACCTCAAGACACCGCCTTGTAAGCCTTAGCTTTTCCTCACAATGCATATATGGGTCGCTCATCGCACCTGTGCCTATCATACACAGCCTGCGCTTTGAAGCAAGTGCTTTTTCAAGAAGCTCCGGAGCGTTCCGCTTTACTTCAACATCTTCAAAATCATGCTGCATATTATAGCAGTCAGAACGTGAATCGCAATAAATACAGCCGTGAGTACAGCCCCTATAGATATTCATTCCGTTTTTGGCCGATAGTATTGATTTTGCGTCTACAAAGTGCATAGCAAACTCCTTAATAGCATAATACCGCACAGCAGAAACTGTGCGGTACGCTGTTATGTCTTTATACCTGCAAACTGGGTGTTGTAAAGTCTTGCATAAGCGCCGTTCTCGCTGAGCAGCTTTTCGTGGTTTCCTGCCTCAACTACCTTGCCGCCGTCTATTACGACAATCTTATCTGCGTCACGGATAGTAGACAGTCTGTGCGCTATGATAAGGCTTGTCCTGCCTTTCATAAGTGCAAGCATAGCCTCCTGTATATGTACTTCCGTGCGGGTATCGATGCTCGATGTCGCCTCGTCAAGAATAAGTATCTTCGGGTCGGCAAGCACCGCTCTTGCGATAGCAATAAGCTGTCGCTGTCCCTGACTTAAGTTGCCGCCGCCTTCGGTCAGCATTGTATCATATCCGTCAGCCATCTTTTCCGCAAAGTCGGCTACCTTTGCTGTCTTTGCCGCCGCAATTACCTCTTCATCTGTAGCGTCAAGCCTGCCGTAACGGATATTCTGCATTATCGTATCGTTGAAAATAACCGTATCCTGAAGTACGATACCTATAGAGCCACGCAGTTTCTTTTTCGGAATATCATATATGCTTTCACCGTCAAGTGTGATGCTTCCGCCGTCGATATCATAGAATCTTGTCAACAGATTTACGACTGTGGTTTTGCCTGAACCGGTAGCGCCGACAATAGCCAGCTTCTGACCGCTCTTTATCCACAGGTCGAAGTCGTGCAGTACCTTTTCGCCGGGTACATAAGAGAAGTCTATATCCTTGAACATAAGGTCGCCCCTTACGTTATCTATCGAGAAATCCTTATCCGTGCCTTCGTCGCTTTCAGGCTCTGTATCCATTATCTCAAATACACGCTCCGCACCTGCAATAGCCGTCTGTATTGAAGAATACTGCTGTGCTATCTCGTTTATGGGGCGGGTGAAGTTCTTTGTATACTGCAAGAATGCCTGAATCGTGCCGACCGTCATAACGCCCTTGAGGGCAAGTGGGTTGAAGTCGATTATAAGGAAATATGCGCCGAAGCCCGCAACAAGCAAAAAGCTGATATTCGATATGACATTCATACACGGTCCCATTATGCCGCCGCATATCTGCGCCTTTATCGCCGCCTTCTGAAGCTCGTCGCTGATTTCACCGAATTCCTCGCAGGCTTTCTTTTCTTTCGAGTATGCCGCTACCGTTCTGTAACCGGATACCATTTCTTCTATATGTCCGTTCAGTCTGCCTAAAAGCGTCTGCTGTAACGGGAAGTATTTTCTCATAAACTTTGTGAGATTCTTTGTAACAACAAGCGTCAGAACGACAGATGTAAGGCTGACAAGCGTCAGCATAGGCGAATAATAAAGCATAAACACAAGACAGCCGACAAGCGTCAGAACGCCTGAAAACAGCGAGGCTATCGACTGAGAAACGGTGTTTGAGATATTCTCTACATCGTTTGTCATACGGCTCATAATATCGCCGTGCTGATGAGTATCGGTATACTTTATCGGCAGATATGAAATCTTGTCAAACAGATCCTTACGCATAGCCTTGACGGTCGTCTGCGACAGCTTTGCCGCAAATATACCCTGAAAATATGTGAGCAGTGAATTTACAAGATACACACATCCGAGTGCTATAAGGCAGTATAGCATACCGCTTATATCTACGTTTAATCTCTGGTTTGAAACGGTTATCTTATCAATAGCAAGACCCTGAAGATAGGGTGCGACAAGGTTCAGCACAGTGATTATCAGCATAACGGATAAAAGCAGTATCATAAGGTACCTGTTCTTTCCGATATAGCCGACAAGCCTTTTCAGCGTGCCTTTTGTGTTCTTTGGCTTTTCAGCCATAAGCATTCTTTCGTGGGGCGGAGGGCCTCCTCTGCCCATGATTCTCATAGGAGGACGTTCATTGGCCATTTACCGCTTCCTCCTCTCCCTGCTTCATCTGCGAATAGTAAATATCCCTGTAGACGCTGCTTGATTCCATAAGCTCTTTATGAGTGCCGAAAGCACATATCGAGCCGTTTTCAAGTACCGCTATCTTATCTGCTCTCATAACGCTCGCTATTCTCTGAGCTATCATTATAACGGTAACACCGCTTAAGTTTTCACGCAGAGCCTTGTGCAGCTTTGCCTCTGTGCTAAGATCGAGCGCCGAGGTGCTGTCGTCAAATATCAGTATCTCGGGCTTTTTGATTATGGCTCTTGCTATCGCCATACGCTGTTTCTGACCGCCCGACAGCGACGCACCCTTTTCGCTTATCATAGTATCATATCCGTCATTGAAGCCGTCTATGAATTCCTCTGCCTGCGCTATTTTGGCGGCTGTCTTTACTTCTTCGTCCGTAGCCGTTTCACAGCCCCAACGGATATTTTCCGCAACTGTTCCAGAAAAAAGCTCGCTTTTCTGCAGTACTACGCCTATTTTGCTTCTCAACGTGTCAACATCGTAATCCTTAACGTTTACGCCGTCAACAAGCACATCACCATTAGTCGCATCGTAAAATCTCGGAACGAGGTTTACAAGAGAGGTCTTACCACAGCCTGTAGAGCCGAGTATAGCTATCATCTGACCCTTACCGGCTTTTAAATCAATGCCGGAAAGCACGGGCTTACCGGATGAACCGGGATACGAAAAGCCGACGTTTCTGAATTCAACGGTACCGCTGTTGTCGCTGTCGGCACTTTTATTTCCGTCGCTGATAACGGGGTTTGTTGAAAGCACTTCGTTTACACGCTTCATTGATGCGGCAGAACGTGAAACCTGCTGAAACATCATACCTACCATCATAACCGACATAAGTATCTGAGTTATATAGGTTACTGCGGCCATTACTTCTCCGACCTGCATTGCCTTTGCTTCAACCTGAAAACCGCCTATCATAATAATAGCGATGACAGAAGCGTTCATTATTATCATCAGTATCGGATTCAGTGTAGCAAGTAATTTCTGCACCTTGAGGTTGGTCGTCATAAGGTCGGTGTTTGCGTTGTCAAACCTGTTTATCTCATATTCCTCACGGGTGAAAGCCTTTACTACTCTCGCTCCCGAAACGTTTTCCTGTACCACACTGTTCACCTTGTCAAGTCTTGACTGAACGATACTGAAAAGCGGCGAGGCTTTCTTCATAATTATTGCCACGGCAATAAGCTGAACAGGCAGTGAGATTACCAGCACAATGCCGAAGTTTACGTTAAGAGTAAGAATTACCGCAATGCCGCCTATAAACTGCATTCCCGTTCTTACAAACATTCTCAGCGACATAGCTACAAACTCCTGTATCGCCGTTATATCGTTTGTAAGTCTTGTAACGAGCGAGCCTGTAGTAAACTTGTCCGTCTGCTGAAAAGACATATGCATTACCTTTGCAAAAGCGTCTTTTCTTAAATCATTGCCCATTTTCTGAGCCGCCGCCGTGCCGAATGCCGCCGACGCTATACCGCCGAAGCAGCCGATAAGCGAGAACACCAGCATTTTAAGTCCCGTTATCAGAACATATCGCAGGTTTTCATCGGCAGCCGCATCGCCCAATATACCGTTATCCACTATGTCTGACATAAGCGTAGGCTGTAACAGATCCATACTTACCTCAAGTATCATAGCAAGCGGACAAAGCAAGGCAAAAAGCCAATAGGGCTTCAAGTACCTTAGTACCTTCATCTTTTCTTCTCCTTTGTTCTACTTATAATATCAGATAAATTATACACTTTTCTTTTCCGTAATGTCAACAAACAGTTAGGCGAGGTCAACGCTTTTTCAGCAAATTTTCACATTCCGACTTGAAATTAAACGTGCGATAAGATATAATAATCTATATACGTTTTAAACGACTGAAAGAAGGACAAAAATGAAAATAGCAATAGTGGGTCTTGGTCTGATAGGCGGCTCTGTCTGCAAGGCACTGAAGAAAAATACATTTCATCATATAATGGGACTTGACGCTGACGGCGAGGTATGCAGAAAGGCTCTCGACAGCGGCGCAATAGACGAGATAATAACAGCGGACGGACTTAATGACGCTGATATGACTATGCTCTGCCTTTATCCAGAAACTATCGTTGAATTCGTAAAACAGCACAAGGACAAGTTCAAGCCCGGCTCTATCGTCACCGACTCCTGCGGTGTAAAGGAATATGTTGTTACACGCTGTACCGAGGTGCTTGAACCGCTCGGAGTTATATTTGTCGGCAGTCACCCTATGGCAGGCCGTGAATTCTCAGGCTTTGACTATTCGACCGACGATCTGTTCAAAGGCGCAAGCTATATAATCACACCCTCGGAAAACACACCTAAAATGGCTATCGACCTCTTGTCAACGCTTGCCTGCTGTATGGGCTTCGGCAAGGTCGTAACCGCAACACCGAAACAGCACGATATAAACATAGCCTTTACTTCACAGCTGGCGCACGTTGTTTCAAACGCTTATGTCAAAAGCCCGTCGCTATTCAATGCAGACGGTTTCTCGGCAGGCAGTTTTATGGATCTTACCCGTGTCGCAAAGCTGAACGAATATATGTGGAGCAGTCTGTTCCTTTGCAATAAGGAAGCACTGCTGTTCGAGCTGGACACCATCATTGACAATCTGTGCGAGTACAGGGACGCTATCGGCGACGATGATACCGAAAGACTTCGTGATATACTCCGTGACGGCAGAGAGCGTAAAGAAAAGAGCAATGAGCTTTACGCAGAACACGCAAGGAGAAAAGTATAATATGCCTTCAACAAAAAAGACAAGAAGCTATGCCATTGCACTGAGCGGAATACTGAGCGCTATATGTATCGTGCTTATGTTCTGCACTGGCTTTATCCCGATAGGTGTATATATACTGCCTGCGGTGGCAGGTCTTGTCGTATGGATAATATACCGTGAAATAAGCAGGAAATGGGCTCTTCTTTGCTATGCGGCTGTGGCTTTACTTGCACTGCTTCTGACACCGGATATAGAGTCAAAGTTGCTGTTCACGGGATTCTTCGGATATTATCCCGTTATCCGTGACCTGCTCACAAAAGTAAAACCTGCAGTGCTGTCATTCCTTCTGCGTTTTATTTGTTTCAACGTCCCTGTTGTTGCAATATACGCACTGCTTCTGAACGTGCTTGGTATGGGACAGCTTATTGAAGATTTTGCAGGATTCGGACAGTTTGCGGTGCTTGCTTTCTGGCTTATCGGAAACTTTACATTTGTCTGCTATGATGTGTGCCTGAGCCAGCTTTCCTACGTTTACGAAAAATGGCTGAGGAGAAAGGTACACAGACTTATACGGTAGAAATACAATACGCTTATTGCGGCTGAGGCTGCAGGAATGGACTACTTCGGGCTTCTCACAAAAATGCTTGAAACAAGATATTTACTCGATTAACTCACACCGATCGGCAATGTGTTGTTGACATTTGTGTCAGGTTAATGTATAATAGTGGTATTATAAACCGCATGGCTTCTGCCTATGCGGTTTTAAGCGTTAAAAACGCTTATAGAAAGGTATGAAATCTTATGCAAAACAAAATACTGTTTACAGCTCCCGGCAAATTTGACAAGTGGGAGCAGCAATGTCAGCCTATCGGAAACGGCTATATGGGAGCAAGTTTCTTCGGCGGCATTTCAAAGGAAAAAATAGTGCTGAATGAAAAAACGCTGTGGGCAGGCGGTCCTTCGGAAAGCCGTCCGGATTACAACAGCGGTATTATAGACGGCAGCTATGAGTATGTTAAGCAGGTACAGCAGCTTCTCTATGACGGAAAGTATGACGAGGCGGTTGCACTTCTCCCCCATCTGACAGGTGCAACGGACGGATACGGTGCTTATCAGCTTTTATGCGATATGATGCTCACCTTCTCCAACATAGATGAAACTCAGGCGACCGATTATACAAGAACGCTCGACCTTGACAATTCTATATTCACAACACAGTTTACATATCAGGGCGCAGTTCATAAGAGAGAGGCTTTTGCAAATTATCCTTCAAATGTTATCTGCATTAAGCTAAGCTCTGACATGCCTCGCAGGATATGCGTAAAGCTGTCGCTTGACAATCTCCAGTGCGGAAGCGTTACGGCAAACGGTGATACGCTCACATATGAGGGTGCGTTATGGGATAACGGACTTCGCTACTGCACCGTTTTCAAGGTGGTAAACAAGGGCGGAGAGCTTATTGACGCAAAAGACAGCATAATGGTCGAACACGCAGATGAGGTTTATATCTATCTCACAGCGTCAACCGACTATTCAAATAAATATCCGACGTTCAGAACAGGCGTAAACCCTTCAGCCACAGTAAATCAGCGTATCGAAAATGCCGTAAGCAAGGGCTTTGACGCACTTTACGAGGAACACCTTGCAGACTACAAGGCACTTTTTGACAGAGTTACACTGAAAATAAACGAGGACACGGACGATATCATCCCCTGCGACAAGCTGATAAGAGAGTATAAGGAAAACGGCTCACGGAGCATTGCGAACCGTCTTGAAACGCTGTACTTCCAGTTCGGCAGATATATGCTTATAAGCTCGTCAAGAGCAGGCTCGCTCCCTGCAAACCTTCAGGGTGTATGGAACGAGAGCAACTGTCCTCCGTGGTGCTGTGACTATCATATAAACGTAAACCTTCAGATGAACTACTGGGGAGCATATAATACAAATCTCAGCGAAACTGTTCCTCCTCTGGTTGATTTTCTTGACAGTATGCGTCCGTCCGGCAGAAAGTCCGCCGAGGCGTATTACGGCATAAAGTCGGACGAGGAACATCCCGAAAACGGCTGGTGCGCTCATACGCAAAGCACTCCGTTCGGCTGGACAGCTCCCGGCTGGAATTTCTACTGGGGCTGGTCTACAGCGGCTGTAGCATGGCTTATGCAGAATATATACGAATATTTTGAATTCACAGGCGACAAGGAATATTTTGCGGAGCATATCTATCCGATAATGCGTGAAAGTGTTCGTTTCTATACGCAGTGGCTTATATATGACGATAAGCAGAAGCGTCTTGTTTCTTCACCGACATACTCACCCGAACACGGACCTGTGACAATAGGCAATACCTATGAGCAGAGCCTTATAGAACAGCTTTATAACGACTTTATTACGGCAAGCGAGGCACTCGGTACAGACGAAGAACTGCGTAATATCGTGAAGAATCAGGTGGTTCAGCTCAAGCCCTTCAGCGTAAGCAAGAAAACAGGACTTCTCAAGGAATGGTTTGAGGAGGACGATGATAATTTCGACCACAGCAAGACGCAGAAGAATCACCGTCATATCTCGCACCTGCTCGGTCTTTATCCCGGCAAGGCAATAAACTCGCATACACCGGAGCTTATGACTGCGGCAATAAACACGCTCAATGACAGAGGCGATGAATCTACAGGCTGGTCAAGAGCATATAAGCTCAACCTCTGGGCAAGAGTAAAGGACGGCAACCGTGCCTACTCTATCTTACAGGGATTGCTGAGAGGCTGTACGTTTGACAATCTGTTTGATTTCCATCCTCCGTTCCAGCTTGACGGAAACTTCGGCGGAAGCGCAGGAATTGCGGAAATGCTGATACAGAGCCACGAGGGTTATATAGAGCTTCTTCCTGCGGCACCCGATGCATGGAGGAACGGTGCGTTCACGGGACTCTGTGCAAGGCACGGATTTGTAATCGACGCAAAGTGGGAAAACTTCAATCCCACAGCAGTAACAATAAAATCGACTGTAGGCGGTGTCTGCCGCATCAAGTCAAGCTGTGAGGCTATCCTCTGCGACGGAAAATCGGTACCTATGCTATCAAATGACGGCATAGTTTCCTTTGAAACACTGCCCGACAGCGTGTATACTTTTGTGTTCTGATTGCACAAAAGCCACAGAAAACATCTGATATAATTGTACAAGTTGTTGATAAGTAAAATTTTTTCGAGAAATTATAAAAAAACACTTGCAATTTGTTGTGGTTTCTGTTAAAATATTAATGTTGTATCGCTATATGTTAAATAGTGAATGGCGGACTCGTTATCCGCCGCAAGATAAAAGCAAGTATTGAAGGAGGTGCAAACCCCATGGCAAAATGTGATATCTGCGGAAAGGGCGTATCTTTCGGCATCAAGGTTTCTCACTCACACAGACGTACAAACAGAGCTTTTAAGCCCAACGTTCAGAAGGTTAAGGCTATCGTAAACGGTACTCCTTGCAGAGTACACGCTTGCTCTCGTTGCCTTCGTTCAGGTAAGGTTGAGCGTGCTAACTGATTATAGCTAAAGCTGCAATAAAGATTGCTCCCTGTTATACGGGAGCATTTTTATTATCATTTTACTTGTCCGCTGTGCGTTTTCTATTGACACGAAAGCTAAAATATAGTAAAATTAGTTAGTAAGGTTTCACCTTATAATCACACTAAAGCAATTTTGGAGGAAATATAATGGTAAGCAACGTACTATTACGTTTAAAACCCGAACTGGCGCTGACCCTTGACGCAGACAACCACGCCTGCGGTACATATGTAGGCTACGGGTTTACACTTCTGGCACTCAATGATAAAAACTGTATTATTTTCAACTCGTGGGCAAGAAAAAGCGCCCTCACAACAAAAACTGCCGATGACTTTTTCAAGGAATATATGTCAAAGCCCGAGAACAGCTTTGTAAAGGCGTACAAGGCAGGCGAGCCGAATATATCGGCTGTACTTTTCACAGGAAACGATGACGCTCAGGCAGTGCTTGACATAAAGCGTTTCATTACCGATTTGGTAAAGTATTATTCCGCAAACTACTACAGCAATGCCTGTGCTAAATGCAATTCTTCGATTGGTCTTAGCTTTGCAAAGGCGTCCGACGGCAATGTAAAACAGCTTTGTAAAATGTGCGTTCAAAGCGAAGAAGACGCCGCAGAAAAAGCGGCTGTGACGCAGAGTGCAAAGCCGCCTGTCGATTCTCAGCCTGTACAGCAGCCTATGCAGCAGCCTGCTGTAAATCAGACACAGCAAACAGCGAATAGTGCTGTTGGAATTTACGGAATACCCGTTCCTGCGACCCAACCGATAGCCGATGATCAGGCTGTAGTTACGCCGACAACGGTTCTTCCCCCTGCGACGAGCAACAACTCAATGGACTCTGTCGACCCTGCAACAGCACCCGAAAGCACGGGATATTCAACCGCTCAGTCACTTGCAGAGCTAAAGCCCCCGACAAACGGCAATCTCCCTCCTATCAATGGTGGCTTTTCGCAGCCCGCATATTCACCGATGAATAATAACGGCGGCTTTGTACAGCAGCCTATGAATAACGGAGGATTTGTTCAACGGCCGATGAACAGCTTCGGCAATGACGGACGCTTCGTTGCAGGAAGACCAACCGCTATATCACAGCCTGCGAACCCTGTTATGGGTATACTCGGCGCTATCGTCTTCTCGCTTATAGGCTGTGCCGTATGGATACTTATAGGTAAGCTCGGATATATTTCATATCTCGGCGGCATTGCAATGGCATTCTCGACAATATTCGGTTATCACCTGTTCGGAAAGAAGTTTGATACACTGGGACTTATAATCAGCATTGTAATAGTGCTTATTATGGTTTTTGTAAGCAATATGTTCATATATACATGGCAGATAGTAAGCGAACCGGGAATAGATGAAGCTCTTTCTCTACTGGGTTATGAAGGTTTCTTCAGTGTGTTCTTCGGTCTGTTTGACCTTATGAAACAGGTCGACCTTCTGACGGGACTTGAAGGTATGGACTCAATGACAGGTTCTTTTATCAGCGATCTTGTCATTGGATACATCATTTCCGGCATAGCAACAGTTGCTATCGGCTTATCAATGCTCAAAAAAGACAGATAAAACCAACATAAAGCTGACCCCGCTCATTTGAGCGGGGTCTCAGACTGTCGATAAACCTCTTGATTATATAAAAATGGGGTCGCAGGGGCGTAGCCCCCGACAGGGTCTAGGGGCGGTAGCCC
>ERZ773260.4532-NODE-4532-length-11468-cov-5.018751_pt1 | contig 11468 bp, 9 predicted proteins | sample MGYA00511387_ERZ773260 | MGnify/ENA primary metagenome ERZ773260 (study PRJEB29015, sample SAMEA2737745) | human gut metagenome | biome: human gut; feature: human-associated habitat; material: faeces | place: China | collected 2012 ... | reverse complement strand
TTGGCTGGCTTTCTCCTTGCGAATTCGCCGTCCAATTTGTTTGACAAACCTACAATCCCCCAGGGAAGCCGCAGGCACGGGCAGATCTGCTATCGGAAAAACCAATATTCAATAAGGGAAAATGGAAATAGTGGAAGATGTCTCCGCTGTGATATAATTAAAAATTACAGACAACATGCAAGGGAGGCGCAGAAAGTCAAGATGTTGCGTATTGCGTTTTACGGAAAAGGTGGGATCGGGAAGTCCACCGTGGCCGCCCATCTCTCCGCGGCCTTTGCCCGAACGGGGAAACGGGTGCTTCACATCGGCTGTGACCCCAAGGCGGACTCTACCCGCTGCCTGACGTCGGGACGAATCCCAACTGTGCTGGAGACTCTGGGGAGGTCGGAGGAGCTTCTAGCCCGGGAGCAGCTTGTCTTTCCCGGGGCGTTCGGCGTCTCCTGTGTGGAGGCAGGAGGTCCCCAGGCCGGCGCGGGGTGCGCCGGCCTGGGCATCACCGCCATGGCGGACGAGCTCAACCGGCTCGGCATTCTGGAGGAGCCCTGGGACGTGGTGGTGTACGATGTCCTGGGCGATGTGGTATGCGGAGGGTTCGCAGTGCCCATGCGAAAACATTTTGTAGACCGGGTATACCTGATCACCTCTGCCGATTTCATGGCGCTCTACGCCGCCAACAACATCATGCGCGGAGTCGCCCGCTATTCCGGCGCCGCTCCCCTGTTGGGCGGGCTGATCCAAAACCGCAGCCACGGAGCGGGAGAGGATGCCTTGGTACGCTCCTTCGCAGAGCAATCCGGGACCAGAGTCGTCGGTATCCTGCCGGAAGACCGCCAGCTCCGAAGAGCGGATTATCTGCATACCACCGTACACCATCTGGAACCGGACGGGGCGGCGGCCATGCGCTTTCTGGAACTGGCCCAGCGGCTCTGGGATACCCAGCCCACCAGCCCCCGGCCACTGGGGGACGAGGCACTGGAGGCATTCTGCCGCCGGGCAGCAGAACAGGAGGTGGAGGGGCTTGCGTGACGCCTGCCGTGTGGAAGTCTATTCGGCGGAGGGGGGCGGGAAGCACTTTATGACCCTTCCGGAACGCATTTGGCAAAGGGGAGACCTTCTTCTGGCGGCTGCCGGTTCTCTGGCCTGTGTGCGGGCGCTTTACCTGCGCGCGGCAGAGCTGGGGAAACTCCACCAATTCCTGCCCTGCCCGCTGACGAGGGCGGACTACGCCGCCGGCCGGGCAGCGGAGCATCTGGCAGCCAGGCTTCGGGAGGCCGCACGCCGCCCCGGCGTAGGCGGGGTCGTGCTCTACGCCTCCTGTGCCGAGGTGCTGACGCAATGCGATCTGGAACAGGTTGCGGAGCAGGCTGGCCTTCCCGTCCGGATTCTGCTGCGGGGGCCTCTGGTGGCCCGCACCCGGAATGCCGTGGCAGAGTTGGAGCAAATTCTGTCCACCTTTCCCCCGCCTGTGGGGGAAATTCCCCGGGGCAGCGCGCCGCTGCCCGTTCTGCCGCCGGATTTCAGCGGAGTGGCGTCCCTTCTCCAGAGCTGGGACGCCTACCCCTTTCTGTTGACTGCCGGAGGATGCACCGGATGTCTGACACTGGGGGACGACGCCACCGCCGGACTGCGTCTGGAACATTCACGGTTTGATGATCTGGAGCTGGCCGCGGGCTGCGAGGCAGCGGCAGTCAACGGAATTGCGAGAGGCTTTGCGCACAGCGGCCGCGCTTTCTGCGGCCTTATGGGGAGTGCAATTCCCGAACTGCTCGGCATGGACTATACCGGGATACAGGAGAGTCTGGCCGAGCGGGGGGTCCCGGTACTCAGGTTCCCCTGCACCGGATTTGAGTCCGCACCAGTGGGCGTGGACCGGGCCCTGCGGAATCTGGCCACTTGGAGGCGCCCGGAGGGGCGTGACAACCAGAGGATCTCTATTCTGGGCTATTCCGATCTCGCGCTGGGCTCCAGACAGCCGCTGCGCCTCGGGGCGGAGGCTTTGACCACCCGGGGGTATCAGGTCTGTGTCTGGGGGGAGGAAGGTTTTGGGGGCGGAGAGCTCCGGTCTGCGCCGGCCCTGAACTGGGTGGTGACGGCCGAAGGATTGGGGGCGGCACGGCAAATGGAGGCCGACTATGGAATCCCCTATTTCTGCGGCCTGCCGCTGGAACGCTATGGACTGGAGCGATGGCTGTCCCGTTTCTCCACGGCGGCAAAGGGGGCCCCGCCAGAGAAGCCGGTGGAACATGAAACAGGGAACCGCACCCTTCTCCTGATCGGAGCGCCCATTGCAACGGAAGGACTGGCCTGGGCGATCCGGGGGGAATATCCGAATTGCCGGATCCTCCGCGCCTTCTATGCCCCCTACCGGACTTTAGAGGAGCTTTACCGGCCCTTTCTCACCGCAGATACGCTTCTGTTTGGCGATCCGGCGGAGCTGGCCGCTTGGGCGACGCCCGATGTCCTGCTGGCAGATCCCCTCTTTTTCCCCTCCCTGCGGCCGTGGTTTCCACGGGCGGAGCTTCTGGCCTGTCCAGAGTCCGGAGTGTGCGGCAGGGGTGGACTGCCCGCACGGTGGCTGGAGGATGTGGCGTGTGTGATGTCGGCTATTGGAAAAAGTCATACCTGGTAATGGAAAAATGCACTTCTCCCGGTGGTTGCCGGATGGCGGCCGACGTGCTATACTGTAATCACAAAGTTCAATATAGAAAAGGCATTGGAGCATTTCATGGAAACCGGTGAAAGTCCGGTACGGTGCCGCCACTGTGAGATGGAGCATCCCCCACAATGACACTGAGCCGACAGGCTTGGGAAGTCGGGGTGATGCGGAGAAGTCGAGTCAGGATACTTAAATGCTCCGGGACACCTGGTATCTAACGAGCCATTAGATGAGGGTGCCGCGGGTTGCTCTGCGCTTTTTGCGGTACGCTTCTTTTGGAACACCTTCTCTTGTTCAGATACAGGAGAAGGTGTTTATTTTTGCCGGGGAGCAGGACCGGGACGTCCGCCCTGGCCTCAGGCCCCCTGGACAGAGAATTTAAATTGGAACAGGAAAGGAATGGTACTTATGAAACGACATTTACACCGCCTCGGGGCGGCCGCCGTGTCCGGCGCGCTTCTGGCCTCCCTGCTGACTGCCTGTGGAGGGGGGATCACCGCGGAGACCCCGTCTGTTGTACCGGAATCCCCCGCACAGCAGACGGAGCAGGCTGTGGCGGAAACCCGCACCGTGACGGATGCGGCGGGCAACGTGGTGGAGGTTCCGGCGGAGCTCAGCCGCATCGCGGTTACCCCGCTGCCCTGGTCCTCCGTGATCTATGCCATCGACGGCACCTCTGAGCACATGGTCTCCATCAACCCCGGCGCCATGACCGCCTATACCAACTGTTTTTTCTCCAAGCTGGACAGCGGTTATGCGGAGCTGGACACCACCAGCATCGGCTCCGACTTCTCCATCAACATGGAGGAAATGGTCAGCCGAGGCGTCCAGGCTGTGGTGATCTGGGACTATCAGACCGAGGAAGCGGAACAGCTCAAGGCGCTGGGCATCACGCCGGTTATGGTGAAGAACGAGACCATCGAGGATCTCCAGGCCAGCTTTACCGCCATTGGTCAGATGTTGGGCAAGGAGGAGCGGGCCGAGCAGTTCAACACACTTTATACCGAGGCGTATGAATATCTGCAGTCCTTCCAGGAGCAGGTGAATGCCGCGGACAAGCCCAAGGTGCTCTATCTGCGCAATGCCGAGCTGAAGCTGCAGGGCAACGACATGTTTATCGCGGAGGCCCTGGAGCTGGCAGGTGCAGACAATGTGGCCGCCGATCTGTCCAGCATCACCATGGAGGAGATCCTGGCCATTGACCCTGATATCATTCTGATGAGCAATTTCGACTCCTTTACACCGGCGGATCTGTACGAGAACAGGCTGGATGGACAGGACTGGAGCCAGGTATCCGCCGTACTCAATCACCGCGTCTATAAGACCCCCATGGGTATCTACCGCTGGGACGCCCCGGGCGTGGAGACTCCGTTGATGATGCGCTGGCTGGCCCAACTGATTCAGCCGGAAATTTTTGCCGAGATCGATATCGAGCAGGACACCAGGGCCTTTTTCCAGGACTATTTCGGCTACAGCCTGACGGATGAAGACCTGGCCCAGATCTTTGCCGCCGATGCCAATGCGGACAGCCAGTAACCCAGCCCCGGCCCTGGAGCAAACACCCCGCCGGCCCTGCTCCTTTCCGGTTCTGTTTCTGGGATGTCTGGCCGCGCTGCTCATCCTGACCATCCTGGCCATCGGAGTAGGGCGCTATGCCATCTCCCCGGCGACCGTGGTGCGGGTGCTCCTCTCCAGATTCCTGCCCATCCCGGCCACCTGGGAGGGACAGGCGGAGAGCGTCATTTTTACCCTGCGTCTGCCCCGCATACTGGCTGCCCTGCTGGTGGGGAGCGCCCTCTCCCTCTCTGGAGCGGCCTACCAGGGGGTCTTTAAAAACCCCCTGGTGGCGCCCGACATGCTGGGCGTTTCGGCTGGCGCCTGTGTGGGTGCCTCGGTTGGAATCCTGATGAACGCCGGCGGAGTGGGAATTCAGGCCGGAGCGCTCCTGGGCGGCCTGGCTGCCGTGCTGCTGGCCATCGCCATCCCAAAGGTCATCAAGAATCAATCCATGATGACCCTGGTGCTGGCAGGCGTGATTATCAGCGGGCTGATGAACGCTATTCTGGGCCTGCTGAAATATCTGGCCGACCCGGAGACGCAGCTCGCCTCCATCACGCACTGGCAGCTTGGCAGCCTGGCAACTGCAGTGTGGCGGGATGTGTTCACCATGGGACCACCGATTTTGGCTGCAATCATAATTCTCCTGCTGATGCGGTGGCGGATCAACATCCTCTCTCTGGGCGAGAATGAGGCCAAGTCGCTTGGCATGGATATTCGGCGTGCCCGTGGGATCATCATTTTCTGTGCCACGATGCTCACCGCCTGTGCCGTCTGCACCAGCGGAACGATCGGCTGGATCGGGCTGGTAATCCCCCATTTTGGGCGGATGATGGTGGGGCCGGACAACCGCAAGCTGATCCCCCTATCCGCGGTACTGGGGGCTGCGTTCCTTCTGCTGATTGATACCCTGGCTCGGGTGCTCACCAGCGCGGAGCTCCCATTGAGCATCCTGACCGGACTTATCGGGGCCCCTTTTTATTTCTATCTCCTGTTGAAACAAAGGATGAAGCTGTCATGATTCTGGAAGTAGAACATCTGTCCTTCGCCTACCGGCCGGAACGCCCCCTGTTTTATGACGTGAGCTTCGCCTTTGAGCAGGGACAGGTTCTCTCTATTCTGGGGGCAAACGGAGCGGGCAAGTCTACCCTCCTCAACTGTATTGCAAATCTGCTGCTCCCTCAGCAGGGGGAAATCCGTCTCCACGGGACGCCTCTCTCTCGGCTGGAACTGCGGGAGATTTCCAGAATCATCGGCTATGTTCCCCAGAGCCACACCCCCGCTTATGATTATACAGTACGGGATTTTGTAGTCATGGGCCGGGCCCCTCACCTGGGAACCTTCCAGCAGCCTGGACGTGCGGACTATGACCTGGTGGACGCCACGCTGGAGGAGATGGGCCTGCTCCCGCTGGCCAACCGGCCCTATACGGAGCTCAGCGGCGGGGAACGCCAGCAGGTAACCATCGCCCGGGTAATCGTTCAGCAGCCGGAGCTGATCCTGCTGGACGAGCCCACCAACCATCTGGATTACGGCAATCAGCTCCGGGCACTCTCCATGGTGCGCGCCCTGGTGAAGCGGGGCTTCGGCGTCATTATGACCAGCCACAATCCCGACCATGTGCTTCTGCTGGGCGGGCAGGTTGGTATTCTGGGGAATGACGGCCGTTTTCTGGTCGGCAATGCAGAGGAGGTTATGACGGAGGAGCGGCTTCGTGCGCTCTACCGCAGCGACCTCTACTTAACCTATGTGGAGCGGGTGGGGAGAAAAGTCTGTATCCCCGGCCGCTTGAAATCGGATGAATAGGAGGGTAAGATGGAGTCGATCGAGGTTTTGGAGGAGGGGAAGCTTCTCTCCTTCCGATTCGATGAGATGCTGAACTATCACGGCCCCGGTTTCCCGGGTGGCGTGGCCCACGGATTTAAGGTCATGCAGAGGGCGTTTCCGCTGCTGGACGACGGGAACCTGCTGGAGCGCAGGGAGATCTCGTTCGTGACGGCTTTTCCAGGGCCGGGGGCGCGGGATGCCTTTGAGCTAGTCACCCGCTGCCTTACGGACGGCAGGTATGTGGTGGACAAGGAGCTCCCCGAGGCGGCGAACGAGCTGGAGAGTCCCGGCGGGCGCTATTACTTCCGGTTGAGCTACCGCGGGCGTTCCGTCGCAGTCACGCTCCGCCCCGGCTACGTGCGGGAGGAATTCATTCAACTGGCCCGCAAGAAGGGGCGCACGGAGGCGGAGGAGCGTGCGCTTGCCGGAATGAAACGCGACATGGCCGCCCGCCTGATGGCGGCCAAAGCGGAGGATATTTATCGAGCTGAGCGGCTTTAAGTGAAGACGAACGTAAAAACATGCGCCATGGAGATTCCCGAAAGGGCCTATGGCGCATGTTTTTACTTCGTAATTTAATGGGACACACCGTAAAAGGATCCTACAGGCAGATATGTAAACGGAGCGCAGAGCAGGATTGGAATGTCACCTTAGTGAAGGTAAGAGCCCTATCTGTTGTCATCTCGCTTCTCTTGATGCCGTTCGGCCTGCATCAGCAGACAAAGACAATCGTTTTTCGTTTAAGCTCAGGGACATCTACCAAGACGGATTCCACCCCAAAAACTGTCCGGATCAGATCCGGTTCCAAAATGGTTTCCGGTGTTCCCTCGGCCACAACTGCGCCACGGCTCATAACATAGAGGTAATCACAATAGTCGATAGCTAAGTTGAGATCGTGCATAGCCGCAAAGACCTCGATACCCAGGCTCTTTACAACCCGGAGGATCTGGAGCTGATATTGAATATCCAGATGGTTAGTAGGCTCATCCAGGATCAAAGCTTCCGGCTGCTGGGTGAGGGCCCGCGCCATCAAAACCCGCTGGCGTTCGCCGCCGGAGAGCGTGTTGAATTTGCGGTTGGCCATTCCCTCCATTCCAACCAGCTCCAGCGCCTTCCAGGCTAATGCATAGTCCTCGTCGTTGTCTGTCTCCATCAGCTTCTTGTGGGGGGTACGTCCCATGAGGACAACCTCCTCTACCCGAAAGTCAAAGTTCAGCGTACTCATTTGTGTCATAACTCCCAGGCGGCGGGCGGATTCCTTCAAGGAGACTTCTTCCAAAGCCTTCCCATCCAGCAGCACAGTCCCGGAATGGGGCTTGAGCACTCGGTAAATCGTCTTGAGCGTAGTGGATTTCCCGCTACCGTTTGGTCCCACAATACCAACAAACCGCTTGGACTTTACCTCTGCACTGACATCATGAATAATGGTCTTTCCCCCGATCGCCACCGATAGATTTCGTACTTCCAGATCCATTTACTCATCTCCAAATCCATAGGATTTCGTCAGCATCAGCCAAACAAAGAAAGGGCCGCCAATCATGGCCGTGACAATACCGATGGGAAGCTCCTCGTTCCCCAACACCATACGGGCTGCCACATCACACCAGATCAAAAAAATAGATCCGACTATCGTTGATAACACCAATACCCTGCGGTGATCGGAACCTACAAGCATACGCACAACATGGGGGATAATCAGCCCAACAAAGCCGATTGTTCCTGATACAGCTACTGCAACACCGGTGATTGCGGAGGAAAATACCAGATAGACCTTTCGGATGGTTGCCACCTGAATGCCGAGGGTCAGGGCGGACTCGTCTCCGATTAGAAGCGTGTTGAGTACACGGAATTGGGTGAGGAAAAAAGCGACGCCAAGCAGCACGACAACAAAAGGAATGCCAAGCAAATTCCAGGAGGCCGAGGTCATTCCCCCCATTGTCCAGAACGTGACAGAGCGGATACCTTCGGCATCGCTCGCCGTATAGATAACAAAATTGGTAAAGGCGGAGCAGATCGCACTGACAGCCATACCGGCTAACAACAGTTTAATGGTGTTTCCCTTGGATTTTCCGGAAAACGCCACGGTAAAGACAAATAGCGCGGTGACCAGGGAGCCCAGGAACGCACCCACGGACACACCATAATTCCCAAACCAGGAGAAAGCCCCCAGGAGGATCGCCAGTGTGGCACCCAGTGAAGCGCCGGAGGAAAGCCCCAATACATAAGGATCCGCCAGTGGATTGCGGACTACCGCCTGCATCACCACACCAGAGACAGACAGACCTGCCCCCACCACCATTGCCATCAAGACGCGTGGAAACCGGATATTCCAAATGATATCTGCGGTTGTACTCTGGAGGAGTTCGGCATACTGGGCGGGCTCACTCCGGAAAATACGGCAGACCAGAATGCGCGCCACATCAGGAATGGCGATATCCACAGGGCCGAACGTAATGGAACTCAGGACGGATAATAGCAACAAGACCAGCAGTACCACGACCCATAGGGTCAATGGAAAGCGTCGGCGGCCGGCATTTAGGCTGGTATTTGCAATAGATGGCTTTACCTTGGTCATATTCATTCCCCTTTTTCCGCGGTTCGGCGTTTGCTTGGAACGGTTCGGGCGGCCCACCCTCTGCGTGTGGGCCGCCCGAACCAGCCTCTGCATCTACAGCCCTATGGGATGGCAAATGCAATTCTGAGAGTTATTCTGTAAAAAGTTCGGGATAAAACCCCTCGGCCAATGTTTCAATTGCCTCTATAGTGCGGGGCCCTCCGCAATAGAAAGCTGCATGATCCAGCACCACAAAGCGATCATTCTGAACAGCCTGAAGGCTCTGGAGGACCGGATTGGCCTTGATCGCATCGATTTTTTCCTGGGCAGGTGAGGAGGAGAGATCCAGTATGACCAGGACATCGGGGTCCAAACTCAACAGGACCTCCATGCTCTGCTGTCCATTATCGTTGGCCTGAATACCACCGGCCAACTCGGTCAGATTGGTATTGAAGTCCGTACCCCCCCGGCCCAGGAACTCATTCTCATAGACATACTGTACGGTGACAACTTGAACACGCTCGGACTCCGGGATAGTGGATACCTTCTCCTGGATGTCAGCAATTCGGTCCTTCATATCCTGAATCATGGCTTGGGCCTTATCTTCGATATCAAAAATCTGGCCAAGCTTCTCGATATCATCGTAAAGGAAATCTACGGTGCGATTGCCAAGCCCACTGACGGTGTTGTTCATCAGGTAGGTATGCACTCCTCGTTCATGCCAGTCGCTAACTGCACCAAGCGCATCCTCTGCAAAGAGAGACCCCCAGCCTACAATCAAATCTGGCTTCTGATCCAGCACAACCTCTTTTGAGGGATAGCCGGACTCCGCAATAAAGGGAATGGAGTTGTACTCATCAGCCATCCGTTCATAAACAGGGCTGAAGCGGTGGGCAGTCGCCACAATTTTATCCGTCAGGCCCAATGCAATCAGCAGTTCGGTGTTGGCCTGAGAGATGCTGACAACCCGCTCAGGGCAGGCTTCAAAAGTCTGTTCCACGATTTCGCCGTTCTGATCATAGGTCTCCACCGTGACCGGATAGTGGTTGTCTGCCTCTACGCCGTTGGATTCAACCGGAGTTTGGGAAGTTGCAGGAGAAGTTTCTTCTCCTACAGGCTGCCCGCCGCAGGAAACCAGGCCGAGCATCATGCTCAGCGCCAGCAACAGCGCTGTCAGTCTCGTTTTCATGTTACTACTCCTTTCGGTCATTCAGAGAAGAGTTCCGGGTAAAAACCACATGCCAGGGATTCGATCGCATCGATGGTTTCATAGTTACCGCCATAGAAGTCGACGTAATCCAGCAAAACAAAACGGTCATTTTTGACGGCGTTAACTTCGCTGAGGGATGGATTACTCTTGAGCGCATCGATTTTTTCCTGTGCGGGAGAGTCGGTCCGGTTAATAATCACAAGGACATCCGGGTTCAGTGCAATCAGGTTTTCGATGCTCTGCTTTCCAAAAGCCTCGTCCAGGCAGATGCCACCTGCCTTCTCAATGAGGTCATACGTAAAATCCGTATCCTTACGCCCAAAGAATTCATTTTCATAGACCATCTGAACGGTAAGAACGGTTACCTTGTCCGTATCCTCCAATGTGGACACTTTGTCGGCAATAGCCTGCTCCCGCGTCTTCATATCGGAGATCATTGCCTGGGCCTTATCTTCAATTCCGAAAATTTCCCCCAGCTTCTCAATGTCGTTGTAGAGGCGTGACACCGTGCGCCGCCCCTCTACGCCGGAGGCGCTGTTATCTACGATGTAAGTGGCGATTCCCCGCTCGTTCCAGTCCTGCACACTGCCGAGGGTATCCTCAGTAAACGTGCTCCCCCAGCCGATGATTAGATCCGGCTTTGCATCCAGAACCACTTCCTTGGAGGGACTATCATTGTCTGCAATGAATGGCAGGGCCTCGAACTCGTCCCGGTACTTCTCATTGACATCTCCAACACTTCTACAGGCCCCCACAATCCGGTCTCCCAGTCCCAGTGCTAACAGAAGCTGGATTGCCTGAGGCTGATTGCACACGACCCGTTCCGGTGCTTTTTCAAAGGTTTCGGCGTAGAGCGTGCCGTTTTCGTCGTAAACCTGCACAGTAACAGGATAATTTCCCTCTACTGGCTGCCCGGTCTCCACAGGCGCGGAGGTCTCCGGTGGGAGTGTGGTCTGGGCCGATGGCGCCCCGCAGGACGCCAAGCTGATGGTCATTACGAAAGTCATCAGCAGAGACACCCATTTCCCTTGTTTCATATGTGTTCCTTCCTTTCCTGTTCAGATGCGATACTCTATGTCCACCGCAAGCTGCGGCTGACAACATTTCAGTCGTACTTCCAAGGATACCTGGGCGCAGGCATAAAAATACTCTGCCCCCTGGACATGGGGCAGAGTATTTGTCAGCAATAACAGTCTACAGCAACCTGCGTCCATCCCATCTCTCAGAGGTACGGAAACGGCAAACAGACCATGTGCAATATCCCGACTTGACCCATCCGCCGTTTCCTATGGCGGTACCTAATCCAGCGCCTTCCCAAGGCAATGGGATGCCCCAGTGGCAAAATGCTGTTTCGTTGGTCACACGGTTGCTGAGTACAGTTCCAGATTCTCACTGGAGAGCCATTTGATACAGCTCTTCGCGCTAAAAGTGCGATGTTCCTGCGCACGACCTTTGTCCTATTCTATTTTATGAGTACTTCTCCGTGCCTTCCATCGCCCGGATTGTGATGCTATTATAGCACCTCTGGACGAATTTTGTAAAGCGAGACTTTTTTGTCGGCTAGGCTGAACGGGCCTTTTCTTTCCGGCCGGGCTGTGCTATAATCCCCTCATATACGTTTTCAGCAAGTGGCCAGACTCCGTCTGGTTAGAGGGAATCGGGTG